>Ga0153915_10007862_pt1 | contig 10098 bp, 6 predicted proteins | sample Opewatmetagenome_2_FD_107003 | JGI IMG/M metagenome (GOLD analysis project Ga0153915, IMG submission 107003) | Freshwater wetland microbial communities from Ohio, USA - Open water 3 Core 3 Depth 3 metaG | ecosystem: Environmental > Aquatic > Freshwater > Wetlands | place: USA: Ohio, Lake Erie... | reverse complement strand
TCCGTTCGGGTGCTGCGGGTTCCACCAGCCGTCGCAGAACCTGGTGAACTTCTTCCAGGTGAACCCTGCCACCGGACTCCCGCTGGCCTTGACGGACCCGAATTGGAACGCGCGAGATGACAACCTCGACGCCACCGCTTCGGCGAGCATGGCGCTGGACCCGCGGCTCGATTGGACGGTCGGCCGGGACGGCGTTCCCTTCAAGGACTGGGGCGCGCACGAGGCGGGGTGGATCCGGTCCCCGTCGTATGGCGGCCCGTACAGTGGGAAGAAGAGCATCTATGAGAAGGCAAGCGGCGCCATGAGCAACGTCGGGTGGGTGAACACCCAGCTGAGCTCGATGAACATCCACATCTTCCGGTACGCGGACATGCTGCTGTTGCTGGCCGAAGCCGATGTCGAAACTGGAGCGCTCGACGAGGCCCGGACGATTGTGAATGAGATTAGGACCAGGGCAGGAGTCGCCGGGCAGGGGTGTGGCTTTGACGGTAGCAACGGCATCGAAGAGCTGTACCCGGCGTGCGATGGGGATAGTCGCATGGTCGTGCCCCTTGATGACCCTTCGATCGCCTGGGCGCACTACCAGGTCGGCCTTTACCCGGCGGCGGGGTGGGACGAAGCCTACGCCAGAGACGCCGTTCGCTATGAGCGGAATCTCGAGCTGGGCATGGAAGGCCACCGGTTCTTCGATCTGCGGCGCTGGGGGATCGCCGACCAGGTCTTGAATGCCTACATCACGGTGGAGCAGCGGCGGAGGCCGTTCCTTGCGGCTGCGGCTCCATTCACAGCTCGCTACAACCTCTACCCGATACCTACCATTCAGGTTGAGTTGAGCAAGGTCAACGGAACAGCGATGGTGCAGCAGAACACGGGCTGGTAGGCGCCGAACAGTCGTCGGCGCTGCACCACCCGGCAGTGGCAAGCCCGGTCCCGACGCAGTCGGGGCCGGGCTTTGCACGATGCGGACTGACGGCCATCGGCCATCGGCTATCGGCCCGCGATCACATACGCCTGCAGGGAGTCGCTGTTGTTCGCGACGAGGATGGCTTTCCCAGTCGGCAGCGTAACGAGCGCCAAGTCCGTCACCTCCAGCGGCGCCAGGAAGCCGCTGACACTCGGGGATACGGGGGTGAAGCCGCCACGGCCGTCCCCGCGCAGCCAGACGCCGTTCCCCGCGTCCGCGCGCGTGGTGTTCGGCTCCGTGTAGTACAGGTTCCCCGCCGCGATCAGATCGAGGTTCCCGTCACCGTCGACGTCGTAGGCGACCATGCTCCTGATCGGTGAGATCTGCGCGAAGTTGGGCAACGGCACCGCCGTAAACGTTCCATCGCCATCATTCTGCAAATAGACGCTGGCAAACGTGTCCACCTGGTAATGGACCGCCTGCCGTAACTGGGAGGCACTGAAGAGCTGCCGGATGGAAACGCCGGCAAACGACTGGTACGTCGGGAATCGTAGACCGACCGTGTAGATGGCGGAGCCCAACTTCGCGAGACCGAAGACGGGGTATTCCGTCCCGTCGATCTCCTGTGTGAGAATGACGTCCGTGGTCCGATTCCCGGTGAAATCGTTGGCGTACACCCCGAATCTGCTGTTCGCCGATGTCCTGAACGGGTAATTCAGCCCCAGATTGCCGGCGACCAGATCCGGATGGCCGTCGTTGTTGAAATCTCCGGCCACGAGACTGTACCACCAGCCTCGCGTCGCCGGCAGGCCCACAGAGCCGGTGACGTTGCGCAATCGTTTCCCATCGTTCTCGTAGAACTGCAGCGGCATCCACTCGCCGGCTGTGACGAGGTCCAATCGCCCGTCGCCCGTGAAGTCCACCCAGACCGCAGCCGTGATCATTCCTCCGGGTTGCACCAGCTCGGGGGCTGTGGCCTCGGTGATGTCGGTGAAGCGGCCTCCGTCATTGCGCAACACATAGCTTCGGGTGGGGTAGGGGTAGTTCCCCGGTACCAGACGGCCACCGACGAACAGATCCAAGCGCCCGTCACCCGTGAAATCGCCGGCTGTGATGCTGGCCGTGCTCGTCAGCATCTGCGGCAGCGCCGCCGTATCCCGCACAAACCTGCCACCGCCCTGGTTGCGATAGAGGCGGTCCTGCAACAGGGCCGACGTCGGGGAGAGATGATACGCGCCGCTGGCCACGTACAGGTCCAACAGCCCGTCCCCATCGGCATCGAACAACAGGGCTCCCCAGTCTTCGTAGTTCTTGTCCGCGATCCACGGTTGCGCTTGCGTGGATTCGATGAAGCTCCCGTCCGCCCGCTGCACGAAGAGTGTGCCCGGGACGCCTGCGCTACCGCCAATGAACACGTCGTCCAGCCCGTCACCGGTCACGTCACCCACCGCAAGCGGAGGCCCCTGCCTGGACAGCATGTACGGCAGCAGGGGTTGCACGCTGTAATCGACGAACGCCTTCTCCTGGTGCGTGTACCGCAGCCCTTTACCGGCGTCCATCGGCCGGAACATGCGATCGCGAGCGGGAGTGGCAGGATTCGGTGCCCGCTTCTCCGTCGCGTCGACCTGTCGCACGGTCATCACGCGATCAACCGGAAGATCGGTCAGCAGTTGATAGCGCCCATCGGGCCACAGCACGTCCAGGCTATCCACGCGCTCGGCAGCTCCCAGCCCGAAGTGCGCCCGGTCGTCCATGGTGGATTGGTACCCCCTGAAGGGGCTGTGGTAGAGATACTGTCGCCGTCCTCCCGCCCTGAGCGTCAGAGTCGCTCCGAGCCCGCGCTTGTTCGGGGACTCTCCGTCGAGCTTGATCCCCAGATAGTGATTCGTGTCACCGCTCGCTCCGACATTGTGGTAAACGAACGCGGGGGCGTCGATGTTGTTGACCACCATGTCCAGCCTGCCGTCGTTGTCCAGGTCGCCGTAGGCTGCGCCGTAGGAGAAACTCGGCCGGTCGAGGCCCCAGGCATGGGTCTGGTTGCTGAACGTCAGGTCTCCCTCATTCCGAAAGACGTAGTTCGGTGTGTCGTAGGCATACAGCTGCTCCAGGAGTGCGAGCTGTCGTTGACGGTTCGTGTCCTGCCGTATGCCGAACATTCGCGTCTGATAGTCGTAGTCGATCACCGCTTTCGGATAGCCCGTGGTGATGTGGATGTCCTTGTAGCCGTCATTGTCCAGATCGACAAAGAGAGGACACCAGGTCCAACCCGTGTGGGCGACGCCGGCCAGCTGGGAAATCTCACTGAGAATGACATCTCCGTCTCGCGTGACCCCATTGTTCAGCTGCAAGGCGTTGGTGCTGTAGTCGTGGCGAAATCCCCTGCTGCTGAACTCCATGAAGGCGCTGTAAGTCAAGGCGCCGGTCACCCGTTTCCGTGCGCTCAGGTCTTCCGGCACCATGTCCGTCTGCAGGACATCGAACCAGCCGTCATTGTTGAAATCTGCAACGTCGACGCCCATGCCCGCAAAGCTCGTGTGCTTGAGCCAGGCACCAGCCTTGTCGGTGAACGTTCCATCGCCGTTGTTGACATACACCACGTCGTTGGGCGTCTCGTCGTTGGAGACATAGATGTCGGGCCACCCGTCCCGATTCAGGTCGGTCACCACGACGCCGAGTCCGAACCCGACGGTCTGGAGAATCCCGGCTTTCTTGGACACGTCCGCAAACGTGCCGTCGCCGTTGTTACGGTAGAGTCGATCGTAGCTCACGGGGCTCTCACTGCGGATACCTGCCGGATGCATGTCAGCCTCGCCGCGCGCGAAGCCGGCGGGATCATTGTTGAGCAGGTAGAGGTCGAGGTATCCGTCCCGGTCGTAATCGAGGAAAGCGGCGTGGGTGCTGAAGCTGGTGTCTGCGATATGGTACGCTGCCGCCGCTTCCCTGAAGGTGCCATCGCCGTTGTTGAGGAAGAGCAGGTTGGCCCGCTGTTCCGCTTTGGTCCATGGGGGTCCGGAGACGGAGACGTAGATATCGAGATACCCGTTGTTGTCGATGTCCACCATGCTGGCCCCGTAGGCCCATCTGTCGGTGCCGACCCCCGCCGACTCCGTGATGTCTTCGAACCGCATGCCCCCTTTGTTCAGATACAGGCGACTTGAGACCATGTTGCCCGTGAGGTAGATGTCGGCCAGTCCGTCGTTGTTGATGTCGCCGATGGCCACTCCCCCACCGTTGTACACGAAGGAGTCCATCTGCACGTTCTCGGAGTCGCTGGTCGTGATGGTATTGGCGAACGTGATGCCGGTCTGCTCCGGCGTCAGGAGCGTGAACAGTGGCGAAGCCGCTTGCTCGCGACCGCAACTCGCCACGATGAGAAGGGGCACCACGAGCAGTACCGGAGATCGGCGAGCGATGGTCATAGACCCTTCCGTGGGAGTCGCACCGCCGTGATGGCGTCTCGGGCTTCCACGATGCAGCCCTGAGGGGGCGGGTGCACGATTAGGGGTGGAGCTCTGGGGAGCGCAGTCGGCCGCGATGCTTCACATCCCCTTGCGGGTTTCAGTACTCTCACCCGCGACGCGATCCTCGGGGGCACGGCGAGATGGTCCTGAATGTGGCATCGGCCGCGGCTCGTACAGGTCGCGCGGGTCCGCGGCGGCGAGATCGACGAGGAAACGGCTCAGGCGCTCGACGACGGCGGAGGTGTAGCGTTCGCCTTTCTGCCGACTCGCCGCGCCGGGGTCTCCAATCCCCGTGTCGGCCGACACCTGCGTCCATTGCCGCGGCGCCCAGGCCCACCCCTCGCGCAACGCCGCGATCTGGAAACGCCGCTCCTTGCCCTCGCCGGCCTCGGACAACGGACGCACAAGGGCCGGTGCGATGTGCAGCATGATGCTGGTCTCCATCTCGCCCGCGTGATCGCCAAGGTCTTCGAAGTAGTCCGCCGCGCTCACGACCTGGTACCAGTTTGCCACGCAGAGGAACGTCTTCACGTGCGGCTGGAGCTCGCGGATCGTCGACCGGAAATCGTTGCCGCCATGCCCGTTGAGGATCACCAGTTTGCGGACGCCCTGGTGGTCGAGACTCCGCGCGAGGTCACCCAGCACGGCGGCCTGTGTGCTTGGGTTCAGGTTGAGGCAAAAGGGAATGTCCAGCTGGCCCGTCTGCACGCCGAAGGGGAGGATCGGCAGCACCACGACCCGCGCGCCGGCGTCCCAGGCCAGTCGGGCGGCCTCGGCAGCGATGTGCTCGCACTCGAAGTTGTCGGTGCCGTACGGCAGATGGTAATTGTGAGCCTCCGTCGCGCCCCACGGGAGTACCGCGACATCGTACGCCATCTCACGAACGGTCTTCCACGTCGTCTCGGCGAGAATGTACGGCCTGGCGGGCATCGTTTGCGGACTCCTGGCCTACGCGGCCTCAGGGCTTGGCATGGTGTGCAACCGATCCGGGACCACCTTGGTGATCTCCTGGTTCCCGGCTTCGTCGTCTGCGTCGTTGATGACGAACATCCCGCTCAGCGCCGCGGACTCGACGGCCCGGTCGAGCTCACCATGCCGAGCAGCTGGCGATACGTAATGAGGGTGATCCCATGGCTGACTACGGCCTGCCGGAAGGCATCGGAAGTCACGGCATCCAGCTCGCCCTGCCGGTGCCGGCTCATGTTCTCCAAAGGTTGAGCGGCGTTCATGTCAACTAGCGCCGCCAGTTCCGGCGTATCGATCCCGAGATGCGTCACCAGGACGTGATACCCGGGCTCTAGTCGCCCCACGGCGGCCAGCAGGGAATCCAGCTTGGCTGCGGGCTCGGCATCGTACTGCGGGTTGAACCGGTCGTCCCCATTGTAGCCCATCAGCCCGAGGTGGTACTCGGACCCGAGCCGCTCCACGATGGCGCGGAAATCAGGGTCGCCGGTGGCCGTGCCCATGTGGTAGTCGAGGTAGTCGATGTGGAGCCCCGTGGCGAGTGCGCGCTCGATCTGCGCGCGCAGCTCACGCTCCACCTGGCCAAGGTCGGGCTTGTTCCGGTACAGGTCCTCGGAGGAAGGGAAGAAGTAGCCGTCTTTGTCCACCAGCGACGGCGCCGCCTCTCGCCCGATCACCGGCCCCCAGCGATAGTGGCGCCACTCGGAGCTGAGGGTGAGATGCACCCCGACGGACGCCGCTGGATGCTCCCGCAGGATGTCGACGATCTCCTGGTACCACGGACACGGGAACATGACGGAAACCGAGACGGGGAGCCCCGTCTCGAGCAGCCGCTTGATGGCCATGTTCACGGCGTGGCTCATCCCGCCGTCGTCGCTGCGGATGACGAGGTAGACGCCGTCCGGGACCGCGGCCGGCTGCGGCCGTGGCGCCGGGACTTCCCGCTGGGCGTGGCCGCACGCGACCACGAGCATGCTGAGCACGCCGCACCAGCGCGTTACGCGGGCGCGTCGACCCACGCGGCGTTCCAGGCGATCGGGCATCACTGCACTCCCCGCTGGAGGCGTCTGTACGATACGCCGGCAAGACGCGAATGACCAGTCGAAAGAAGGGGGCATCACGAGGGGGTGGGCAAGTGCGCACGTGGCTCACAGTCGCAGCGACGCGATGTACGCTTCCGGGGCCGGATCCCCGCGAGTCGGCTGGGCACGAACCGGCACCGTCAGTGCTGTTCTCCCTACCGGCGCTCGTATGCCACGAAGGCCACGTGCCGGCTATCAGGCGACCATGACGGAACATTGACAGTGCCCTGACCTCCGAGGAAGGCAGGTGTCAGATCGCGCACGGAACCATCGCGCACGTCCATGAGACGAAGCTTGACCTGTTTGCCGAACGGATGCGCTTCAGCTTGGTCTTCCAGATAGGCGAGGAACACCACCCAGCGCCCATCGGGCGACGGGTGGGGAAACCAGTTGGAGTGCATGTCCTGGGTGAGTTGCTCGGCCCCGCTGCCGTCCGGGCGCATGCGCCAGATCTGCATGGTGCCGCTACAGAAGGAGTTGTAGTAGATGGACCTTCCGTCGGGTGCGTAGTCCGGGCCGTCATCCAAGCCGGGACAGGTGGTCAGGCGCCGCTCCTCGCCGCCACGCACCGGGATCGCGTAGACGTCCCACTCGCCATCTCGGAGCGCAGTGAATACCAGCGTCGTTCCGTCGGGAGACCAGCCATGCCAGAAGCTGGGAGCCTTCGCCGTGATCTTCACCGGTGTCGGGCCGCCCTCGATCGGCAGGATGTAGATGCTCGAGGCGAGCCAGTCCTGTGCCGGATCCGTGATGTGCTCGTCGGCGGCATGGCTCACGGCGAGCTGGCTGCCACCCGGCGAGATACCGTGATCGTTGTTCAGCCGGGTGGCGAAGCCCGTCGGGATCTCGGTGAGACGCCGGTCACCGGCGACCGGCAGCCGGTACAGCCGCCCCGCGCTGTTGACGATGAAGAACCCCCCGTCATGCGACCAATTCGGCGCCTCGAAGTGCAGGTCGTCGCGATAGACCGTGTCGATGCGCCCGGAGGGGATCTCGACCGTCAGGAGCGAGCTGCGGATCGTGTCGACAGCCTGACCGAAGCCGCGACTCGGGACGACCAGGCTCGATACGAGAAGGAGACAAAGCGACCTGATAATCATGGACGATCACCTCCGCCGCAGCGCCTCGGCGATTGCTCGCTCAGCGAGCGGCGCCATGATGCGATATCCCGCTTCGTTGGGGTGCACTCCGTCTTCCGATAGCTCGGGCCTGAGGCCCTGGCGTTCGTCTGCCATCGCGGAGTGGTAGTCCAGGTACACCACGTCGTGTTTGGACGCGTAATCCCGCATCCAGGCATTGAGCGCGACGATCTTGCCCGCGGGCTTCAAGCCTGGCCGCCACCGGTAGTCGTACGCCGGCAGCACGGACGCAAGCACCACGCGAATGCCGTTCGCCTTGGCAAGCTCGACCATCGAGATCAGGTTGTCCTCGATCATGGCCTGGGTCGACGGGCCCGTGTTGCCCGCGATGTCGTTCGTCCCGGCGAGGATCACGACCACGGCCGGCGCGAGCGCGATCACGTCCTGGCGGAACCGCACGAGCATCTGCGGGGTGGTCTGTCCGCCGACGCCCCGTCCCACGTACGGTCTGTTCGGGAACATCGTGTCGAAATACCGCGCCCACACGTCAGTGATGGAGTTGCCGTAGAACACCACCCGTTGCTCGCCCGGCCGCGGCGGGCCGAGTCGCGCGTTCGCTTCGCGGTATCGGGCGAGGGACGCCCAGTCATCGCGCAGTTGGGGATCCTGACCTGCGAGTGGTGCGGTGGCCACGAACGACGACACGGCCACTGCCACCGTCAAGGCGAGCGGCACGTTGCGGATCAACTGGCGCATCTGCATTCCAGGGCTCCACCCCATCGTTGGGGAAAGGCTCCGTATCTGCCGAGAGGGCGGCCGGCCGTCGGAAATCAGCGGGATCCCACGAGCAGGCCGAGGAGCGGTAGCACCATCATCACGACGAACGCCGCAATCATGAGCCGGTGCAGCCAGCGTTTCTCCGGGTGGTTCACCAGGTACACGACGCCGAAGGCGAGCGCGGCCGACTGGACCAGCGCTTCCGGCAGCCCCCTGAGCTGATGCGGAACCGAGATGACCGTGTAGATCAGGCCCTCGATCGAGCCCGGGGCCGGTCCGAAGGTGGACACGATGCCCACGGCCACGAGAAGTCCCCACAGTACGAGCCAGCCACGTGGCTTGGCGAAGACGATCTCGCGCAGGGGGTAGATGGCCAGGGCGAAGACGAATCCGCGGAGCGGCTGAAACAGCGGACCGGCCATGATGAGCGGGTGCGTGGTCGGCCGCATGATCCCGGCCATGTCCGGGTTGGCGAAGAACTCCGCATAGTCCAGGAGCCAGAACGCCAGCATGCCCACGACGGAGTAGGTGACCGTGTGGACTACGATCGTCGTGATCGCAAGCTGGGAGAATCGCGGTTGCGGGTTGCTCACGAGTCACCTCCGAAGTGCACGCACGCCGTCACGCGACGCCTAGCGGCGTGCCCTGCCGTCCATTCGCTTCCCGTAGGTTGTCGTCCGGGTGTCGTTGATGACGCCGGCCCAGTTCAAGCCGAACGCGAAGTCGTAGACGTTGCCCTGGGCGTCGACATAGGGTTGCAGGTCGTGCGGTGTGTCCTCGTTCTGCTCCTCGACGGTCTGCATGTTCGCCGGCATCTGGAAGGGCAGGAGGCCCGAGGGCTCGGCCGTACCGGTCAGGATGTCGAGGACCGCCTGGTCCTGTACGCCGAAGCTGGCCACGATGGCGTTCACGCTGGGTTCGAATTCTGCCACGATGGTCGGTTTGGCCATGTTGAGCACGACGATGACGGGCTTCCCACCCATCGCCTTGCGGGCATCGAGGACCGCTTGCAGGTCGGTGACGTTCGAGACGGTGACGGTTTTGCCCCGGTACGAACGATTCGTGAACTTCTCCAGCGGATCCCCGCCGGCGAGACTCGTGGCCCGCGCATGGGTCGCCGTGTAGGGACCGTACTGGAGACTGATGGGGACGTACCCGTTGCCGCCCGCCGCGACGTCCGCCCGATCGTATCCTGCTCCCAGGCCAAAGAAGCCTCCAGACTCGGGGCTGTTGATCACGACGACGGCTGCGTTGGCTGCGTCCGGATGATTCGTCACCTGGAAGTACTTTCGCGCGATGTCCAGGTTGATCGGATCCACGTCGTGGGCGGGCGTCACGGTCCCGAAGAAGTCACGGCTTTCCGGCACGTGGCGCTGTGGAATGTATACCGTCGCAGCGCGCTTGAGCGGCAAGACGTTGCCCTGGTTCTTCAGCAAGACCAGGGACTTGAGCTGCGCTTGGTACCCGGCGGTCATGAACTCGGGCTTGCCCACGGTGGCGACGGTCTGCTCCACGCTCAGATAGGGGTTTTCGAACAGGCCCGTGCGGAGCATGTTCCGCAGCAGACGGACGGCGGACGCCTCGAACCGCGCGCGCATGAACGCCTCACCGTGTTCCTGCACGCCCATCCGGTAGGCTTCGATGACCGGGCCGGCATCATTGTTGCCGCCGAACTGATCGACCCCTGCCATCAGGGCCTTGTAGTGGCGCTGGGCTTCCGAGAGACCCTCCACGCCCCACGGCGTTTGGCCCATCTCGTCCATGATCGCATGATCGTGCGTGACGCCCCAATCGGTGCACACCACACCGTCGAAGCCGTACGTCCCTCGCAG
>Ga0153915_10007861_pt1 | contig 10098 bp, 9 predicted proteins | sample Opewatmetagenome_2_FD_107003 | JGI IMG/M metagenome (GOLD analysis project Ga0153915, IMG submission 107003) | Freshwater wetland microbial communities from Ohio, USA - Open water 3 Core 3 Depth 3 metaG | ecosystem: Environmental > Aquatic > Freshwater > Wetlands | place: USA: Ohio, Lake Erie... | reverse complement strand
GGAAATCATTATAAATATAAATTCCTAAAAACGAAGTGCAAGGCATCATAAATCATCTAACTGTAAATGTCGATTGCATTTTGACTTATTATCTAAAGTATTAGTCTAATTTAGTAAATTTAATAGCCATTGCCTTTCAAAACAAATTATTTATATCATTAAGTTATTGTGGGCAGAAAAATATGGTGACGATTATGAGAGAGTCCACCGTAAAGATCCTGGACGACAAGGATATGGAATTTGTCGAGACGCTTCGATCCCTGGGCGTGCCGCGTAACGTTTCAACTCTAATCACATTCCTCGCTAATGTGGATGAAGCCTCATCCCGCGAGATTGAGATGGGCTCTGACCTTCGCCAGCCCGAGGTAAGCATTGCCATGCGCACCCTGCGCGACAACAGCTGGATCGAGGAGAAGGAGATCAAACGCGAGGGCAAGGGCAGACCGATGAAGGTCTACTCGCTGCGGGCCAGCATCGATGAAATCATCAAGCATTTCGAGGAGGAGAAGATGCACGAGTCCGCTCAGGCCATGGAGAGCATCCAGAGGCTCAAGCAGCTCATATCAACATAAATATGCTTATATCGGCAAAATCGGCAAAAAAAGCCGATTAATTGCACTTTTAAACTAGACCCGGAGCGGGAGGAGAGCGGGGGACTAAATTCTCACGGGGTGGATGGTGCAATAACCTCTACCTCTATTTTTGATGCGATCTTCTGGCCCAATGAAATCTTCGAGCCGTTGACCTCGATCACCACCGGACCGCCGAACGGCTGGCAGGCTATCTTTCGTATTCGCCTTCCTTTTCGTATCCCAAGGGATTCGAACTTCTTCTCCCATGAACCTTCGTCGCCCACCGCCAGGACTTGCAGAGGCTGATTGCAGGGAGCTTTGGCAAGATCTATCAATCCACTCTCCGCTGACGCATCCTTGGCCGCTGCAATAAATCTGGCGCTGGGATGTCTCGGCTTCAAACCCGGACGTTCACTCCCCGCTCTTTCAGGAATCTCTTCACATCCGCGATGTTGTACTCGCCGAAGTGGAAGATGCTCGCAGCGAGCGCCGCCGAGGCATCGGTCTTCTGGAAGACCTCCAGCATATGCTCCGGGCTGGCGCATCCGCCCGAGGCGATGACCGGCACCCTCACCCTCTTGGAGACCGCGTCTGTGAGCGGTATGTCGAATCCGTCGTAGGTCCCGTCCCGGTCCATACTGGTGAGCAGGATCTCGCCCGCGCCGAGGGACACGGCTTTCCTGGCCCAGGCGATGGCGTCGATTCCGGTGAACTCGCGGCCTCCATAAAAGGAGCACTCAAACCAGCAGGGTCCCTCCGGAGTCTGCACAATCTCTCGGCCCTCTTCCGGAGTGTTGCGCCTCTTGGCATCGATGGCCAGCACGACGGCCTGATTTCCGTACTTGTCCGCGATCTCCGATATCAGCTCCGGGCGCTTCAGGGCAGAGGTGTTAACCGTGATCTTGTCGGCCCCGGCGTTGAAGACCTCTCTTGCCTCCTCCACGCTTCGAATTCCGCCGCCCACGGCTAGGGGCACGAAGACCGACTCAGAGGTTTTTTTGATGACACTGGTCATGGTCTCGCGCCGCTCATGAGATGCCGTGATATCCAGGAAGACGATCTCGTCCGCGCCGTCCTCGTAGTATTTCCCGGCCAGCTCCCAGGGAATTCCGGCATATCTGATCTGCTTGAACTCTATGCCCTTGACAACGCGACCTCCCGGCACCTGTAGGTCGCAGTCCAGACATGGAATGATCCTTCTGGCTAACATCGCGTGGACCTCACAAAGTTTTCAAGTATTTTCAGGCCTTTCGCTCCCGACTTTTCCGGGTGAAACTGCGTGGCGAATAGGTTGTTCTTGACCACGGCGGCTGTGACTTCCACCCCGTGCTCCGTGGTGGCGGCGATCACCGAGCGGTCCTTTGGCAGGCCGTAGTAAGAGTGCACAAAGTAGAACATGTCTCCTTCCGAGATGCCCTCAAACATCTGCACGGGCCGCTTGATGGCAAGGCTATTCCAGCCCATCTGGGGTATCATGACACCATCCGGCAGGCGCACTACCTTCCCCTCGATCCAGCCAAGCCCCTGCGCTCCGGGGCTTTCCTCGCTCTCTTCGAAGAGCACCTGCATACCGATGCAGATGCCGAACATCGGAACTCCGTCGTCAAACGCTTTGCGTAGAACGCCCTCGAATCCGGATAGCTGATCCATGCAGCTCCCAAAGGCACCAACGCCGGGAACCACAATGCCGTCCGCTCCTGCCAGGTCCTTTGGATCGGCAATGATCTTCGGGCCGGCTCCGACCCGATCCAGGGCGTTGTAAATGCTGAACAGGTTGCCCATGCCGTAGTTGACTATTGCTATCATCTCTGTCTCCAGCTCTTCCCACTCTCGCCTCTATCTGGTCTTTCTGCTCTTGCCTGCTATTGATGAAATATAGCGAATCGATATAATCTCTCTTTGATCTTCTGCTCTTTGCTCTTTTATCTCTCTTCAATGCAATATTAAAGCAATCGTCTCTGCTTGGTTCCCCAACTCGATGAAATGAGATTCGTCATCTCGGTTTTAGTCCGGCATCCTTACCGGAAAAGCTTTTCCTTCCTCATTTCATAAGAATTATGAAGCTTTATGAAAAGATATTTATTGATCTAGGCGGAAGGCATTTGTCGCCGGACAGAGTCTTCCGGCTGGGCTGTTCATAACAATTATGATCTTTTATGAAAACGTATTTATAGCGGCAAATAGGAAGCCACCTGGTGCCAGACCAATGGAAGAGATCGGCCTTAAGCAATAGTCCCAGCAAGCAGATCGGTCGGCGCAAGAGTCTTTGAATCATGCACCGAATCGTTATTCTGCCGTTTATCAGGCCCCGGTCGATGCCCGGTCTGTAGTAATATTATGCAAGGGTGGAGATCAATGAATCTGAGAAGACCAAATGCCAGTGCCGCCACTGGAACTTTTAACCGCTCGCGAAGTGTCGTCCCCATGTCGGGGCTTTGTTCTGACTGCCTAGACGGATGCCGGGGAGGATGCGAGACATGGCTGGCTTCTTTCCGAGGCCGAGAAGTGCTTTATCCCGGACCCTTCGGAGAGATCACGGCAGGAGCAGACAAGGATTATCCCATTGATTACTCTCATCTCAGCATTCAGGGATACGCTATGGGCGCAGACGGCCTGCCCGAGGGAGTAGAGGCAGGGCCGGACACGGCGCTCTTCCCCAATGTTGATACCGTAACCGAATACGGCTGGTCCAAGAAGGTAAAGATGCAGGTGCCCATCTTCACCGGCGCTCTCGGCTCTACGGAGATCGCCCGCAAGAACTGGGAGCACTTCGCCATCGGCGCAGCCATCGCCGGCATCACTCTCGTCTGCGGCGAGAACGTCTGCGGAATTGACCCGGGCCTGGAGAGAGACAGCAAGGGCAAGGTCGCCAAGTCTCCCGAGATGGATCGCAGGATCAACACCTACAAGAAGTTCTACAACGGCTTCGGCGAGATCCTGGTTCAGATGAACGTGGAGGACACCCGTCTCGGTGTGGCTGAGTACGTCTCGTCCAAACACAACCTGGAAACCATTGAGCTGAAGTGGGGCCAGGGCGCAAAATGCATCGGCGGCGAGATCAAGGTGAAGACACTGGAGAGGGCCCTGGAGCTTAAGAAGCGCGGCTATGTCGTTTCTCCCGATCCCACCCTTCCCGAAATACAGGCAGCCTTCAAGGCCGGAGCCATCAAGGAATTCGAGCGGCATTCCCGCCTGGGATTTGTCACCTACGACGGCTTCATGGCCGAGATCGACAGGCTCCGGGACCTCGGATTCAAGCGCATCACCCTCAAGACCGGCGCTTATTCCATGGTCGAGCTGGCTATGGCCCTGCGCTACGGCGCTGAGGCAAAGCTGGATCTGCTCACCATCGACGGCGCACCGGGCGGCACAGGCATGAGCCCCTGGCCTATGATGAACGAATGGGGCATCCCCACCTTCTACCTGCAGTCCCTGGCCATCGAGTTTGCCAACAAGCTTACCAATCGCGGCCTGCGCGTTCCCGATCTGGCCATGGCCGGTGGATTCTCGACCGAGGACGGCGTCTACAAGGCTCTGGCTATGGGCAGCCCCTACTTCAAGGCGGTCTGCATGGGCCGGTCCCTCATGATCCCCGGCATGGTCGGCAAGAACATCCAGGACTGGCTGGCCAAGGGCGATCTGCCCAAGAACGTCTCCAAGTTCGGCAGCAAGCCCGAGGAGATCTTCGTAGCCTACGAGGAGCTGAAGGCAAGATTCGGCAACGACTTCAAGGACATCCCCATGGGTGCCATCGCCATCTACACCTACGGCCAGAAGTTCAAGACCGGAATGCAGCAGCTCATGGCCGGAAGCCGCAACTTCCGCCTGTCCACCATCTCCCGCGACGACCTCATGGCCCTCACCGAGGAAGCGGCCTACGTCTCCGGCATTCCTTACGTGATGGAAGCACGCCGCGAGGAAGCCGAGCGGGTTTTGGACTCGCTGGTTCCCTGAAGCTTGCAGTAACCCAAAACCACAATAAGCCCCTCAAGCCCCGGTTTCGGGGCTTGATTTCTTTTTTCTCACGAATAGGGCAAATTCTATTTAGTGATTGTAATGAAATAACTTAAGTGAATAAATACGCGAACATGGACTTTGATGCCTTAATGATATCTATATCATTCAAACCAAACGCATATTTCGTCTTAGTTTATTTCAGTACAACCACTTATCCCTGTGGATTCAAGAGTCAGGATCTCGATCCGTCCACCCGGAGTTTTTATCAGATCTTGATTATTGTTGCGTGCTTTTTTTCCAATGTCTATTCTTCCAAAATAATGCCATGAGAATTGAATGTTCAATTGCGTTCTGAGATTGCTAGAAATAGGATTGTAAGCTCCTGCCTTTTTTTGGCGATCGGCCAAGGCTATTAGCAACAGATGTGCCTCCCCCACTCACATCTGTTGTATTCGCCTGATGGAGTATGTTCATTGTTTCCCATTCCTGCATATAAATCTATCTAATCGGTATAACAAAATAACAAAAATTATTTCAAATTAGCATTAAAATATAGCCATAAGAAATTTTTAATATATTGTCTTACCTGAAAAGAATTAAATATTACTATGAGCAATTCCGCCTCAGTATATCTACGAAAACAGATGAGGGATTGAAATGGGACATCTTACAACTAGATTAGGAATGGGACTAATTCTATTCTTGATGGTAACGAGCGCTTGCTTTGCAACTGGTTGGGATATGAACCCGAACCAGATTGCAATTAAACATAAAAACGATGTTACCAGCGACGTGACTGGTCAAGGCTATGTAATGGAATACGCTAAAGTGAATACGAACAACCTATCCATGCTCGAGTATGCCCACGGAAGCGGCACTATGGACTATGCCGACATACTCTACGATGAGCAAAAGACAACTCACACCTCTAACACCATCTATTATATAAATACAAAAGGTGATTTTGTCTCCACTTATGTTGGTGCCAACAGTGCTATCACCTATACTAAGCAATATGATAATGTTCAGAGCCCTACAAACTTTGCTTATGGAACCGGCTGGTATGCCTCTCATCCAGTAGCCTACAACTCTCTGCTTAAGGATAAAAATGAGGCCAGAAGCTACCAGGAAGCGGTTGTTATGCAGCGCCAGGTGGAGTATGCTCGCGCAGTCAAGGGCGACATCGCCGTGGATATGAACTGCACATCACCAACAGCAACCGTTGCAGGAAAAGGTTCCGTCAGCATGAAGACAGACGATGATATTACTCAAGGTACGCTTCACATCAGCGAAATGGTCACTCGAACTCTCCGCACAGCTTCTGGACAGACCTCATCCGCAAAGGTTACTCCCAGGTCCAGGGAACTCCAAGGATGGCATAATCCCATCATTGAGATCGAAAGCAACTATGTGGGTGATTTCCAGGTACAGAAGACCATGAAGATCGATATGTCCAAGAGCGCTCCTACTTGGGGCGAGGACTGGCTACCATGTTGCAGCGGCGGTTTCTTCGACCTTCCTTCCCGGTTCTTTGATAAGCAGTACGGAAGCCAGAAGGGCATCTTCGACTGCACCTGCAGGAACACTTCCATCTCTACATTCCAGCCCAAGTGGAACACCACCTTGGCCCAGTTCCCGACGGAAAAGTACCAGTATAAGCCCTGAACCACATATGCCCTGATCGGAAAATTCTGATTCGGATCAAGGGCACTAATCTTTTTTTGAAGTGTGCGAATTGAGGCTCAATTTATCTCTATCCTCAGCCAATCTCACACGTATAATAATATTTGTTATTAATTTTAAGTATGCTTATTAATTTATTGCACTTCTGTTTGAATAATTGTCATTAATAACACTACAACCAAAAATGATTTTAATAACTACGTACGATGATCAAAGATATATTAAAACTAGATGAATGAGGGATTGATTTGAATCGCGTTAAAATTTCCATTCCGGCAATGATCCTGCTCGCATTGCTGGTCTCTTTAAGCTCTATCGCAGCATTGGGCGCCGACTATCCGATGACCATAACCGATTCCGCCGGTCGGGAGGTCACGCTGCAAATGCCCGTGGAGCGCATTATCGTCACAAACTCGGATGCAGCATCTGCGGTAGTCATGCTTGGTGCAGCAGACAAGGTCGTGGGCATCTCTGAGTCGATCAAGAATCAGGGGTATTACTTCCCTGAGCTGAAGAAGAAGCAGAGCGTTGGAAAATGGAATGCTCTTGACTATGAGATGATCGGAGAGATCGCGAAAGGGGGAGAGGATAAAATTGTTCCCAATATAATCATCATCGGGTACAGCTATCCCGGCAAATCCTACGGCATTGCGGCAGTGCAGAAAGGATTGTCCTCTTTTGAAAATATCAATGCAATCGGCTTGGATTTCTACCAGCCAGAGAATATGACCAAAGAGGTCGAGCTGCTCGGCAAAATTCTTGGGAAAGAGGCTGAAGCAGAGGACTTCCTGAGCTGGCATAATGAGCAGAGCGAGAAGGTGGCCAATGCCGTTGCCGGCCTAAACAAGCCCAAGGTTTACGTGGAGTGGAGTTCAACCGGCGGAATCGGCGCACTATCAACCCTCGGCGTAGGCTCCGGATTTGACGGCGTGCTGAGGGAAGCGAACGGTTTCAATATTGCCAAAGACCTCAATGAAGCTTATCCCAAGGTAACCTGGGAATGGATTCTTACCCAAAGTCCGGAAGCCATCATAGTTCGGCAGACGCAACCATCCGGCCAGACACAGATGGGCTGGGAACAGTCGCCGTCTTCGGATACCGTGAAGCTGGAAGCGGTAAGAAATGAGGTTTTAGCCAGGGCTGGTGCTAGCGGCCTTCCTGCCGTGAAGTCGGGGAAGATCTTCGTGATCGATTGGTCGGTTATGAATGGCCTGAATCAGGAAGTTGGTGCCACATATCTCGCCAAGCTGCTGCATCCGGAAGCTGATCTTGATCCCGTGAGTGTTCACACGGAATATCTGAAGCGACTCGGCCTGGATATGCCGGAGGGAAGGACCTTCGTCTATCCGGAGCTATCCGGCAGCAAATAGTCGGGCGGTTTTTTTTTCCGCTATATTTTTTCTCATCTATTTCAATTTCTTTAATTTATTTTTCTTGTGTTTATATATATGCCAACTCAAAGCTAATCCAAGCGAATCCAATAAGTATGACTCATGCTAGCTTGCATCATGCGTTGGCGGCAAGCAGACGCGAACACTCTGCAATTGAAGTCCATAGAGCAGATATTGGCCAGAGGTTATTGGATTGGATAGAAATGCTTCCGGCCTTCCGGTCGTCTTGGGTTGCTGTGTGGCCATCTTCTGGCCGGGCGCTCTCACCTTCGGCTTTCCGGGAGTGATGGCCCCGGCCTGGCAGGAAATGTTCCATGTGGGGAGGGCGGCCACCGGCCTCGTCATCTTCTTCATGCTTGCCGCGGTGGGCGCTTTCATGTTCCTGGCGGGGCGCTGGCAGGAGCAATACGGACCTCGCAAAATGATCTTCCTGGGGATCGCATTTACCGCATTCTCTTCCGTGGTGGCGGCTTATGCCTCTTCCATTTACATGGTCTATGCCTGGGCTTTTCTCAACGGCCTCGCATCCAGCTTTGTCTACGTCCCGGCACTGACCGTGGTGCAATGGTGGTATCCGCAAAAGAAGGGCCTGGTGGCGGGGACGGTGAGCATGGTATTCGGCCTGTCTGCGGCAGTCATGTCTCCGCTCTTTGGAAAGATGCTCATCGTGCTGGGGTACTTATCCATGAATCTCGTCATCGCTTTCCTGACGCTGGTATTCGGCTTTGCCGGGGCCTATTTTGCCTGCGCACCAAGGGCGGAGGCAAGGGATTCGACGCGCGATCGGAATTTGGAAAGAGAGACGGCAGGCACAAAGAGACTTGAGGATCTGCTGAAGAGGTCTCTTACGCCTGGAGAGAGCCTGCACACCAGGAGCTTCTGGTTCCTCTGGATCACCTGGACTTTAGCCGGAGCGGCGGGAGTCTCCATGTCCATCCTGGCGACAAGTTACGGCCTCTTCCGGGGATTCGGCCTGGAATCGGCCATCCTCTTGCTCACGGCCTTTAATCTCACCAACGGCTCGGGCCGTATCATAAGCGGCATCCTATCCGACAGATTTGGGCGAAACCGGATCATGAGCGCGGCTTTTCTGGTGGCAGGGCTTGCCTACTTTGCCCTGCCCTTCGCAAAAAGCCTGGCCACCTGCGCTTTTCTGGCTGCGGTGGTGGGATTTGCTTTCGGAACCCTCTTTTCCGTATCAGCGCCGCTGGTGGCGGACTGTTTCGGCCTGCGGCACTTTGGAGCCATCTTCGGCCTGACCTTTGCAGCCTACGGATTCGTGGCCGGGCCTCTCGGACCCACGCTCTCCGGCTACCTGCTGGACAGGACGGGCGACAACTTCTTCCTGGTGTTCGCCTACCTCGGCGCATTCTTTTTGCTGGCGAGCGCGTGCATTCTCATGGTGGTGCCGCCGCAATGCCGCCCGGATAATTGAGCAAGCGTTGTAGCCGGCGAACGTGATAAAATAATAAACTCTCTAAATGCACTTCATTGAAATGCGAAGGAATAGACATTCCCTGAATCATGGCGCATTCATGACTTATGCGACAATTCTTTTTAATATGTAACGGCTATCATTTCCCTTCATGCCATCCCTAACCGTCCATGCCGGCGGCCTGACGCTGAAAAATCCCATCATGCTGGCCGCGGGTATCCTGGGCACCACGGGAGCCTCACTGCGGCGCGCTGCGCTCGCGGGCGCGGGCGGCGTGGTCACCAAGTCTCTGGGCTCAGTTCCCCGCGAAGGCCACCACGGCCCGACCATCGTGCACGTGGAATGCGGCCTATTGAACGCTATGGGCCTGCCCAATCCCTCTTACAAGGAATTCCAGGAAGAAATCGATTTCGCCAAAACGGGCGGCGTGCCGGTGGTGGCCAGCATCTTCGGCTCCAGCGCCGAGGAGTTCGCCGGAATTGCCCGCGGCCTGAAGGCCGATGCCTTCGAGTTGAACCTCTCCTGCCCCCATGCCGAGAAATACGGCGCAGAGCTGGGCCGCTATCCCGATCTGGTGGAATCAGTGACCGGAGCCGTGAAGGCTGCGGCGGATGCGCCGGTCTGGGTCAAGCTGACCCCGAACACGGCGGATATCGTCGAGCTGGGATTGGCGGCGCAGCGGGGCGGCGCAGATGCCGTCGTGGCCATCAACACCCTGAAGGCTATGGCCATCGATATCGAGACCGGCTATCCGATCCTGGGAAACCGCTTTGGCGGCCTATCCGGCCCGGCCATCAAACCCGTTGCCGTTCGTGCCGTCTACGACCTCGCCATGCGCCTGGAGATCCCGGTGATCGGCGTGGGCGGCGTCTCGTGTTGGGAGGATGCGGTGGAGATGATAATGGCCGGGGCCGGTGCAGTGCAAATCGGCACGGCTCTGCAGAAGGGCTACGGCATCTTTGAGGAAATCACAACCGGCCTTGCCCGGTACCTGGAGAGAAAATCGCTGACGCCCGAAGATCTGCGCGGCATGGCCGGGAGGCGCTAGAATGAGGCCTAT
>Ga0153915_10007860_pt1 | contig 10098 bp, 4 predicted proteins | sample Opewatmetagenome_2_FD_107003 | JGI IMG/M metagenome (GOLD analysis project Ga0153915, IMG submission 107003) | Freshwater wetland microbial communities from Ohio, USA - Open water 3 Core 3 Depth 3 metaG | ecosystem: Environmental > Aquatic > Freshwater > Wetlands | place: USA: Ohio, Lake Erie... | reverse complement strand
CCTTATAGGTGAGGTACGTGTCCGGGTCGATGTACATCGTCGTCGGATGGCCGTCGGCGGCCTTCTGCTCGAGGACGATATATTCCTTGTTGTCCAGCTTGGCCTTGGGCTTCACGGTGTAGACGATGCCGAACTTGGCCGGGTCGAGGAAGCTGCCATAGCCGACGGCCTGCCGGGCCATGGTCTTGGCCTGATCGTCCAAGAACTCTTCGACCTGGAAAGTCTGCATGTTTGTGCCCCAGGCCTTCTGTCCGTCGTAGGCCTGGATGATGTTCATGCCCATGATCTCGATGTCTCTCCGGAACTTGTTCGGCTCCTTGTGGTACAGGGTGAAAGTCGCGGACAGGCTCTGGCCCATTTGATTGATCTCCATGCTGCCCGAGGTCGTCGAATCCTTGATCGTTTCCAGGTACTTGGCGCCTCCCTGGGCCTGGATCATCTTGTTCAAGACGTCCTGGGCCGTCTGGCCGTAGCCCGGAAGCGTCATGACGGAGACGAGGAGAGCGGCCACGATCGTCCATGAGAACAGTTTTTTCATTCATTCCTCCTGATGGTTCTGTGATGAGCGCCCGCCCGGCGGGAACCCTTCATCCCACATGATACGGATATCTTAGCGAAAAGTTAACCTATTTCCAATAATCGGTGAGAGACGGGCCGTCGCGCCTCGAGTCTCCGCGTGAAATATTTTTTCTCATTGAGCATATTCTCGAAAAATAGGGAAGTGCAATATAAATAATAATATACGGGATATGGCAAATAGCGATGTGTACTAAAAGAGTACATGCAAATACTGGCAAATCAATAAATATCTTGATTATCGACAATAATTAGATGTATAATCAATGTGTACGATAATAGGACACATATTGTCGTGAGCGGGAAATAAGAAAAGGGCCTCGGACGTAGTGACATGCCGCATCAACTGAGCCTGATCGTCTGCTCCAACCTCGAACGCGAGTGCCGCGCCCTCTCCGGGCTCCCGGAATTCCACGACATCGATTTCATGCCGCTTCCCGTGGAATGCGACCAGGTCGAGGCCCGCTGGCAGGGCCTGGCCGAGGCCGTCGATTCACGCAGGAAAGACCGGCGGCCGGTTCTCCTGGTCGGCAGCTTCTGCCTCACGCAACAGGCGATGGACCGGCCGGACCTCAAGGAAGCGTGCCAGATCTCCCAGAGAAGCCAGTGCTTCGAATGGATCGCGGACAAGGACGTCGTGGAGCGCTTCCTCCGGGAAGAGGCCCTCATTCTGCTCCCCGGCTGGCTCAAGAACTGGGAGGAGCAGATCAGCCGCCGCTGGCCTTCGGACAGGAAAGGCGCCCAGGCGTTCTTCCGCGAGTCGGCGAAAAAAATCGTCCTTCTCGACACCGGTGTCTATCCCAAGATCGAGCGCGACCTCAAGGAGTTCGCCCGGTTCCTCCGCCAGCCGTACGAAGTGTATTTCGCCGGACTCGGCCACCTGAGGATGAGCCTCATCCAGGCCGTCCAATCCTGGCGGCTGGACCGGGAGCGAGAGCGCCTGGAAGATCGGGTGACCTTCCTGCACCGGCAGATGTCCGACTACAGCCGCATCGGGCACCTCCTCGGCGCCTTGACGAAGGTTCGCGGCGAAGAGGAAACCCGCCAGGACGTGCTCGAGATTTTCCGCTCCCTCCTGTCTCCCCGGAAGGCCGTCTACCACCCCGTCGAGGAGCTTTCCAAGGCCGCCGCCCCGGCCGAGGATTCACCCCAGGACCGCATCCTCTTTCTCAACGCCGATTTCGCCTGGGCCGAGGGCCGGACGGGCCTGCTTCTCAGGGTCGCCAGCGGCCGGGAGACCCTCGGCGTCATCGAACTCGCCGGGCTGCCGTCTCCCGAGCGGCGCGACCACGATCTGAGCATCGCCCTGACCCTGGCCAAGATCGCGGCCCTGGCCTTTATCAATTGCCGGATCCACCGGGCGCTCGACGAGGAGCGGGAGAAATCGCGGGCCGCCCAGGCCGCGAGGGTGAGCGCCGAAGACAAGGGCAGATCGTTCGAGGGCGTTCCCCTGGGGCTCTACCGGACCACGCCCTCGGGCCAAATCCTCGACGCCAACGCGGACCTGGCCCGGATCCTCGGCTATCCCGACCAGGACGCCCTGAGGAAGGTCAACGCCTGGGACCTTCACCTCAACCAGAGCGACCGCGAGAACTGGCAATCCATGCTCGAGACGAAAAATCTCGTCGAGAACTTCGAGACCCAGCTGCGCCGGCGCGATGGGACGATCATCTGGGTCCGGGATTCCGTGCGGGCGGTCAAGGACCGGCGGGGCCAGATCCTCTTCTACGAGGGTTCCCTCGAAGACATCAGCCGGCGGAAGCAGTTGGAGAGGGCCAGCGCCTGGAACCTGCAGATCAAGATCTCGCAGGCGGATGTTTCGAGGCGCCTCCTCCTGCCGACGACGATCGAGGAGATGTCCGCCCTCGTCCTCGACCACGCCCGCCGCCTGACGTCCAGCCGGACGTGCTTCGTCGGCTATGTGGAAGCGCGGTCGGGCCGGCTCATCCCGGCGGCGCAGACGCAGGACGCCCTGGACCAGGCCGCCGATCACCCGGAAGCCTGCGGGGCGGCGCATGAGGCGTCCGGCGTCTGGCGATCGGTCATCGAGGACAAGAAGCCCATCCTGACGAATATGCCCACTCTCGATCCCCGCTACACGGGTTTGCCGAAGTGGCACTTCCCGGTCGGCCAGCTCCTGGCCGTTCCCGCCCTCATGGAAGGCCACCTCGTCGGGCTCATCGTCGTGGCCAATTCCGACAACCTCTATTCCGAGAGGGACCTCGAGGCCGTGGAGGACATGGCGGCTCTCTATGCCATCGCCGTCGATCGGAAGAGGAAGGAGGACGAGCTCCGGGAGATGTCCCTGACCGATGAGCTGACGGGGCTCAACAACCGCCGCGGCTTCTTCACCCTCGCCGACCAGCAGCTCAAGATCGCCAACCGCTCGAAAAAAATGGTTTTCCTTCTGTACGCCGATCTCGACGGCCTGAAGACGATCAACGACACCTTCGGCCACGACGAGGGGGACAGGGCCCTGGCCGAGACGGGCGCGCTCCTGCGCGACGCCTTCCGCGAGTCCGACATCATCGCCCGGATCGGCGGCGACGAATTCGTCGTCCTGACGGTCGACGTCGGCGACGCGAAGCCCGAGTCCCTGATGTCGCGCGTCCAGCAAAAGTTCGATGCCCGGAACGCGGACGCCGGGCGCAAGTGCCCCCTCTCCATCAGCCAGGGCATCGCCTGCTACGATCCCGAAGCCCCCTGCTCCGCCCAGGACCTCGTCAACCTTGCCGACAAGAGGATGTACGACCGGAAGACGGCCTCGAAGGCCGGCCGGATCGAGGCGCAGCCGTGCCCCCGGGACCGTTCCTCATCGGAGCCCGCGGACGGCGGGCCGGGCGGGGACGCGGCGCCGGACGTTATTCCTTGATCCGGTACCGGGCCAGCTTGTTGTAAAGGGTGGTGCGGGAAATCCCCAGGATCTTGGCCGTCTGGCGGAGGTTCCTCTTCGTCACCTTGAGCAGATAGGTGATGTAGTCCTTCTCCAGGTCGTCCAGCGAGGACAGGTGTTCCCGGCCGACGAAGGCCATGGCGCCCTGGGGCGGGATGAAATCGCGGAGGTATTTCGGCAGATTGGCGACCTCGACGAAATCCTTCTTGCAGAGCATGGCCGCGCTCTCCAGGACGTTCTGGAGCTCCCGGATGTTCCCCGGCCAGTTGTACTTGAGGAAGAGTTTCTGGACGTCGCGGGAGACGCCCTTGACGTCCTTGGAGAACTTCTTGTTGGCGGACTGCAGGAAATGCCGCAGGAGGAGGAGGATGTCCTCCAGCCGTTCGCGCAGCGGCGGCAGCTCGATAACGACCTTGTTCAGCCGGTGGAAGAGGTCCTCCCGGAACGTGCCGGCCCGGACCATCTCGGACAGGTTGCGGTTCGTGGCCGCGATGACCCGGACCTCGACCTGGGTGTTCTCGTTGGCGCCGAGCGGCCGGAACTGATGGCTTTCGAGGACCCGCAGCAGCTTGGCCTGGACGGAGACCGGGATCTCGGCGATCTCGTCGAGAAAGATGATGCCGCCGTCCGCCTCCTCGAAGAGCCCGGGCTTATCCTTGTCGGCGCCCGTGAAGGCGCCCTTCTTGTAGCCGAACAGCTCCGACTCGAAGAGGTTCTCCGGAATCGAGGCGCAGTCGCAGATGACGAGGTCCCGGCTCTGGTACGGGCTCAGCCCGTGGATGGCCCGGGCCACGAGCTCCTTGCCCGTCCCGGTCTCGCCGGTGATGAGGACGCTGGTGAAGTACTTGGCGATGTTCTCGATGAGCCCGAAGATCTCGAGCATGCAGGGATTGCGGCTGGTCAGGCCCTGGAAGGCGTATTTCCGCTCGAGTTTCCGCTCGAGCTGGAACGTCTCGCGGCGGAGCTCCCTTTTGACGGAAATCCGCTTGAGGATTTCCTGGAGGATGTCGTTCCGGTACGGCTTGGCGATGAAATCGGTCGCGCCCGCGTGGATGATGTCCAGGATGGCGTCCCGGTCCAACGGTTCGCCGCCGATGAGGACGTCGAGCAGGGGATCGAACTTCTTCAGCTTCTTGAGGACGATGAGCGCGCCGGCGATCGACTCGCCGGAGTCGACGAGGGCGACCCGGATGGCGTTGCCGCGGACGATTCCCAGATAGTCGTCATTGGTCTGGGAGAAGAACAGGCTGAAATCGCCGGCCACCGAGGCCCGCTTGATGGTCTCATAGAGGGTAAAATCGTCGGAGATGATAAGAAGGTTTGTCTGGGCGTCCATCCGCTTGTCGTGCTTCCCTTGGCTGGCCCTATCTTAACAATTTCCGCCGATTTTGACAACCGCTCCGTCGGAGGAGGACCGGCGGCGGGCGGTTGTCTTTCCGTCTCGGCCGCCTTACAATAGGCCGGCCGGACATCCGCCCGTCACCGCGCGGCCCGTCCCGCTCGATCGAACGGAGGAGAACATGAGACACGAGCCCCGAATCATCCCGCGCCGACCGGCCCTGGCCGGCGCCCTGATCCTGATCCTGGCCCTCGTCCCCGCCGCCTGCTCGAGACGGGCGGGAGCGCCGTCCGTCCCGCCGCCGAACGGCCCGGCCGAGGTCGTCCTGAAGGGCCGCGAGGTGCGGATCGTCTATAACGGCGTCGAGCTCCTCGCCGGCGAGATCCGGACTCCCGCCGGAGGGTTCGAGGCCCGGACGGAGGTCTACCGGAACGCCGGCAAGACCAGCCAGGTCGTCGTCCTGGCCGCGAAGGGCGAAGGCCGGGTCGTCTTCGCGGCGACGGTCTCGGGGAGCCCGGAGTCTTTCGCCTGCGAGGCGGACAGGCGTGACAGGGGGCCGATCATGGTCCGGCACGCTTCGGGCCCGAGCCGGAGCCTCCTCAACCGGGCCGTTTACGACCGGCGGTCGGATTGGGTCCTGTCCGTCGACGCCGGGCCGCGGGCCGCCGTCCGGCCGCTCCGCGACGAGCCGGCCCTGAGGACGTTCGGTCTCGAAGCCGAGGGAAGCGAGATCGTCCTCCGCTTCCGGCCCCGCTATTACCAGATCCACCGGGGCCTCGGGTTCTTCGAGCCCTGGACATACGGCATCCGGCCCGGCCCCGTGGCCGGCTGGATCTCCTGGTTCGCCTTCCTCGACAAGGTCACGGAGCGGGACATCGTCGAGACGGCCGACACGCTCTCGGACGTCCTCCTGCCGTTCGGCTACGAATACCTTCAGATCGACGACGGCTATCAAAGAGGCGAGGGCCTGCCGGAGCTCTGGCTGAACGCCAACGACAAGTTCCCGCGCGGCCTGGATTTTCTGGCGCGCTACATCAAGGGCAGGGGATTGAAGCCGGGCCTGTGGACGAACGCCGCCTTCAAGCAGGAGGATTTCGCCGCCTCCCACGCCGGCTGGTTCGTGACGGACGAGTCGGGCCGCCCCGCCCGGGGGAACTGGGTCGGATTCAGCCTCGATGCCTCGAAGGCCGAGGCCGTCGATGCCGTCGTCAGGCCCGTGTATCGCAGCCTGAAGAAGATGGGTTGGGAGTACTTCAAGGTCGACGCCCTCCGCCACCTCCGCTACGAAGGATACAACGCCCACGCCGGGTACTTCCGGAGGGAGAAGCGGGACCTCGTCGGGGCTTACCGGAGCTATGTCCGGGCGATCCGGGACGAGATCGGCCGGGACGCGTTCATGCTCGGCTGCTGGGGGATCCGGCCCGAGCTCATCGGGCTCATCGACGGCTGCCGCATCGGGACGGACGGCTTTTCCTACGCCGGCTTGGCCCAGTTCAATTCCTGGAACAACGTCGTCTGGCGGAACGACCCGGACCACATCGAGCTCAACGACGACCGCTACCGGTCGACCCTGGTGACCTCTCTCACGGGTTCGATCCTCCTCTTGACCGACAAGCCGGCGCTCTACCGGACGGGCGACGTCCGGCCGGCCAAGCGGGCCGCCCCCGTCCTGGAAACGCTTCCCGGCCAGATTTTCGACGTCGATCCATCGCGCTCGGGCCTTCTTGATGGGGTGGACGCGGAGGTCAGCGGCAGCGGCCCCAGGCCGTTCGACGCCGGCATGGTGCCGACATGCGATCTCTTTCTCCTCGAGATCAACCGCCCCTTCGAGAACTGGGTCGTTCTGGGCCGGACGGGCGAGAGCGCCGCGGAAATCAAATTCGCCGACCTCGGCCTCGATCCGCGGAAGGAATATTTCGTCCACGAGTTCTGGTCGGACCGCCTGCTCGGAAGCTTCAGCGGAGGATTCGCCCCCGGGCCGCTCGACGGCGTTTTCAGGAGCCAGGCCCTGATCATCCGGGAGCGCCTGTCCCATCCCCAGATCCTGACAACGACGCGGCACCTGACGGGCGGAGGCGTTGACCTCCTGGACGTCCAATGGAAGGACGGAGCTCTCTCGGGCCGAAGCCGCGTCGCCGCCGGCGACCCCTACGAGATCGAAATGACCGAGCCGTCGGGATTCCGCCTGGAGAAGTTCGACTGCGACGGCGACCGGCCGGTCGAAATCAGGCGGGATGGGCTCGTTCTCCGGGTCAAGCTGGCGGCCGGCGCGGCCCGTGAGGTCCGCTGGACGGCGAAATTCCGACTGCCGTAGCCACCTTCCGGAAAGCCGGCGTTTCAGGACTCTTCCAGACCCCGGGAAGCCCCTTCCGGCCTTTGCCAGGGGCTTGAGCCAATCGTCACAATCATAATAAAATCAATTAATTATGGGCAGTAAGCGGGCCGGCGGTCGCGGCCGGCATTTGACAGACCGGCCGGATTCCTGTAGGTTGGATGGCAGTCGGCGCCCCCTCGAAACGGAAATACAACAACTAGTGGAGAAAACAACGGATGGTAGCATATCTAGAATATAAACTTGACATGGCCACGGGAGCCGCTTAGTATAATAGTGTCCCAACTGTCAGCCCAAGCACCCATGAGATTTCGTAAGATAAAACACGCCGCTATCATTGTCTTCATATTCTCCTTCCTCGGGGGCATCCCGGTCGAATTCGGCAACGAAGGCGATTTCTTCCATGGCTACATGATCCCCAAGCCGGTCATCAGCATCGGTCTCGAGACCAATCTCAGGGACATCCTGATCCGTTCCTCCTCGGGCATGAAGGTCTACGAGGTCGGGATGAGCTACCGGCTCATCTCCGATGACGCCGGCGAAGTCCAAATCAAGAGCGGCAGCCAGAAGCTGACCGAGAAGTTCGTCCTCCTCGTCGCCAACGCCAAGGAGCGGAAGGATGCGGACCTCATGGTGGCCGTCCTGAAGCGCAGCATCAGCGGCCGGATCTTCGTCGATGAGAACAGGGAAAACGCGACCCGGGGGATCTTCCAGGTCAAGATCGGCGACTTCCTGACGCGGGGCGACGCCCTGCCGACCATCCGGGCCCTCAACCGCCTGGGACGGAAGGACGTCTGGATCCTCAGGGAGGACGTCACCGAAGGGCCGTCCCGGCCCATCTGGATGCTGCTCGACAACAATCTCCTGCCCCTTGGCCGCGATTCCAGCCTGTGGTTCATTCCGGCCAATCCGCAGAGCTTTCTGTCCTTCAACGGCCGGAGCTACCGCGGCCTGTTCATTCTCAAGGGCACGCCCAAGGGCGTCGTCCTGATCAACAAGCTCAACCTGGAGGACTATCTCAAGAGCGTCGTGGCCGGGGAGCTCAACCCGGAGCAGTTCAACGCCCTCGAGGCCCTCAAGGCCCAGGCCGTGGCCGCCCGAACCTACGCCCTGAAGAACATGGGCCTGTTCAAGGACTACGGATACGATCTCCTGGACACGCCGCGCTCCCAGCTCTACAGCGGTATGGAATCGGAGCACCCGTTGAGCAGCCGGGCCGTCGAGGAGACCCGCGGCGAGGTCATCAAGTACAAGGGCGAGCTGATCAACGCCCTGTACATGAGCACATGCGGCGGCCGGACGGAGAACGTCGAAAACGTCTTCACCGGCACCGCCTCGCCCTACTTGAAGAGCGTCGAATGTACCTATGAGAAACAGCCGGAATGGCATCTCGAGGTCAAGAGCCCGACGCTTCCCGTCACCGTCGGCGGCAGGAACGCCAGCCTGGACGTGGCGTTCCTGGCGGGCGTCGGCATCATCCCGCTGGGCGTCGAGCCGCTGGACTTCCGGCAGGAGTGCTCCTTCGAGGAGGCGGTCGAGTGGATCGGTTCGGCGCGCCGGCTTCTGGGCCTGACGCCGGAAGGGTTCGCCCCCGAGCCCGTTCCGCTGAGCTACGTCAACCTGGCCCGCCTCCTGATCCAGGCGTTCGATTGGGGCGACAGGGTCCGGCGGCTGATGATGCCGTCGGAGATCGACTTCCTGCTCAAGGGGCTTCCCCAGGTCCTCGGCCGGGACCGCGGCCCGCTGGCCTACTGCCTTCAGGCGGACATCATCCCGGCGTCGGTGACGACGGGCGATCCGTTGCGTCCCGTCATCCGGGCGGAGCTGGCCATGGCCCTGAGCCGGGTCCTCTCGGGGGAGAAGAATTTCTACCACACGGGGATCTTCCGTTCCTCCGGCAAGAAGACGATCGAGGTGGGCCAGGATTTCGAGCGCAAGACGCTCCGCCTGTCCCCTCATCTGTTCCTGCTGAGGAAACTGAATGACTCGGAGACGGCGTCCTTCGCCTCCCACCTGACCCTTCTCGGAGGGGAGAGGGTGCAATGGATCGAGCGGGAGGGCGAGGTCGCCTGCCTCGAGGTCTTCTACCCGCCGAATTCCAACGTCCTCGACCGGTCCTCGCGGTTCAACCGCTGGCAGGTCCAGAAAACGGCCAGGGAGATCGACGCCTCCGTCGCCCCGTCCTTCGCCATCGGGCACGTCCTGGACATGACCGTCAAGACCCGGGGAGTTTCGGGCCGGGTGACCGAACTCCTGATCTCGGGCACGGAGAGCAAGGTGACCGTGCGCGGCTTCCAGATCCGGGAAGCGCTGGGGCTCCGGGACACCCTGTTCGTCATCGACAAGTCCTATGACGAGTCCGGCCGCGTCAGCGGCTACACGTTCACCGGACGCGGCTGGGGCCACGGCGTCGGCCTGTGCCAGGTCGGCGCCTACGGGATGGCTCTCGCCGGGGCGAAGTACTCGGATATCCTGAAGAAGTACTACGTCGGAACGAGGATCGATAGGGTCAGCTAGGGGCGCCGGCCTCGACCGTTTTCCATCTATGGTAGAATAATCGATCCGCTTGCGGTCCGGCGGCCGGCGGCAAGCGGGGAGGAGAAGCGACAATGACAAAAGGCTTGAACGCCGGAAAGACCGAAGCCCGCGAATATCAGACCCCGGCGTCGGGGATCTTTTTCAGCGTGAAGAAGGTTCTCTACACCGGGCGGTCGAAGTTCCAGACGATCGAGATCATCGAGAACAAGGACTATGGCCGGGTCCTGATCCTCGACGGCCTGATTCAGACGACGGAGCGGGACGAGTTCTACTATCACGAGATGCTCGTCCACCCGGCGATGGCCTCGCACCCGAAGCCCAAGGAGGTCCTGATCGTCGGCGGCGGGGACGGCGGTGCCCTCCGCGAGGTCCTCAAGTACGGCGTGAAAAAAGTCTGGCTGGTGGAGATCGACGGCCTGG
>Ga0153915_10007859_pt1 | contig 10099 bp, 7 predicted proteins | sample Opewatmetagenome_2_FD_107003 | JGI IMG/M metagenome (GOLD analysis project Ga0153915, IMG submission 107003) | Freshwater wetland microbial communities from Ohio, USA - Open water 3 Core 3 Depth 3 metaG | ecosystem: Environmental > Aquatic > Freshwater > Wetlands | place: USA: Ohio, Lake Erie... | reverse complement strand
GTGCAACGGCGGAATCACGGTTCCCATCTACACGACCCTCGTCCCGGAGCAGGTCAAATACATCATCAATGATTCGGACGCAAAAATCGTCATTTATTCAAGCCCGGACCAATGGAAAAAGCTGGACGTCATCAAAGCCGAGCTTCCCCAAGTCAAGCATTTCATCACCTTTGAAAACGAAGCGCCGCCGGGGGTACTGACCTACCGAGAGATCCAGGGCCAGGGACGAGCCCTGGACAAAGCCCAGCCGGACCTGTTTGAAAGGCTCTGCCTCGCCATCAAACCCGAGGATGAGGCCTCGATTGTCTACACATCGGGAACGACGGGCGTCCCCAAGGGCGTTATCCTGACCCACTCCAATTTTGTCAGCAACGTTAAGACCGCCGCCGAGATTCTTGTATTTACCGATCGGGATACCGTCCTTTCCTTCCTGCCCTTGTCCCACGTCCTGGAGAGGATGGTGACATTCGCCTATATTTACAAAGGGTGCACAATCGCCTATGCCGAGAGCGTCGAGACGGTGGCGGCCAATCTTCTTGAAATACGTCCCCATATCATGGTTGCCGTGCCGCGGGTGTACGAAAAGATCTATTCCAAGGTCATGGACAATGTCCTGACGAGCTCGGGTTTAAAAAGAAGAATTTTCTTCTGGGCGGTAAAAGTCGGGAAAGCCTACGCAACGCGCAAACTGGCTGGCCGGGCGATCGGCGGATTCCTCAAGTTTAAACGAAGCCTGGCCCACAAGCTCGTCTATTCCAAGATTGTCGAAAAGACGGGCGGACGGATCCGTTTCTTCGTTTCAGGGGCGGCGCCGCTCTCCAAAGATATCGCCGAGTTTTTCTATGCCATGGGGCTGGTGGTCCTGGAAGGTTACGGATTGACGGAGACCTCTCCCGTGATTGCGGTCAACCTCCTCGAAAACCCGAGGTTCGGCACCGTGGGAAAGCCGATCCCGGGCATCGAAGTCAAGATCGCCCGGGATGGCGAGATCCTGACTCGGGGGCCCCATGTCATGAAGGGATATTATAAAAAGGAAGCCGAGACCAGGGAGACATTTGAAGGAGATTGGCTGAAGACCGGAGATATCGGCCGCTTCGACGAGGACGGCTTCTTGATGATCACCGACCGAAAAAAGGACCTGATCGTCACCGCCGGAGGGAAGAACGTCGCGCCCCAGCCTATCGAGAACATCCTGAAGACCCGGCCGTTCATCGAAAATGCCGTGGTCATCGGCGACCGACGTCGTTTCATCTCGGCCTTGATCGTCCCCAAGTTCGAGAAGCTGGAGGACTATGCCAAATCCAACAACATTTCCTACACGGACAGGGCCCAGCTCGTCCGGAACGAGAAGGTCGTCGATTTTCTGAAGTCGGAAATCGACCGGGCCACTCCCAACCTGGCCTCTTTTGAAAGGATCAAAAAGATCGTTGTCCTGGCGCGGGATTTTGAGCTCGAGAAAGGGGAGATGACTCCGAGCCTTAAGGTCAGGCGGAACGTCGTCGAGAAACAATACAAGGACCTGATCGACGCCCTCTATAGAGAAGACAACGGCTAAACGGCAGGCTTACCGCTTAAAGACCGTCTGTCCCGCGTAAACAGCGGCTCGTCCGAGGTCTTCTTCAATCCTCATCAGCTGGGTATACTTCTCGATCCGCTCACCCCGGCAGGGCGCGCCCGTCTTCAATGGCCCGGTCCCCATGGCGACCGTAAAATCCGCGATGAAGCTATCGACGGTTTCTCCGCTGCGGTGGGAGACCATCGCCCGCCAGCCGGCTTTCCGGGCCATCTCGATCGCGGCGATGGTTTCGGTCAAGGTGCCGATCTGATTGAGCTTGATCAGCACGGCGTTGGCCGCATTTTCCCGGATGCCGCGGGCGATGCGGTCGATATTGGTCACGAACAGGTCGTCGCCGATAACCTGGATCTTGCTTCCGAGGGTTGCGTTGAGGTGCTTCCAGCCGTCCCAGTCGTCCTCGGCCAGCCCGTCTTCGATGGAGACGATGGGATATTTTTTGACCCAGTCGGCGTAGAGTTCGACCATCTGGGCCGACGTGATCTTCCGGTTTTCCGTCCGGAGGAGGTAATGGCCGTCCTCAAAAAAGCTGCTGGAAGCCGGGTCGAGGGCTATGCAAATCTCAAGGCCGGGCTTATAGCCGGCTTTTTCCACGGCTTTGAGAATCACCTCCACGGCTTCGGCGTTGGTCTTCAGGGCCGGAGCGAAACCGCCTTCGTCGCCGACGCCGGTCGAATAGCCCTGGGATTTCAGGACGCTTTTCAAAGACTGGTAGATTTCCGCTCCCCAGCGCAGGGCTTCCCGGAAATTAGGCGCGCCCACGGGCGCGATCATGAATTCCTGGAGGTCGGTGGCCTGCCAGTTGGAATGCGATCCTCCGTTGAGGATGTTGAACATCGGGACGGGCAGGATCAAGGCAGACGTCCGGCTGAGATAGCGGTAGAGAGGGACCTTCGCGGCGGCGGCGGCGGCTTTGGCGGCCGCCAAGCTGACGCCCAGAATGGCGTTGGCCCCGAGCTTGTTCTTGTTTGGCGTTCCATCGAGCTCGATCATGACTTTGTCCAGGCCGGCCTGGTCCTTGGCATCAAACCCAATCAGGGCTTTGGCGATGTGGTCATTGACATTTTTGACCGCCGCCAACGTGCCTTTGCCGCCGTATCGTTTTTTGTCGCCGTCGCGGAGCTCCAGGGCTTCATGGACGCCGGTCGAAGCGCCCGAAGGGACGGCCGCCCTTCCCACGACTCCGCTTTCGAGCGTCACCTCGGCTTCGACCGTGGGGTTGCCGCGAGAATCGAGGATCTCACGGGCGTGAATTTTCTTGATGAATGTGGACATGATACGACTCCTTTTATAATTAATGATTCTATCCTATCCTATTCTTCCCGCCAAAAAAAGAGGCATTGAGACTAGCCTGTTCGGTCGTCTGATCTTTTCCGGGCTGGATACGGGGGTTGAAAAATTGTTTGCCTTCCACCGCCGGAGCCTCGACCTCTATCTGGACGTCCGGAAGCTTTACAATCGCCAGAACGCCTATTTCAAATTGTGGGAGAACGGGAAAGAAAACGATTTATGCTCATCCCCTTCATCCGCTTCCAGGCCGGGTTTCAGGCGGTCGAATCGTCGATCTTGTTCGGGTTGTCAGCCTGCTCTTCTTGCTCTTTCTCATCCCGAGGCTTCTGCCAGTACAAGATCCTGCCGCAGGTTTCACAGAGAATGATCTTCTTTCTTTCCATGAGTTCGTTCAGGAGTTGGGGACGGATGCGCATCTGGCAGAGCGAGCAGAAGTCATCGGTGACGGGCGACAGGCCTATGCCGTTCATTTTCTTGCTAATCCTCAGATAAAGCCGGATCTGGTCGGGAGGGATTTGAGGAATCAGGGCTTCCCGCTCCTTGACCAAGACTCCTTTTTTGGCTTCCAACTCTCTCTGATTCTGGGAGACCACCGCTTTTTCCTTTTTTAGCCGCAGCTCCTCTTCGGCTTGTTTCTGATGGGCAGCTTTGATCTCCTTCTCGATCTCATCGGCGGCAATCATCTCGTTTAGAATCTCTTCTTCGACTTTATCAACCTTTTGTTGCGATTCCCCGATCTCCTTAAGGAAGGACGTATACTCTTTGTTCGTCTTAACGTCGTTGAGCTGGCGCTTAAACTTGGCGATCTGCGCTTTGTTGTCCTTAACTTGGGCCTCGAGGTCCCTCCTTTGCTTTTGGTTGACGGAGAGCTTTTCCTTGGCCCGGCTGACGATATCCGAAGTCGTCTTGATTTGCTGGTCGATGGCCTCCAGCTCGGCGGGGATTCTCTCGAGAAGGAAAGAAATGCTATTTATTTCTGAATCAAGATCTTGGAGCCTTTTCAGCTTGTCAAATTCAATATCCACATTATCGCCTCGAGGTCGAATGGGCCTACCAGGATTCGAACCTGGGACCTGCCGGTTATGAGCCGGTAGCTCTACCGCTGAGCTATAGGCCCAAATTTAAGGCCGCTGATCTCGAGCAATATCAATCTTTTGGCTCTTCTCGGCCTGAAATCTTGACCTTAGCTCGCATGATCATCCCGGTAGGCCACGGGGCAGGATATCATCTTTTCACCCGGCTTTCAAGCGTTTCTGTCGTTTTCCGCTTCACCCCCTAAAAATCCCCCTTAGAGGTGATTGAAAAATCGATCGTCAGAGGTTAAATTATATAAAAGGGAAGGTGTTAGCCATGAAAAAACTTCTCGCGCTTATCGCAAGCCTTGTCTTTGTCGGGGCGGCCTGCTCGTCCACGTCCGAGGGGAATTTCGAGATTTATATGAAAGACGCGCCTGCCGCCTACGATAAAATTCTTGTCACCATCACCCAGATTACCGTCCATAAAACGGGCGGGGCCGCGTTTTTAGTTTCCCAGGAATCCAGAACAATCGACCTCGTTCCGCTTCAGAACCACCAGGAGTTCATCACAGAACGCCAGCTTGAGCCGGGGAAATACACGGAAATCCGTCTGATCACTTCTTCAGGCCAGGTCGTCATCGGCGGCAAAACCTACGATATGGAAATCCCTTCGACGGAGATCAAGATTCCTGTCGAGTTCGATGTCGTCAATGATCAAACGACCAAGATCATCCTTGATTTCGACGGCGAGGCGTCGATCGAGGTCCACCCCACGGGCGGCGGATCGGATAGATACATCCTCCGTCCCGTCATCAAGGTCGATAGCATCGTCTATTGAAGCGGACGAGCCGAGTGTTCTCCTAATACCCGTTTGTAAAAGATTTTAGCTTCTTGCTGCGGCTGGGGTGCTTGAGTTTACGGAGCGCCTTGGCCTCGATCTGCCGGATACGCTCTCGAGTGACCTTGAACTGTTGTCCGACTTCCTCCAAGGTGTGTTCGTTTCCGTCGCCCAGCCCGAAGCGCATCTTGAGGACCTTGGCCTCTCTTTCGGTCAAAGATTTGAGGGCTTCCTCGATCTGCTCCCTGAGGTTGATATGGATGACCGTATCGGGCGGCGAGGGCATGACCTTGTCTTCGATGAAGTCTCCCAGGTGGCTGTCTTCCTCTTCGCCGATCGGCGTTTCAAGCGAGATGGGTTCCTGGGCGATCTTGATGATCTTACGGACCTTGGTTACCGGCATGTCCATCTTTTTGGCGATCTCTTCGCTGGTCGGCTCTCGCCCGATTTCCTGGACAAGGCTCCGGCTGACCCGGATGAGCTTATTGATCGTCTCGATCATATGAACCGGGATGCGGATCGTCCGGGCTTGATCGGCGATAGCCCGGGTTATGGCCTGCCGGATCCACCAGGTGGCATAAGTAGAAAATTTGTAGCCTCTCCGATACTCGAATTTATCGACGGCCTTCATTAAACCCATGTTTCCTTCCTGGATCAGGTCCAGGAACTGGAGGCCGCGGTTGCTGTATTTCTTGGCTATGGAGACGACAAGCCTCAGGTTGGCCGCGACCAGTTCTTTTTTCGCCTGGTCGCTGATCTTCTTGCCGGTCGTGATCGAACGGATGATTTTCCTGAGGTTCTGCGAATCCAGCCCGATGTCCTTATGCAGCTGCCTGAGCTGTTTATTGATATCCTTCAGCTTCAAAGCTAGCTCTTCGCTTTCCCTCTTTTTGCGGGTCTTGTTCAGCGTGAGCTCTAGGTCTTCTTTCTTCTCCTCTAGCTCATTGATAATTCGCAGCTTATCTCTCAAGATGTCGATGATTTTTTCTTTCTCGGTCGCGCGAAGGTTAAGGTCCCTGATATACGTGCTCATCTGGACGATGATCCGGCTCCGGGCGAAGACCTTCTTCCTAATGTGGGGAATCTTGTCCAGCTTGTGGCTAAGGTCCTTGATTTTTTTGATCTTGGTCAGGATCTGCTTCTTTTTTTCCTCGAGCTTTCCCTCGGCGATGTCGTCCTCGCTGACATCGAACATCTCCTGGATGACGATCGGGTCGGCTTTGATCCTGTCTTCGAGTGACAGCACCTCGTTCAGGACGAGCCGGGTCTTGGACAGCGCCTTGACTATGGATTTTTCACCGCGCTCGATCTCCCTGGCGATGGCGATCTCGCCTTCCCGCGTCAGGAGGGAGATATTGCCCATTTCGCGGAGATAGAGCTTGACGGGATCGGTCGTTCTCTCCAGGCCGGCCAGCGAGACGAGCTCGCTTTTGCGGCGTTTGGGGATGATCTCGCGCTGTTTTGTGTCCAGGATCTTGATACCGTAATCGTCGATCGACGTCAGGAAGTCATCAAAGCTTTCCTCAGCCTCCAGGTCGTCCTGGAAGGTCTTGTCGATTTCCTCGAAGAGAAGATAGCCCTGCTTCCTTCCCTTCGATATCAGCTGAGAAATGTCTCCTTTTTGAAATTTATTTTCAGGGGGCACACCAAGCTCCTAAAAGTTAAATTTTACCCTCTTATTTCTATACTTCGCTTCCGGTCATTCCGTTCCCAAAAATCCCTATTTCAAGGCCATGATCTGTTTTGTCAGGTCCTGTTTTTGATAAAGCAGCGACTGGACCTTGTCTTTCTCGCCCTTCTTCTCAAGCCGGGCGATCTCAGCCTGAATTTTTTTCAGCTCATTCTGCTTGCCGATGATCTTTAGGGCACAAAGACAATCGAGAGCCTCTTCGACCGTCGGCACCGGCCCTTTCTCAAGCCGGGATTCGGAAAGAAATCTGGAAAGAGAAGGCCCAATTTCCTTTTGCAGCTCGTGTATATGAATATCCTTATCTTTCCGGAACGAACCCATTATTATCCTAAAAATCGGCTCACTTTTCAAGCCCCGGAAGTCTTCCTCCTGTATTTCCGAAAAGATATCCGGCCAAAGCTCTTTGTTCTCGATGAGGATTTGGAGAAGCCTTCTTTCAGCCGGAAACAAGGCTTCCCCGGCCGAAGCGGCTTTCTCGGGCGTTTTTTGTTGGCTGAGGAGCCGGATGACGGCCTCCTCAACCCCCAGGAATTCGGCGGCTTGCTTGAGGTACTCGCTGCGGAGGAGGGCATCCGAAACGTTTTCCAGAATCCCCAGGATGCCCTTGAGGACCCTGGTCTTGACCTCCGGAACATTCATCTGTTTGCCTTCGACCGAGAAATCAACAAGGAATTTCAGACCTGAGGGGCTTTCCTGGATGAGCTTGAGGTATTCATCCTTGCCGTGCTTTTGGATAAAACCGTCGGGATCCAGATGATTCGGCAGGACCAGGACCCGCGTCTCCAGCACTTTATCGAAACAAATCGGGAGGGCACGAAAGGCCGCGGCCTGGCCGGCCGAGTCGCCGTCGTAATTGATGACGACTCTGGGCGCGAATCGCATGGCCAGTCCGACTTGGTGGGGAGTCAAAGCCGTGCCCAGGGAAGCCGCGCAGTTGGTCAGGCCGGCCTGGTAGAGGGCCAAGAAATCCGTATACCCCTCGACCAGGATGGTTTCTCCCGCGTTCCGGATGGCCTCCTTGCTGAGATGCAGGCCGTAGAGAAGTTGGCCCTTGGAGTAGAGAGGAGTGTCCGGCGAGTTGAGATACTTGGGATCGGCGTTGATCAGCGTCCTGCCGCCGAAGCCGACGGCCTTTCCCGTCAAGGTGAAGATGGGGAAAATGATCCTCCCCCTGAAGCGATCGTAGTACTCGTTCGGCTTTTTCCCGGGGATAATCAATCCCGCCTTTTCGAGCAGCCCTTCCGAAACGCCTTTTCCTTTGAAAAAGGTCAGGAGAGAATTCCAGGAATTCAGGGCATACCCGATCTTGAAATCCTGGATGGTTTTCTCCGAAATGTTCCGTTTTTTGAGGTAAGCCAGGGCGGCTTTGCCTTCCTGGGTGTTGAAGAGATTCTTTTTGAAAAACGCCAGGCTGGATTCGTTGACCTTCAAGAGCTGGTCTTCGAGCTTGAGAGCTTGGGGCGAAAGTTTTTTCTGCTCGGGAAGAGGGATTTTGTACCTTTCGGCCAGGTATTTCAGGGCTTCGGGAAAGCTGAGGTTCTCCTTCTCCATGACCAGGGAGAAGACGTCCCCCCCGATCCCGCAGCCGAAACAATGAAACAGCTGTTTTTCAGCGTCGACCGTGAAGGAAGGGGTTTTTTCGGCGTGGAACGGACAGAGCCCGACGTTTTTTCTTCCCCGCTGTCGAAGCGTTGTGTACTGGGAGGCGATCTCTACGATATTGGCGACCTGCCGGATTTGGTCAATAATCTCCATCTATTTTTTTACAAGCCGGATTTTAGAAAATTTATCATAATATAGGCTGAGGAGCCCTTTTTGTCAAGCAGTCTCGGGATATATCGCTTAAATCCCCCCTAATTGCCTAGGGGAGGAGGGGGATTGATAACGTTTAAATCTTAGTTCTTCTTTCCAGCTTTATGAACCCTGACGGGCTTTTGCGCGGCATATCCCTCGGCCGGCGACTAAAAATGCTTAAAGGTGGTTGATGAGGCTGGCCAGGTAGCCGGCGCCGAAGCCGTTGTCGATGTTGACAACGGCCACCCCTCCCGGGCAGGAATTGAGCATGGCCAGGAGGGCCGCCAGCCCTTTGAAGCTGGCGCCGTAGCCGATGCTCGTCGGCACGGCGATGATCGGGACCGAAACCAGGCCGGCGACTACGCTCGGCAGCGCCCCTTCCATCCCGGCCACGGCGATGATCACCCTGGCTTGGTTGATTTTGTCGTATTCCCCGAGCAGCCGGTGCAAGCCGGCCACGCCGACATCATAGACTCTTTCCACTTCGTTTCCCATCATGTCGCAGGTGACATAGGCTTCTTCTGCTACGGGAATATCCGAGGTCCCGGCGGTCAGGATCATGATCTTGCCTTTCCCCGTAATCGAGCGCTTTTGTTTAAGATAGATCGCTTTAGCCTGAACATTATAGCCGGCTCCGGGGACCATTTTCTTCACCTTCCTGTACGTCTGCGGCTCGGCCCTGGTGACGAGAAGGCTGCCTCCTTTTTTTACGATTTCGCCGGCGATCTTCAGGATCTGTTCATCCGTCTTTCCCAAGCCGTAGATGATCTCGGGGAAGCCTTTTCTCAGCTCGCGGTGATGATCGATTTTTGCGAATTTCAGGTCTTGATAGGGATAATCCTTGAGGATTTGGAGCGCCTCACCAGGAGTGAGCTTTCTTTCCTTGACTCTCCTGAGGATGTCTTCAAGCTGCGATTTCATGGACAGATTTTATCATAAGGCTTGCCGGATTGCCAAATAGGGGCAGGCCTCGTTTTAAATTCGTGATCGTTTGAGTTATACTCCATCTTGGCCATGGCTGCCAAGAAGACGATTCAAAAAGAGGTCTCGCTTTCCGGGGTCGGCATCCATTCGGGGAAGACCGTGCGTCTTGTCCTTAAACCCTCAGATTCAGGGGACATGGCCTTCCTCAGGGCAGATCTCGGCCGGCTCGAGACTCGCTTCGACCCCAGGACTCTCGAAGCGCGAAACAACACCACTTTCCTTGGAGAAAAATTCCGAGTCCGGACAATCGAGCACCTGATGGCGACTCTTTTTGCCTTCGGGATCAACAGCCTCATCATCGAGCTTGACTCCGATGAGATCCCGATCATGGACGGCAGCGCCCGGCCATTTGCCCTGGCCATCAAAAAAGCCGGGGTCCGGCGGCTTGCCTTGCCCGTCCATCCGCTGAAGATCCTCAAGCCCGTGATCCTTGAGGAAGACGCCGCGTCCATTTCCGCCTCGCCTGCTCCAAGCGGCCGGGGTGTTGAACTCTCCTATTCCATCGCCTATTCCCATCCGGCAATCGGACGGCAATCATTGAGCCTGAGGTTGAGCGCTCAGAGTTTTATCAGGGAGATCGCGCCGGCCCGCACTTTCGGCTTCCTGAAAGATGTGGAAATGCTCCGGAGCCAGGGATTAGCCCTGGGCGGTTCCTTTGAAAACGCCGTCGTCCTGGACGGAGAAAAGGTACTCAACGGACCCTTGCGTTTTCCCGACGAATTCGTCCGCCATAAACTCCTCGACTTGGCCGGAGACCTGAGCCTGCTCGGCCGCCCGCTTATCGGCCGGTTCGAGGCTCACAAAGCCGGCCATTGGCTGCACGTCAAACTTGTCCAGTTTCTCCTCGACCATCCTGAATATTGGAGCGCTTGACTCCCCCTTGGAAGTGCCCCGGCTCTGCGAAAACCTGGAAT
>Ga0153915_10007858_pt1 | contig 10100 bp, 8 predicted proteins | sample Opewatmetagenome_2_FD_107003 | JGI IMG/M metagenome (GOLD analysis project Ga0153915, IMG submission 107003) | Freshwater wetland microbial communities from Ohio, USA - Open water 3 Core 3 Depth 3 metaG | ecosystem: Environmental > Aquatic > Freshwater > Wetlands | place: USA: Ohio, Lake Erie... | reverse complement strand
TGGTCCGTCCATCCAGCTTCCTCTAATAAAGCTTTCGCAGCTTCTGGATCGAATACTGGCTCGGGAATATCGCATACATCGTAAGGTACCCGGTAGAACTCTGTCCAGACAAGGTTAGCAAACCCATAGAAAAATTCTTTCGAGATTGTTTTCGCATCAATTGCCATTTGTACGGCCTGGCGTACGCGCACATCCGAAAACACAGGATGAGGGGTAGCTTCCGGGTCTGTAGTCCCTTTGGCAGCAAAGTTAAAGAAGATGCGCAGTACCCAACGAGTATATGGGCTAAAGCTGACAACAGTATTGGGCTGATTTTGTAAATCGATAATCATTGGTTCTGTCGTCCACATGTCCAGGTCAGCATCCCCATTTTTGAGCATTTCCTTACGCACGCTTTCATCCGGTACAATCTTAACTACAATTTGATCGATTGCTGGTTTACCCTGCTCATAATAATTGGGATTGCGATCAAATGTCATATGGTCACCCACGACCCACTCGGTAAGAATGTACGGACCATTGCTCAGGGGTTGCGAGGCGCAGTCCCAAGTAGAAAATCCTTGCTCAGCATCGCAATAATGTGCTGGCCAGATGACTACTTGGTATCCACCGAATTGGGTGAGATACCCAGGATAGATGGCATTGTAATGTACTACTGCCGTGTAATCATCCAGCTGTTCAACACTATCGACATAATCGATTCCCTGGATCCATGATCCTTTCTCGGGATCAACTAGCGCGTCATAGGTAAAGACCACGTCCTTTGCAGTGACCGGAGTACCATCTGCCCATTGAATATCCTGCCGCAGCTTCCATGCTACATCCATGGTTCCATTTTCTTCATCGATGACGACACCACCATTATCCAAAGTCGGAAGCTCTGCAGCAAGTTCTGGAAATACATTTCCATCCACATCCATATCAGCCAACCCTAACATGACCAGCTCCATTACAAGTGAATCATATCCGGTTGCGGCTATGATTGGATTGAAGGAGGGCGGATCTTCTGATATAACGACCACAATCTGGCTCTTTTCGGGAGCAGTAGTGGGTTCCGGCAGCTCTGTTGCTGGTACAGCAGTTGGTTGGATCTCTACCTCTCCCCCGGTCGTCGGTTGTACCACTGGCACAGTCGTCGCTTTTGCACAGGCAGACGATATAAGCCCAACCAATACCAAAATAACCAACAATGTTAACCACTTGGATTTCTTGTACATTGCATTCTTCTCCTTTCAATCTTATATTACGGGTGGATAAAGTTTGTCACGTCACAAGCTTTATGTATATTGGCTTTCTTCTTCTCGTATTTTATAAGGGAAGTTATATTCCTGCATGCGCGCCAGGAATGGGAGAGGATCAAAAGCTTCGGGGCCATATACACCCCTCCCTTTCCAGGTGCCGTTAGCCAGTAGTTCCATGGTGATCACCGGTCCGGTTGCAGTCTGCAAGGATACTGCCTGGCATCCATATCTTTTCATACTATCCAGATTATCCGTAGTCTGGTAAATATAGATTTCGCGCTGCTTGTTGTCTTTCACCCCCGTCACCCAGGTGCCCACACAAGTTTTGCCACTCATCTTGTCCCCAAGAGAAGCAGGGGCTGGCAGGCAGGCAGCCAACAACTCAATTGGGGCGACTCTTACACCTTTGATGTCGATCGGTTCTTTCTGGTTCAGACCAAGCATTTTGATCACTTTGATTACATTGATGAACTTCTCGCCCAATCCATACATAAAGGTCACTCGCTTGCATGGGATGTACCGCGGGATCATTACTAATTCTTCATGCTCGATATCCACCACCTCCAACAGGCCAATTCCCTCAGGAAAATTAAATATCTCTATTTTTTCGAAGGCTGGGATTGTATACCAACCTCGTTCCTTCTCCCAAACCACAGGTGGGTTGGTACATTCTTCGATGGCATCCAGGAGCGAGAACGTTGGTGCAAATTCATATCCGCTCACTTCGAGGGCCGCTCCATCACGGATGCCTATCTCGTCAATCTCATCAAACAGCTCAACCGATGCATACTTGGCAAAGATGTCACTCACGCCTGGGTCCATTCCATTTCCCAGGATTGCCAACAAGCCTTTCTCCTCCCATTTTGTGGCTTGTTTCCACTGGTGGCTGCCCATGTTCGCCCCATCATCCGACATAGCCATGTCTAGATAATCACATCCAGCTTCATAAGCCGCATCGAAAATTGTGTCATTATAGAAGTTACTTACCGCGTTCATGATCAAATCGATGCCGTGTTTACGCGCCATCTGCACAATTTGCCTGATATCCCTCGCATCAATTTGTTCAACAGGGAATTTATCTGCTGGGCTTATACGTTTTTGAACATTTTTGGCCCGCTCCAGATCGTAATCTGCTAATACCATCTTCTCTAGCCATGGTCGATCATGCGCCACGACCGCGATCGCTTCCCCAACGCCCCCAACTCCGATCAATAAAACCTTCATTGCTCTACTCCTCTATCGTAATGTAATTGCATTTATTCCTATCGGAAATGGCAATCGAACCATTCTGCAGGTAAATAATGTCCCGCAGAAATATGCCAATAAAGCAATACTCTCCTTATAGATCTGTCGGAGCAATAAATAGGTAATTTTTTCTAGGTTTGTCCCGTTATTGGGAGAACCTTGTATTCATATTGTATTAATGTTCATGATATCATGAAATATTTTCATCGTCAAATTGGTTGAAATCACTCATAAATTCAATAGGGATATGCTATTTACGGCTCAACGTTATCATAAGCTATTACGTTTAGTATTTACAAAACGTTGGAAACGTTGTATACTTCTCCGCTAATTGCCAAAGAACTGGTATATGAAACGTACAACCCTCGATCTGCTGGTATGCCCCTCTTGTCATGGAGAATTGAGGCTTCTAACATCCACTGGGAATGAATCTATCGCACAAGGTTCCCTGGCCTGCCTCTCATGTCAAAAAGTCTATCCAATTAAACGGGGCATCCCCCATTTCATCATTGAAGAAGAGCTTACCGGGCTTAATAAACCTATCTCCCGCCTGTATGATTGGTTCTCCTGGATATATTCTGCATTCTCCAAAATCGGGTTATTTTTTCTCGGCACCAGCGAGTCCCGCGCCAGGCATGAAGTATTGGATCGCCTTGAGCCCAAAGGTGGAAAAGTCTTGGAGGTATCAATCGGTCCTGGGGTTAACTTGCCTTTCTTGATCAGCTCATCAACTGTCGGAGAAGTCTATGGGTTGGATATATCGATTGGGCAGATAAACCGGTGCAATGCTCTGATCCGTCGGAAAGGCTGGTCAGTTGAGCTATTCCTGGGTAATGGCGAGCAGCTGCCATTCACCGATAATTGCTTCGATTCGGTTTTTCATATTGGGGGGATCAACTTTTTCACGAATAAGAAACAAGCCATCGACGAGATGATTCGCGTGGCGAAACCGGGTACCAAGCTCATCATCTGCGATGAGAATGAAAATGGCGCCGAGTGGTATGAAAAGTACCTTCCTGGTTTTAAAAACGCCTTTCATGGTCAGCGGGAAGTCGTAACTGCACCAGTCGACCTTATACCCGATACCATGCTTGATTTGAAGCTAGGTAATATCTGGAACGGTTTCATGTATTGTGTGGAATTTCGAAAACCTCATAAATCTGAATGAATTTGGACATATGTTATGAACAATCATCAACCCATCGAAGATCTCCACTTTATCGAAGACATCGGCCTTTATTTTGAACAAATGGGCCTTCCCCGGATGGCAGGGCGCATTCTTGGAGCTCTCCTCATATCTGATCCACCCTCACAGTCTATCACCGATTTGGGAGAGAGGCTGCATGCAAGCAAAAGCTCGATTAGCATCATGGCGCGTTTGCTGATGGAACGCGGCCTGATTGAACGCGTAGCCTCTCCGATGCCCCGCAGGGATTATTATCGCTTTAAACCCGGCGGTTGGAGTATATATATGCGCCAATGGCTGGGCTTGATGTCTGGCCTACATCAGATCACCGAGCGTGGCTTGGCACTTATGGCGAATAAGTCTGATCCATTAAAAGAGCGCCTTCAGGAAGCTCACGATCTTTTTTCAAATATTGAGCAGGAATTCCCTTCTATTTTACAGAAGATCACAAAAAAATAACCGTACTTAGAGGTAAATAATGAGCATCGCAAATAACATCAATGAAGTTAAGTTAGGCACTCCAAATCATACGAACGGTTTTGGTCTGACCCAACCTGAAGTCCTCCGGCTGCGCCAGCAGTATGGCGAGAACCGCCTACCTGCTGAAAAAGGGACGACAGTATGGACTATCCTTCTTAACCAGATCAAAAGTCCTCTTGTCTATATCATTTTAGTCGCTGCCGGGGTGTCACTCGTTGTACGCGAGTACAACGATTTTGCCATCATTATGGCTGTGGTCGTAATTGATGTTGTCCTTGGTTTCATTCAAGAATACCAGGCCCAGCAGACCTATACTGCTCTGAAAGGCTTGCTTAAACCCACCACTACGGTGATTCGCGCTGGCGAGCGCCAGGAAGTGGAAGTTTGGGAGCTTGTTCCAGGAGATGTGATCTTATTGAACTCTGGAGAACATGTTCCCGCGGACGGCAAAATCACCGAAAGCACCAAGCTGGCAGTAGATGAAGCCATCCTGACCGGTGAAAGCGAACCGGTAAACAAGAATGATATGGATGGTCAAAATTTAGTCTTTATGGGCACCACCACCATCACCGGGCGTGGGACAATGCTTGTCACCAAAATCGGGTCGAGTACCGAGTTGGGTCAGATTGCTACCAGCTTGCAGGAGCATGTCGAGGAAGATACTCCTCTCCAGGTGAGACTTAAATCATTCAGTAAAACTCTGACTTACATCGTCATCGGCTTCACCCTGGCGATCCTCATCACGGGATTGTTGATGGGCCGGGAATTCTTGGAGATGCTGCGTGTATCGATTATCTTGGCGATTGCTGCAGTGCCTGAAGGATTGCTCATCGCTGTCACCGTAATCTTGGTCTTAGGGATGCGTAAAATCTTGAAGCGCCATGGCTTGGTGAAGAAACTGCTTGCGGTCGAGACGCTTGGTTCTGTAACAGTCATTTGCACCGACAAAACCGGTACCCTCACGGAAGGGCGTATGCGTGTGGCACGTGTTGACTTGACCGACCAGGAACGCGCCCTACAAACCATGGTCCTATGCAACAATTTGGAAGGACCAGTTGATATTGCTCTTTGGGAATATGCGAAAACTAACCTGCGTGTATCTCCTCAAGACCTGTTGGATAGCTCCGAGCGGCTGGCTGAGGAGCTTTTTACCAGCGAAACGAAGTATATGATCACCTCAGTTTCAAGCAACTCGCATGATGGGATCCACATCAACTACCTGAAAGGTGCACCAGAGATTGTTCTCAAAATGTGCCGAATTACTGATAATGAACGCGACCAAATACTTGCCAATGTAGACGAATGGGCAAGTGATGGTTTACGCTTGCTGGGTCTTGCCTACCGCCAGATGGGTGAGCTGGATGATTATTCCGGTTATACCTGGGTCGGATTATTAGGGATGCAGGACCCCATCCGCGATGGCGTCCATGAAGCCGTGAATGTAGCTCAAAAAGCTGGCATCCAAGTCAAGATGATCACCGGTGACTATCGCAAGACTGCTGAAAAAATCGCCCATACCATAGGTTTGATGACACCTGAGGATCACAGTCTCGAAGGTGCTGAGTTGGCTGCCATGAGTGACCAACAGCTTCAACAGGAAGTGAAACAGGTGTCAGTCTTTTCACGCATTAGGCCGCAAGATAAGCTGCGTATCGTGCGCGCTTTACAGACGAATGGGGATATAACCGCTATGATCGGAGATGGAGTGAACGATGCCCCCGCCTTGCAGCGGGCTAACATTGGCGTTGTCGTTGGCTCCGCATCCGATGTGGCCAAGGAGACCGCTGACCTGATCCTGTTGGACAGCAATTTCCGCACCATCGTAGCTGCTATTGAAGAAGGACGGGTAATATTCGAGAACATCCGCAAGGTCGTAGCCTATACGCTATCGAATTCCTTTGCCGAAGTTATGACCATCTTCGTTGCCATGATGTTCCACTGGCCCGCTCCCCTTGCTGTTGCTCAAATCCTTTGGATCCACCTGATCTGCGATGGTCCCTCCGATATTGTGCTTGGTTTCGAGCCGGAAGAGGTAGGGATCATGGATGAAAAGCCCAAATCAGTCAAGGAACCTGTCCTGGCACCTCTCGGATTGACTTTGATCGGCGTGATCAGCTTTGGCAGCGCCATTGCTGCCCTGTCCCTGTTTGGTCATTTCTTCTTGTCCCACGGTAGTCAGGTGGAAGGTCGCAGCCTGGTTTTCGCCAGTTTTGCAGTCAACTCAATGATCTATATCTTTGCCTACCGGTCGATGCGCCTTCCCCTATTTCGCGCCAGTCCGCTTTCTCGCAATAAACCGCTTGTTCTTGCGGTGATTGCCGGGTTATTAATGGTGGTGATTGCCTTTGCCTTTCCTGCTATCCGAACCTTATTGGGGATTATGCCTCTCACCCTGCAACAATGGAGCTTGATAGCAGCTATTGCTATCGGAATGTTGATGGCAGTGGAAATTGGTAAATGGGTCAGAAATATCGTGATACGGAGAATCCGTGCCCGTAAAAGATAATCAAACCTGATGCATATCCTGCGGATACCATCATGATGAAATATGGATTTCGCATATTGTTTATCTCCAGCGCATACCTGATGGTATGCGCTTTGGGTTACTTGGGATTTGCCACTTACAAATATAATCTTACCGGCTGGTTTCTCATCCTGATTGCTTTTGCTTATGGATTAGGCGGACCTTACTTATTATGGAGTAATTTGAAAAGAAACGTAGCCATCCACCAGGAAAACCAGGATCGTTCATTTTGGTTGATCCTTCCAGGTTTTCTGGTAGTTTTTTATGCCTCTCCCCTTGAATATTTATACATCCCGGAAATTCTGTACCTGGTTCGCATGCTGTGGATGCAAATTGCGGGGCTGGTGTTGATTGCTGCCAGCTTGGTCTTATTTACCTGGGCTCGTATTGCCTTGAAAGGCATGTACTCAGGACGGATTCACGTCCAGGCTGGTCACCGATTGATCCAGAATGGCCCATACTCTCTTATCCGTCACCCTGCATATGCCTCATTCATAATTATGTGTCTGGGGATTGCGATCGGGTTTTTCAGCCTGATCGGACTTGTCGCGATTCCCTTGCTGTTGATCCCTGGATTTATCTACAGAATGAATGTTGAGGAAGAAATGTTACGCGCAGAGTTTGGTGAGCAGTACATTCGTTATGTCCATAATACCAAACGCTTGGTCCCATTCATCTGGTAAAGTTCCTGATAGCTGAATAGGCATTTATAATATACAAAATTGTAATTAGTTCATTGTTACGAAGTAATTACTCCCATTCCTCACGTTGGAGAATATTAATGAGCAACCACCAAATCCTTTATTTATCCCAGGCAGATGTCGCCAAAGTCAATCTTGATATGGCCACTGTGATTAATCTGCTCGACACCGCTTTCCACGAAAAGGGAGCTGGAAAAGTGGAGATGCCCCCAAAACCGGGTATCCACACCATGCCGGATGCGTTCATTCACGCCATGCCAGCATTTATCCCCGCCTTGCAATCCGCGGGTATTAAATGGGTCAGTGGTTACCCCGATAACCAAAAACTTGGGTTGCCATATATTACCGGGCTCCTCATCTTGAACGATGTTAAGACGGGTATCCCCTACTCCGTAATGGATTGCGCCTGGATTACCGCATACCGCACAGGTGCCGCCAGTGCCTTGGCTGCTAGGTATCTCGCCCGCCCAGAGAGTAAGACTGCCGGTATCCTGGCATGTGGAGTCCAGGGTCGCACCAATCTGGAAGCGTTGAAAGTCCTATTTCCTATAGAGCGTGTTTACGCATATGATATTCATCCCGATCGGCAACAGCACTATGTTGATGAGATGTCCATCAAATTAAATGTTGAAGTGATTGCAGTAAAAGAACCTAAGCAGGCTGTCATCGAAAGTGATCTGGTTGTCACTTCTGGTCCAATCCTCAAACATCCCACCCCCACCATTCAAAAGGATTGGCTCCAGCCTGGCTCATTTGGTAGTGCGGTGGATTTCGACAGTTATTGGTCTGCCGGCGCGTTATCCCAGATGGATCGCATCAGTACGGATGACCATGCCCAGTTCCAATACTATAAATCAGTCGGATATTTCCAGACAACTCCAGATCCTTATGCGGACCTGGGTGAGATCGTTGCTGGTTTACAGCCAGGTCGTCAGAATCCGGTAGAACGGACCCTGGCGATCAACCTTGGTCTGGCAATGGACGATATGGCAGTTGCGCCTGAAATTTACCGTCGGGCAAAGGGAATGGGGATCGGTACCTGGTTGACTTTGTAGATATGCTGGTGCCCCAGTAAAATTACATATCACAACAAATCGTAATCTTTTTATTGGCACACAGCATAGGTAACTACTCACCAAATTCCCAAAGATTTTCGATTAATCCCAGATCGTGTGAGGTAACCGTTATTACCCACATGTTAATAAATCCTGTCTGGAAAATTCGATAGATTTCAATTGTCTATTGTTTAAACCTTGTAGAAGCGCAGGGGAGGAATCCCAAATGCCTCATTTCAAATCCCTCCCCTGCGCTGCCACAAATGCTAATCCTCAGATGGTGAGTAGTTACCAGCATAGCGGGGCAAATAACGAAATCCCATGCTGGGGCATGAGGAAAAATCAGGCTCTACCTGATGATGAAACCCTTCTTAACCCAAGCTGCGGAGATACAATTTTTTTAGTCTCTCCGCAGCTAGTGTGGTGATTAAGGTGTCAGGTTGTGCTGGCAACCGGGGGATGGTTCCTCCCCACACCTTGACTGACCTAGGTTAAAGGGTTTCCGCAATACGGGCAGGTTTTCCAATCATCCTGAGCAGGTTTCCCACAATTTGAACATGTGCGTGACGGCACAGCCGTTTGGGCAGGTGGAGTTGCTTGCACAGATCGATTACCTCTCACCAGTGCGTTAACTAACGCCACGATACCCACAATAACCAGCACGAACACTCCCAATCCTAATAACCCGCCAAATATCGAGCGTATCGGGTTGATGTAGAACCGCTGGGGTTCCATCATGCGGAACCCTGGTCTCATCATGGTGTATCCATATCCACCGAAAATCGCGAATACGATCCCCGCAATAACTCCCAGGATCACCAATCCAAGCAGGATATATAAAACCACTTTCAATGCTTTATTCATACTCAAACCTCCATAAATACATCATTTTCCTAAGCATACCACTCCCCTGTGAAGAATTTGTGAAGATCACATTGAGATAAGGTTAAGCTTAGTTTAAGCTTTCCCAAAAAAGGACCAAGGATCTTAGCTTAATCCCCTAATTCGACTGTCTGAACTATAATTCAACCACATCAACTGAACGTTATGGATTACTCTTGGAGAACGATATGTACGATGACCTGAGCTCAGATTATGACCGGTTTGTGGATTGGCAAGGCAGGTTGTCAATCGAGCTTCCTTTTATCCTTGAAAAATTGCAAGAAATAAACGCTAAGCATATTCTGGATGCTGCTACCGGAACAGGAATGCACGCCATCGCCTTGGCTCATCGCGGTTTTTATGCTTCCGGGGCTGATATTAGCCGCGGGATGATCGAGCGTGCCCATGTCAATGCCAGCTCTGCAGGGGTTCAAGTTCGCTTCGAGATTGTCGGGTTTGGAGCCATGGCTCAAGTCTTTGGCCAGCATTCCTTTGAAGCATTGTTGTGTCTTGGGAATTCCCTGCCTCACCTGTTATCTCTCCATGATCTTTCAGATGCTCTGGTCGATTTCGCGCTCTGCTTGAAGCCAGGTGGCTTGCTCCTGGTCCAAAACCGCAACTTTGATGCAATCATGGTCCATCATGACCGTTGGATGGAGCCTCAAGCTCATTCTGAGGGCAGCACTGAGTGGATCTTTCAGCGCTTTTATGACTTTGATCCCGATGGTTTCTTGTCCTTCAATATGGTAACTTTACATAGGATTGACCAGGGTCCGTGGTCACAAC
>Ga0153915_10007857_pt1 | contig 10100 bp, 13 predicted proteins | sample Opewatmetagenome_2_FD_107003 | JGI IMG/M metagenome (GOLD analysis project Ga0153915, IMG submission 107003) | Freshwater wetland microbial communities from Ohio, USA - Open water 3 Core 3 Depth 3 metaG | ecosystem: Environmental > Aquatic > Freshwater > Wetlands | place: USA: Ohio, Lake Erie... | reverse complement strand
CGCGGTTATATTTTAAATGCCAGGCCCTCAGCAGGCCGCCCATTTCACTCTTAAAAAAAGGACCTCCCATGCCGTCAAGCAGGCGTTGTTTATATGCAAGATCCTAACCGGACATTGCTGACTCTTTTCACCTGAAAATTTATAAAGAAAAAAATAACAGTTATTTAGATAAACTGTATCATTCCTATTGTCTTTGTGATAAATACAAATCCGGAAAATACATCATGTCAATTCGAAAAGTCATAGCCCTGTTGCTTGTCATATTTCTAGCTTTGGCTTTCTTTGTTGAAAGCGCAATGGCAGAGGTATGTTTATGCGGAACGTGTTGCACCCATGACTTGCAAGATAAAACAAACTCAAAGATAAATTCAACCTTTCATAAACGTTGTCCCAATCTTTATCTTATACGTCTTAATTAGATCCGTTTCGATTAAAGAATATTAATTTGCCGGAGAAATAATGATTAATAATTTTGATATCAGCAGCGTCAAAGGTCTTTCTGACCAAGAAGCAGAAAAAAGATTGAAGCAAGAAGGACCTAACGAATTGCCTTCCAGTAAAAAACGCAGCTTATTTATCATCGTTTTCGAGGTCGTTCGGGAACCGATGTTTTTGATGCTGGTGGCATGCGGTATTCTTTATCTGTTTTTGGGCGATATCGAAGAGGCTTTGATGTTATTGGGTTTTGTCTTTGTGGTTATGGGGATCACTCTTTACCAGGAAAGAAAAACAGAACGCGCCCTTGAAGCTCTCCGTGACCTGTCCAGTCCCCGCGCCCTGGTTATCCGCGAAGGAAAGCAGAAGCGCATTGCCGGCAGGGAGGTTGTTCGCGGCGATATCCTGATTTTGAATGAAGGGGACCGGGTGCCGGCCGACGCAGTCGTACTCTCCTGTATTAATCTTTCAGTAAACGAGTCGCTCTTGACCGGCGAATCTGTTCCGGTCAGAAAAGTCGCATCACATAGTAACGAGGTTATGGCTCGTCCGGGAGGCGATGATCAGCCGTTTGTCTATTCAGGTACGCTTATCGTGCAGGGTCAGGGGGTCGCGCAGGTTCAGACCACCGGGGAAAATACTGAAATAGGCAGGATCGGTAAATCATTGCAGACTGTTGAGCCGGAAGAAACATTGTTGAAAAAAGAGACCGGTCGATTGGTGCGAAGACTTTCCATCGTAGGCTTGTCGCTTTGTGTCCTGGTTGTGATCATCTTCGGATTAACGCGCGGGAATTGGATCAACGGATTTCTCGCGGGCATTACCCTTGCCATGGCCATACTTCCTGAGGAATTTCCTGTTGTGCTTACTGTTTTTCTCGCGCTCGGTGCATGGCGTATTTCGCGCAGGCAGGTCCTGACTCGCCGGGTCCCGGCGATTGAGACGCTCGGATCTACAACAGTATTGTGTGTGGATAAGACCGGCACCCTGACGCTTAACAGTATGACGGTCAGGAAGCTTTTCACCGGCGGGGAATTTTGGGATATAAAACTTATGCCTGACTCGATGCCGGAGACCTTTCATGAACTCATGGAGTTCAGTATCTTAGCCAGCCAAATTGATCCCTTCGATCCAATGGAACAGGCAATCAGAGGACTTGGAGAAAAGTATCTGGCACAGACGGAGCATCTTCATCATAACTGGACGCTGGTGCATGAATACCCCTTGTCAAGGGAACTGCTTTCCCTTTCACGTGTCTGGAAATCACAGGGCAGTTCAGGCTATATGATTGCCGCGAAAGGCGCTCCGGAGGCGATTGCAGATCTGTGTCACTTTGATGCGCCCCGCAACAGAGAACTCAACAGACATATAAGCGCGATGGCAGAGGACGGGTTGCGTGTCCTGGGCGTGGCCAGGGCACGACTCAATGAAACCCATCTGCCTGACTTGCAGCATGACTTTGATTTCGAATTCCTCGGATTGATAGGACTGGCTGACCCGATAAGACCGTCGGTGCCTAAGGCTGTTCAGGAATGTTATACAGCAGGGATTCGTGTGGTCATGATTACCGGAGACTATCCGGGGACAGCTCAGAATATTGCCGGGCAGATTGGACTCATGTCGTGTGATCAGGTTATCACCGGTCCGGAATTGGATGAAATGAATGATCTGGAGGTTCAGAAGCGCTTAAAGACAGTTAACATCTTTGCGAGGGTCGTCCCGGAACAGAAGCTGCGCTTGGTCAATGCCTTTAAGGCTAATGGAGAAATTGTCGCCATGACCGGCGATGGCGTGAACGACGCCCCGGCGCTGAAATCGGCGCACATCGGCATAGCCATGGGAGGACGAGGCACGGATGTCGCCAGGGAGTCTTCAGCGCTGGTCTTATTGGATGATGATTTTTCCTCTATAGTACAGGCCGTCAAAATGGGGCGAAGGATATATGATAATATCAAAAAGGCCATTGCCTATATTTTTGCCATACACGTCCCTATCGCGGGTCTTTCCCTGATTCCGGTTCTATTTAAATGGCCCTTGGTACTCTTGCCGGTTCATGTTGTATTTCTGGAACTGATTATTGATCCTGCCTGCTCTGTGGTCTTTGAAGCAGAGACTGAAGAAGCCGATGTGATGAATCGACCCCCCAGAGATTCCAAGGAATCGCTTTTTAACAGGAAAACCCTGGCCATTTGTCTTCTTCAGGGTATAAGCGTGTTGATTATCGTCCTGGCTGTTTTCGGTATTGCCCTTTATCGGGGACAGGGTGAATTAGAAGCTCGCGCCTTGACTTTTACCACTTTGATCATTGCCAATCTGGGATTGATCCTTACAAACCGTTCCTGGTCCCGAACCATTTTTCAAACCTTGCGTTCGCCGAATCCGGCATTATGGTGGGTCTTAGGGGGGGCAGTGCTTTTTTTGGGGGCAGTGCTCTATATACCGGGTTTGCGTGATTTATTTCGCCTGTCCATATTACATCCAATCGATCTGATAATCTGCTTGTCTGCCGGTGTTTTTAGCATCCTATGGTTCGAGGGACTTAAGGTAGTGAAGAGACTTAAAAGATGAATTCCTGAAATTTTAAAGAATTCTCAGGATATTTTTTATTCGATAATCATTTCATAAACATTTAACGAAGCCTATGGCTGAAAGGGGAGGTTTTAAAAGTATGCGAAAAGTCAACTTCAAATTCATCCACAATATATTCATCCTCGTTGTCTTTCTTTTTCTCATGGATGACAAATCCTTTCTCGGGGAGTGGTTTCATGAGTGGGCCGGTCTTTGCATATGCCTGTTCTTCATCCTGCACAAGGCATTAAACTGGGGCTGGATAAAGGGGACCACCAAAAGACTTTTCGGGAAAATCCCGGGCAAAGTCAGGTTAAACTATATCATGGACCTTCTCCTGCTTATCGGGTTCATACTTATTATTTGGAGCGGGATGGCAATATCCAAGACTATTAATTTTTCATGGCTCGGTTTTGACCAGGATCACCGGATGATATACAGATCCATGCACACCAGTGTCTCAATGCTTACCCTCGCTATTGCGGGCATTCATTTGGGTTTGCACTGGGACTGGGTTATTGCGCGTTTTAAAAGGTCGAAATAGGAGGATATCATGATAAAAAAGATATTGTATTGGGTCATGGTTGTCGTAATTGTCGTTGGCGCTGTCTATTCCTATAACAAGGTGGGTTTTGGAAGAAATACCGCCATGCTGTTTCAAACGGCCTTTGGTGATGCAACCAGTATGGGCGGACCTGGCGGCGGTCCGGCAGGGGGAGGGCAAGCACCCGGCGTTCGTCCTGAGGGCGGACCAGGGCAGGCATCATCAGGAGAAGGCGGGTCTCAGGGACGCCCTGCGATGGAGGGCGCTGGAGAACAGCAGAGACCGAATTTTCAACCGGGCGGTGCAGGGGGTGCAAGGCCACAGGGTGACATGAAAATGGGGGGAGGACCGGGCGGAATAATTTCAGTAAGGAATGTAATACCATACGCATTTATCCTCGCCTTTTTTGTACTGATCACATGCATTATTGAAAAGACTATAAGAAGGTTTTACTCAAAAGCTTAGTTCAAGTGTAGTTATAGTATCTTAAGCCGACATGCAATCTTAAACCCGGGTTGTGTAATATTGTTATAGCAGGACGCAATCCGGGTTTTATTTATAAAAATAAAGAAACAAGCATGTGTGATTCAGAAAAGAACGCCTAAATAGACTTTAGTGAACTAATGACTTTCTTATCCGGTTCCCATACGTCGGATATGCGGCATCGCTTACTTCCGGTCGATTTCGATGTTTTCTTTACTGCCGCTACTGGAGACTGCCAGCATGATGCCAATACCGATCGCGATCACGACTCCGATCAAGGTCCATGCCGTACCGATGCTGGCCAGAATGCCCAATTTCCATAGCGCAGCAAGAAGGCCGCCAATCAAGATAACATACCCAATAAGATAAATACCTGTCCATTTCATGACAAACCTCCTAATAAGATTAGACCTTCATCAAGCACAAAAACTAACCGGGGAACTTCATTCTTCCCATTGGGCGATTATAAGGGCCTTAGAAATCGGGTAAAAAAGACAATATTTATTTTTTTCCTGGTGCATCTGGCGAACTTCTTTTCCTCTGGAGGAAATGTATCTTTTTTGCAGGCGCTTCGCAGAAAGGACATTCATACGCATCGCATGATAAAAATGATCATGCGATTGTAATAGCAAGTAACCTGCCATTAGCAACAGGAGAATCAGAAGATTAGATTAATCCTTTACTAACAGGAGATTAGATTAAAAGGATAGAATAGCAAAAAAGTATTAAATGATTCGTTTGACCTCAATATTTGGTGGAACCTCAGAATATTGAGGGATACTTTGAAGGGGATTGGACAGCCTAATCTGATTTTTATGTTTTAGAGAAAACTACGGGACTTTCCTATAACGACCAGATGTACATACTCAATGACAATAAAACCATGGTCATCGTTTATTATTGAAAAATACTGGATTCACCCCATACCTTTTTATTTCTTATACACTAAAATAAAGCGGATATATGCGTTTACACTTATCAAAAATGTATTTTTTGATTTGAACGGCATTTTAGCTATTAACACTCATTGGCTGGAATTTAAGACACACTTAAAATTTAAAAGGAGATAAAGATGGAAACACAGAAACTGTATATCCTACCGAAACTTGCATATGATTATAATGCGCTTACGCCTTACATATCTGAAGAATTACTCAGGCTTCATCATGATAAGCACCACGCGGCTTATGTGACCGGGGCAAATGCCATTCTTGAGAAGATGGACGCAGCAAAGGCAGAGAATTCGAATTTTGACGCAAAAGCAACATTTAAGGAACTCTCATTTCACGTCGGCGGCCATGTGCTTCACTCATTGTTCTGGGCTAATCTGGCCCCTGCCGGGAAAGAGGGTGGCGGCAAGCCTTCGGGAATAATCGAAAAATTCATTGATGAAGAATATGGTTCCTTTGACCGTTTCAAGAAAATATTTTCACAGACTGCTGCAAGCACCGAGGGCTCCGGCTGGGCAGCGCTCACATTCTGTAAGAAAACGAACAGGCCTATTATAATGCAGGTAGAAAAGCATAACATGAATGTCTATCCGTCATTCAGGATACTGATGGTGCTGGATGTATGGGAACACGCCTATTATCTCGATTACAAGAACGATAGGGGGAAATTTGTTGATGCCTTCTGGAACATAATAAAATGGGGTGAGGTCAACAAAAGGCTTGAAGAGATTCTAAAATAATCCGGCATCGTTTTAAGAGTATCAATCGAACCTATGTTGGAAAGCTCAGTACCACTGCCGCTTTAAGATCGAGTTAAGGAGACAAGGGTTAAACCTATGACAGTACAAGTTATACCTGGGAGTCTATGTCTAATAAAATCCTTCAAAGTCGTAACAGACCTCACATCGTTATAATATGCGTATTCCGGTTTTTATGTTCTCATAATACCATAATAATCAATCTTAAGGGGTAAATCATGACAGACGAAAAAGAGCAAAAAAACGAAGATCAAAACAAAAAAGAGAAGGAACAGAATTGGCCTAAACCATTTTGCACAAAAACGCCGTCCGCGGAGCAATCCAGGGCCGTTGATTTGGATGAGCCCTGCGATGATGCCCGTGGAACAGTGACTGAAGGAAAAAAGGATTAGACCTGGGATGCATGACGCTTTACGCTTTACAAAAGGAAGGTGATAATGAATCAGTCACCCTGGAATTCCCGATTGTTTTCTCTATATTCATCTTCCTTGATCTGGCGCACGGCTTTTTCAAAACCGTCTTCGCCGAACTGCTCATGCTCGATGTCCTCAAACTTTTCTCCCATTTCCTCAAGTTCCCCGGACGGGAGAGCCTGTTTCCACGCAGGGAAGATGATAGCTCATCCTCAAAAAGACTGCTTGAATTCGGAAAACAGATTATAAATATTTTCAGCCTTCTGCATCCCTAATCCAGTCAAAGGCCGGGTTGTTACCTCTTTTCTGAATCGGGCGGCAAATATATTTGCGGAAGGGGCCTCATAAAGGACTCCTGTATGGATGAGATCATCTTTTATCAATGCCATGCTCAGGGCTGCTATTTTATCTCCAGGATCATATTCATCGCCCAGTTTAGCGATCTTTTCTTTATACCAGTTAAGGGGGTGCGTTCCCCAGGTAATGCAAGGTTGAATGATATCGACATATGACATTCCACGGTGTTTAATAGCCCTGACCAGGATATCCTGAAGCTGTTCCCTGTCCCCGGCAAATCCTCTGGCTACAAAGCCGCAGTCTTGCATGATTGCAAAGGCCGGCATATTCAATGGGGGAATTTCCACGCCCCTGATTTGCAGCCGCCTCTTTTCTCCCAAAGGCGTAGTAGGAGACGCCTGTCCCTTGGTAAGAGCATAGATTTCATTGTTATGGACCAACACCGTGATGTCGGCATTGCGGCGAATCCCATGGATAAAATGGTTTCCCCCTTCACCATAGCAATCGCCATCGCCGGTTACGACGATTGTTGTCAAATCGGGATTAACGACCTGAATTCCTGTGGCTACAGGAATCGCCCTGCCATGCAGTCCGTTGAAAAAATTACATTTAAGATAATGCGGCAATTTGGCAGCCTGGCCGATCCCGGATACGAGACAGATTTCATGAGGCGATTTGCCCAGTTCAACCAGGGCGCCTTTTAATGCATTAAGGATACCGAAATTCGGACACCCGGGACACCACTGAATTTCAACCTGATTATTATATTCGTCAAGATTGTTCATAAAAACACCTTCTAATATATTCACCGGTTATCGGAAGGCCGTCATATCTGGAAATAAGACCCTTAAAATTGATATCATATTCGTCCTTCAGCAACCGCGACAGTTGCCCAAGTGCATTGCCTTCAACATCCCAGTATGTTTTATCTTTTGGAAAATCATATTCCGGCAGGGGCCAAAGTTCCGTGAAATGGATTATACCCGCATTGATTCCATCATGTTTGAATAAATCCGATGCCTCAATAAGCGCCCCGCGTGTGGAACCCCACCCTATAAAAACAACATCCGTTTTCTCCAGGGATATCTCTTCAGGAGGCTGGACAGCCCCTTTTAGCCCATTCAATTTGGAAATTCTTTTTTTGACCATGGCAGGAGCAGTTGCTGCCAGATCCTCTGTGATATGTCCCCATTCATCATGTTCGTCACTGTCCGCGGCCACGAGGTGTCTCGACATGCCCGGCCAGAGCCTTGGAAATATTCCGCTGGCCATATTAATGGCCGCGATTTCGTCTTCAGCTTGTTCGGTGAATATCCCGAGGCGTTCCTGAACAGAGGCCAGATAGGTGATAATGCCGGTCGATGGACTCATGGGATATGCAGAGATAAAACGGCAACCGCCATAAGCCGCGCCCAGTGCCAGGGCCTCATTTCCGGTAATGATATAATGTTCATCATCTCTTCGCGGCAGCTTCCAGTAACATATCTCCCCGCATTCTTTCTGCGCCAGATAATAACCTTCCCCCAGTGCATTTTCATTATTGGATATTATCTCTTCACTTTTTTTTAAAAAAATCTTTTTAATATTATCTTTTACCGGATGAATATCCATACCTAATACGGAGATCAAGACGCCTACAGCAATGATATTGGCATATTTTTCATCGCCGAACCTATCTTTGGCAAGGACCGAAAAGGGAATGGCAATAGATCTTTCCCCCTCTTTTTTTCGGAAAGAATAATGCCGTTTTCATTGACCAGATCTTTGTATTTAGCAAGGGTTTCCTTGTTAAGAGCCAGGAGGATATCCGCGCTTGTCAAAGGGGCGTTTATTGGTTTTTCTCCGATCCTTATGGAATAACTGTTTCTTCCGCCCCTGATACGGGATTCATATTCTTTCCATGAAAAGACCGGATATCCTTGAACCGCAATTGCATTGGTCAGCAAATCCCCGATTGTCTGAACGCCTTCACCGGCGGCTCCGGCTATCACCACGTTTATATCATCCATAAACATTGTCCTTTCTCATAGATATCGATAACAATAAAAATTGAGATCAAACAACACCTTTCTTACTGGATGTTGCTTGTGATAATCCTGGCCGGCACAGGATATAACTGTAGAAGCAAGTAAGTTGGAGTATGACTGATACTCGCTACAATGCTGCAAAATCGAAATCCCCTGAATATTCACTTTCAGGAAGTCCCCAATCCAGGTTAATGGACGGAACATTGCACTCATAGTATGTAATAAATTCTCTGGTAATTGACATTTTCTCCTCAGCAATAGCTTGGTTGAAACGGGAGGTGCACTTGCTGCAATTCCATGAATTCCAGGATTGGGCGATAGCATGCTCCAGACAATGGTTATAGTCGCTGCAGAAGAGATTGCGATCACCTCTATGCCGGTATGGGTTGCGTTCTTTATTCATGATTAACTTCCTCCTTTTTTTGGTGAGTGCCATTAAATTTTATTTGATGGTATTCTAGCGGATGAGACGGATTTGGATATGGGGTTTATCCTGTATTCCATGATTGGAAAAGGTGTATATGAGATTGATCTCCGGACCTAACTTAGTGTCCATCCATAAATCGGAGATTTCTGGATGGACACGAGGTAATGCTGAATCAGGATCTGGATGGTGAAGAGGACGCTTATGACATGTAAAATTTAACGCTTTTTCGGTAGTCTCACGATGAATGTCGATCCCTCGCCCGGTTCACTTCTGGCCGTAATGCTTCCTCCGTGGCATTCAAGAATCTTGCGGCATATAGCGAGCCCCATTCCTGTCCCCTGATATGGTGAGCTCCTCCCATGAAGCCGCGCTGAAAGGGCTTGAAAATTTTATCCAGGTACAGTTCATCAAATCCAATCCCGTTGTCTTCAACATGAATTTCATGAAACAGGTTCTCAGGCGAAGGATTGCTGTATATCCTGATTAATGGCTTTTGTGTGCTTCGGTATTTCAGGCCGTTATTGATCAGGTTTTGAAAAAGTTGACGCATCTGAGTTTCATTCGCTTCAACATCCGGAAGCTCATCAATTTCTATGCGTCCTTGCATCTCTTCTAAAAGCACACTCAGGGATAACAAATTTACTGATATACCGTCTTAGGGATAATGGTAATATCATACAATGATAATTTTTCTGAACGTTCCAAGCGCTTCTCAATCTGATGTTTTTCTTTTCCGCTAACTTTGACACCTTTCTCATATGTGGTGTCCAGCAATTCCACAATGGTTCTAACTTTCTTCCAGACAAAGTTAGAAGCTCTATGTAAAACTACGTTTACAGTACTCAGCAAGTATCCATTCCATGATTTCTCAAGCCCCGCCCAATATCGCTCAATCCCATTATACTTACTGTGATAGGGAGGATAGTATGCCATACGAACAGTCAGCCCGGTTATATCAGAAAATTCGACCATCCTTTTCAGAAACTGACTTCGACGCCCACTGCATTCCGGACCGTTGTCCATATTGATGACTATCCGTTTCACGTCAGGAAGGTCCTGCTTTCTTTTGTTCCACCAAACGGATGTTCCAGGCTGAAAAAATTCAACTAATTGATATTACTGAATAAGGATGGAATATTGAACCAAAAATGTAGTCACTAAAATATATTATAATATAACAATATTGCTTGACATATAT
>Ga0153915_10007856_pt1 | contig 10101 bp, 12 predicted proteins | sample Opewatmetagenome_2_FD_107003 | JGI IMG/M metagenome (GOLD analysis project Ga0153915, IMG submission 107003) | Freshwater wetland microbial communities from Ohio, USA - Open water 3 Core 3 Depth 3 metaG | ecosystem: Environmental > Aquatic > Freshwater > Wetlands | place: USA: Ohio, Lake Erie... | reverse complement strand
GCACCTCAATACCCAGGCCTATAGAATTACCTGGTTTTACGCCTATGGCGTATGGATGCTTTTCAGATCTATTAAGCGGGACTTTTAGTTCATAAACAAAATAACCATTTTCACGGCCGAGTTTCGCTTCCAAACCATATTTATTCGCTTCTTCAAGCAATAACTCTTTACCGCCTGGGGGAAAACCTCTGCGATGAGCCACGCCTTTTTCTTCAGGCGGTTTTTTATCATCAGGCGGAAGCGGTTTATCACTGTCATCCTTAGCCCTTTGCGCAGGCACAGGCAAAGTAACCTCCATTTTATCCTGCAGGGTTTCCAGTGTTTCCAGCTTTTTGTCAAACTCCCGGTCACCCCAATCTTCACGCTTCAGCTCAAACTGGCTGTCATCATACCCCAATGGCTTATCCTCTTTCTTCACTTTCCCCGATATAGGCATACCCATAACCCGCATTCCTATGGGAAAACGAATGCCAAATATTTTTCTTTGGCCAGCTTCAGGATCAAACCATAACTGTAAACCTGATTCCATTATCTGCGTCTCAACCCTGCGGCTCCTGGAAATAAGGCAGATATACAGATATTCATCGTCATTAGCCAGGTTAACGACAAGTTTTTCTTTTTCGCTATAATAAGATATGTAATTTCCCCAATCCGTGTATTTTCCATCAATGACGATTTCGCGGTCTTTGCGGTAACTGTATAGATTGGGCCTTTCGCAACCAGCGGATAATACACACAATAGAAAGATAGATAACGCGTAGAGTTTATTCATACCTTAACGCCTCAATAGGATTAAGACGCGAAGCCTGCCTTGCAGGCCAAAGACCAAATACTACCCCTACTATCAGGGAAAAAACCGTAGCGAGAATTACTGAAGACAGGGAAACTTTTACCGACCATTTTGCCACCATAGTTATTATTACCGCCGAGCCACTACCAAGTATAACTCCGGCCAAGCCGCCGATAAGCGACATCAACACGGCTTCAATCAGGAATTGTGTCATGATATCTCTATTATTGGCTCCTATGGCCTTGCGTAGGCCGATTTCGCGCGTGCGCTCGGTTACTGAAACGAGCATAATATTCATAATACCTATACCGCCGACTAGAAGCGAAATAGCTGCGATCGCACCAAGTAAAAGTGACATTGTTTGAGTGGTAGCTTCAAGTGTTTTCTTAATATCCGACATATTGAAAATCTGGAAAGAATCTTTTTGGTCTTTGGTAATCAACCGGTGCTGTTTTATAATAAGCTTGGTTATTTCTTCCTGAGTAGCATCGATTAAAGAAGCATCTTTGGCCTCCACATAGATAGAATCAATATATTCTTTGCCCAAAACCCGATACATCGCCGTAGTTATAGGAATAACCACAGTATCGTCTTGATCGCGAAAACCACCCGCACCTTTGATCGGTAAAATACCGATTACCTTAAAATTTATCAAGTTTATCTTTATGGTCTCACCTATAGGATTGTCCTCTCCAAAAACTTCCTTCACAACAGTATTGCCAAGCAAAACCACCTTATTCCTCATCCTCACTTCATCTTCAGTAAAAAACCTCCCTATTGTCGGAACAGTTGCGCGTAATTCTGCATAGTCCACCCCCACTCCTTCAACCTGGGTATTCCAATTCATATTCCCATAGACTATCTGCCCTCTGCCTGATACCGAAGGGCTAGCCCTGCTTACGTAATCACCCAGTTTCTTGATAGCGCTCACATCCTGAAGAGTAAAACGTGTCGTTGTCCCGGCCTGAGAAGCTACTCCTCCTGATTTAACGGATCCAGGCCTGACCATAAGAAGATTGGAGCCCAGCGACGCCAGCTGTTTTTCAATGGATTCTTTCGAGCCTTGGCCGATCGCCAGCATCGCGATAACCGCGGCGACGCCGATGAGTATCCCTAAAATAGACAAAAACGCGCGCATCCTATGCGACAACATAGCAGAAACAGCCTGACGCAAATAATCCAGAAATTCCATACCACCTTTTGTAACTTTACCTGCCTCTGATAAAATACTACTTATTAAGTTTTCAGTGATACCGACGGTAGCGGATTTTGTCTCTACAGAAACAACTTTATCAGAAATTACCTCTCCGTCGCGCATCTGAATAATTCTTCTGGCTCGTGCAGCGATTTCACTCTCATGAGTAACCAGAACAATAGTTTTGCCCATCTGATTAAGTTTCATTAATATAGACATTATTTCTTCCTTACTCTTTGAATCGAGGTTTCCCGTAGGTTCATCTGCAAAGATTATTGGAGGATCATTAACCAAAGACCGGGCAATCGCGACCCTCTGTTGCTGGCCCCCGGACATTTCATTTGGCCGATGGAGAATCCTATCCCCCAAACCTACTTCTTTAAGCCTCTCTGCTGCTACTTGTTTCATATGCCGCTTACCGGCATAAATTAAAGGAAGTTCGGCATTCTCTAGAGCACTCATTCTAGGCAATAGATGGAACTGCTGAAAAACAAAACCAACCAACTGATTCCTGACTAAAGCTAACTCCTTATCGGAAAGTTTGGTTACTTCTTCGCCTCCCAGGAAATATTCACCTGAATCCGGCCTATCCAAGAGCCCCAGAACATGCATCAGCGTGGATTTTCCTGAACCGGAAGCGCCAATAATCGCGACAAACTCTCCTGAGGCAATCTTTAAAGATACCCTCCGCAAGGCCTCTACCTTAACCGTGCCCATTTGATATGTCTTAGATAAATTCTTAATTTCTATCATTTATATTATTTCTTGCTTGAGCCGCTTCTTTTCATATTAGGCAAAAATGGATTACTGCCTGAACTATCAGCGCTGGGGAATACATATTTCTTTGTCGTTAGAAGAACGGTGTCCGCGGTAGTTACTCCAGAAAGGATCTCATAATTTTTATCATCAGTAATGCCTACTGTTACAATACGCTTAGCCGGATTATTGCTATTAGCCTGTTTTAATAAAACATAATCTTCGTTTTTATCCTTATGCACTGCTTCTACTGGTAAAAGCAACGCATTCTCCTTGCCTTCGGCTTTAAAATCAATTGTTGCGTTCATTCCTGAACGGAAAAACTCAGGCATATTTTCCGGGATAAGATCAACCTTATATATAGTTACGTTATTCACAGTTTCTGACTCGTAATATACATGATCAACCACAGCGTTAATTTTATCATTAAGATAGGCGTCCAAGGTTACAGTAGCTTCCTGTTTAAGTTTAATTTTTCCTATATCAGTTTCATCAACTTGCGCCCGGACAATAAGATGATCGGACAAAACGATCACCGCATCAGCCGTAGTAACGGTCTGGCCAGGCTGAGTAGTCGCTACGATCACTTCACCATCAATAGGCGCCAATAAGGCTATGGGTTTATAGGCTTGCTTCCAGTATGCCAAAGCATCCGGCCCCTGGCCCTCGGCAGCGTCCAGAAGCGCGGCTCTTTCCGTAGAACTCATCCAGGCGAGGATCTGGCCGACCTTGACTTTATCTCCTTCCTGCACGAGGATGCTTTCAATTCGCCCGCCCACCGGAGGCTTTACCTCCAGGCGGTTCTTAGGATACACCGTTCCTGTTGTGGAAATATACGTCTGGATCGTACCTAAAGTAGGATTAACTTCCTTGATAATTTCACTGCCTTGGCCTTTACCTTTAATTTTCATCATGACAAATACGGAAACAGCCAATAAAATCAAAATCCCGATAATTATTTTCGATTTAGTTTTGCGCATATTCCAATGTCTCTCCTTTCGCCTGGATCCAGTTAGCTTCCGCAAGCAGAACATTCGCCTGGGCATTCAGGTAAGCTGTCTTTGCCGACACAAGGTTATCCTCAATGATCGTCCAATTGTCAAAACTAATGAAACCTATAGAATACTGCGCTTCCGCGATCTTTGAGCGCTCTTGCGTGGCTTCCAGGTTTTTAAACTGGACATCTACAGTTTCTATGGCGTCCTGTAGCGCTGCCCAGGCGCTTTCTAAACTTACGATCGCGCTGTATTTTATACTTCTTTCATCAGCTTCCGCCTGTTTAAGGGCGGCAAGCGCTTTGGAAACCTGGGAAAACCTTAAACCACCTTCAAATATAGGCATACTTAAAGTAAGCCCGGCGTTCCAGCTTTTACCGCGCGGCGGCCAGGAAGAATCTGTTTTTTCCGCTCCCCCTGACCCGGAAAGTACCGGGGAAAAATTAGCATACGCCGATTTCATACTGTAAGAGGCGGAATTTTTCTGCGCTATAGCTTTTAGTAAAGACGGATTATTCAGAACAATCGCGTCAAAATCCGGCTTTTCTTTCGCCGCGTCCCTGACTGTAAAATCACCTTTTACGGAAATAGGATAGAACTTATCCCTGCCCATTGCCGCGGACAATTGCCTCTGCGAAAGGACAAGGTCTCTTTTTGCCTGAGCCAGCTCAAAGTTGGCTTGCGCGATATCCGCTTCCGCCGTAAGTAACGCGCCTTTATGTTCCAACCCAGACTGGTAACGTAAAGTGATCAGCTCCAGGTTCTGCCTTCTGATCTTAACGATCTCACCAACAACATTGATCAACTCCTGCGATCTTAACAAATTAACAAAAGCCGTACGCAGAGTTAAACGTACATCTGATGAAGTAAAACGGTAATTTTGCTGGGAGGCTTTGATATTTTCAGAAGCGGAGTTGACGTCGTTGACGGTTTTAAAACCGTCAAAGATCAATTGCGTGGCGGTCGCCCCATAAGAATACGCATCGGTGGTCGAAGTAGTTTTAACGCCTGTACTGGCGTTACGGCTGTTCGAGCGTGTAGTAGAAAAACTTAAGCTGCTGTCTATCTGCGGGTATAAAGCGCTTGCCGTTATGCCTTTGGAGGCTTTACTTTGGTTGACGCTCTCAACGGCAGAGATCAGGTCAGGGTTATTCTTCTTTGCTTCGGCGAGACAATCATCCCAGACAAGGACCTGATCAGCCCAGGCGTTAGAAGAAAAAAAACCCCATAATAATATAGTTACAAAAATACCTTTTGGTATTTTCATTAGATAATTAATTCGCACAAAACTATCATAGCACGTTTTACAGGATTTTTTTTAACTATTAGCTATTCCGCCGCAACGGGTGTTTCCTGTGATGGCTTCTTCGGTGGTTGAGCATTCTTCATACTATCCGGTTTACAGGCAAAATATTTTTTATCCGGAGTGTACTCACAAACCCCGGATTCCGTACCCATAGGCCCCACAGTGCTACATACAGAACCTTCTGTTTTCCCTGAACAGGCATCCTGAGCAGCCTGAGGCGGAGCCTTCATTTCACGCTGCGACGATTGGCCCCCCGGAGCGCTACCTTCAGGTGGGACTGAAGGCATAGACTGGTCATCAGCGGCAAACGCAACGGAAACTAAACATAAAACAAGGAATGATAAAACAATAGCTCTTTTCATGATCTCTCCTTTTTTTTATGCATCAACAAACTCATCCAAATCACTCCCTGGGAGGGAATTCCTCATCAGGACGCGGACGGAAATCTTTCTTTTCCATCTGTTCAGCTCTCATCTTCCTCGGCCCAAACCGTTTATCAAAATCCTTAAGCAAAACTGTAAATTCTTCACGCTGCTGAGGATTAAGCAGTTCCATGATCTGCTTATCATTCCTTTCTTTGATCTGAGTAAGGGTCTGACGAACGTTCTTGCCTATCGCGTCAATCTCCTGGCGTGATCTATCCAGGATCTCTTTGACTTTCGCCTGCTGAACAGCATCAAGATGCAGCCTGGTGGTAAGCATATCAAAATGCCCTTCAACTATCTTCTTACCGTGCGCCTCAATAGGTCCCTGCCCCATAAAACGCTCAGCTCTCTCCGTAAAACGCATCTTCTCATGCCCCCAAGATAAAACTGCATTTTTGGTTATACCCGCTCCAACCAATACCCCCGCTAAAACGCATAAAACAGCGAAAACTGCCAGATACACTCCATTCTTGTTCATACGCCACCTCCCTTTATATTTAGTTTTCCGTTCCCAAGATCAATCCTAGAACAGTTTCCTGGGTAGCGGAATTTCCACTTAGAATATGTTCATCAAGCGAGCTCTTATTCGAATATTGCCCCGGGCTTAAAATTAATAACGCGATGGATAACGCGATAACAGTAACAGGAACAGGAATGAGCCTACGCGAAAGATTTCCTAAGCCCGCTAAAGAAAATCTCTCTTTCATCCTTCGCTCATCTACTAAATCATCGCGCAGGCGGCTAACCAGATAATCCTGTGGCAAAGGTTTACGCATTAACTCTAAGATATCTGCTTTAACACGGGAAAGTTCCGCTAACTCTTTCTGGCACTGCGCGCAAATAACCAAATGCCCCGCGACTAAAGAAGTATCCTCACTATTGATTTCATTATCAAGATAACCTGACAACAGCCGTTGCACTTTTATACAATCTTTCATAATAAATCGCCTCCTGCCCGCGAAAGTTTTACTTTAAGAAATTGCCTTGCCCGGTAAATACGGGATTCCACTGTTCCAATACTGCAGCCTAGAACTCTGGATATTTCAGAATAACTTAAACCTTCCATGTCTTTAAGCACTACAGCGGCTCTGAATTTAAATGGCACGCTTGTTAAAGCGTTATTGATCAACATTTGTTTCTCTTTCATTAAAAGCTCTTCCTGGGGGCCGGCAGAAAAAGTATGCGCCGCTTCAAGCACCGCGTCATTACTAACCAAATGTTTTCTTTTGCGCAAAAAATCATATGCCGTATTCACAACAATGCGATATAACCAAGTGGAAAACTGGCACTTTTGCTTAAACGAACTTAAACTATGGTAAACTTTCAAAAAAGCCTCCTGAGCTATATCTTCACTATCTCTATCTCTGCCAATAAGCGAATAAACAATATTTAAAACCTTATTCTGGTATTTTCTGACTAGCGCTTCAAACGCCCTTTCCTCACCGGAAAGAAACTGCTCTATGTAATCAAAATCTTCGCTCATCTGGCTTTCCATAGGTTAGACGCAAAAACAAGCGTTTTATTCCCGATATTTTTAGATTTATACAAAAAGAAAGGTAATGATGAAACGGCGGGTATTAGTAAGAATAGACTGAAGATAAAAAATATAGAATGGATAAAACAAGTTGATACAAAAGAAGAAAGAGTAACTATAGATAAAATCAAAAGTGGGATAAAAATATCAGGTAAATAATGCCAATTTTCTTTCACGCTTTAAACGTTTGATCGCCGCTTCTCTTTTAAGCGCCGAGGATAAAGTCGGTAACACCTCGCGGTAGACTAGTTTCACGGGCGCGCGCACCCGCGTAAACTTACAACCCTTACCCTGGTTATGCTCATTTAAGCGCCGCTTAAGGTCATTTGTGATGCCTGTATAAAGCTTGGCGTCCCTACAACTGACTATATAAACATACCAAAGCATGCGCTTTAAATTATTTCGTTTTATAAAGCCCGATCAATTCCGCTTTATCCAGGATGTGGTCATAAATAAGATTCTCGATATCCGTTTTACTTAAGCCCTCCTTGACACCTAACAATGAATCCAAAGCATATACCTTAAAGAAGTAACGGTGCTGGTTGCCAGGAGGCGGACAGGGACTGCAATAATTCAACTCACCGGAATTATTTAACCCCTGAGTTCCGGGAATACTGTTTTCCTCAATACGGTTTGTGACAGGGATATCATAAACGACCCAATGCACAAACGTGCCGCGGGTCGCGTCAGGATCATCAACGATCAAAACAAGGCTTTTGGCGGCTTCCGGAATACCTTCAATGACTAAAGCGGGACTTACTCCTTCCCCCTTACAAGTGAATTTCAACGGGATAGACGTATTATCTTCAAATGCCGGAGTAGATAATTTCATCTTACCACCTCCCTGTGCTTGATCCCCGATACCCCAAGCCATCAATATAACGGTTACCGGGAGAAACAGTAAAAACTTACTGTTAAGATTCCTCATGAATCAATAGTTTTCCGCCAATACCTCAAAATATGCCTGTGGATGTTTGCAGGATGGGCATTCCTTGAGCGCTTCCATACCTTCATATACATATCCACAATTAGCGCAATGCCATTTGACAGCTGAACTCTTTTTAAATACTTCACCCGAAGAGATATTCGCGATCAGTTTACGATAACGCGATTCGTGGAATTTCTCTACTTTGGATATCTGCTCAAATGAACGCGCTACATCCGTAAAACCTTCCTTCTTGGCTTCTTTGGCGAAATCCGCGTAAAGCGTGGTCCATTCCAGATTCTCCCCCGCGGCAGCTTCTTTTAAGTTCGCTAAAGTAGTTTTGATCGAACCGGCGGGATAACTCGCGGTGATCTCCACATCGCCGCCTTCTAAGTATTTAAAAAATACCTTGGCGTGCTCTTTTTCATTTTCCGCGGTTTCAGTAAAAATGTTAGATATCTGCACAAGCCCTTCTTTTTTCGCTACGGAAGCAAAATAGGTATAACGATTCCTTGCCTGGGATTCGCCGGCGAATGCTTTAAGCAGATTCTGTTCTGTTTTTGTGCCCTTAATTGACTTACTCATTTCTAGTAGCTCCTTTTCTTTAATCTTCCATTTTGACCATTGGTTTACCGCAACAGACTAATTCTCCGCCGCCGACTTTAGTTACTGTTACTTCATTTCCACATACGCTGCATCTATATTTTTCGCCGACTTCTTTGACTGCCATACTATCCCTCCTTTATTTTGCTTTGCCCTGGTTTGCCACCGCCTCCATGGCTTTTCTAACTGCTTCAGGATCTCCCAGATAATAACTCTTGATCGGTTTTAGGTCATCCTGCAATTCATAAACTAAAGGCATTGCCGTAGGGATATTCAGGTTGACGATCTTCTCCTCGGAAATATTATCCAGGTATTTGACCAGCGCGCGCAAGGAATTTCCATGCGCGGCGATGATCACGCGCTCTCCTTTTTTAATTGCCGGCGCGATAGTTTCATGCCAATAGGGCAGGAACCTGGCTACTGTATCTTTTAAGCATTCTGTGAGAGGGATATCTTTCGGTTCGAGATCTTTGTAGCGGGCATCTTTACCCGGATAACGCGGGTCGCTCTTTTCTAAAGCCATAGGCGGGATATCATAGCTTCTTCTCCAGATAAGCACCTGTTTCTCACCGTATTTTGCCGCGGTCTCGGATTTATTCAAACCCTGCAAAGCCCCGTAATGGCGCTCATTCAGACGCCAGCTGTTTTGCACGGGGATCCACATAAGGTCCATCGCGTCAAGCGTAAGCCAAAGCGTGCGGATCGCCCTTTTTAAGACTGAAGTATAGGCGCGGTCAAACACAAAACCCTCTTTTTTAAGTACTTCCCCGGCTTTTTTAGCTTCCTCTACGCCTTTTTCAGAAAGGTCCACATCTGTCCATCCGGTAAAACGATTTTCCTTATTCCAGGTACTTTCCCCGTGGCGTAATAACACTATTTTTTTCATCAGATCCTCCAAAGTTTTCTTAATTTATCTTAATATTTTAACTCCTAAGAGGCAATTTAGCAAGCGTAAAAAATCCGCATGAGTTATCCACAGGGTAGGGGAGGCTTAAGCCTCCCCTACATTGTTAATAACTTCTTGCAAAGAAGATACATTTTGTTACAATAAACCCAGAAAGGAGGAAAGTATGAAAAAAATCAGTTTTCTGGTTTTAGTTGTATTTATTGCTGCTTCCTTGAGTGGTTGCGCTACTCCTTATCCCATGGGGATGATCTACACAGAGGTCAAGGCTCCTGTCGCGGCGGGCGACGGTGGAATGAACTACAATAAAGTAGGCACTGCCAAAGCCACTTCTGTTTTAGGCCTTGTGGCTACCGGCGATTGCAGCATCAAAGCTGCTGCTGCCAATGGCGGTATCAAAACGATCAAATACGTTGACTACGATGCCAAGAATATCCTGGGCATTTTCGGGGAATACACCACGACTGTATACGGCGATTAAGCTTTAGCGGTCAAAATGATAAAATTAAGGCCTGCCTTTTAAAAGGCAGGCCTTAATTCTTGCGCTAAACACAAGCTCAAACAGATTTCTTTAGATCCACCATTCTTAAACCGCCGTGAATAACGCTGGATTCCGGCTTAGACAAGCGGGATATCTGGCTGGTAACTTCCCTGATCCGCTCACAGTT
>Ga0153915_10007855_pt1 | contig 10101 bp, 6 predicted proteins | sample Opewatmetagenome_2_FD_107003 | JGI IMG/M metagenome (GOLD analysis project Ga0153915, IMG submission 107003) | Freshwater wetland microbial communities from Ohio, USA - Open water 3 Core 3 Depth 3 metaG | ecosystem: Environmental > Aquatic > Freshwater > Wetlands | place: USA: Ohio, Lake Erie... | reverse complement strand
CACCGGCATTGTCGCTGTACCCGTCGGCCCCGATTTCATCGGCGTACTTTTGCGTTACCGGCGCACCACCAATCATGACCTTCACTTTCTGCCGCTCCCCGGCTACCTGAAGAGATTCGATTGTGCTCTTCATTGACGGCATGGTGGTCGTCAGCAGTGCCGAGAGGGCGACGATATTTGCTCGCCGTTCTTTGACGGCAGCCACGAATTTTTCCGCCGGCACATCAACGCCGAGGTCGATGATCTCGAAGCCGCCTCCTTCAAGCATGGCGGCGACAATGTTCTTTCCAATGTCGTGCAGGTCACCCTTGACGGTGCCAATTGCGACACGTCCGACAGGTTCGGCGCCACGAGCCGCGAGGAGCGGACGGATCAGTTCGAGGGCGCCTTTCATTGCGCGCGCGGCAATAAGAAGCTCGGGGACGAAGTATTCGTTCTCTTCAAACAGCTTGCCGACTTCGTCCATTGCCGGGATCATGGCAGTCCGCAAAAGCTCCTGCGGGTCGACTCCTTCTTTGAGTGCTTGTTCTGTGATCGCCTTCGCCTGTGGAGCATTTCCGTGAACTATTGCATCGTACAGCTGCTTGATGTCTGCCATGGTGTCTTCCTCAAGGGTAATCAATCTGTCAGAGGGTCGAATTCTTCCTTCTCCAAAAATAATACACGGGAACCCCCAAAGCAAGGAAAAGAAGTCCTGCCCACGCCTGTCGGGGCTCCTGCACAAGCGTATTCACAATGAACCAGAGCGCGATAGCAATGAAAAAAATGGGCGTAAAGGGGTAGCCTGGCGTTCTGTAGGAACGTTCGACATGTGGCCACCGCCTCCGAAAAACGAAGATGGCCGCTGCTGCAAGGGCGAAGAAAATCCAGTCGGTAAATACAACGTATGCAATCAGGTTCTCAAACGTCCCCCAGAAAAGAATCAGGAGAATTGCCCAGACACTTTGCACTAGTATTGCGAAGATAGGCGTGCGGAAGACCGGGTGAATTTCGCCCACTTTCTTAAAGAAAACACCGTCTGCTGACATTGCATAGTAGATGCGGGGTGCAGTGAGTGTATAAATGCCCGCGGTACCGAATGTGGAGATGAAGATCGCCACAGCGACGATCGTGCCGCCAAGGGAACCGAGGATGACGCTAACGGCATCCGCTGCGATGTGGGCCGATGAGCCCATGGCCTGAGGCGTCAGCAGGAACATGTACGCAAGGTTCGTCAGGAGGTAGACTACGACGACGACGACGGATCCAAGGACCATCGCGAAAGGAACGGCACGGCGTGGGTCCTTAGCTTCTGCCGCCGTGAAGCTGGCATGCTGCCATCCGCCGTACGACCAGAGAACGCCCACCATCGCAATCGCCATTGCACCGCTGAGCCCGTCGGGAAAGTCACTGGTCGTGAACGAGAAATTCATTATGCCGGGTGATCCCCATCCGAGGCCAACGACGATGATTCCTGCAATTCCAGCCAGTTTTAGAAATGTGAAAACATCCGAAAAAATTCCGCCGGCCCGGACGCCGAGAACATTTATGACCGTAACAATCAGCAAGCCGACGATTGCAGCGGCCTTGACTCCCATAGACCCGAGCGGTACCAGATAGCTGAAGTAGGTAGCGAAAGCGATGCTGAGCGCGGCAATACCGCCGGTGTTCACTACGAGAAAGTATGCCCATCCATAGAGGAACCCGAACAATCCACCGTAGGCTTCGCTCAGGTAAACGTATACACCACCAGCCCGTGGCATCATCCCTCCGAGCTCGGCAAATGTCAGTGCACCCGCCATCGCCATGAGTCCTCCCACAATCCAGACTGTGCAGATCAGCAGTGGAGACGGGAGGGTACGGGCAATGAGTGAGGGAGTCAGGAATATGCCGGACCCGATCGTCGAGCCGATGGCGATCATGGTGAGGTCGAGGCGGGAGAGGGCGCGTTTCAGCTCGGGCATAAGAAAACAATTCAAAAGTCAAAGGGGAAGGTCAAACAGGAAAACTCAAAAAGGGACGAAGTCAAATCATATGGTCTACCGGCGCAACGCGTCGATGCACTCGCCGGTTGCCGCCGCAGTTGTCTCCATCTCATCCGGTGTATTATAGAAATGCGGCGAATACCGTATCTTTCCCTCACGAACAGCGGGGTGTATGTTCCGCCCCACAAGCGCGTTGAGGATTGCCCCCACGTCGAGCCCCTCCGGCGGCTCGACAGTCACGATTCCTGCGCGCCGGGAATTCTCAAGAGGAGTTATGAGTGTGACCCCGGGAATTGCGAGGAGCCGCTCGCACAGGATTCTCGTCAACGCTAGGATGTGCGACTCGATCGCGTCAGTGCCAAATTCTAGCAGGGTAGATAGAGCAGCATGCATTCCCCAGAGAGACGGCATGATCTGACTCCCCCCTTCGTAACGCCGCGCGGTGGTCGCCACGGGTTGTGAGAAGTTGTAAAACTCCCATGGTTCCTTGACTGCCAGCCATCCCAGTGCCGCATGCTGGGCGCGGGATTGCAGCTGCTCTGTAATGTAGAGAAAACCCGTTCCATGGGGCGACATCTGCCACTTTTCGCCGCCGGCGGAGAGGGCGTCGATCTTCAGGTGCTGCACATCCAGGCGCACAGCACCGACAGCCTGAATGCCGTCAACAGCAAAGACGATGTTGTGCTGCCGACAGAGTTCTCCGATTGCGTCAAGGTTTGAGCGAAAGCCGGAGAGGAATTGCACGGCGCTCAGGCCGAGCAGCTTCGTGCGCGGCGTGATCGCGGAATCAATCATCTCCGGGGTGACCACGCCGTTGATTGATGGAATCGAGTCGATTTCGACTCCGAGCCGTCTGAGATGCAAATATGGCCAGACATTCGCTGGAAACTCGGCGCTGTTGAGGAGAATCCGGTCACCAGATTTCCACGGAAGACCCGTGGCGACGATGTTGATGGCATCAGTGGTATTCGCCGAGAGGGCAATCCGATCGGGGGATTCGGCGTTGATTATCTGAGCGATGAATGCCTTCGTCGCGGCAACCATCGGAACATCCGAAAAATACGTATCGATCTTGCCTTCAGATCTGTCGCTGAGGTATTCTTGCATGGCCTTGACCACACGGATTGAAAGCGGGCTTGTCCCTGCATGATTCAGGAAAATCATCCCCTTCCGAGTGTGCGGAAACAACTCCCGCGCGGACGCAAGTCTGTCCGGCGATAAAACGCCGGAGTGTGGCCCCAGAGAAGTCATCCTCTCTCCGACTCCCGGCTAGAATTCTACTTTGACAGTCACGACGGACGATGCTCCTGTTGGCACGCTGACCGAATTTCCCTTCACCGGGAGGGGCTCTCCATCGTTCTCCAGGAAATTCGAGCGAAGAACCTTCTTCAGCTTGAAGGGAAGGTCCAGCGTCGCCGTGGTTTTCTCGCCGCAGGTCTCATACCACTGAACGATCCAGGCGTTGGAGTCTTCAGCTTTTTTGACGGTCGTAAGGACGAGAGTGGAAGGTGCAAGCTTCACCAGCGACTTCGAAGCCGGCAGTGTGCCGGTGTGACGGTCCCCGATCACCGCCAGCAACGGGTAGTTATACTCGTACCCGCGACGGACAGTAGCGGCCTGTTTCCACGTCCCCGCATGAGGGAAGAGTGCATACTGAATGGAATGCTTCCCGCGGTCCGCAGTCGGGTCAGGCCACTTCGGAGACCGGAGAAGTGACAGCCGGATCACGTTCCCCTTGATATCGTGACCATATTTGGAATTATTCAGAAGGCTCACACCGTAGTCAGAGGTCGAGACATCTGCCCACCGTGCTGCCGGAACCTCTACCTTGGCCTGCTCCCAACTGTCGCGGAGCTGCGTCGATCGACGGATGGTGCCGAAGGGGATTTCGTACGTTGCTACCGTATCAGTAACGGTCAGCGGGAAAGCAACCTTCAGCATTGTCTTGTCTTCCCACCAATCGACGTCCGTTGTGAAATCGATCCTGTCGAGACCGTTGTAGAGGATGATATCCTGAGTGAAGAAGGTAGAGGGAAAGTCTTCTGTCGGGAATTCTTTACGAACGCCCGGCTTCAAATAATCGCGATGAAGGCGGAGCACAACGCGTAGCGGCCCATTTTCCACGATCTCCGCGCCTCGAAATGTTGATGGGAATATCTTGCCGGTCCACCCGAGGTTCCATGCATCCCAGGCAGCGGGAAGATCTTCCAGCAGCTGGAGTTCATTCCCAAATCCGCTCAGCAGTTCGCGTCCCTGCCGCTTATCCACGATACTGCTCACCCATCCGCTTTGTGAGTCGACCCCCACGCGGAAGAATTCGTTTTCGACTTGCAGCCGGGAAGCTTTGAGAGAGGAGGAGGTGGCCACCGGCTTCTGTGCCCGCAACTCGTACGTTGCATAACCCATCGATGGTACGTTGTCGGCGACAAAGAGTACTTCCCGTGCGTACGTTGATGTCGCGAGCGATTGCGAGGCCACTTCGTTTCCCTTCTGGTCGAAGACGGTGTACTCATTGGCATCGCCGTCCTTCAGGGGAACACGTACCAGATCCTTCCGATCCCATGACAGCGGATTGAAGACAACAACCGGCGTTCCTTTCTGGGTTTTCGACGTATTGACGCGTGCTGCAATCCGAGACAGGGCCTTGTTCAATTCATGTGATCCGATTGCCTGCACCTCGTGGTGCTCTGCCGTTGCGTCGATGTACACTTCACGGATGCTCGATCCCGGAAGGATGTCGTGAAACTGGTTCAGGAGGAACGTTCGCCAGGCGGAGCCGAGGTCGGCGGCGTTGTACGTGCCTCCCACTATCGTAGAAAGGGCCGAGAAGCGTTCCGCCTCAGTCAGGAGGACCTCTTCTGCACGGTTGAACTTCTTCATTGCCGCCTGCGTTGTGTACGTTCCCTGATGGTACTCCAGGTAGAGTTCATCTTTCCAGACGGGGACGTGCGACAGATCCTGGGAGCGGAGCCAGGAGAGGTAGTTGCCCGCGGTCCCGTGTTCTATTGTGGGAAAGATCTCAAGCGATGCCAGCCGGTCGATACGCTGAAGCATTTCAAGAGAGGGTCCGCCACCATGATCGCCGACGCCAAACAGGACCATCATTTTTCGAAAGCCTGTGTTCGCGTCGTATTGCCGTAACCAGTCGACGAGTCGCAACGGATCATCAACCGTGTTAACGTAGTCAAAGGGGAAATAACTGAGAATCCGCGACCCGTCAGGCGACTCCCACCAGAACAAGCGGTGGGGAAAAACGTTGGTCCCATTCCACCCGATCTTCTGAGTGATGAATGCATCTATGCCGGCATTGGCATAGAATTCGGGCATGTTCAGGTTGTAGCCGAATGAGTCAGGGTTCCAGCCGATAGTGGCGGTGGTCCCGAAGTTTTTGGTGAAGTACCGGTTCGCGTACAGGAGTTGACGTGCCCACGACTCGCCGCTCGGTAAGTTACAGTCAGGCTCGACCCACATCCCGCCAATAATCTCCCAGCGCCCATCTTTCACACGGCTTCTGATCTTCTCGAACAGGGTCGGTTCGAGCCGCTGCATCCAATCGTAGTAGGCAGCGGAACTTTGCGTGTATGTGAATTCGGGACGTTGCTCCATCATCCGGATCACGGACGAGAAGGTGTTCTTGCACACTTCGATTGTTTCCTTTTCTCGCCAGAGCCATGCAGCATCGATGTGTGCATTCGCGTCGAAGTAGAGCGTAAAGCGCTTTGCAAACTCACGGATGGGTTTGAGCTGCGTCCGGAATGACTCCAGGGAGGTAGTGAAGCCAGCAACATTTCCTGCGTTGAGTGAGCCGACATCAAGGCGTACGGCGAGTGTCTGGAGCAGTTCGTTCAGGCGCTTTCTCTCGGCCTTGTCAATAGTGGAGTTGTCGATGCCAGGATCGACTTTCTTGCTTGAACTTGTCTGATATGTGTCAAAACTCAACAGTTTCTGTCCAACACGCAGGCTGAGGGAAAGATCTTGAATCTGCTTCTGTATCGGTGCAACAGATTCAGCGTCAAGCTGCGCGCGGAGGAGGCGGAGCGGTCCCCCTGTGTTCACCGCTTTGATGACGAGCAAGAGCTTCTGGCCGGGCACGGCGTCCGCGGAAAGATCGAAGTCGCCGTCCCATGGAAAGTACCCTTTGCTTTTTCCGTTGACCCAGAGGTAGCCGTAGTCATCAAGCGAGACGAGGAACCGGATCTTTCCCCGCACAGGCTGACCGAGAAGAGTGGCGGGCACGGTCACTTCCTTCCGGAGCCAGCAGGAGTCCGGATAGATCCGTTGGTCGAACTTCAGTGTATTCCACTTCGAATCGTCAAAGCCGGGTTGTGTAGGATCGCCCGTGAGCGTCCCTAGTTGTTTCAGATCGGCGCTCACCTTCCAGTTGTCGAAAGTGAGAGCGCCGAGCGAGTCGAGCGTGGCAGTGACCCGATCCACATTGGTTTGCGCGAACAGAGCAAGAGGAACGAGTGTGAGCGCACAAAACATAGCGGAGAGAACTATCTTGTGATTCATTGTGTGTGCCTCATGCGTGGGGAGAATGCACTGTAGAGAATTCATGGGAGGCCGAGCCTCTCTATGAAGACGATTTTCTCAGGCGGTCCATCATCACTGCGAGGAGGATGACGGCGCCGACGACAACCTGTTGCACGTACGAGCTGACGTTGAGCAGATTCAGTCCGTTCCGGAGAACCGCGATGAGCATTGCGCCGATGAATGTACCGATGATGGTCCCTTTGCCTCCCGCCAGGCTGGTTCCACCGACGACCACTGCGGCGATTACATCGAGTTCGTATGAAATTCCAGCGTTCGGCTGGCCGGAGTTCATCCGTGATGCAAGCAGGACTCCGCTCAAGGCTGAGAGGAGTCCGGCGAGAACATACACTTCGACAAGAACTCGGTTCGTGCGGATACCCGCCAGTCGTGCAGCCTCAATGTTTCCCCCAACCGCATACACGTATCTCCCGAAACGGGTCCGCGTCAACGTAAGATGGGAAATGACGTACACGATGATCATCACGATCGTCGGGATCGGGAGTGCGAGGATGCGCCCGCTGCCAAGAGTGCTAAATGACTCGGGGAGTTCCCAGATCGGCCGTCCTTCGGTATACACGAATGCAGAACCTCTCCAGATCGTCATCAGCGCTAGCGTAACGATGAAAGGCGTGATCGAGAACCGCGTGATGAAGAGCCCTGCAAATGCCCCCGAGAACGCTCCGAAGAGGATGCTGACGAGAAGTGCAAGCGGTAGTGCCAGGGCGAAGGGGACACCTGTCCGAATGACGCTCGTTGCCAGAATGCCGGCGAGTGCCACGACAGATCCGACGGAGAGATCAATTCCTCCGGTGAGGATGACGAACGTCATTCCAGCTGCGATGATTGCGGTGATGGAGGCCTGCAGTGAGACGTTGAGGAGGTTGTCGGGCGTGAAGAAATAAGGGGAGAGCAGCGCGAAAGCTGCAACTTCGAAGACAAATGCAACTCCGATGCCGAAGCGGGCAGCGATAGAGGAAATGCCAGGTTTCAGTCGAGTCGCAGTCATGAGATTATTGTTCTTGCCGGCTCGTTGCTAACGTCATAATCTGTTCCTGAGTCACATCGCCACCGCTCACGATCCCCGTTAGTGCTCCTTCGCACATGACGGCAATCCGGTGGCAGATACCGAGCAGCTCCGGGAGGTCCGAAGAAATCACCAGCACCCCGATTCCATTCTCGGCCAGGCGGTTGATCAGCGTGTAGATCTCATACTTCACCCCCACATCGATGCCAGCAGTGGGTTCGTCGAAAATGAGGACCTGCGCTTTTGTGTTGAGCCAGCGTGCGAGCACAACCTTTTGCCGGTTCCCGCCGCTCAGTGTTTCAACCGCGGCATTAATGTCCGGGGGGCGGATGCGGAGTTCGTCCGCGAACCGCCTGGCAACTGATTCTTCACGACTCCGGTCGATGAACGGCCCTTTGAGCAGCGAGCGAAGACTGGAGAGTGAGATATTTTCCCGGACGCTCATCTGCATGATGAGTCCGTATCGGTTGCGGTCTTCAGTCAGCAGGGCAATTCCGGCATTGATGGCTTCGTGCGGGGAGGTGATGTGGAGATCCTTTCCGCCGAGGAGGATCCTTCCGCCTGTGCGGGGGTCAGCGCCGAAGATGATGCGTGCCAGTTCACTGCGGCCGGCCCCGACAAGCCCGGCTAATCCGAGAATCTCTCCGCTACGGAGACTGAGCGAAACTCTCTTGAGTTTCTTCCCTTCTACCTCCTCAAGCCGAAGGATCTCCTCACCCGGTCTCGCTACTATCCGCGGATACTCATTTTCCAGATCACGTCCCACCATCCATTTGATCAACGCCCGTCGATCCAGCTCCCCCACCGGACAGGTGGTGATTGTCTTGCCATCCCGGAGCACGGTGACACGGTCGCCGATATCGAAGATCTCCTCGAGTCGATGGGAAATATAGATGATGCCCACGCCATCGGCTTTCAGACGTCTGATGACGCTAAACAGTGTCGCGATCTCGTGGTCGGTCAACGGGGCGGTCGGTTCATCCATTGCAAGGATGCGAACCTTTCGTGAAAGCGCCTTAGCGATCTCGACGATCTGTCGCTGGGCGACGCTGAGGTCGCTTATCAACGCTGATGTATCGATCTCCTCGCCAAGCTGCCGCAACAATGCACCGGCGGTTTGATGCATCGCACGGCGGTCGATGAACGGAAAAAAATTCGTAGTGGGTTCGTTGCCCAGGAGGATGTTCTCGGCAACCGACATGGCGGGGACAAGCTTGAAGTCCTGATAGATAATCCCTATCCCGATGCGCTGTGCCGCAGCCGGGGAGTCGATTTCCACGGCGGCTCCCTCGACACTGATCACTCCCGCATCGCGCGCGATAGCGCCGGCAAGAATCTTCATGAGCGTGGATTTCCCTGCGCCATTTTCACCGACGAGGCAGTGTACTTCACCGGCGTTGAGAGAAAACCTGACCTTGTCCAGGGCGAGGACACCGGGATACTGTTTCACGATGCCCTGCATGTCAAGGACTGGATTCACGCGAGCCCGATAGGTGTGTGGGTGAGTCTGAGTGAGCGGGTCTATTCCGGAGTGGCCTTACTCAGGGCCTCCCTGTCGGCAATACCGACGTCGACCGGCACGGTCTTGGGAACCTGCATTCCTGATAAATGCTCTTTGATCTTCTCGATCGTAGTTGTCCCGATCTTCCTGGGATACTGAATGACATCCGCCTTGAGCGGCGATCCCTTTCTAATTGCATCGGCTGCCGGAGGGGTTGCGTCGTAACCGATAATCACGATGCCGGTGCGTTTGAATTGCTGGACCGCATCGAGGGCGCCGAGAGCGGAATCATCGTTGATGCCGAAGATGCCGTCAAGTCTCGGCTGTGCCTGCAACAGATCTGCCGCGGCCTCCATTGCCTTGTCGCGCACTCCCTGGCCGTTCACATCCCCAACGATGGTGATCCCGGGATATTTCGCGATGCTCTCGTGGAATCCTTGAACGCGGTCAAGCACCGAAGTGATGGCGGGTTGGTTGATGATGGCGACGCTGCCTTTGCCACCGAGCAGCTTCGCGAGGTACTCACCTGCCAGCCTTCCGCCGGCAACATTGTCGGAGGCTATATGGCTGACCACATCTCCTTCCTGAGCGGCAATATCGGCTGTGAAGACTGGTATGCGGGCACCATTGGCTTTCCTGATGCCAGGCCCGACGCCCTTTGAGTCAACCGGTGACACAATGATAGCGTCCACTTTCCTAGCGACGAAATCTTCAATCTGAGCGATTTGTTTCCCCAAGTCAAAATCGGCTGAGGTGATAATCAGTTCAAAGTTGTCCTTCTTGGCTTCTTCGAGCAGGCCGGCTTCGAGATCCCGGTAAAAAATGTGGCCACGAGTCAGCAGTGTGACCCCGATTGTACGTTTTCCACCTGCGCCTTCCTTCTTGGCGCACGACGGGAGTAGGGGAACGAGAAGCACTGCAATCAGTATGAGAAAGCGGCTGGCGTTCTTCATATGAATCTTCCGCGATTGTGATGTCCGATCGGGATCTGTGGCGTGATGGTGCCTGGACGCCGGCGCATGGCGTGACACCCGGGGAGAGCTCCGATGGCAGAAAGTACAAACAAATTGCGGGAATTG
>Ga0153915_10007854_pt1 | contig 10102 bp, 7 predicted proteins | sample Opewatmetagenome_2_FD_107003 | JGI IMG/M metagenome (GOLD analysis project Ga0153915, IMG submission 107003) | Freshwater wetland microbial communities from Ohio, USA - Open water 3 Core 3 Depth 3 metaG | ecosystem: Environmental > Aquatic > Freshwater > Wetlands | place: USA: Ohio, Lake Erie... | reverse complement strand
TCGCGCAGCCGGTTGTCGAGCACGCGGTAGAGCCGTACCGATTCGTTGTTGTAGCGGTCCTTCGCGTATTGAACGTTTTCCTTGGCGTAGTTGTTGAAGTGGTTGGCCTGGCCGAACATCGGGCCGATATGCGCCATCTGGAACATGAGCCACTGCAGCGTGTCGTAGCGCTTGTGCGCATTCTTGGGCAGGAACTTCCCGGTTTTCTCGGCGAGATAGATCAGGATCGCGCCCGATTCCATCATAGTGTAGCGGCCGCCGCCCGGCCCTTCGGTGTCCACGATGGCGGGGATCTTGTTGTTCGGGCTCAACTTGAGATACTCCGGGCTGAACTGTTCGCCGAGGCGGATCGCAACGTCGATGTGCGTCCATTCTAGTCCGGTCTCCTCAAGCATGATCATGACCTTCTGGCCGTTCGGCGTCGGGGACGAGTGCAGTTCGATCATCGTGTTCTCCTGTGATCTCCAAAAATAGTTAGAGTGCCTAACTTTACCATTGATCACGCAGTTTTCCATGCACGTTTGCGCATGGTCATCGTTTACCACCGCTTCGACGCGGACCGAACGCCGCGCCCTTCCAGCAGTGCCTTGATCTTCCGTTCCGGCTTCCAGTAATTCGGTCCCTTGAGGAACTTGCCGTTCGCGTCCTAAATCGGCTGGCCGTGAGCGTCCAGCTTGCTCTCGTTGCTGTCCATGATGATGTCCAGCACGTCTTCCAGCGGCAGGCCGTACTTCAGCGCCTCGGAACGGCGGTAAACCATGACATCGCCGAGCAAGTCCGCTACGGCGGCAGCTATGTCGATCGCCGCCCCGCCATTCTGTGCGAGCGCGACAATTTCGTCGATTTCAGCAAAGTTCGATTCGAGTCACCGGCTGTTCAGCCGCAGACGGCCGCAGGACAGAGGAGCGGTGATGAGTAATGGAATAACTTCATCCTTTCGCATTCCGCTATCATCCCCGCGTTTCCGGTCACCGCTCACGGGCTACTGGTCACGGTCTCCTGGCCATTGTCGAGGAATTGAGCGAACGCGGATCGCAACGGTTGCCTGCGGCGGTCGATTTTACCCGCAAACCCGCGTGCAACGGGAAATGACTTTAAAGCTTCTTTTCGGCATGATGTGTAATGCGGATGCCGGTCAGCACCAGCACGCCGCCGAGCATCTGCACAGCACCCACCGACTCACCGAGCAGCAGCCACGCGAACAGCGCAGCCATGACCGGTTGCAGCAACAAACCCACCGAGGAAAATGTCGCCGGCAGATGCGCCATCGCGTAGGCAATCAGGCTTTGCCCCGCCACTTGCGAGATCAGCGCAAGCCCGAAGAGCTTTACCCAGCCCGACGCGCTGACCGGAAAGAATTGCTCTCCCGAAATCAGGGCGACGGGCAGCAGGGCGGCGGTCATCGCGATCCCGCTCCACGCCATGATGCTGGAGGTCGTTGCCGCGCTGCGCAGACGGGTCACCGTGAGCTGGTATGCGGCGTAGAACAACGCCGTGATTACTCCCAGCGCATCACCGAGCAACGTCATTCCGCCGGAACCGAAATCGCCGCCTAGCAGCAGCACCACGCCGAAGAGACCCGTCGCCATGCCGACCAGGAACAACGCGGTCGGCCTCTTGCGGAACAACAGCCAGGCTGCGAGCGTGACAAAGATCGGCGCCAGGTTGGCAAGGAGGGTGGCATTGGCTACGGAAGTCAGCACGATCGACCAGTGCCATACCGCGAGATCGCCGGCAAAAAACAGGCCGGCGGCGAGCATCAAGCGCCGGTCGCGGCGGAAGTTCTCCATGTGGCGCTTTGGTCCTTCGATTAGCGCCCAGGCCCAGAGAAAGGGGAGCGCAAGGAACACGCGCCAGAACGCCGTCGATATGGGCCCGGCTTCGCTTACTTTGACGAACAGCGCCGAGGTTGCAATCGCGGTCGCACCCGCGAGCAGCATCGCGATCGCGAACGCTCTCCCGCGATTCGCGTGCGATCCGATTGTCGGCAGGGACTGTTCCCGTGACGTTTGCCTCATGCCGGATCGCTGACGTAGCGCGGCAGGCGAACGGTGATTTCAACGCCCTTGCCGTCGGCGCGATTGGTTGCCCATGCGCGTCCATAATGGAATAGCGCCACCAGATGCACGATATACAGGCCAAGGCCGAGATGGACCGAAGAACCGCTTTTCGCGGCGCGCACCGAAACCATGGAGTCGAACAGCCTGTCCGCCATTTCGGAAGGCAAGGGCGGCCCCTCGTTCCTGACGGTGAGAGCAACGTTCGCCGGCTCCACGCTCAATTGGATTTCGACCGGTGTCCCTTCCTTGCTGAAATCGGTCGCGTTCTCGACCAGCTTGTCGAGCATCTGCGCAATGAGATCGGGAACCCCGGTTATCGGAATCGGTGTTCCGGGGCCCGCAAACCGGATGTGCTTGCCCGGGTAGGCGCTGCGATATCCTTCGACACAGCTGGCAGCGACTTTTCCCAGGTCGAAATGCTCGCGGTCCGACTGCTTCATGATCTGCTCGAGGCGCGTGGATTCGCTCATGCGAGTGAGGATGGCGTTGAGGCGGGTCAAGCCGTCGTCGGCTCGTTCCAGATAGACGAGCATTTCATCGGGCAGCTTGTGCATGCGCAGATTGTCGAGCGAGGAACGTACCACACCGATCGGTGTGCGCAGCTCGTGACCGAGACGCCTCGCCATGTTTTCGAGGTATCCGGTGTATTGGGCCAACCGGTCGAGCAGCTCTGATATAGTGCGCGCCAGATCGCCGAGTTCATCGCCGGCGTTGGAGCCGCTTACCGGGCCCCGCACGCGTCCAACCGGATCGATGGCCCGTTCTGCCGCGGCGCGCAATCGTCGAATGCGGGTCGAAATGTGCGACGCATACACAATCAGGCCAAGTACCGCCAATGCAAGCGCGGCCATCGTCGCGGTCAGCGTACGCCCAGCGGCGCGCCGCCGTATGTCGCCGAACTCCCGCGCTGCTTGCTTCACTATAACGGCGCCAACGACCTGGTCGCCGAGAACAATCGGGTACCCGGCTGAAACAAACGGCGTGCGCGCATCGTGCGCCTGCAAATCACCGGGCCCGGCTTTTTCCGCAAGAGCACGCTCGATTTCACCCTTGTCAAGATCAGGTGCAGTGGCGGGTGCGTTGCCGGAGCGCTCGTCCGGCTGGGCGAGTATCAGGGGGTAGATTGGCTGCAGCACGTTCGCTTCGAATGACCGCCATAAATCGTTGTGCTTCTCGCTGGCCACCGCTGAGTCCGCCGGCACCGCCCTCTGTGACCCGTTGCTGCGCAAAACCACACGTTGAGTGCGATCGACGATCCAGAGCCGCGATCCTGGCTCCAGAATGCTCTCGACGAAGCGCTGAAGCTCCGGCGTTGCACTGAACGCGGCCTGCGCAGTCACGGGACCGCGTGCTTCCGACGCAGCGATCACTGCGGAAACTCGCCTGTCTCCCCCATCGTCGACGTCGACGATCGCGAATCCCGGCCGTCCGGCGGCAGCAGCCCGCAGGCGGATCTCGATCGTGTAGCCGCTCGCAGTCTCACGCCACACTCCGGCGATAGCGGGATCGGGTGCCGGTTGTGTCCGCCCACCTTCGGGTATTCGCAGCGCGGTCAATGGACCGGGGGCCGAAGCCGCGACGATGTAACGCGCGTCGTCACCGGTAATGGAAATTCGCAGCTGATCGCAGGCATCCGCCCGAATCCCGTTTGCAGGGCAATAGACGACATGATCGTCCGTAACTTCGAAAAATGCGTAGAGGTAATTTTCGAACCTGCCGATTGCGTGGCTGAACGACAATGACTTTGCGCTCCATGGGCGATGAAGCTCGATTAGCTGTTCACCGCCGTAGGCCTGCACGTCGGCTCCCTGGCTGATCCAGTCCTGAATGTCGCCGTCCAGCCTGATCGGTTCATGCAGGACGGGTACTAATTGCCGCTGGCCACCTTCTTGCCCTTCAATGGCACGCTGCTGCAAGAGTGGAGGGGTATCCCGCAGCACTGCGACAACCAGCCGGGCTAGGTCGACGAGCGCCCGCTGCTGGCCCTCACGCAGGGCATGGTCCATGTCCACGATAAACCGGTATCCGAGCCAGGGAATGAGCATGAGGATGCCCGAGGCCAGAACGACCTTGGTGCGGACGCCGAAAGAGAATGGCAGTTTGCCGTGTCGCATGTAGCCGAATTCAGTTCAAATGCATCGACGATACGATGACGGCGAGCGATCGACGCGCGCCAGGACGGTCTATTCGCTCCAGCGGTAGCCCATGCCGTATACGGTCTCGATGCGATCGAAGGATGTTTCGATGGCCGAGAATTGTTTCCGAATCCGCTTGATGTGCGAGGTGATCGTGCTGTCATCGACCACCATGCTTGCTTCCCGCATCAGCTGCTCCCGGTTCTTGACGTGTCCCGGGTGACGCGCCAGTGCGTGCACCATCCAGAATTCCGTAAGCGTCAGATCGACAGGTTTTCCGCGCCACATCGCGGTCATTCGTTTCAAATCGAGTCGGAGGGCGCCGCGCTCAAGAATGTCCTCGGCGGCCGGAGGGGCCGCCATCACCTCCACGCGCCGGAACAACGCGGCGATGCGGGCGAGCAGATGCGGCAGGCTCACGTCTTTTGTCAGGTAGTCGTCGGCGCCCATCCGTAATCCTGATACGACATCAAAATCGTTGTCGCGCGCGGTGAGAAAAATGATGGGCACCGTCGCCGAAAGCGCGCGAAGGCTGCGGCAGAGTTCGAAACCACCTTCGACTTCGTCGTCAAGACCGACGTCGATGATCGCAAGGTCCGGCAGCCGCGTCGTGAAGGCGGCCATCGCTGCGCGCCGGTTGGAATATGTATCGGCCTGGTAGCCGTGTTTTTTCAGCGCGTCGGCGTAATTGGCCCGTATGGCCGGGTCGTCTTCGACGATCGCGATGCGCTTGCTCATGAAGCGCGAATATACACGAACGCTCAGCCCGCATGTTTCACGAGCGGCAAGCGTGGATGGTTTTTTGGGGGCGACGCTTCATTCGGCGTACAGGACATGCGTGCTGAATATCTCTTGAGCAGGAGGTATACGCCGGGCGACACGGCCGCTTTTTCCCGTTGCAGGTCAACGTGCCCGGCACAGTCCTGAGGCGAGGGTAGAGTGAGTCGAACGCCCGTGCATCAGGAGAGTCCTCGTCGTCCTAAGCACTTGACTCAACGCGCGAAAGAGACCTTCGTCGACCTATTCTCCTGAAACATCCTCAGGAATTTGTCGGCCTGGGGCCCGACAAATTCCTCTGCCATCTTTTTGCCACAATTGAGCGCCGCTTTTCCATCACGCGGGCGGGCGCATGCCAGTTTTTGCTCCTTAAATACCGACTGCGCGCCGCACTTCCTCGCGAGCCTCCAAAGCTCCCAGGTCCGCCGGCGGGTGCCGGCGGACGGTGCGCCAACAGTGAAGCGCGTGGGAAGAGAGCTAGAACATGACATCAAGGAAACAGGCGGCTGTGGCGGGCAATCCGATATTGGGAATACGTGTACTGCTTGATTTTCTCGCGCTCGCCGCCAAAGGCGTGGCAGCGGGAATCATGACATGCGTCGTTCTCGCCGCACTCGTGCTGCTGTTCAGCGGCGTGGCGGGCGCGGCAAGCTTTGCTCCAGGCGATTACATTCAGCTCAAGGACGTGGAGACCGGGAGCCTCCTGATCAAGGCCGAGCGGGAAGGATTGTACCGGCGCATGCCCCTGCTCAAGACCGATGTCGAGACGCGGGTCAGCGGCATCGTGGCCCGCACCCGCGTGAAACAGCAATTCAGCAACCCGACCGGTGAGCGTCTGGAGGCGATCTACGTTTTCCCGCTGCCCGAGAACGCCGCCGTCGACCACCTGAAACTGCACGTGGGTGAGCGAGTGATCGAAGGCCAGATCAAGGAGCGGGAATCCGCACGCCGCACCTACGAGCGCGCGAGAAGCGAAGGCCGCAAGGCAACTCTGATGGAGCAGGAACGCGCCAATATCTTCACCAACAGCGTTGCCAACATCGGACCCGGCGAGACCGTCATCGTCGAAATGGAATATCAGCAGACCTTGCGATACGACCAGGGATCGTTCCGGCTGCGCTTCCCAATGGTGGTCGGACCGCGATATATCCCGGGCGATAACGTCGTGGCGGGCGTTGCAGGCAGCGGCTGGGCGCCCAATACCAATGTCGTATCCGACGCCGCGCGCATCACGCCCCCTGTACTGCGGCCCGAGGCGGGGCCCATCAATCCGGTGACGCTTCGCGTCGAACTCGACAGTGGCTTCCCGCTCGCGACCTTGTCGAGCACCCATCACAGGGTGAGCATCGCGCCCGGATCCCGGAGCACAAAAATGATCACCCTGAACGACGGTGCGGTTCCGGCCGACCGGGACTTCGAGCTGGTGTGGACACCAGCCGCCGAAAGAGTGCCGCGGACCGTGCTCTTTACCGAAAAGCGTGAGAACAGGACCTACGCACTGCTGATGGTGATGCCGCCGCAACGCGTGGAGCCCGCCGAAAGACGCATTCCGCGGGAAGTCGTTTTCATCATCGACACTTCGGGGTCAATGGCGGGGCAGTCGATCGAACAGGCACGCGAAGCGCTCCTGCTGGCACTCGACCGACTCACTCCCGAAGACCGCTTCAACATTATCGAATTCAATTCCGTCACTACCACTTTGTTCAGGCAGGCGCGTGCGGCCGACGGTCAGTCGCTCGATCGCGCGCGCGCCTTCGTGCGCAGGCTGAAAGCGCAGGGCGGCACGGAGATGGCGGCTGCGCTGAACGCGGCACTCAACAACAGCGATGACGCGAACGTGTTGCGGCAGGTGATTTTCCTGACCGACGGCGCCGTCGGAAACGAAGACCAGTTGTTTCGAATCATTCACGACAGGCTCGGCGACAGCCGGCTGTTCACGATAGGCATCGGCTCCGCTCCCAACGGCTACTTCATGACCAAGGCTGCGCAGTTCGGGCATGGCACTTTCACTTACATCGGCAACCCCGGCGAAGTGAAACTGAAGATGAGCGAGCTGTTCTGGAAGCTTGAAAACCCGCTGTTGTCAGACATTCAGGTCGAGTGGCCGGCCGGCGCGGCGGCCGAGATGTGGCCGCAGCGCATTCCCGACCTCTATTTGGGACAACCGGTACTGGTAAGCGCCGCATTCGAAGGCAACGTCGACCGCGTGATCGTGTCCGGCAGGCGGGGCGGTGAATCGTGGCGAGCGGTGCTGCCGGTGGACAGAGGGGAGGTGCGTCCCGGGGTCGGCGCCTTATGGGCGCGGCACAAGATCGCCGCGCTGATGGATCGTTTGCGCTCCGGAGCCAACCAGGACGAGATTCGCAGCGCCGTGATCGCGGTCGCCTTGGAGCACCACCTTGTGAGCAAGTATACGAGCCTCGTCGCGGTAGACGTGACGCCGGGTGCCCGCCTTGACGGGCCGCTGCAAACCGCGGCGGTTCCCACAAATTTGCCGCACGGCTGGCAATACGATGCCGTATTCGGCCAGCTGCCGCAGACTGCCACCACCGGGCCGTTGCACGCGATTTTCGGTCTGGTGGCGATCATGCTGGCTGCATTGCTGTGGTGTCTCCGCGCGCGAGCCCCGGGATTTGTCCGGTTCCCGGGGAGCGGAAGATGAAAAAGGGATCGCTTGTCGCGAAATTCGCCGTTGCGCTGCTGGCGCTAGGCTTGTGGCAGTTTGGCGAAGCAGCCTACATCTATCTCAAGGCGGAGCTGGCCCAGCAGCTCATCAAAGCGGCGTGGAACAGGACGCGCAACGGCGCGTGTGCGGTGAAACCCTGGCCGTGGGCCGATACCTGGCCGGTGGCGCGGCTCACTGTGCCGACACGCAAAATCGATCTCTATGTGCTTGCCGATGCCAGCGGACGAACGCTCGCGTTCGGTCCGGGACATTTGAGCGGCAGTGCAATGCCCGGCGAGCCCGGGGACATTCTGATCAGCGCCCACCGCGACACGCATTTCGCTTTTCTGGAACTCCTGTTGCCGGGGGATGAAGTGTGCATCCAGACGCCGCGGGGGGCACTGTTCCGCTACCGCGTCGTCGGTGCGGAAGTGGTTGACAAGTCCGCCTTGGGGCGAGTGCTGTCTGACGACGGCGAACGGCTCACACTGGTGACGTGTTATCCGTTCCGGGCGATCAATCCAGGGGGACCGTTGCGTTATTTGGTGACGGCGCTCAGGGCATAGCCCCCGGCGCTTATCAGAAGCCCTTACGGGAGCGGAAAGCGACCGGACTTACCTCATTCACAGGCTCGGATCGGGAGTCCAGCGCTCAACTTATCGATCGTGCGTGCCCCGTCTTTATTCCTTCCGGCGGTTTTCCGTAGCGTTATTCGACATGGACCCCCGCCTCCTTGATCACCTTCGCATAACGCTTGATGTCCGCCTTGACAAAGGTGTCGAACTCTTCCACCGACGTAATCGGGGTTTCGAAACCGGCGGCAAGCATCCGTTCCTGCAGCGCGCGCGACTTCAGTATTCCGCCTATCGTTCGATTGATCGTCTCAATGATGGCGCGCGGCGTCTTCGCCGGCACGTGCACGCCATTCCATCCCACCACGTCCATGTCCCTGAAACCCGATTCTGCAATGGTAGGAATTTCAGGAGCGGCTGCGTAGCGTTTCGCGCTCGTGATGGCAAGTGCCCTCAGCTTTCCGCTCCGGACATGCGGCAGCCCGCCTTGCGCAATGGCAAACATGACCTTCACCTCGCCGCTGAGCGTAGCGGAGACCGCGGCCGCCACGCCCTTGTACGGAATATCCACGATGTTGATCTTCGCCATGTTCTTGAACATTTCCGTGACAAGGTGGGTCGAGGTACCGGTACCCGGATTGCCGTAATTGATCTGTCCAGGTTGGGCGCGCGCAAGTTGAATGAATTCGGTGAGCGACTTGGCGGGCACCGACGGGTTTACCACCAGAATCCACGGCAACGTGCCCATCAATGTCACAGGAGCGAAGTCGCGCTCCACGTTGTACGGGATCTTGGGATAAAGGGCTGCCACGGTCAGCATGGCGCCGCTCGACATGAACCAAGTGTAACCGTCGGGCGGAGCTTTCGCGACGATTTCCGCAGCGATGATCCCGCCCGCCCCCGGACGCTGGTCAATGACGACCTGCTGCCCCCAGGTCTCGGAGAGTTTCTGCCCGATAAGGCGCGGCAGCACATCGGGCGCCGGGCCGAGGACGAATCGAATCGGTTTGTTGGGATATGCCTGCGCGTGGACCAAGCCCGGAGAAATGAATAGCAGGATTGCAAACAATCGCAGTCTTGAAAATGAAAATATCTTCACATGACTTCCTTTATGGATTGTACGGTTGCAACACCACGGGCCGAACCCTCCCCCCGCTGAGCAATCATACCAAATTTAATTTGCTGCGGACTCTCTGCGACCGATCAGGCTCGGGTATTCTTAGGAGACGGTCAATCCGACGAAGACTTTCGAATCAACGCTGCGGGCAAATCAGCGTCGCGTAGCGCATCGAGGAACGCCACCAGATCAGAGACCTGGTCTCGCGTTAAACGCGGCATGAGGTCGAGAGTAGCCTCCCGGACTCCGACGAGCTGTCCGCGACTCGCGGTCTTGCCGTCAGCGTAAAACTGCACCACCTGCTGCAATGTCGCAAATCGTCCGTCATGCATATACGGTGCGGTAAGCGCCACATTGCGCAGCGTCGGCGTCCTGAACTTGCCGAGTTCGGATTCCGGCGGCGGGAGAAAGTCGAGCTTGTCTTTCGCCAGGCCGCCCGGGTTGTCGCTGTACGGCCCGCTCCCATTGAAGATGTCTGCCTTCAGCTGTGGGATGCCCGACATTCTCCCCGTGTCCGCAGCTCGCCCCCGCAGGACAGGCAGCCCGATGTTATGGAACTCCCCATCGGTGAAGGCGGGGCCTGCATGGCACAGATCGCAGCGCGCGTCGCCAACGAAAAGTTTGAGCCCCCGCTTGGCGGCGGGTGGCAACGCAGCGAGCTTCGCGGAATCCCCCGTCCGTAACCCGTGGACGTATTCGTCGAACGGTGAATTGCGGCTGACGAGCTTCCGCTCGTACGCCTCGATTGCCTTGCCGACATTGCTGAAAACCCGGTT
>Ga0153915_10007853_pt1 | contig 10102 bp, 9 predicted proteins | sample Opewatmetagenome_2_FD_107003 | JGI IMG/M metagenome (GOLD analysis project Ga0153915, IMG submission 107003) | Freshwater wetland microbial communities from Ohio, USA - Open water 3 Core 3 Depth 3 metaG | ecosystem: Environmental > Aquatic > Freshwater > Wetlands | place: USA: Ohio, Lake Erie... | reverse complement strand
AGTCATTCGAATCTAGTACTACATCGTAATAGTATTTGACGAACTAACTGCCCGATGCTACCATGTGTCGTGAATTCTCGACCCATCCTCGCTTTTCCGCCTTTGCCAGTGTTCCTCCTCCGAATTCCTATACCCTATCCCCTTTCTTTTCACACTCTTCCGCACTCTTTTGCGCTTGCCAAAAACTCAACCCCTTTGTTTTCATGCAATTCCGCACTCTTTGCGGAAAACAGCCGGGGGTGGGGTACCCCCCCGGCGCTCATCGAGGAGCAAAATGAAGCACGATTCTCCGGGGATCAGCTTGCCCAGTGGTTTGCCATGCCGCGCTCTGCCACGGGTCACGGATCACCGGCCACGGATCACGTTTCCTCCGGTTGCCGACCTCCCGCCCAGATGCTACGATTTGGTGTTCTATGACTCCCGCTGGCACCCACCTGAACACAGCGCACCGTCCCCGTGTAGGCATCCCCTGGCGCACCACCCAGGAAGAGCGGGAAGGCGTCCGCGACAAACTTGATTACTATTTTCAGGCTGTCCGGAAGGCCGGTGCGGAACCGCAGGAAATCTCACTCAACCAGTCGCCTAACCAACTTACTGAACAACTGCAAAACCTCGACGCTTTCGTTCTGCCCGGTAGTCCCGCGGATGTTGATCCGGAACGCTACGGCGAAGCTAGGCACCCGAAAACAAAGACCTTAGATCCGAATCGAGACAACACAGATGCCGCCATACTTGCCCACGCCCTCGAGTCTTCGAAACCCGTCCTGGCGATTTGCTACGGCTGCCAGGCTTTGAACGTCTATCTGCATGGGACTTTGATCCAGGACATCCCCGCGCAGACACCGGGGGCGCTTGTGCATGGCAAGACCGATCTCCCGGCGGGTCAACGGAATGAAGATGCCCGGCACCCAGCTGACTTGGCGCCCGGTAGCCGGCTCGCTAGGATGAATGGCGCGATCAGGGCACAGATCAATAGCAGCCATCATCAAGCAATCGACAAACCGGGGGAGCACCTTCGTGTTACGGCCCAGGCTCCCGACGGCGTCATCGAAGCGGTCGAGTGGACCGGCGACGCCAACTGGGTCGTGGGCGTCCAATGGCATCCCGAGCGCATGCCCGTCGAGGATGCTCTCTCGAAGAAACTTTTCGAAGATTTCGTCGCTGCCGCCAGCAAAGCCCGCGACGCGGTTGCTCACAAGACGTAAGCTTCTGGCTTTTCGAGTTTCGAATTTCGGGTTTGTATCCTTTTGGGGGAATCATGATTTCACTCGCAGGCAAGGCGGCACTCATCACTGGCGGTTCACGCGGCATTGGCGCAGCCGCCGTCAAACTTTTTGCGCAGGCCGGCGCCGACGTGATCTTCAACTACGTCAAAGCCAAGGACGCCGCGCTCCAGGTCCAGCAGGAAGCCGGCAAGCACGGCACGCGCGTGGAAGCGTTCAAGGCCGACGTCAGCAAGCACGCTGACAACAAACAGCTCGTGGACCAGTGCATCGCACGGCTGGGCCGCCTGGACATCCTCGTGGCCAATGCCGGCGTCTGGAATCTCGAAGATCTTCCCATCGAAAAAATGACCGAAAAGCAGTGGGACGACATGATGCGCATCAATCTCAAGAGCGTCTACTCCATCATCCACTTCACGGTTCCCCAGATGATCAAGCAAAAGTCCGGCAAGATTATTCCCATCAGCTCCACCGCCGGGCAGCGCGGCGAAGCTTTTCATACGCACTACGGCGCCTCCAAGGGCGGCATCATCAGCCTCACCAAGGGCCTCGCCACCGAGCTGGCCCGGCACAATATTCTTGTCAACTCCGTCGCTCCCGGCTGGGTCGCCACGGACATGTCCATTCCGGTCCTGGAAACAAAAGCCGGGAAGAAAATGGCCTCCACGGTCATTCCTCTCGGCCGCGCCGCCACCGCCGAGGAAATTGCCGGGCCCATCCTCTTTGTCGCTTCGGACCTGGCCAACTTCATGACCGGCGAGATCATCAATGTAAATGGAGGCTCGGTTTTGTGCGGCTAAAGTTTGTCCAGATCACTCTTGCGGTTCTTCTTGTTTTTGGTTTCAGCGCGCCCCGGGCGGCAGCGCAAAATCCGGACACTATGATGCCGGAGCAGAGCGCCGCAAAAGCCAGGCAAGTCCTCGGCGATCTCATCAATGCTCTGGGCGGTCCCGGCTACACGGAAGTCCGCGAGAGCCAGTGTCAGGGGCGCCGCGCGCTGATTGGTCACAACGGAGAATTGGCCGGCTACATCGACTTCGTGGATTTTCGGCGCTTCCCCGATAAAGCCCGCACCGAGTACATTGGCAAGGGCCGCAACACCATTCTTCAGTCGCTCATCGGTGTTGACGGTCTGGATTTTGCGCACGGCGGCATTTTCATCACCCTCTACAACGGCGATCACGGGTGGACTTTCTCCCGCAGCGGCGTCGATGAACTGCCCGCGACCTCCATCAGTGATTTTCAGGAGCAAGTGAAACGAAACATTGATAATCTGCTTCGCCTGCGCCTCAAAGAACCCGGCATGACCATCCGCTTCGGCGGCAACGATACCGTCGACCTTAAGCAAGTGGATTGGGTCGAACTGACCGACAGCGAAGAGCGCAAATTTCGTCTCGCTGTCGACCGCTACACACACCTCCTGGTCCGCGCCGTGGTCAGCACCGAGGACACCGAATATCACCAGATCAACGAAGACACCACCATCTATTCAAACTACCAGTTGAAGGACAGCGTGTGGATGCCGCTCCAGCTCTCCCGAGAACACAACGGCCGCCGGACCGCGCAGATTTTTTACGATACGTGCCGGTTCAATCCAGGTTTTCCCGACGAACTGTTCTCCAAATCCTCTCTCCAGAAGCGCGGCTCGGAAAACGTCCTCAAGAAAAAGTGAAGTAGGTGAGCACCCGCTGCGCTCGCGTCTTTGGCTATTACTAGAGATAAAGCTAACTCGGCGGAACTACCGCCGGTTGAATAGTTTCAATTTGTTACATTTCCACCCATCACTTGCTCCTTGTATTAAGATGTAGTTGTTTATTCGAAGAAAGTACTATGTTTATTGGCGGTTGCGCCCAACTGTCCCTGGCATCGCAACTGCACCGAAATGGTATTCTGGCCGCCCGCGCAGGCTGGATCGCTCATGTTGTATTTGATCGAGGACATGCCCTTGCCTAAGAGTGCCAATCGCTCCCGCACTCCCCGCAGACGCAGCCGTGGCTTCAGCATGGTCGAGCTGGCGGTTTCTTTGTGCATTCTTCTGATCCTCACGGCCATCGCCATCCCTTCACTCACGCGCTCTTTCCGGACGTATCAGCTCAATGACGCGGCCACCCGCCTGTCCGACCAGTTGAAGTTTACCCGCTTCGAAGCCGTCCGGCGAAATACTCCGGTCAATTTTCTGATGCGACAGAGTGGGCCCGACTGGATCGTTGGGACCGATTCCAATAACAATGGGACTCTTGATCCAACCGAGAAGCAGCTCCTGATCGCGGGCTTCGTGACACTTTTGCCGTCGGGCGCTCCCCCGGCCGCAACCAGTATTACTGCCACGCTGGGCGGAAGCAGCACACTGAATACCAAATCCGGCGCCGTTGGCGCTGTCGCTTTTGACGCGCGGGGCGCCGTTTCGCCGCTGGCGGCTGATGTGTGGTATCTCGGCAGCGCGGCCAATCCAGAGTTTGGCTATCGCGCCGTGGTTTTGCTGGCTTCCGGCGCGGTGCAAATTTGGACTGCCCCGGCCGGCGGCACCTGGCAAAGAGCCGGCTAGTTGGAAGGCAAGAGCAGAGAAACGGGAATGTCATTCGCACTCAGAAAACGCCGGAGCCGTGAAAGGGGCTTCAGCATCCTTGAGATGATGCTGGCCACCATCATCTTGCTCGTCGGCCTGGTCGCCATCGCGCAGCTTGTTCCGGCTTCCATCCTCATGAATTACCGGAATCGCAACGATTCCACGGCGCTGGTGTTTGCGCAACGCGAGCTGGATCAGTTTCTAGACCAGCCGCTCAGCACTTCTTCTTTCACAGATGCGCTTGGAAATATTTGCCAGCTCGGCAATCCAGCAACTCCGAACGTACTCCTGCCGAATTCTTCTTCGGTAGTTGTTATCAATAACCAAACACTTATCAATTTCGGTGCCGCGCCGGTCGCCAACTACAGTTTTACCTATCTGGACCTCACGGACCCAAGCGGCACTACCTACGATGTCCGCTGGGCGGTGATCGTTACCGGCAACAGCAGCAAGGTATACAGCAAACGATTCATCATAGGCGTACGGCAACAGGGCGGAAACGGCTATTTTCAGCCCATTACGCTCGATACCTTGGTGCAGAAATGAAGCGGCGCCGGGGCAAGCGGCTGCAGGCGGGCTTTACCCTCATCGAGTTACTCACCGCTCTCGGGATTTTTCTTATCGTGTGTGGCGCAGCGTTCACGCTGCTAGGGGCTTCGCAGCAAAGGGCAAAGACGGAATCCCAAGTGTTGACCTCTTTCCAGGAAGCCAGGCTCGCGCTGGACCAGATCGTGCGTGATGTGAATGATTCCGGATATCCGCCGCCCTCTTTCAGCGATGGTGCCGCTGCACATTTTGCGAGTACGCCCTTTGCATGGAGCCCCAACTATACGATTCCGAGTCCCTGCGCGATTGGCATCACGTGCATAACTCCAGCCGATTTTGACATCATCATCGAGACTAATCCCAATCCGCAGGACTCCCCACCGCAAGTTCAATGGATTCGCTACCAGTTGCAGGGTACGACACTCATGCGGGGAATGGCCCCCAGACTAGCTGGGCATGATCCTGCAATGGATACAGCACCCTTCCTTTCGCCGCTTGTCCAGAATGTAGTAAATAACAGTTCGGGCGCGCAAATCGCACAATATCAGGCAATCTATCCGGGCATGTTCCCGGGCGCTAATCCCGTGCCGATCTTTTCCTACACTTGTGACACACCGACGGCTCCTCAGGCCCAGCCACCCGCGTGTCCCTCGGCGGGCGCCGATAACATACCGGCGAACATTCGGGATGTTACTGTGACCCTTATCGTTGCTGCCCCTGTGCCGGATGCCACTACAGGCCAGCCTCGTCTTGTACAGTTAGTTGGGCGGGGCCGCCGTATCAATCCCAACCGATGAGGCTGATGGAACCAAAGTGAGAGCGCGAAGCACAATTCGAAAGCGGCGGACCGAAGCAGGGATCGCGCTGCTGATTGCGATTTTTGTTCTGCTCTTGATCAGCGTGGTGGCAATTGCCTTGATTGTTTCTTCCGGCACGGAATCCGCGCTGGCTGGCAACTATCGTTCTTCGACCGCCGCGTATTATGCGGCGCTCTCCGGACTGGAAGAGGCCCGCGGGCGGCTGCTGTCGAAGAATCCCAGTTCTTTCAAGAACACCGCCGTAGGCTTCCTGCCTCCATCCGGCACCACACTGCCTATTGGTGCGGTTGCGTATGTTTTGAATCCTGGCCCGGCGGAGTCGTCTGCGACGCTGCTCACGACGTACCCGGACACGCAATACGACACGGAATTCGGCCCTGGGGCGCTCGCCGGCGCGACCGTCACAACTACCAATTCGGTCTGGAACAGGAGCCCGCTGGATTCTTTAAACGTCCCGGGTCCTCTCTACAAGTGGGTGCGCATCAACGCAGTTTCTGAAAAATCCCTGAATATCGATGTCGATGCTGACGCTCTTGCGGACTCGGTCACTCCTCTGTACTACGACGGCACGCGATTTAGCAACAGCTCATCCGCGGGCCCGCAGGTCCTGGAGATCACGTCGTTTGCAACTTTGCCCAACGGCAGCCAAAAGATTCTTCAGTATCTTGCTGCCCCCGTCCCGATAAATTTGACCTTTAACGCCGCATTGACGCTCGATGGCACCAACGTGCAGTTTTCCGTGCCTACGGCGAGTAACTTCTGGGTGAGAGGAGATGACTCATATGGCGTTGGAAGCTGCAGTCCTGGGTCGTCTACCGTTACGGCGGTTGGATATACCAGCGATTCGCCTGACCCGAGTAGATCAAACATACTGAACGCAATTCCATCCGGACCGCCGCCGGTTGGTAATCCCGACCGGCGGAGTCACTATACGAACGGAAATCCTGCTCTGGACCCGAACGTCGGGCTCATCGGCGTGCAGACGAACATGCAGACTGTTGGCGGGCTCAATTCCCTGGTGCAAGACATTACGCAGGCAGCGGACATCATTATTACTCCAACGCCTGACGCTACCGGCTTAGGCACTGCCACCGAGTACGATTTGCCTGCCGCAATGTCGCCATCGAATCCCATGACGATTGTGGTCAATGGAAATCTCAATCTCATGGGCTGGCAGCAAAATACTGGGTACGGGCTCCTCCTTGTGACCGGCGAGTTGACGTACGATCCCGATTCAAGTTGGAGGGGAATTGTGATGGTAATAGGCGTTGGCAAAATGTCCAACAGCCATGGGACTGACGGCGAAATCGACGGAGCAGTGTTTCTCGCTAAGACCGTCGATACTTCGCCCAGTCCTTACGTTCCTTTGTCACCACCATCGTCTACTCCGGGATCGGCCTTCTTCAATTTCTCTCCTGTGCAGAGTCCGGCCGGGATCTACTACAGCAGTTGCTGGATCAAGGCTTCCATGCCCACCGCCAACTACAAAATTCTTGCCTTCCACGAAATCTCCCAGTAGGCGATTCTCCGTCAGAATACCTTCCAGCACACCAGTTCACCGCTGCTTCGAGTGAATCCGGGATCCAGCCACTCGAGCACTCGGAGCTCCCGCGGTTTTGGCGCACGGCCCCGCCGGGCGCTATAATGGCTGGATGCGAAACAGCCGGAAAAGCGCGCCGATGCACGGCACCACGGTCTTGTGCGTGCGCAAAGACAATAAGGTGGTGCTTATTGCCGATGGCCAGGTGACCATGGGCGATCACGTGATGAAGCACACCGCGCGCAAAACGCGCCGGCTCTTCAACGACAAAGTGATCGCCGGTTTTGCCGGCTCCACCGCCGATGCCATCTCGCTTTTCGAGCGCTTCGAAGGGAAACTCCAGGAGTTTTCCGGCAATCTTCAGAAGGCTGCCGTCGAGCTGGCCAAGGAATGGCGCAAGGACCGCGCGCTTCGTCATTTGGAAGCGTTGCTGATCGTCGCGGATAACAAGGCCACTTTCATTCTTTCCGGGACCGGCGATGTCATCGAGCCCGATGATGGTATTGTCGCTATCGGCTCCGGTGGAAGTTACGCGCTCGCCGCGGCGCGCGCGCTGCTGAAGCACTCGAAACTCACCGCCAAGGATTTGGCCATGGAGGCCATGCGCATCGCCAGCGAGATTTGCATTTACACCAACGCCAACTTTACAGTTGAAGAGCTGTAGGGGTGGAGCTTCGCGGATTGCAATTCGCGCGCCAAAATTGAGGGGTTCGGGGGAAACAAACGACGGCTGAGACCCCAACACGGCCAATCTTTCTTTCAACTGTTAACTGTCAACTGTGAACTGTAAACTCTGATTAGCAAAGGGCCGTACACGGATAGACCGAATGACCACCAAGACGGAAAAAGAATTAATCCTCGCACCGGGCGGCAACGGCGCCGCACCCGTGGAAGAGCAGGAGCTTCTCCCCGCTCTCGATGACCTGACGCCGCGCGAAATCGTTCTCGAGCTGGACAAATACATCGTCGGGCAGGCCGCCGCGAAACGCGCCGTCGCGGTGGCGCTGCGCAACCGCGTCCGCCGCCAGAAGCTTCCCCCGGAAATTGCCGAAGACGTTCTGCCGAAAAACATCCTTATGATCGGTCCCACCGGCGTGGGGAAAACCGAAATTGCACGGCGCCTGGCGCGCCTCGCCGGCTGCCCTTTTATCAAGGTGGAAGCTTCGAAATACACCGAGGTCGGCTACGTGGGCCGCGACGTCGAATCCATGGTCCGCGATCTGGTGGAAACCTCCATCGACATGATCCGCGAGGAAAAACTTGATGAAGTCGCCGACCGCGCCGAGCAGGCCGCGGAAGAGCGCGTGTTGGATCTTTTGCTTCCGCCGCCGCCTCCTCCCGCACCCGGCACCCCCGAATCCGAGGTCACTGCGCAGCGCGAACAGAACCATCGTACTCGCGAAAAGCTCCGCGCCCAGCTTCGCGAAGGAAAACTCGATCAGCGCATGGTGGACCTCGAAGTCCGCGAACGTATGATGCCGTCGTTCGAGATCATCTCCAACCAGGGCGTCGAAGAGATGGACGTAAATATCAAGGACATGCTCTCCGGGATGTTCGGCCAGCAGAAGAAAAAGCGCAAAATGAGCGTCGCCGACGCCTTCGAATACCTGATTCAGGAAGAAGAAAACAAGCTGCTCGACATGGATCAGGTCACCCGCGTGGCCGTCGAGCGCGCCGAGCAGATGGGCATCATCTTCATCGACGAGATCGACAAGGTCGCCGGCCGTGAAACCGGCCACGGCCCCGATGTCTCCCGCGAGGGCGTGCAGCGCGACATTCTTCCCATCATCGAGGGCACCACCGTCAATACGCGCTACGGCATGATCCGCACCGATCACATCCTGTTCATCGCTGCCGGTGCGTTTCACGTCAGCAAACCTTCCGACTTGATTCCTGAACTTCAGGGCCGCCTGCCCATTCGCGTCGAGCTGCAATCGCTCAAGGAAGAAGATTTCATCCGCATTCTTACGGAGCCAAAAAACGCCCTGATCAAGCAGGCCATCGCGCTTCTCGAAACCGAAGGCGTGAAACTTATCATCACCGAGGACGCCGTCGCGGCCATCGCGCGCTTCGCCACCAGCGTGAACGAGCAGACCGAAAACATCGGCGCTCGCCGCCTGCACACCATCCTGGAAAAGGTTCTCGAGGAGCTTTCGTTTGAAGCGCCCGAGCTCAAGAAAAAGAACGTCAAGGTTGACGCCGCTTACGTCAGCAAGCAGCTTACGGACATCGTCAAGAACCAGGATCTCAGCCGCTACATCCTGTAAAATCCGAAACTGGAAAATGGAAATTCGAAACTCGCATGAGCTCAAGCAGCTTGAAAGCGAATGGAGCCGTTTTTCTAAATTCGAAGTACGAAACTCGAAAAACGGAGAGCCCCCATCGGTGAACGTTCATAAACCGAGACGCACAACCTGGGGAGCGGCGAGTTTCGATTTTCGAATTTCGATTTTCGTATTTTTTCTCGCCGCCGGCTGCGGCGCCCCCGGCGAGCCCACTCCGCCCACTCCGCCGGTTCCGGCGGCCATCAGCGACCTCACTGCGCACCAGGCCGGCGACGGCGTGGAACTCGTCTTCACCCTTCCTGCGAAGTCCATCTCCGGGGATAAACTCGCAGCCGCGCCTGCTGTCGAAATTCTCCGCGGGACGCTGAAGCCCACTGGCTTACCCGATGCGAAATCTTTTCGCGTGGTCTATACGATTCCCGGCGCGCTCATCGAGAATTACCGCGCCAAAGATCAAGTACGCTTCGCCGACCCCATCTCATCCGAAGAGACCAAAACGCATCCCGGCGGCGCGGTTGCCTACATCGTTCGAACGCGTGTTTCTCAGAAACGCGCGTCCGCTGATTCGAATGCCGTCACCGTGCGCGTGTTCCCCGTCCCGGAAAAAATCGCTTCCCTCCGAACGGTGGTCACGGAATCCGCGGTGGAACTCAATTGGCCCCCACCGAGCCGAACTTCCGCCAGCGAAGCGCTTCCCGCCATCTCCGGCTATCGCATCTACCGCGGCGAGTTTGATCCCCATGCTCAGGGAGCCGCGACCAAAGATCTTGCTCTCAACAAATGGATTTCTCCTCTTGCGCTTCTCGGCCCTGCCAGTGAGAACAGCTATCGGGACACGCAATTCGAATTCGGCAAGACCTATGGGTATCTCGTCCGCACCGTGATTACACAAGACGGCGTTGAGATCGAATCCGATAACTCCGATATCGCAGTTGTGGCGGTTCTCGACACCTTTCCGCCCGCCGCTCCGCAAGGCCTTGCTGCCGCCGTTTTGCCCGGCGCGGCTCCGGACACGGTTCTCGTCGACCTCTCCTGGTCGATTAATCTTGAAACCGACCTGGCTGGGTATCGCGCCTATCGAAGTGAGCAAGAGGGCACAAGGGGCCAGCTTATTACTCCGGAGT
>Ga0153915_10007852_pt1 | contig 10104 bp, 7 predicted proteins | sample Opewatmetagenome_2_FD_107003 | JGI IMG/M metagenome (GOLD analysis project Ga0153915, IMG submission 107003) | Freshwater wetland microbial communities from Ohio, USA - Open water 3 Core 3 Depth 3 metaG | ecosystem: Environmental > Aquatic > Freshwater > Wetlands | place: USA: Ohio, Lake Erie... | reverse complement strand
TAAGGTCAGTCTCAAGGGAGATGAAGGATACGGCAATTATAATGATCCTGACGCCCACGTGGCATATTATGGATGCGAATTTGACATGGCTACCTTTGCTTCCGCGATCGGTTCAGGAGACGTATATTACGGAGACAGCACCCCCGAGGTTGTAGCCGGTCTGAACGAAAAATTCGGCCTTGGATTAACTGCTGATGAGATCAAAGCCATCCCCGGCAAGGCTACCGTCATCAATTCGAAAAAATACGCGGTCATGTGGCACAGATCAGGAAATCCCCTGACTGTGGACGGCGGCACCACATTCAATACGGCTAAGACCACATTTATCGTCTCAGGCGTTCCGGCAGTGCTCAACATGGATGGCGCCAGGGGGGCCGGCATAAATTCAGGCAACGGGGTGATCATGCAGGTGGCCTCCGACGACCAGCCGGCAGGAATGGGGCAAGGCGACGCAGGTTATGAGGAGCCGACTACCGCACCGCAACCGATCGCCGGTTTTGACAACACATCCACTAAGGATGCGGCAACAGCCAATTTCTCCAACATTAATCTGAAGGGCGACTTCTACAACTCTGTCGGCTGGGGCAAACTGACCGACAAACTCAATATGGCACTTAACTTAAATAAGTCAAGCATCACGGGCGTGATCTCTGCTTCCGAATCTCATCACCCCTCTTCCAAGATTACAAAGGCAAACCAGAGTGAGTTCCACTCGATTACAGATACTGTGCAACCGGCTGTCAACAACGGCGTCATCGTTAATCTGACAAACGGTTCCACCTGGACCGTCACCGGAACCTCCTACCTGACCAGCCTTATAATTGGCGAGGGTTCCACTGTCACCGCTCCCGAAGGCAACAAAGTAACCATGACGGTTAACGGCGTGAAAAAGGAAATTAAGGCAGGTAAATACTCCGGCAAGATAACGCTTACAGTCACTAAATCTTAGACGACTGACGAACAGCCGGCAAAGTATTGCCTGAGGCAGTCACAAAAAAGGGCCGTCTCATAATGTGAGGCGGCTCTTGATACATCAATAAATCATCATTAATCCACCAGTTATACTGGTGATAAATGAAAAGGTTCTACCTATAAATATAAGAAATCGTAAGGCAATAAATTTAGACAGGATTTACAGGATGAACAGGATATTTTTTGCCTTTCCTGAAGAAAGGCAAAAAGTTTCATCCCTCTTCGAGGGATAATATGAATCAGGGTATCACATAATAAGTCCTAGTCTTTTTCTCCCGCGCAAGCGGGATTGTCCTTCCGCTCTTTCTTCCGGTAAGAGTGGAAACAAAAATCCGAAAAATCCTGTTAATCCTGTCTGAAAAAAGATAGTGAACATGGCCCCTTTTAGGGGCCTTCCCCATACCACCTGTTCTACAGGTGGTGTTGATGTGCTGCTATAACTGGCAAGAAATGTGAAACTGAAAAAGTTGTGACTTATATACCAAGCAGCAATCTCAGAGGAATGAAGACAAGCTGGCTGGTATGGCAAGAAACCTTCCGCTTAGACATCTTTCCTCCCATATCCAATATATAGATTTAACCGAAAAATTCTTATAAAGGAGGCCTAATAAAATGGAAAAAAGAGGGATGATGTTTGTGATATTGCTGGCCATTACTTTGCTTGTTTTGACGGGTTGAGGGCAGTCGAGCGTCGAGGAACGACTCAAGAAATTGGAGGCAACTAATGAAATATACCAAAAAAAACTTGATCGTCTTGATGCTGTTCAGGAGATACAGAACTTGATGGGCAGAAAACCACCAGCTCTGCTGGTGCGACCCCATAAGGTTCGACTGATCCAGTATGATTTAAGAGAATCATTCGAATGATGATAAATTTCGATTATTCTGAAAGATTCCGGATTTTCAATAACCGGATCAAGGGATCAACCCCCGAAAGGAGAGAAACATCATGAGAAACGAAAAGGGATCGAGTGCCCTATCCAGGAGAAATTTCATCAAGACAACAGCCGCGGGTGTCGGGGCGACTGCTTTGGCCGGATTCAGCTCAACCGAAGCAATAGCAGCGGGACTTCCTAAGAAATGGGACAAAGAGGCAGATGTGGTAGTCATCGGATACGGCGGAGCCGGAATCGTAACGGCCATCACCGCCCATGATGCCCGATCCAAGGTGCTCGTGCTGGAAAAGGCGCCCTCCCTGGGCGGCGGCAGCACCGGGATCTCTTTCGGCACATTGGTCTCTCCCACCAATAAGGATGATGCCGCCGCTTATCTCTATGCGGCATGCGGCGGCCTTGATCCGGCCGGGTCCCTGACCCCGAAGGAGGTCGTCGAGGCATGGGCGGAGGAAGTATGTAAAAACAAAGACTGGCTGGGCAAGATGGGCATTGAGTACAGGACCATGATGATGCCGGAATTCAAGAATCTGCCAGGTGTTTCGGCCATGACTACCCTGGAAGTCCCTGGCAGGGGCCAGGCGTTTTTTTTGACGCTTGATAAAAAAGTGAAAGAGAGAGGCATTGAGGTTATGTTCGATAGCCCTGCGATAGAATTAATCCAGGATCCCGATACCAGGCAGATCCTGGGCGTCAAGGCAAAGAGTAAAGGAGAGGAAAAGAAGATAAAGGCCGGGAAGGCTGTCGTCCTTTGTACCGGAGGTTTCGAGTTTAACGAAGAAATGAAGAGGGACTTTCTGAAATGCTATCCCATGAAGTTCTATGGATGGAAATACAATACCGGCGATGGGGTCAAGATGGTTCAAAAGGTTGGTGCAGACCTTTGGCACATGGACATACTGGCAGGAGGCAATTGCGCATGGTTCCAGGATGATCCGGTTAATGTAGGGTATCCTGTCTCTGCCAGGACAAACAATTTTATATGGGTTAACAAATTCGGCAGCAGGTATTGTAATGAGCAGGATTGGGTATCCAACCATCATAACGGGTGGGTCATATTTTCAGAATTCAGCTTTGCAGAGCCGGGATACAGCCGCATCCCGACATACCTGATCTTTGATGAGACCGCCAGAAAGAGTGGCTCTATTTACGAATCTTTTGGATCAACAACTCGCGAGATCCTCCCGAATGAGTTGGGAGGCTATCCTGCGTGGAGCAAAGACAACATATCAGAGATAGAAAAGGGGTGGATCAAGAAAGGGGATACCCTTGAGGCCCTGGCCGCGGCGATCGGGGCGAAGATGGATCCCGGCCTGCTGAAAGGGAGTGTGGAGACTTACAATAGCTGTTGCGCAGCGGGGAAAGACCAGGAGTTCGGCAGGGACGCCAAAGCATTACAACCGGTGGCAACGCCGCCATATTACGCTGTCCCGCTGTACCCGGGTCTGGTCTGCACCCATGGCGGCGCCAGACGTAATGAAAAGGCCCAGATTTTAGACCCTGACAAAAAGCCCATACCTCGATTGTACTCGGCCGGGTCGTTCGGATCGGTCTATGGCCGCATCTACAGTGTCTTCGGCGGCAATATCGGGGAGCTGTGCGCCTTCGGACGCATCGCCGGGAGGAACGCAGCGGCTGAAAAACCCTGGTCGTAAGACATGGAGGATTCCTGTAAAAGATGACTATAAAAGTGAGAAAGCCAAGATGCTTAAAGAGCCGATCTGTGATTTTCCTTCTATTGGTCTGGCTGTTCCGAAGCCGAAGTGGTCCAAGGCCCAGGTCCGCTGCCTGCTCTATGATAAGGATAAATTTACCGGTCTTCTGACCCCTGGTTTTCCGAGGTATCCTGAACCCTATTATACATTCAGTGAAACCCACAGCTATGGGCCGGATATGCCGGAATCCTGGGCCAGATTGGATGCGAAGGCTAAAACCGTAAAAAAATAAGATTTTTCTTTACGATTAGCAGAAGGAGAGGCATGATGCGGCATTAAATCCTGTCCCTCCGGGCCAGGGCAGAGATTAAACGGCTTTGTTTTTTAAATTCCCTAAGTGCTATATTTTTAAAAGGAGCTGGAAGAGGCAGGGTTATCACATGATATGAGGCTGCCCTGCCTTGTTTCTGGCTGCCTCAATATATCATATATGGCATTATGCTAAATAGGATTATGTTTCAAAAGTTCTAGGAAGAAGAATGTTATTTCTAACAAATCTATCATAGAGGGAGGAAAACATGTCTGAAAATGAAAAGAAGTCCGGAAGACACCTTGATCGACGCAGCTTTCTTAAAGGCGTTGCCGCAACAGGCGCCATGGCCACTATCGCCGCCGCGCACCCCGCATCCGCAGCGCAATCGGCAAGCGAGAATAAGGCTGCAACAAAATCATGGAGAGACAAGCCAGATCCCATCGACGAGGCTCTCATTTCCGACGGCGGCACCTATGACGTCGTTGTTGTTGGAGGCGGCAACGCCGGCCTGGTTTGCGCCTGCGCCGCATCCTACAAGGGAGCTTCTGTGGCAGTAATCGAGAATCAGACCGAGAAGGCCTACGTCCCCGGCTCAGGCAAAGAGGTCGGACACGTCAATTCTGAGTATGGACTGAGTCAGGGTGCGTTAAGGATCAATGAAGACGAATTTCTCAGGGAGTGGGCCCGCCGCATGGTAATTCGCCACAACCCCAAGCGGGCAAGTTATTTTGTGAAGAACAGCGGAAAGATCCTTGACCGTCTTATCAGTATAGTTGACAAGGAATGGATGACCAACAACTGCCATGTTATGAGCTGTCCTCCAAAACCGACGGTCCTGCTGGAGGTGTCAGGATGGAGATTCTTTTACGGGACCGCCATTTTCCTCGGTAAAAATAAAAATGCAGGGAAAGAAATGTGGCCGGTTCTATTGAAGATGCATAAAACGAAGGTAGAGGCCAACGGCGCCAAATGGTTTTTCGAGCACCATGCGGAGATATGCGATCTTGACGCTTCAGGGGCTGTAACGGGCGTCGTCGCCAAGAGGTCGGACGGGAAATACGTCCGTTTCAAGGCCAGGAAGGGCGTTGCGCTCTGCGCCGGCGATTTCTCCGCGAACCGCGAGATGGTCGTCGATATTCTGGATGATCTTCGTCATCAGGCCGAGGCCCAGGGAGATCTCAGCCTTGTGCAGGCGGGTAGAGGCATGGGACTTACCCGCGACGGTTCCGGGATCAAGCTGGGCGTCTGGGCAGGCGGCCATATAGAGATCGGTCCGCGTTCCACAATGGGCAACGGCGATCCGGGCACCGGCGCGTGGTATCTGCAGCTCGACGATAACGGCGAACGCTTCTGCGATGAGGCCGCAGGTACAATGCTCTCCCGGTCGAAGGGCAGCGTTACCGTCACATTAATGGATGCAAATTGGGCGAAGGTCATTGCAATGATGCCGCCGCGTCACATGGCGCCGGATACTGCCGATTCAGACGGCACCATCGGTGGAAGGCTCAGTTATTTTGACAACGTAAAACCAGGCCCTCTATCCAAAAGCCAACAAGGTGGCGCGCCGGGGGGAGGGCCGAACGGTCTGCCCAGCGTGAGCGGCACCCCCTGCTGCGGCAATACGATTGAGGAGCTTCTTGGCTACATGGACTGTTATAAAGGCGAAGCCATGAAGAAGGCACTGGCCGAGATCGCACGATATAACAAGATGTGCGAGAAAGGCGTTGATGAGGATTTCGGAAAAGACTCGCGTATTATGAAGGTTACCGGCCTTAAAGACCCTCCGTTCTATGGAGTCTTAAGCAGTTACAACGGCCCGGGTATGTTCGGGGGCATAGGCCCCGGCATGTGTGCAACTACCGGCCTTGACACGGATGCGGACGGACGAGTGCTTAACTCGGAATTCAAACCCATCAAGGGCCTCTATGCAGCTGGAAACAATGCAGGGGGCCGTTTCATCACAGTGTATCAGAGTCCGCTCGCAGGCATAAGCATCGGCATGGCAATGACCGAAGGCTATATGCTGGGGGAGAGGCTGGCGGCCCTTTAATTCTCCCGGGGACAAGGCTTGCATCGGGGTTATCAGCGATTTATGCTTAAACAGTATTTTCCTGAAAGACAGGGCGGGTAAAAGCCGTTGCCGGACCCGCCCGCTCTTATAAACGCATGTTTTAGAAAATCTATTAAACGGAGGAATATTTATGACAGAGACAAGTTTAAATTTGACCAGAAGGAAGTTCATGCTTGTGAGTTCCGCGGCAATTGCATCGCCGTTGCTTCTGGACGTTGCCGGTTCAATGGCTGCCGCAAAAACCTCTGAACCAAAGACAACCGAACAAAAGGCCGCTACAACAGGCAAGCTATATTTTATCAACCACACATGCATAGGCTGCCAGGTGTGCAGGATGTTCTGTCCAGGAAAGGCCATCAGGTTCGGCGACTGTCAGAATGAGATAGATCAGAAAAAGTGTCTTCATTGCGGCACCTGTTACAGGGAATGTCCGATTTGCGCTGTTTCCGAGACGGAGTTATGAACCTGACAGCTTAAACCTTTCAATAAGGAGAAGAAAAAATGGCAACAAAAGTAATGGACTGCGATATAGTGGTGCTGGGCGCGGCAGGGTCCGGCCTGGTTGCCGCTATGAAGGCCGCTGATGTAAGCGGTAAAAAAGTGATCGTCCTGGAGAAGGCGAAGAAGCCCGGCGGGGCCTCCATTTTTGCCAGCGGCATGGGAGATGTGGGCGATATAAAGGATTCAAAGTGGCAAAAGGAAGCAGGCGTGGCTATAAATGATCCCCCGGATATCAGGGGCCAGTTTTTTGACTGGCTGGTATCAAAGGGCGGCGCGGAAACCTTTTTTAAGGTGTCCAAGCAAGGAGAGAGTGGAGGCAGGGGCGGCGCAGGCTCAATATCTCAGCCTGCGCGTCTTGAAAAGTATAAGAATCACCCGGACCCCTCCATCGGCCCGGGCCGGATGGGAACATATGTTGTTGAGAAGATGATTGAATGCTGTGAAAAGACGGGGCTTCCGGTCCTTAAGGAGACGCGGGCAAGAAGGTTTATTACGGATGATAAGGGGAAGGTAACGGCTGTGCTGGCCGACACCAAGGACGGGCAGTTGCTGGTCAACTGCAAGGTGTGCATTATAGCGGCTGGAGGCTTTGGTGCCAATTATGAAATGCTCCGGAAGCATTGGCCGGAAGAGTTTAACAATAAGGAAATATTCAGCTTATGTCCGCCTGCCATAACCGGTGATTGCATTAATATGGCTGAGGAGATCGGGGCTGCTCTTGACCAGACTAAATGGACCGATTTCCCGGCAGGTTTCATGTCCCGTATGCCCATCCATCATCCCTATTCATACACTATCATGAAGATAATGGAGAACGCTATGATGGTGTCCGTGAACCTTAACTGCGAGCGCTGGGGGAATGAAGGCGCGTCAAGGATGTCCGGCACTATGTCGGTGGCCTCACAACCGAAGGGCGTGGCATATTATATAACCGATAATGACATAATAGAGAAGATAGGCCCGACGGTTGCCAATCAAGGGATGGATGAGGGTGAAAAGGCCGTTATGAAGAACTGGAGAGAGGATATCGCCTATGAAGTGGCAATCGACGAGGAAGGGGCAAGCGGCAACCATGCGAAAAAGGCCGATACGCTGGTAGAGCTGGCCCTGAAGATGAAGATTGATCCCAAGGTATTTGTCGCCACAATAGAGAGATACAACAAGTTTTGCGAAAATGGAAAGGACCCGGAGTTTGGAAAAGACGCAAGATCTCTGGTTCCTATCCGCAAGCCGCCTTTCTATGCATTTTACGGACATCGATTCTCTCAATGCACAAAAGGAATGAACGGGATAGCAGTAAACAACAACTTTGAGGTGCTTAATAAAAAGGGAGAGGTAATGCCCGGATTATTTGCAGCAGGGGATGGGTGTACTATCTTTGGCGGCAATTCCATAATGTCATCAAGGCGTGGTATGGGCGGGGCTCCAGGTGCAGGCCCCGGCGGCGCCTCTGTCGCCGGTCCTGGCGCTGCGGCAGGTGCAGCCGGCGGAGCTCAGGACGGCGCTCCCAGTGGCGGTGCAGCCGGCGGAACTCCCGGCGGCGCTGGTGGTAGTGCTCCAGACGCTGGTCCTGCCAGTGCTGCAGCCGGTGCAGGTGCTTCCGGCGGTGGAGCTCCGGGCGCCGGTGGCGCTCCCAGCGCTGGTGCTGCCGGCGGTGCGCCTGGCGGCGCTCCTACAGGCAGTGGAGGCGCTTCCAGTTCAGGACCTGGTGCTGCGGCCGGTGCTGCCGCCAGCGTCGCTCAAGGCGCCGGTGCGCCTGGTGGCGCTCCTGGTGCAAGCACAACCAGTGCCAATATACTCTCAACCACGCCTGCTGCTTGCTCAGGTCTTGGTGCAGCATTCATCTCGGGATATATAGCCGGCACCAATGCGGCGAATTACCTGAAAAATATCTAAGGCATTTGCCCACGGGTATAATAAACCCGTGGGCAGCTATTTCAATGACCCTGTGAACTCTCAATAGTTTCAGGAAGAGGAATGTTATTGCTATCAAGTCTATCATAGAGAGAAGGAAATATGTCTAAGAACGAAAAGATGTCCGGAGCACACATTAATCGACGCAGCTTTCTTAAAGGCGTTGCAGCAACCGGCGCCATGGGCGCCATCGCCGCTGCGCATCCCGCTGCCGCTGCTCAAGCGGCAAGTGAGAATAAGGCTGCCGCAAAATCGTGGAAAGACAAGCCCGATCCCATCGACGAGACGCTCATCAGCGATGCCGGAACCTATGACGTCGTTGTTGTAGGCGGAGGTCACGCCGGCCTTATTTGCGCCAGGGTCGCTGCCATGAAGGGGGCCTCCGTGGCTGTAATCGAGAACCAGAACGAGAAGAGCTATATCCGCGGCGTCGGCGGCGGCCAGGTAGGGACAGTCAACTCTCAGTTTATGCTGGACCAAGGGGCCCCCAGGATCGATGAGGGTGATTTCCTCAGGGAATGGGCGCGTCGCAATGTAATCCGACACAACCCCAGGCGTGCAAGTTATTTTGTAAAGAACAGCGGAAGGGTCCTGGACTGGATTATTAAGGATGTGAGCAAGGAACAGTTGGCCAAAAACTGCCATGGTATGAGCTGTCCCCCCAAACCGACGGTTCTACAGGAGGTATCCGGCTGGAAATTCTACTACGGAACCGCGATTTTAGGCAGTATATGGCGAGACCTCTTGAAGACCCATCAGGATAAGGCCATGGCTGACGGCGCCAAATGGTTTTACGATCACCATGCCGAGATATGCGATCTTGACGGTTCAGGGGCTGTAACGGGTGTTGTTGCCAAGAGGTCGGACGGGAAATATATCCGTTTCAAGGCCCGGAAAGGCGTTGCGCTCTGCGCCGGCGATTTCTCCAATAACCGCGAGATGGTCATCGATATCCTGGATGATCTTCGTCATCAAGCAGAAGCGCAAGGAGACATCAACCTTGTGAAGACAAATGGCCGAGCTTTAATTTTTTTTCAGGGCTGTTTATAACCGCATGCTTATTAGAATCTTTAAGAAGGAGAAGTTTTTATGACAGAAGCAGGTTTAAATTTAACCAGAAGAAAATTCATGCTTGTGAGTTCCGCGGCAGTTGCGACGCCGTTGCTTTTGAACCTGTCAGGGATGGTTCCCGAAGCCAAAGGCGCCATATCAGGCAAAATTTATTATATTACTCATGAATGCGTCGGTTGTCAGACGTGCAGGTTGTTTTGTCCCGCAAGTGCTATAAGATTCGGGGACTGCCGGATGGAGATCGTTCAGGACAAATGTCTGCATTGCGGCGCCTGTTACAGAGAATGTATTGTTGCAGCGATTTCTGAAACGAGCGTTTAGGTCTGACAATTTTACCCTTTTTATAAATGAGGACATTACTGAAATGAGGAGATTTATATGGCAATAAAAGTTATGGACTGCGATCTGGTTGTGCTTGGCGCGGGTGGAGCGGGCCTGGTGGCTGCCGTTATGGGGGCGGAGGCAAGCGGCAAAAAAGTGATTGTCCTTGAAAAGGCGAAAAAGCCCGGCGGGGCCACCATGTTTGCCGCCGGCATTAAAGTAATTGATTCAACGTGGCAAAAAGAAGCCGGTGAGAAGGTTAATGATCCGCCGGATGTTGTCGGCCGTTTTTTTGACTGGCTGGTATCCAAGGGCGGGGCGGAAAAGTATTTTTATGTGACTAAGCCTGATGACGAAAGAAGCGCCTGGTCATCAATACATTTTCACGATATT
>Ga0153915_10007851_pt1 | contig 10104 bp, 7 predicted proteins | sample Opewatmetagenome_2_FD_107003 | JGI IMG/M metagenome (GOLD analysis project Ga0153915, IMG submission 107003) | Freshwater wetland microbial communities from Ohio, USA - Open water 3 Core 3 Depth 3 metaG | ecosystem: Environmental > Aquatic > Freshwater > Wetlands | place: USA: Ohio, Lake Erie... | reverse complement strand
TTATTATACTTAAGACCGGCGATGGAAGCTGTCAGAGCGTCCTCTGTCCCTGCGAGTACTAATCTGATCTGCTGATAATTACCGACCGGCAGGGCGATGTTGTCCCATATAGGACTGCCGATTACTCCGTTGCTTAAAGCAATGAGGTCAACGGTTACCGGCGTAAAGAGCGGATACCGCTGCCATCCAGAATCATCTGGTCCCGCATTATTGCTCGTATGGAACCAGATATTCTGAACCGTGATATAGACATGCTCATAATCTCCCGGCGCATCGGTGAGGCTGACCGTTGCAACGCCCGTAGCCGTCGCACCACCGCCTCCTCCTCCGCCGCCGCATGCATGAAGTATAAATATCGCTAAAAATAATACCAAAGCTCCCAGATACTTACGATACATTTAGCCCTCCTTATTAACTATGGAACAAATGATATAATTTGTTTGACACTGAGACAATAAAAAAGTTTAGAAAAGGATTAACTAAATGAATGGCATTGGCAGAATTTAAAGCAACCTTGTTAAAAAATGCAACATAGGAAAGACGTGACAGAAATTGAAGCCCTTGAAATAACGCGGTTTGCTCATAATAACGCAACCGATAGCTTTAATTCTTTGTCCATTATCTACATTATAATGTGATGATTAATGAGGATTCGTGAGAAGAAATTGAAGAAACATTCGCACAGCAGAACCGGATGCCATGCATGAAGACAGGAACACCCTGTTCATATCATTTGGCAAAACGTAATATGGTATCCAGATTGATCTCGAACGCAGCGCAGGGCATGGTGATCTGTGTACGTTCGAGCACCTCGGGCCGGACCTCTCCTATGTATCCAAGTGCAATTCCATCGGCAACGATCTTGCCGCAACGGCCCTGTATGAAAAGAGGATGTTCAGCAGGTTCAAGTCTATATTCCAGAGCGAGGTAATAAAGTAGGATATCGAGGGACGAATGCATTTCCGAAAAGTTCGCCCCTGGATGAGAGATGAGCGTAGCGAGGTTTAGGTCCGTGCGCGAACCCATGTTCTCCTTCGCATCGAACACCGCCACCTCGCCAGCCTCAAAGATGCGGTGGGGATAGAACGCCTTGGAGCTCGCCGCCTCTACAGTTAGGAGCGACGGGATAATGCGGTTCCTGAGCACGGAATAAGCGAGTGACATCACATTGTCCACCTCAACGAGCTTCTCGCTCGCGAGCATAGCATATTCAAGCTCTTCGCGTGAGCACAAAATATTGGACATGATCTCCTGAAAACCGGATCCGACCATGTGACCGCGCACCGTATCGGACAGCAATTCGATAGGGGATACCGCGCCCACGGTCGACTGTTTCGGCATGACCGGCTCGAATGAGTCGTATCCCCTACTGATGGCATAGTCCTCCACCAGGTCCATGGGGTGCATAATATCATCGCGATAGGGCGGCGCAATGACCGAAACCCTGCTGCCCCTTGCCGAGACTTTATGGCCGTAGGAACCGAGATATTTTTTCACGTCGCCCAGAGACACATCTTCACCGAGACCTGCCGAGAAGTTGGAAAGCGGCACCGAGATCCTTCGCGAGGTATCGTACGGGAATGTAATACGTTTTCCGAGCCCGGTGTCGTAGGGATAGATCACGAGAACGGGTTCGATGTCCGCTCCGCGGTCATAAAAGCTCGCTGCAAGGATGTTCAGAGTGAGCACCGTCATCCGCATGTCTGTGCCGGTCACTTCGATGAGCACGCTCCTCGTTCGCGGCTTCACCTCACCGATCTCCCTGCTGTTGATGATCGGCGGAAACGACAGCACGCGCCCCATGCCGTCCGTGAGTATCGGATACTTGGGAAAAGATTTTACGATCCCGCCGTAGGCAATTCCCTTTGGATGCCGTTCAAGGATCTCCGCAAGGTTAAGCTTTTCCTCCATGCCGAGCGGTGTGAACGAAAGCGAAGACGGTTCCGCCAGCCGATAATCAACCGGGAAGACGATCCGGTTGAGTTCGTAAATACCGATCGAGACGGTGGTCCGTTTCCTGCCGAATATCTCCGACAGTTTGTCCTGGCTCTGGATCATCTGCGCCAGCACGTCATCGTTCATGTGCAGATCGCTTGCTGTACAGGCCGCGATATACGGCCGCACCGACCTCATCTCCTTCGCGACCCTAATCTCCCGCGTTGCCTTCCTGCCGTGCTTCATGAACGGATATTCTTCAGGTTTTCCCGACAGCGAGATGCGTATCTGGCGCGCGATGCCCTCCGCGGACCAGAGGTCAGGTCTGTTGCTGTCGGACAGCTCCACCTTGAGATCGTCGGTTTCAGCGACGTACTCCTTGAGCTCTGCCTTGGCGAGCATCAGATGCTTCTCAAACGCGCTGATGGCGAGCTTTTTGCCTATTAGGCTGTCGAGATCACCTTTTTTAATGTCAATAGTAGGCATAGTAAATAAGATTTTCCGGGATCCAGTTGTCGAGGTCAATTCTGATTATCAGCCTGGTCCTTAGGCACTATTTATTTAACTGAATCTTTTTAGTCCGGATAAAATCCAAGTCCCGTGAGAATAGGTCACGGATGTCCTGGATGCCGAGTGCCACCATGGCCATGCGGTCGAGACCGAGGCCCCAGGCAATGACTGGCACGTTCACACCGAGTGGCACGGTCACCTCAGGTCGGAACATGCCAGCGCCGCCCAGCTCCATCCACCCGAGCTCCGGATGTTTGACGTGCAGTTCCACCGACGGTTCTGTGAAAGGAAAGTATGCCGGCCGGAACTGGAACTCGCTGGCCTTGGCGATCTCTTGACCGAAGAGCTTCAGCAGTCCTAGCAAGGCCTTGAAATCGATGCCCTCTCCGATCACGATGCCCTCGACCTGGTAAAAGTCGGGTGCGTGTGTAGCATCTACAGCGTCGTACCGGAAACAGCGCGCGATCGAAAAATATTTTCCCGGAATCTTCGAGCCGGACGCAAGCGTCCTTGCCGATACGGCCGTCCCTTGGCTCCGTAGAATCAGTCTTTTCGCGCGCTCAAGATCGAAGGCATACCGCCAGCCCGTTGATCCGGTCTTGCCGCCGTCCTTGTGGGCCGCAGCGACCCGTTTGCCAAATGGCTCCTCTATCTTTTTGCTCGAACCTGGTTCTCTCACGAAGTACACGTCATGGATGTTCCTTGCTGGATGGAACTGCGGCATGAACAGGGCGTCCATGTCCCAGAATTCGTTCTCCACGAGCGGGCCGCGCATCTCCTCGAATCCCATGCCGACGAACTTGTATTTCACGAAATCGAGAAATTCCTTGTATGGATGCTTCCTGCCGATACTCTGCCGGGGAGGATTGAGAGCAATATTGTACGCACGAAATTTTTTATTTTTCCAGGTACTCTGCTTCAGCATCTCAGTTGTTAGGGCAGACACCTCCTCGCTCACTGCGCCACGTTCCCTGATGAGCTTGAAGACTTTCTTCCCGTCAGCAGTGAGACCGTAGAAGCGGTTCTTCTTCTCCGTAATGCGGAAAATCCCCTTCCCCTTACCTCGCTTGTGGAAGTTTGCCTGTATCACGGCCTGTTTGTGTGCCGGTAGCGTTGATAGAGCGATGGATGCTCCTCCGGTTTCCTCAATAACTTCCTGCAGTAATTCGAAAGGAGTGGTGTCACCCGTCGGATCAAGTTCGAGGATGCCTCCCTGGGCAATACGAACGACATTGCTTGCCTTGAGCGAACCGACAGCTGAACTCACCTCAGTGGGGTCCATGCCCCAGGACTGGATGATGTCCTTGACGGTAAACTGCTTTTTCTCACGGAGCGTGGCAATGATGCGGTTCTCTGGAGTGCCCTTCTCCTTGTATTCAGCACCGGTCTCCGTAAGGGTCTCATAAGTCGTGACCGTTTCTCCCGTGACTGCGAGCAGGCCTTTTGACTGAAGCCAGCCTGATGCCATATCCAGGCGGGATTCGTCGAGCCCTGATGAGTTCATGATGTCCGATGCGGATAAGGTATCATCCTCACTAAAGGAGAGGAGCACCTTGTTTTCGAGTGGATGGAGGCTGTCGAGCAGTTTTATGTGGTCAGATGTTGCCATAAGTTGCGGATAAGATTACGTTGATTGAAAATATTTGTCAAGAAAAAACAGATTGACGGCGCTCTTTATTGTATGATAACGTATGTCTTATGGCTCGTGTGAAGGTCAAACCGATGTTAGGCTACACAATCCTGTGCGATGATGTGCGTCAGGAGATGGGCGGCAAGTTCAGTCTCATGGGGCTGTTCGAAAGTATCTATGCGAATGCCTTCCCCGCTGTACATCCGCGGTTTGCCATCGTGAACGAATGGACTGGAGGGAAGGGAGAATTCAAGGTCAGGGTAAGGCTTCTGGCCCCGGACCGCGAGCAGGTCATCTCCGAATCAGAAGCTGCAATAGCCCTCTTCAGTGAAACCCAGCGGCACCGTGATATCTCCATCCGCTTCAACACTAAGTTTGCCGTGCCGGGGACGTACTGGATAGAAACACTGCTGGACGATGAAAGGGTGAGTCTTGTCCCGCTTACTCTTCAGTTAATAACCGACAAGACCGTCCATTGAACTTCATCATGGATTCACACGGATAAGGAACTTGAGATGAGTCAGCCTTCAACATAGAAATCAAAACAATAGCCAATGCTTTCTCGCACACGCTTTTCAGGTATCCGGGAGCGAGTTCATTGGATACCACGATGAATACCCCAATAATCTTTACTATCAGTTTCTTCTCTCATATTTTCATCCATTGTATCCATGCCCATCCAGGCTAAATGCTTGTTGCATCATTCGATCGTAATGAACGACGAAATCCCATCTTTGGCTTGAAGCTGCTTCAGAAGCTTCTCTGCAGCAGCCCTGTTTGCAAAGCTGCCGAGCCTTACCCGGTACCAGGTCCCCTTGACAGGTACAGTAGAAGAGACAATGAACGCCGCATACCCCAGAGTCTTCATTTTTTTCACGTCTTCTTCGGCCATCTCCTTTTCTTGATACGCTGCAATCTGGATAGTATAGCGTAACTTGGGGCTCGGGCTGTGAGTCGAAGTTGGTTCCTTCTTCGCCTCCACCGGAAGCTGTGCTGACTGTTTTATGGCGGGCTGTTTTGGAGGCAACACGGCTTTCTCCTTCTCCGACTTGACCTCAATTTTTTTATCCTTCTTGGCAGCCTGTTCGCCCTTGTCCTTAGGCCCTTCAGTGACGACCTGTTTTTTGTCGGCCTGCTTTTCTTCGGCCACGGATTTGGGCTTGAGGTCGATCGATACCGTCTTGTTTTCCTTGTCTGTCAGAGTCTTGTAGAACGTGAATTCTTCCTGTTTCGGCGGCTTGTTCGAAACCACCTCCGGAAGCGGCGTAATGATCTCGCCCTGCACGCTGGACTTGCTCTGGTATTTCCCTACGTAGTATCCCAAAAAGAAGAAGCCCACTACCAGGGCCACCGCTGCGGGAATGATGAACAGATTGGATATGATCCCGCCTTTTTGATTGTTCATAACGAACTCCGTTCTAATTAAAAATGAAAAATTGAAATTGAAGATTGTAAAATGCTAACGCTCGTCATAATCCATGATAAGACTCTCTTGACATCTTATAATTACCAATTGCCGATCTGCAATCTCCAATCCATCTGCTACAGGATCAGCATAGCATCTCCATAGCTGTAAAACCGGTACTTTTCCGCCACTCCTGCACGGTATGCCGAAAGAATGTTCTCCCGACCAGCGAACGCAGAAACGAGCATGAGGAGCGTTGACTTCGGCAGATGAAAATTGGTGATGATGCCGTCCGTTATCTTGAACCGGTACCCCGGATGGATGAACAGATCTGAGTACCCTTCGCCTGGCGCAACGGTTCCGTCGTCCGCTGACGCGGTCTCAATCGTCCGCACACTCGTGGTCCCCACGGCGATTATTCGTCTCCCGTTGGCTTTTGCGCGATTGACGCTTATCGCTGAATCAGCGGGAATTGAGTAACGCTCCCGAAGCATCCTGTGGTCCGCGATCATCTCAGCACGAACAGGCTGAAAAGTGCCTGGCCCAACGTGGAGCGTTACCGTAACGAAGTCAACGCCCTTCGATTCAAGACGCTGGAGCAGTTCCCCCGTGAAATGAAGACCGGCCGTGGGTGCTGCGACTGCGCCTTCGTGCGCAGCGTACACAGTCTGATATCGTTCCCGGTCGCTCGGGAATGGACTGCGTTTTATGTAGGGCGGGAGGGGCGTCTTTCCGATCGCTGGGAGGACCCCCCTGATATCGTTTACGCCGTAAAACCGGACGGCCCTGGTGCCCTCATCACTGCCATTGAAGACCTCCGCTTCGATGCCCGGCGCTATGTTCAGCCTTTTGCCTGAACCCACGCCACCTTTTACTAGTGCGTCCCAGAGGTTCCTTTCGATCTCGGAAAGCAGGAAAATCTCGGCTTTGCCGCCACCCGGTTTCCTCGCCAGGAGCCTGCACGGAAAGACCTTTGTGTTGTTAAGAACGAGAAGGTCACCCGGTACGAGATAGTGTTCGATATCGGAGAAAATGCTGTGCTCGATGCCGCCCGATTCTCGCTTGAGGACCAGAAGTCGCGAACGGTCCCTTACGGGTGAAGGTTCCTGAGCGATGAGAGATTCAGGAAGGTCGTAATCGAAATCAGAAAGTTTGAGCTGTTCCGCGACCTGAGTCATGGCGGGATATTACCATATAATGCGAGAAATTCCAAAGCCATATTTCATTTGCTATTTTTAATGATTACTATCCATGTCGGTTTAAAACACTGTGTAAACTCCGGATGGGGGGTGATTGCGATGAAAAAAATGCGCTGAGGAACAGCCTAAACGGCCATATCAATCATCAACAACCTTTCTCTTGATTTCCCATACATCGTCAAACCTAATGGACCTCTCTTGCCTCGGCATCTTCATTCACCATTGCTTATTCCAGCGATCGTTTCCAGTTGGTGTCAAATTCTTCGTAAGAAAGCATGATTCCGTTACTGATCGCCTTGTCTGTGTCAGCGCCCGCGGCAAGCTCTTCCAAGATTTCCTTGACGCGATACATTCCAAAACTGTCGATCATATAACGGACCGATGAAAGGCTGATCAGATATGCAAACACTGCATGTTCGCCGCCGAGTCCCATGAACGACCCTTCCAGATTCGATAGCGGCGGGAGCTTACCTGCCTGTGCAAGACGCCTCAGCATCTCCTTCTGTCGCCCGTCGATCTCCTTTCCCTCGAAGTATTGGGCCAAACCTTCGTTCAGCCACGTGGGAACGCGGGGCGTTATAGCCCGAACCACGGCATGTGTGTATTCGTGGTAAAGGATTCTCCTCAGCCCTGATGTCTTCTGTTCAATACCGCCGATGGGGATGCGTATTTTCCCGTCATAGATACCGCTGCTCCAACCCGGCGCATCGGTCACCTCCTTGAACTGCTGGTCGGAATAAAGGATCACCTGCATTTCGCGGTCAGGATAGTACGACAGAGCGCGGCCGACTTCGCTGTAGGCGTCTTCAAGTATCCTGAGGACAATCCGTCCAGCCTCGATCTTCTCCCGGCCCTCGTACTTGACCAGAAAATGGCTCGTGACATCTTGGTTAAAATCTTTCTCGGTTTTATGCTCCCTTTGTAAGCGTTCGAGCCTGGCGCGCGGTCCGCTGGCAGAGGGATCAAGCTCCACGGCTTTCTCCCAGTACGATGCAGCCGATTCAAGGTCGTCCTTGCGGTAGTATAACTCACCGAGGTACTGGTAGGCCGTTGCTTCGCGGGGATTTATCTCGAGCGCACGGTTCAGTTCGCGCTCTGCATGTTGGTCGTCGAGGAGATGGAAATAGGATATGCCAAGGCCGAGGTGAGCGGCAGCCGCGGAATCATTATACCGGCGCGCCTGTTCGAAGGAATTACGCGCAGCCTGGTAGTCAGCCGCCTTCATCTGCTCTATGCCTTTGTTGAGGAACCGTGCATAGGTGTTCTGCTCGTTGGTCTGGGCCGGGGCGTTAAAAACAGTGAAGAACATCGTCAAAAGGATAAAAAAGGCAACCTTTGCCACGGATGAACACAGATGAATGCGGTATTTTAATAGTTGCTGAGTTTTCATGGAATAAAGGGTCTCGTCTCTCTCCTTTCCGCTACCTCAGTCCTTCATCACCTTCACAAGCACCCTGCGATCGCGGGGGCCATCGAACTCGCAGAAAAATACAGCCTGCCATGTCCCGAGCGCAAGCCTCCCCTCCTCCACCATGACGACCCTGGACACGCCGATGATGCTCGACTTAATGTGCGCCGCCGAGTTCCCCTCGGTATGACCGTAATTGTCATCAAAGGGGATGACCTTGTTCAGCTCCTTGAGGATATCGCGCCCCACGTTCGGGTCAGAGTTCTCATTGATGGTGACCGCAGAGGTCGTGTGCGGCACGTAAATATAACACACGCCCGAGCGGATACCGCTCTCAGCCACCAGCCTCTGCACGCCCTGCGTTATATCTACGAGTTCAGTCCTTGAATGTGTCTTTACCCTCAGCTGCCTGATCATGCACGATCCTCCTTCTGATTATCAACGCTGTATCTCGGCCACTTGGCCCTCGACCCTTAAATTATCCCTCGATACCAACGTCTTCGCGCCCTCTCCCGCGTTTTTCTTCGGCGATGGGGTAGATGATGTGAGTAATGAGCGAGTTGATGCGTGCGAGATTTCCAAGAAGATCAAGATGGATGTGGCTCGTGTCGATAGATTCTTGGAATCCTTTTCGGAGACGGTCCAGATGGGCCTGGACGAGCTCCCGTTCCATGGTGCCGAGCTCTTCCTTGCTCCTGAGGACGCGGTCCGCAAGGTCCCTATCATTGCTTGTGAACGCAGAGATGGCTGTGTCAAAGTTCTCTATGATCTTTTTGTGGAACGAAATAATCTCTTGCATCCCTTCGTGTGAAAAAGTAAGCCCTTTGCTGATCCGCTTCATGGCAAGGGGCATGATGTTCCGGTCGACGATGTCTCCGATGCTTTCAAGGTCGCGGGATATTTCCAGGACGACCATTGAGCGCCGGGTCTGGGATTCAGAAAGATGAGAAGCAGACAGTCGGGTGATATAGAGTCGGATATGGCGATCGAGCAGATCGATCAGGTTGTCTTTGTTTTTTATGGCCGTTACGGTTGATTGATCGTCGCTCTCAAATACCCTGACTGAGTCGATGAGCATCTCTCGCACGATGTCCGATGCCCGGAGCGCCTCGCGTGCGGCCTGTCCCAGCGCAAGCGCGGGCGTTTTGAGCACATGGTCGTCCAGATACAGAGGGCCGAACTTCTTTTCCTCGGCTTTCTCCGGCACGAGCTTCATGATAATTTTCGAAAACGGAATTGTAAAGGGAAGGAAAACTATTGCCATGATCACGTTAAACAGCGTATGGGCGTTCGCTATCTGCCTTAGGATGTCCGGGGCCGTGTGTGTGACGAGGTTCTGGAATGGGATCAGGAAAGGCAGGAGCAAGGCGACGCCGAGCACCTTAAAGAGAATGTGTGCCCACGCCACCCGTCGCGCCTCGGCAGGCGCGCGCAGGCTCGCTATCAGCGCGGTGGAGCAGGTCCCGATATTGGCGCCGAGCACGACGTGGATGGCCGCATCGAGAGTAATGAGGCCATGTCCGGCAAACGCGAGCGCGATACCGATCGTTGCCGCACTGCTGTGAATGAGCCCCGTTATGGCAGCGGAAAGCAGGATCCCCGTGACCGGACTCCCGATCATGACAAGCAGGACCTCGCGGAATAGTACGTTCTGCTCAAGGGGAGCCATCGCGTCGGACATGATCTTGATGGAGAGGAATACGAAGCCGAACCCCAGCAGACCCTGCCCTATATTCTTGTAAAGATGTCTATTGGAGAACAGCTCGAAAAGAAGGCCTATGCCGATAAGGAGAATGGCATAATCATAGACGTGAAATGCTATGAGTTGGACCGTGAGCGTGGCGCCGATATCGGCACCCAGGATCACGGCCAGGGTTTGGCGGAAGCTCATGAGCCCAGCGCTCACGAATCCCACGAGCATGACCGACGTGGCGCTGCTCGACTGGATGAGCCCGGTGATGAATGCTCCGGCGCCCACGGCAGTAAGCCGGTTGCTCGTGAGTGAACGGAGCAACGA
>Ga0153915_10007850_pt1 | contig 10104 bp, 9 predicted proteins | sample Opewatmetagenome_2_FD_107003 | JGI IMG/M metagenome (GOLD analysis project Ga0153915, IMG submission 107003) | Freshwater wetland microbial communities from Ohio, USA - Open water 3 Core 3 Depth 3 metaG | ecosystem: Environmental > Aquatic > Freshwater > Wetlands | place: USA: Ohio, Lake Erie... | reverse complement strand
GAAAGAGGTCTCTTGTTCCATAGCCGTGCTCTCCGGTGTACACTTTCAAGCAACTACCTTCTATCCCGGCCAAAGGCTCGCCGCCACCCTCTTGCGCATGACATGTTGCGCACGAGTCCCCACGCGACAACCACAAGCAAAAACCCGATACCAACAAAGCCCCGGTACAAACTTGAACGGCTCGATTCTCTGCTCATATTGCCCTCCTGTTGGTTAAACTTCCAAGCTGGATAAAACCCTAGTGTAGTAGGACAACCCCGTCAATATATTTAAGGACCTTCGAATCGACTCAAGTTAAACGTTGCCGGGAACGGGGGGGGGACCAAGTGCTGCGCGACAGATTTGTTATCAAGAGTCCTAGCTTGCCACTTAAACCGTTTTTGTTAGCGAAGATTTGTGCCTACAACGCTCCACCGCATAGTCGCAATGGACGCACAGCGGATACGTTTGTCCAACTGAAGTTGATAGAGGAATGAGGCTGGAGACTTCCACGAATGCGCGCGCCGCGTGAGCGGGACGTTGTCCTGCAACGCGGGACTCACGTCCCGCTGAGTTCACTCGGCGTGGCGTTTTTCGCGAAAGAAACTCTGGAGCAGATCGCGGGTTGCGGCTTCCCGGACACCAGCGACGACTTCGACCGTGTGATTGAGTCCGCCGAATGTGGCGATTGGGAACACGGAACCAGCGCCGCCGGCTCGCGGGTCGCGGACGCCGAAGACGAGTCGCGCGACCCGCGCCAACACGATGGCCCCGGCGCACATCGGACACGGTTCCTTGGTGACGAATAGCGTGCAACCTTCCAGCCGCCAATCACCGAGCGCGGCGGCGGCCTGTGTCAGCGCGAGCATCTCGGCGTGCGCCGTGGCGTCCTTGAGGAGTTCGACCTGATTGTAGGCGCGGGCAATGATCTTGCCGGCTCGAACGATGACCGTACCGACGGGTACTTCACCGGCATCGTATGCCAAACGCGCCTGCCGTAGCGCTTCGTTCATGAAATAATCGTTGCTGGTCAGGTCAATCTGCTGGGCATCGGGCGCGCGGTCGGGTTGATCGTCAGGAACCATTTGCCAGAAACTAGCGATTCAGATAGGATTCAGCAAGAGATATACGGAGGATCGAATAATGAATTGGTCAAAAACAATCGTGAGAATACTGGTAACGTTAAGTTTACTGAAAGGAGCTTGTGTGATGGCAGCGGACACTGATCAGGTGGCGGTGATCGAGACGAAGTTCGGCAAGATTACGGTTGAGTTCTACGATAAGGATGCGCCGAAAACGGTGGCGAACTTTATCAAGCTGGCGAAGGACGGTTACTACAACGGCACCACGTTTCACCGGGTGATTCCGGGATTCATGATTCAAGGCGGCGATCCCAATAGCAAGAATGCAGATCGTAGCACGCACGGAACCGGCGGTCCCGGTTATACTGTGCCAGCGGAAATCAAGCGCGACCACAAACGCGGCACGCTGGCGACTGCGCGGATGGGCGACAACGTAAATCCCACCAAGGCGTCCAGCGGCAGCCAGTTTTTCATTAACGTGAATGACAATACTTTTCTTAATGGTGGTTACACGGTATTCGGCAATGTTATCGCCGGCATGGAAGTGGCGGATAAGATAGTTGCCTCGCAGCGAGACCGAAACGACAACCCGCTGGAGAAGGTCGAGATGAAAGTGACCGTTACCACGCGGACAGATGCGCTGAAGAGCAAATAGCTGGTTTACATTCGTAGTTGATCTGGGAGAAGTGTCGGCAGGGGGATGGCGAGCTGCCCGGCGTCAGAAACGTGACGAGACGGGCAATAGTTGGTTGGGCCACACGGGTTTGTTGTCAGCAACGAGCCGGTCGATGGGCGTTTACGCTCATTGAGCTTTTGGTGGTGGTGGCGATCATTGCAGTCTTGGCGGGGTTGTTGTTGCCCACGCTTGGCAACGCCAAAGCCAAGGCACGACAGGCGAATTGCATGAGCAACATGCGGCAGTTGGGACACGCTCTCTACATGTATGCCGGCGACTGGAATGATACCCTGCCGAGCCCTACAGAAGACCCGGGCGATGCCGCGTGCTGGTTTTATGCGGTTGGCCCGCATCTTTCGTGCTCCGCTTCTGGTTCGGTCACGCCGCGACAGAAATTCGCCGCAGTTAAACAAGATCCGCTCTGGCTCAGGTTCGACGGCAATACGAGGACGAACTCGCGCACGATCAAAATGAACCGGAAACTCGTTGGCAACAGGGCGGAAGGCACCTCCGTCACCGTGACCAACGCCAATCCATCATACCGGAAGATATCTCAGGTGATACGGTCGAGCACGACTGTCCTGTTGTTTGATGGACGTTGTGAGGAGACGGCATCGGTACCTGACAAGAGGCGTTATGACGGTTGGGAACCGTACGTGGCGCGGCGGCACTTTGGCGGGGCGAACGTGTTGTTTGTTGATGGACACGTGGAATGGCGTCGCGAAAAACAACAAACCAGCGGTTCGGGTTGGGGTTGGCAAGATGATAAAACGACGTTGAACTGGTGGGCGGAATAAGAAATGAGCAACCGACACGTGCAAGGCAGTTGGCTTCGGATTTCGGCAGCGGCACTGGTCTGGTTGTGGCCGTTACAGGCATTCTCACGCGAAGTCCCGATCACGATCCTGCACACCTGCGATTTACACGGGCATATCCTGCCAACGGAAGATTACAATGGACATACGAACGTCGGCGGCCTGGCGCGTTGCGCCACCGCCATCCAGCAGGTGCGGGCGCATGAAAAGAACGTGTTACTGGTTGATGCGGGCGACACGATCCAAGGGAGCGCCGCTTCCTATCTCAGCGACGGCCAAGTGATGGTGAAATTATTGAATCTTCTGCGGTACGACGCCTGGGTCTGGGGCAATCACGAGTTCGACTGGGGACTGGACAAGTTGCAGGCGTGCGCCGAGCAGGCGGAAATGCCAATCCTCAATGCGAACCTGCTCGCCGCGCCGGGTGATTGGCCGGCCGCCGGCCCTGCATTGCGGATTGCGGGTGAGAACAAGCCGTTTATCGTGCGCGAAATGGATGGCGTGAAAGTCGGGATCATCGGCCTGACGACGCCGGGTATCCCAAACTGGAACCGTCCGCGCACAACGGCCGGGCTGCAATTTAAAGATTCAATTGATACGCTGCGACAATTGTTGCCCGTGGTGAAAGCGGCGGGCGCGCAGGTGTTGGTGCTGGTCTGCCATCAAGGAGACCGCGAGAGGGGCGATGACCACGCGAACCAGGTCAACGCCATCGCGCGCAACTTTCCCGAACTCACCGTGATCATCGGCGCACATACACACCAGAACCATCCGGAGTTGAAGCTGGGCGACGTCATGTACACGCAGGCGGGTTACTCCGGCGTCTGGCTGGGCCGCGTGGACCTGGTATTCGACACCGACAAGGGGCGGGTCGCGCAACAGCACGCCGTGACCTTGCCGATGGACGAACACGTGCCGCTCGATCCGGACGTGATGAAAATCGCGCGACCTGATTTGGCTCGCGGGGCGCAGATGTCGCACACAGTGGTCGGCGAAGCGACGGGCGAATTCTGGGTGCGCGGCGCGCCGCAGGCGGAGACGCCGATGCATGATCTGTTATTCGAGGCGATCGCGGAGGCGTTGCGCGACCGGGGCGTGAAGGTGGACGCGATTGTGCACGGGCTGTTGAATCCCAAGGCCGGTCTGGCGCCGGGGCCGGTCACGATTGGCGATATTTGGAGGGTTGTGCCATACGAGAACACGATTGGCGTGGCGCAACTTACCCCGGCGGAACTGCGCGAGATCCTTGAAGAGAATGCCAAAACATATTCGGGGATGTATTTCCGGGGAATATGGGGGCTGAAGTGGACACTGGCGCCCAAGGCGGACGTACAGGTGGTAGCGCTCACACGGGAAGACGGTTCGCCGCTGGATGAGAAACAGCGGGTTGCTGTGGCATTCAATAGTCACGAATTGGCCAGCGGCGGGCTGCGTTGGAATAAATTGCGGGCGTTGGCGGACCGGCCAGAAGCTAAACTGGTCGAATACGATTTCCAAACGCGCCAGGCAGTTATTGACTTTGTCCGTCGCCACGGCAAGATTACGCCAACTGTGAAAGACTGGTGGCGCGCAGAGCGCCGCAAAGGCGCTTCAAGGAATAGGACAAACAAGAAGGCCGTGGCGATTACAGACTAATCGCTATTGCAGGAGTGGCAAAAGTGACGAATACGCCGATTCGTGGCACATTAGCTGCTGGTCTAAGCTGCAATTGTGTCGTAAAAGCTTGAGTCGAATAGGAATATAATGTCATGCCAATATTCAGTTATCAAGCTCGCGATGCCAGCGGGAAGCTGGTAAGCGGTCAGGTGGACGCTGCGGACGATAAAGCGGCATCGTTGTCGCTAATGGACAGCAATTTGATGGTGGTATCGTTGCGGACCAGCAGCGCGCGCAAGACACAGGGCAAGCGTCAACAGGGCAATGTCAAGACCCAGGACTTGGTGGTGTTTACCCGTCAGTTGGCGACGATGATGGACGCAGGGCTGCCGTTGGTGCAAACATTGACGGCGCTGGAGGAGCAGACGACCAGCAAAACGTTTAGGCCCGTGCTGCAGCAGGTAACCGAGCGGGTTGAGCGGGGCGGGTCGTTTTCGGAGGCATTGGCCGAGCATCCAAAGGTGTTCGATCGGCTCTACGTCAGCATGGTGCAAGCGGGCGAGACTGGCGGGTTGCTCGCCGAGATTCTGGATCGCGTCGCGTCGTATCAGGAATCTACGGCGCGGTTGAAGAAGAAGGTAAAATCGGCGATGTCCTATCCGACGATCGTGTGTTGCATCGCACTGTGTATTTCGCTGTTCCTTGTAATGAAGGTCATTCCAGTTTTTGCCGATATCTACAAGGATTTTGGCGGCAAACTGCCGGTGCCTACGCAAATACTGATTCACATCAGCGATGTTTTGCGACGCTATTTCGTTTTCGCTGTCGTCGGCGCGGGGTCGGGCATTTATGGGCTGGTGCGACTGAAGAGAACCGATCAAGGCGCCTGGTTCTGGGATCGGTTGAAGCTTCGGTTGCCAGTGTTTGGCAAGTTAATCCACAAAGTCGCTTTGACGCGATTCTCGCGCACCTTTGCGGCATTGATCCGCAGCGGCGTGCCGATATTGGAAACACTGCGAATCGTCGGCCAGTCTTCAGGTAACAAGTTAATTGAGGCATCGGTGTTGGGCACAGGCGAAAAGATTGAGAAGGGCGACGGCATCGCGGCGGCCATGGGACAGTATCCGGTGTTCCCGCCGATGCTTGTGCGCATGGTCGCCGCAGGCGAGCAAACCGGCAAGGTGGACGTAATGTTGGAAAAGATTTCAGATTTCTACGACGAAGAGATTGAGGCGACGTTGTCCGGGCTGACCGCGTTGATCGAACCGTTGCTGATTGTCTTCCTGGGCGTGGTGGTAGGCAGTATTGTTGTTTGTATGTTTCTGCCGATCTTCAAACTCAACGAGATCGTTCAGTTCTAGCCGTCATATCTTACGCGCCCGCGTGAAACATCCAGGCTGATAGTATCATTTTGCAGCGCAAACGTGGTGCATCCTGTGGCGGCGGCTTGACACCGGTGTTGCGCCTGTTTAGTCTTTGACGGCGGACAGTTGACGCTGGTTCGGGCCGAGGTGGCCGAGGCGTCAGCGGCGCAGGAAAACGATGGCGAAGATTCTTGTAGTTGATGACGATCCCGCAATGGTGGCGGTGCTGTCGGAGATATTGACCGGCAACGACCATCAGGTGATTACAGCCGGCAACGCGGAACGCGGATTGGAACTGGTCAAAGAACAGTCTCCGGATCTGGTCATCGCAGACATCGAAATGCCCGAGGGCAAGCCTACGGGACTGGAGTTGCTGCGGCAGGTCAAAGAGTACAACCGAAGTGTGCCGGTGTTGATGATCACCGGTTATGCCACCAAACAACGAGTGGTGACGGCGTTGCGGGCTGGTGCGCAGGATTTTATTGAGAAACCGTTCCGTATTGATGAACTGACCAGACGGGTCGAGGTCGCGTTGTTTCAGCAGAAAGCCGTCCAGGCGCTGCAGGAGAATGTCCATCTCAAGAAGCAATTGCGGGAGAAATTCTCATTCGACAATCTGGTCGGCCAGAGCGCGGTCATGCAGGTGGTGTACCGCATGATCGAACGCGTGGCGGATACCGACGCGACCGTGTTGATCTTGGGCGAGAGCGGCACGGGCAAGGAATTGGTGGCTCGGGCGCTGCACTACAACAGCCGCCGCGCGGCGATGCCTTTTGTCGCTGTAAGTTGCAGCGCGCTGCCAGAACATCTGTTGGAGTCCGAACTATTCGGCCATCGCAAAGGCGCGTTCACAGGCGCTGCGTTCGACAAAGTGGGCCTGTTCAAACACGCCGATGGCGGAACGATTTTTCTGGACGAGATCGGCACGATGGCAACGGGGTTGCAGAGCAAGCTGTTGCGGTTCCTGCAGGACAAAGAACTGCGTCGTGTCGGCGACACCGAGCAAGTCAAAGTGGACGTGCGCGTGGTGGCAGCGACGAACGAACCGTTGCAGGAACGAATACAGCAGAAGACGTTTCGAGAAGATTTGTATTACCGGATCAGCGTGATTCCGATTGAGTTGCCGCCACTGCGTAACCGCGCGGATGACGTTCCACTGCTTGTTACACATTTTGTGCGGACGATTTCCGCGCGGCAAGGCCGCACGCCGCCGGTTATGTCGGACGATGTATTGGAGATATTAAAGGCCCATCCCTGGCCCGGCAATGTGCGCGAGTTGCAGAACGTTATCGAACGCGCTTGCACATTGTGCGATGGGAATATCATCGAATTGAAGGACCTGCCTGAACACATGCGTGGGACTAGGACAGGTGATGTGGCAGCCACGATATCCGACGTCGGGAACGGCACGCCACCGGTGATGCCCCCGACGCCCATGTTGGGGCTGGCTGATAAATTGGCCGGCGCGGCCCAGTGCGCAAAAGGTTTCCCCCTGATACAGTTGAAGGACTTCCTTCGTCGTCAGGAAGTGCAATATATTGAGCAGGCCATCCGCACGGCGGGCGGCAGCAAGGAGAAAGCCGCTGAGACGCTCGGTATCAGCATGGCCACGCTCTATCGTAAACTTTCCCCGAACGCCGCGGATGGAACGGACGAGAACGGTCCCGGCGATCAAGGCTGACGCGGTGTGTTTGTGGCCGGTGATGTGACGATCTGGGACGGCAATGTGTACGGTTTGCCGTGGCGAACATCTTCCAGAGTGGCACAAATCATTTTATTACTGGGCGACAGTTGCTGTGCCAATTCGAGTTCCTGGATCGCCGCGATCGAGTTCCCCAGTCGCCAGTATGCAGTACCGAGTTGGTAGCGCGCGCGGCCATCGTCGGACTGAATGCGCAAGGCGTGGCGGTAGTTGGCGACTGCGGCAGACACGTCGCCACAATGAAACTCGGCGTTGCCCAAGTTCACGAACCCGCTCGCCGAATATCGGTCCAGACGGACGGCCATCCGAAAAGCTCCCCTAGCCTTGTCGTATTGCCCGAGTCCGGTCAGTGCAGCCCCCAGCAGATTGAAAACCTGGGCGTGGCCCGGCTCGATGTTGTAGGCCTCGTTGGCAACTTGGATCGCTTCCGAGAACTTGCCGTGTTTTAGCAGGAACTGCCCCAACTGGAGCCTCGGGCTGACTTCGGTCCTGAATGCCGCAGCGTGGAGATAATCAAGGCGCGCCCGCGCGAAATCACCGCGCTGATCATGGATATCGGCCAGGCAAAGTAATGCGTCTGTGTTGGATGGATCGACGCGTAACATCTCCTGGCCAAGCGTTTGCGCTTTATCGAGTTCGCCCAATGATAGGTACAAGAAAGCCAGGTTGCCCTTCGGACAGAGATCTTCATGACTTACGCGCACCGCCATTAGAAGTTCCTCAAGCGCCTTTTGCCTTTCGCCTGTCGCTGAGTATTCACGGCCAAGGTTGTTCCTGATCCGGGGACTATAGGAAGCAGTCTGCTTTGTTTGGGAATAAAAGCTAACGGGAGTCACCCAATCGGCATTGCGCTGGATGGTGCGCGCCGCCAGCGCGGTCAAGGCCATAACGCAGGCTACGACAGCGATACGGGATGCAAGTGCTTGTGGATGTGGTTGGAGCCGTCTCAGTTGGCGCCGGCAAACGGCAACTAACGCCAGATATAATCCTACGGATGGAACATACAACCAGTGTTCGGCAGCCAGCATAGCCAAATCGGGAATCGCCAGAATCGGCAACACGGCAGCGACGAACCAACACAAACCCAGAAACGCCAGCGGTTGCGTTCGATACGTGCGACCAAGCGCCCATAGCAGCCCGACAGTGATTAGCAACCCGATCATGGTCAATACTTGCGAGCCCGCGCCACTGAGGATCACTTGTCGTTCCATATGCAGGTGTGCTGGCCACACAAGCAATCCGAAGTACGTTGCCAAAGCACGAAATGGTATCTGCCACATCGGCCCTGCCGGCATTGACAGGTCCGGCAGGAAAACCCTGTAAGATTGGGGGAGCACCATGTGTCGCCACACTATGAACGCTCCGACCAGCAAAATAAAAGGCGCAGTCTCCCCCAACGCGCGACGAGTCCGTCCTTCAGTAGATAATGGAAACGCAAAACAGCAGAGAAAGATCAACGACGGGAACACCATCGCACTCTCACGGCTAAACATAGCAGCTACGAACGACAGGGCTGACCCGGTAAAATAAACCATTCGCGAAAGGACGTGGATTCCGCTGCGAACACGGTACTCAAGAAGCAGCAAGAGGGACACAAGTAGAAACAAGAATGACAATGGATCCGCGCGGCCAGCGATATACGTGACAGCGTTGGTATTTACGGGATGAACAGCAAACAAGGCTGCGACAACCAGCGCCATTACTTCATCACCGCTCAATTTTTGGACAAACCGCCACAGAAGCAGAACGCAACCGAGATGACACAAGATATTCACCGCATGATAACCAAGAGGATTCAGCCCTCCAAAAAAATAGTTGATCATGTATGAAACCGTCTGGAGTGGACGGTAGTACTCCGTCCCATTGTCAGCATTGTGAAAGAGATCCGTCGTGAAGACCGTGCCGATGTAGGTACTGTTGCGAATGTAACTGTTATCTTCGATGAGCAACTCATCATCCCAAACGAATCTGTTCGGAAGACAATTGAAGTAGGCGACGATAGTCGCCAGTACCAAGAACAATACGCATTTGCGTTTTGTGAAAGTCATGCCGTGGAATCTCTTAAAAGCAGCTTAGCACCGGAGATGTCATGTTTGGAGTCCAAACAATGCTTAGTCAAGGAAATGCGCCAAAATGGACAGAAGCAGCTGATTATGCGGGTGTGACGTGCGAAAATGTCTTTTCATTTCTGAGAATTTTTAAGGTTCGCGACAGCACGCATGCGCGCGTGTGACAATTTAAGTGATATTGGAGCTTGAAAACCGGGCGCATAAGAGCATAAGTGTGCGATTCGGGGGGGGCCGAGCAGGACATTTGCAGATGGATAGTGTAGTTGGCATCAAGGCTGCTAACTAAAGCAGCGATGAGCATTAGCTCGTTATGAGGAGGGAGGTGAAACAATGAAAACGAATATGCGTAGGACACGGTCGGCGTTCACCCTGGTTGAAATTATGATCGTCGTAGCAATCATTGGGTTGCTCGCCGCGCTGGCAGTCCCTGGGTTCGTGAGAGCCCGCAAGCAGTCGCAGGGTCGGCGCATTATCAATGACGCGCGCCAGATGGACGCGGCCATTGACCAATGGGCATTAGAGGTAGGCGCGTCAAACGGTTCCACGGTTGATACTGTGGCAGCCGCGAAGTATCTGAAGAGGGAGTGGCCTACTACTGACCTGCTGGGTGGCACGTTCAGCGTCGCCAACGGAGTGGGAGCGTCACAGATTGTGATCGCTACGACCACGAAGACGGCGTTGGCCGACGTGGGTATTGACTGGGGTACGTATTAAGCCCGAAACGAACAATAACCTGGGGCAAGTTCTGCCCAGACACAAGAAGAGGCAGGGGGGAGAAACTCCCCTGCCTCTCCTCCAGTTCATCAGTGTAAAAGAGGGTT
>Ga0153915_10007849_pt1 | contig 10104 bp, 7 predicted proteins | sample Opewatmetagenome_2_FD_107003 | JGI IMG/M metagenome (GOLD analysis project Ga0153915, IMG submission 107003) | Freshwater wetland microbial communities from Ohio, USA - Open water 3 Core 3 Depth 3 metaG | ecosystem: Environmental > Aquatic > Freshwater > Wetlands | place: USA: Ohio, Lake Erie... | reverse complement strand
CTCGCCCAGGCGGTACGCGATGAAGCCCAGGCGCAGGTGCAGCTCCGGGTTGTCGCGGTCCACCTTGGCGAGGGCGATGGTGGCGGCCTCGAGCCGGCGCAGCGCCAGCGAGTCGGTCACCGCCGACAGCGAGTCGCGCAGCCGCTCGATGGCGGCACGCGCGTCGGGTTCCTGGGCGCCGAGCGGGCGGACGGCCAGCCCGGCACACCCGGCCAGGAGGCACACCGCGACCGCGAACCGGAAGGGGAACGAGCGCATGGGATATTCCATATATACCGCGGCCCGGCAGGGGGGGTTCATTACAGTTCGATGACACCGCTCAGGGATCGCGGGCGCGCTCCCCCAGAAAGGCCTCGATTCCCTGTGCCACGGCGCGGGCATAGCTCCACTGTCCCGCCTCGCTGCGCAACAGCCGCTCCTGATCGGGCAGCATGATGAACAGACCTTCCGTGAGGGCCGCCGGCATCCAGGTCGGCCGCACCAGGGCATAGTCCCCCCGCCCCATGCCCAGGTCGCGCACGCCCAGCGCTCCCACCAGGGCGCGGTCCAACGCCCGCGCCAGGTCGGCACTGCGCGGCTGGAAGTAGTAGACGCTCGTGCCGCTGTTGACGAATGGATTCACCCCGTCAGGAAGCGCGTTCGCGTGGATCGACACCAGCACGTCGGCGCCGTGGCGCTCGGCGATCTGGGTACGGGGGTACAGGTCCACCGGCGTGGCGTCGCTGCGGGTGAGCACCACCGTGGCCCCGGCCCGCTCGAGCAGCTGCCGTGCCTTCTGCGCCACCGCCAGCACCGCCACCGGCTCGGACAGCCGCGTCGGCCCGGTGGCGCCGAGTGGCGGATGTCCTGGATCCAGAACGATAGTCCGCCCGCGCAACGGGTGGCGCGGATCGATGACCGGCGGCCGGCGCACGTCGAGCAGCAGATCCCGGCCGTCGAAGCGGCTGCGGTAGCCCCACACGCGCCGCGACAGCTCGAGCGTGATGGTCAGCTCGTCCACCGACTCCTGGCGGTAGCTCATGCGGGTGACGAGGGGATCGGTGCCCCCGTACTGCATCCAGTTCACGTCGGACGCCCCGCCGTAGATGCGCAGCGTCAGCGATCGATCCCCTTCCTCCACGCGAAACGGCAGCCGCGCCGGCAGCGGGACGCGCAGCGTTACCCACCCCGACTCCGGCGTCAGCCGCACCGAGCCCACCACGCCGCCCGGCGGCGGCGTTCCGGGGGCCAGCAGGTGCACGTCGGCCGCGCTGACCCATGCCGCGGCGCCGCGCGACAGGGCCAGGCGCACCTCGCCGTTCAGGCGGCCCGAAAGGGCGGCGGTGGTGCCGGTGGGAAAGAACCACTGATACGTCCCGCCGGGCACCGCCTTGCCGACGGTGAGCGAATCGGTCTTGCCGCTGCGCGCGGTGTCGTCGTCCAGCACGATCACGGGAGGCCGCGCCGGATCGAGCACCGACAACGCGAGCGGCCAGATCGCCCGGGCCGTGTCCGCCCCGAGGGATGCCTCGAGCATGGCGCTGCGGTCGAGCGCTTCGGCAGGGAGCCATCCCAGGTACCGATCCGCCCGCGGCGGACGGCGGTAGGCGGTCGAGTCCACGCCGAATGCCCGGATCCCCCAGGCGGGTTCGTCGGGGAGCGTGTCGGGAACGAACGGGATGACGGCCCCGGAGGCCGTGAAGAGCCGCAGCGACGCCCCGGGCGCGGCCCGCACGCGCAGCCGGATCCCGGCGCCCGCGGGCCAGAGCATCGTCCCGGCCGGTGCGAAGCTCGCCGTATCGATCCACACCACGGCGGAGTCGGGAGGGTGGAATCGCGGGGCCAGCCGCAGGTGCGCCACGAGCCGTTGTGTGTCCGCCGCCGCGGCCGCGACGATCGGCATGTCGGCCGCCGTGTCGTCGGGAAGCGGCACCCAGGCGATCCACGCCCCATCGGCCTCGACCGGCACACTGGTCCCGTTCACCGTGAGGGTCGCATCGCCCCGGCCGACGCTGCCGAACAGGAACGAGCTGTCCGTGGCCTGGACGACGTCGGTCGGGGCGGGATACACGACATCGATGCGCAGGGGAGCGGCCGGGACGGCCGCGGGCGGGGGCGCGGGCGCGATTCCTGCTTGCCTCACCCCGCACGCGACGATTCCGAGGGTGGGGAGCAGCGCGGCGTGTCGCATCGCGAGCGAAGCTAGCCGGTCCTCTTTCCGCCCGCCAATTTGCGCAATAGATTGGCCTACCATAACTTCTGCGCCCTATAGGAGATGCGCCGCCCGTGATCACTTGTGCCTACTGCGGACGCGCCAACGAGCCGGGCGCGCTGTTTTGCATCGACTGCGGGAAGCCTCTCTCCAAGGCTGCCGCGGCTAAGAAGGCCGTGCCGACCCCCGCGCCCCAGGACGGGTCCGCGGTCGAGCCAGCACCCGCCCAGATGAGCCAGGGCGGCATGGGAAGCTCCCCCGCCCGTCCCGGGGCATCCTGCCCCTTCTGCAGCGCTCCCACGGTCGGATCGCTGCCCTTTTGCCCCAATTGCGGCCGCCGGCTCTCGGCCCCCGGCTCGGGGCCGGCATGTGCCCGATGCAGCTCCCCGGTGACGGCCGGTGCCAAGTTTTGCGCGACCTGCGGTGCCACGATCGACCTTCCGGCCGGCCTGGCCCGGCCCTCCTCCCGCCCCGGCCCGCGCACCGAGTTCCTGGTTCGACTGGTGCTCCAGGACGACAGCGGCCGGCCGCTGGAAACGTTCGAGAGCGCGCGCACCGACACGACGATCGGGCGGATGGAAGGGGACGTGCGCTTCCCCGAGGACACGTTTCTCTCGCCGCTGCATGCCAAGTTGTCGTGGGAAGACGACCGCCTGGTGGTGCGCGATCTGGGGAGCCGCAACGGGACGTGGGTGTTCCTGGAGGAGCCCTACCGGCTCACCGACGGCGACCTGCTGCTGATCGGATCGCAGATCGTCAAGTTTCGCCGCCTCGGCTACCCCGGTCCCTACGCCCCCGAGGTGGACGCCACCAAGCGGATGGGGAGTCTCACGCCGTCGGCGGACATCGCTGTGCTCACCCAGTTGCGCGCCGACGGCAGCTCGCGCGACGTGATCCAGCTGTCGCCGGGCCGCGACCTCCAGATCGGGCGGGAACAGGGTGACTGGGTGTTCCCCTACGATCCCTCGATGAGCGGGCAGCACGCCCTGGTGCGCTCGGAGGACGCGGATTTCGTCGTCGTCGACGCCGGGAGCCGCAACGGCATCGCGGTAGCGGCGCGCGGCGCCATGCCTCTCAAGGACGGCTCCCGCCTGCTGGTGGGCGACAAGCTGCTGCGTATCGAGATCCCGTGAAGATCTGTCCGGTCTGCTCCCGGGAGTACCCGGACGAGATCCGGTTCTGCCAGGACGACGGCACCACGCTGCGCGGGGCCGCCCCGGCGTCGAGCCTGGTCGGCCAGGTCATCGCCGACCGCTATCACGTGATCAAGAAGCTGGGCGAGGGCGGCATGGGACAGGTGTATCTCGCCGAGCACGTGAAGATGGGGCGGCGCAGCGCGATCAAAGTCATGAGCCCGTCGATGATCCACGATCCCGACGCGGTCGCGCGGTTCAATCGCGAGGCGTCCAACGCGAGCCGGATCACGCATCCCAACGTGTGCGCCGTGTACGACTTCGGCGAGACGCCCGACGGGTTGATCTACCTCGCCATGGAGTTCGTGGAGGGCGTGCCGCTCACCGACCTGATCGAGCAGGAGGGCGCGCTGCCGCTGGCGCGGGCGACGGCGATCTTCAAGCAGACGGCCGACGCGCTGCAGGCGGCGCACGATCTCGGCATCGTGCACCGCGACCTGAAGCCCGACAACATCATGGTGGCGCGCGGGCGCGACGGGAACGATCTCGTCAAGGTGGTGGACTTCGGGATCGCCAAGGCGGTGGGCGGCGACGAGACGGGTCAGAAGGTGACGAAGACCGGGCTCGTGGTCGGCACGCCCGAGTTCATGAGTCCCGAGCAGCTGTCGGGCGACAAGGTGGACGGCCGCAGCGATCTCTACTCGCTCGCGCTGGTCTATTTCCGGATGCTGACGGGCCAGCTGCCGTTCCAGGCGGACTCGGTGCAGGAGACGATGATCAAGCGTCTCACCGACGACCCGGAGAAGCTGGCCGCGGCACGGCCCGACCTCACCTTCCCCGACGGGTTGCAGGAGGTGCTGGACACGGCGCTGGCCCGCACACCGGCCACCCGCTATCAGACGGTGGCCAAGTTCGCCGAGGACGTGCTCGGCGTGGCACAGCTGCGGAAGGGCACGCGGGGCATGGCGCCGGCGACGCGCGCCGAGATCGAGGCGAAGACGCAGGTCATCGACTCGCACGAGACGCGGGCGATGAAGGCGGGGGATCGTGGCAAGAAGCGGTCGCTCGTGCCGCTGTTCGTGGGAGTCGTGGTGCTGCTGGGGTTGGGCGGCGGCGCGTGGGCGATCTTCGGTCGACCGGCGTCGGCGCCGCCGGACACGACGCGCTTGTCGGCGGTGCTGCCCGATTCGACCAAGATGGTGCAGGCCGCCGACACGACGCACCCGGCGCCGGCGACGCACACGACGACCCCGGGACAGCGCGTCCGCACCGATTCGGTGAAGGGCACACCGTTGTCCAATCCCGGCGGCGGAGTCGACGTCAGCAACGCATTCCAGCTCCTCGACGACATGATGCTGAACAAACTGACACCGGCTACGGCCCCATGGGTGCGCGATTCGGCGATGAAGTTCTACAACGCGTCGGCCATCAGTCGAAAAGACAGAGCGTATGCAGCCTTCGTGATCGGGAACGCATGGTGGCAGCTCAACGATCGTCCCAAGGGCTGCCAGTGGGTACGCACGGCCATCCAGTTGGATCCCAGCAGCCCGGCCTACGCGGGCGTCGTCGGCCAGTGCCAGGACTAGCCTGATGTTCGGACGCGCGAAGCCGATCACGATCCGGGTGTTCGCCAAGAGCGACCTCGGCAAGACCCGCGACCACAACGAGGACAACTACCTCGTCGCGGATCTGTCGAAGCGCGACATCACCGCCCCCGTCTCCGAGCGCGAGTACGAGCTGGGCGAGCGCGGCCTGCTGCTCGTGGTGGCCGACGGGATGGGCGGCGCCGCCGCGGGCGAGCTGGCGAGCGAGATGGCCACCGACACCATCTACAAGCAGCTCGTCGGCTCGTGGCTGCGCGAGCAGGAAGTCACGGGCCAGCGCTTCGCGTTGCGGCTCAAGGAGGCGGTCGAGACCGCCAACCAGGAGATCCACAACTACGCCAAGGCGCACCCCGAGAACCGCGGCATGGGGACCACCGCGACCTCCGTCGGCATCCTGGGCGAGCACCTCTACCTCACGCAGGTGGGCGACAGCCGCGCCTATCTGGTGCGCGACGGCGAGGCCCATCAGCTGACCAAGGACCAGTCCCTGATGCAGCGGCTCGTCGAGGCCGGCGAGCTGACCGAGGAGGAAGCGGCGCAGAGCGAGCGCCGCAATATCATCCTCCAGGCGCTCGGTCCCGACGCGAAGGTGAAGGTCGACCTCACCCACCAGGAAGTCCGCCGCGGCGACGTGCTGGTGCTCTGCTCCGACGGCCTCTCCGGGCAGGTGAAGAAGGAGGAAATCGCCCGCATCGCGAGCGAGACGCCGAACCTCATCGCCGTGTGCGACCGCCTGATCGCGCTGGCGAACGAGCGCGGCGGGCCGGACAATATCACCGTCGTCGTGGCGCGCCTCGACGGCGACGGGCTGCGCTCGGCCGCGCGGGCCGAGGAAGTCGGCCACCAGGTGTACCCGCTGATCGACACCGAGGCCAGCACCGATCCGGTGCCCGTGTACCGCGGCAGCAAGCCGCCGGTCCCCGCCGCCCAGAAAGCGAATGAGAGCCGCTGGAAGCTGCTCGTGCTGCTCATCGGCACGGCACTGCTCATCGGCGCCGTGGTCTGGGCGGCCGGCACGCCGTGAAAGCCCAGTTCAAGTTCCTGTCCGGCGCGCGGGCCGGACAGGTCGAGACGTTCCAGAAGGCGTATCTCGGCCTCGGCCGTCACCCCCTCTCCGACGTCCGCTTCGATGCCGAGCGCGACCTCGACGTGTCGTCGCGCCACGCGGCGATCATGGCCAAGGCCGACGGCTACGTGCTGCAGGACCTGGGCAGCAAGAACGGCACCTACGTCAACGGCCAGCGCCTCGAGGGCGACCGCCTGCTGAAGGACGGGGACGTCATCGGGTTCGGGGCCAAGGGCCCGGCCCTGGAGTTTCACGCGCTGCCGGGCGACCTCGACGCCGCGTCCACCGCCACCGCCGAGGCAGCGGCCGGCCGGATGTCGCAGCCGAAGCAGGTCGTGCCCGCCGCGGCCGCCGCCCCGCCGCCGACCCGCAACCCGCCCTCCCGGCCCCGCTCCCGCTCGACCACCGCGATCATCGAGCTGGCGACCCGGCAATGGCGCCGCACCACCAAGGCGTTGTTCGGCGTGCTCTTCCTCGTGGTGGCGCTCGCCGGGTTCGTCCTCTGGAAGGGGGCGCACGACCGCCAGGCCGACATCGCGCGCATCAAGGCGTGGGCCGACAGCGTGGCCGATCAGGCGCAGCGCACGGCGCGGCAGTTCCAGTCGGAGGTCGAGGGACTGCGCGAGGCGAATCAGCAGTCGGTGGCGGAGATCGAGCGGCTGCGCCGCGCGCTGTCCGACGCCGGCAGCGACGTCGGCACGGTGGCCCGGCTGCGGGGGCAGCTCGAGCAGGCGCAGGCCCGCCAGCAGTTCATCGCCGGCGCCGGTGCGGTGGACTACCGCTCCATCTCGGCGCGCAATCAGGACGCCGTGGCGCTCGTCCTGGTCGAGTTCTCCGAGACCGAGCGGTTCTCGGGCACCGCGTTCGCCGTCGATTCGCAGGGCACGCTCATCACCAACAAGCACGTCCTGGTCGGCGTGAACGGCGACAAGACGCCGCGCCGCATCGCGGTCAAGTTCTCCGGCAGCCGCCAGTGGTTCCAGGGACGCTTCATCGGAACGGCCGACGACGCGGATATCGGCGTGCTGCGCGTGATCATCAGCGGCGGCACCCCCCGCGTGCTCGGCCTGCAGCGCGACCCCCACAGCCTGCAGCGCGGCGATCCCGTCGCCATCATCGGCTATCCGCTCGGCCTCGACCTGCCGATGGAAGGCCAGGGCACCGACGTCGTCGCCTCCCCCACCCTCACCGTCGGCACCGTGAGCAAGGTGCTCCCGACGGTGGATCAGGTGGACGGCTACGGCGCCCCGGGATCCTCCGGCAGCCCGATTTTCGACCACGACGGGCGCGTCGTCTCCGTCCTGTACGGGGGCAACCAGGAGTCCAACGGGAAGATCATCTATGCGGTGCCGGTGAGTTTCGTGCGCGACTACCTGACGCGGCTCGGCATCAACGTGCGCTAGGCGGGGGTGACGTTTCCGAGGACCCTGGGCCCTCGGGCACCGGTCGCGCCGGGCAAATTGCCGGGCTTGCCGAGCAGAGTCTGCAGTCCCAGAAAGGCGAACGCCACCGCCTCCTTCGCCTCCCCATCGAAGAACAGCTCGTCGAACGAGCGCAACGGCCGCGGCTGTATCCGCGCCGCCAGCTGCTCCACCAGCGCCGGGTTCTTCGCGCCGCCCCCCGAGATGACCAGCTCGTCCGCCGGCGCCGCCGGGGTCCAGCGCTGCAGCGCACGGGCCACCGTCTCCACCGTGAGCGCCGTGGCGGTCGCGACGGCGTCGTTTCCCGCCCCCGCGAGCTCGATCACCCGGTCGGCGCACGCCTGCCCGAAGCGCTCCCGCCCCGTGCTCTTGGGCGGCGCCTGCTCGAAGTAGGGATCGGCGAGCAGCGCCGCCAGCGCCTTGGCGACCACGCGGCCGCGCCGGGCGCGCTCGCCGTCGCGATCGTAGCTGGCGTCGGGATCGAGGCGGCGCGTGACGGCGTCGATCACCGCGACCCCCGGCCCGGTGTCGAACGCCAGCGCGCCGCGCGTCTCGCCGCGCCGCGGCACCCAGGTGACGTTCGCCATGCCGCCGAGATTCAGGAGCAGGCGGCCGCGCTCGGGGTGACCGAACAGCATCACGTCGGCGAGCGGCACGAGCGGGGCGCCCTGGCCGCCCGCCGCTACGTCGCGCGAGCGAAAGTCGCTCACCACCCGGACGCCGAGCCGCTCGGCGAGCACGGCGGGGTCGCCGAGCTGCAGCGTCGCCCGGCCGGGCTCGTGCCACACCGTCTGCCCGTGCGACGCAACGAAGGAGATGCGCCCCGGCGCCACCTTGGCCGTGGCCAGGAGCTGGAGCGCCGCGCCGGCGAAACGCTCGGCGAGCGCGACGTGCAGCAGCGCCAGCTCCTTCGCCCCGCCGCGCGCGATCGCCTCGATGATGGCGCCGCGCTCCGGCGCCGAGTAGGGCTCCTGCCGGAAGGCGACCAGCTGCGCCGTGGTCGCCGCGTCGTCCAGCCGCACCAGGGCGCTCGAGACGCCGTCGAGCGAGGTCCCCGACATGAGCCCGACCGCCAGGTGCTCCGTCACGGCGCCGGCGAAGCCGGAGGTGGATCGCCGACCGCGTGGCGCACCAGCCCGCCGGCGGCTTCGAGCCGCCGCCGGGCCTCGTCCCGCCCCACGCCGGCGCGCACCATCACGATCGCGAGCTTCACGCTCCGGTCGGCCGCGTCGATCGCCGCGCGCGCCCGCTCGCGGCTCACGCCGCACGCCTCCATCACGATGCGCTCGCCGCGGTCCACCAGCTTGGCGCTCAACGCCATCAGGTCCACCATCAGGTTGCCGTAGGCGCGGCCCATCCGGATCATGGCCCCGGTCGAGATGGTGTTGAGCACCAGTTTGGTGGCGGTTCCCGCTTTCATCCGGGTGGAGCCGGTGAGCGCCTCGGGCCCCACCACCGGGACGATCACGACGTCGCACGTGTCGACGAGCAGCTTGGGGGGCGGCGAGCACGACACGATGACCGTGCGCGCCCCGATCGTCTGCGCGCGCGACAGGGCGGCGCGCACATACGGCGTGGTGCCGCTCGCGGCGATGCCGACGACGACGTCCTGTGGGGTCACGCCGGCGGTGTCCATCGCCGCCATCCCGGCGTTGACGTCGTCCTCGGCGCCTTCGGCGCTCTTCACCAATGCGGGATACCCGCCCGCGATCACGCCCACGACCAGCTGGGGCGGCGTGCCGAAGGTGGGCGGGCACTCAGCCGCGTCGAGCACTCCCAGCCGGCCCGACGTTCCCGCACCGACGTATACCAGCCGCCCGCCGGCCCGGAACGCCTCCACCACGAGATCGATCGCCCGCGCCAGCGCCTCGCGCTGGTGCCCGACGGCCTGCGGCACCGCCCGGTCTTCGGCGTTGAGGAGGTCCACGATCTCGAGGCTCGACGCGACGTCGATACGCTCGGTGCGCGGATTGCGCTGCTCGGTGAGGCGGGGATCCTGGAAGGCCGGTGTGTCGGGCATGACGCGTGGCCGCAAAACTAGGGCGTGGCCGGCGGCGCCGTAAGGGTTTATCGTCGCTGCATGAACGACGAAGGGAAACGCTGGCCCGTCGGCATCACCGTCCTGGCCGTGCTGGCGGTGTTCTACACGCTGTATTTCGCGCGCACCTTCATCCTCCCGATCGTGTTCGCCCTGCTGCTCGACTTCCTCCTCAGCCCGGCCGTCCGGACGCTGGTCCGGTGGCGCGTGCCGCTGCCGCTGGCTGCCGGTCTCGTGCTCATCGCCCTGCTGGGCGTGGGCGGCCTGGTCGTCTACGATCTCGCCGGGCCGGTGCAGAGCTGGGCGGAGCACGCACCGGAGTCCGTGGCGACCGCGCAGAGCCGGCTGCGGCGGCTGCTGAAGCCGCTACAACGGGTGACCAAGACCGCCGAGCAGGTGGAAAGCGCGGCGGGCGGGGTCGCGGGGGGAGGGACAGGAACCACGAAGCCCACCGAAGTAGTGGTGCGCGGTCCCAGCATCGTGTCGCGGCTGTTCGGCTCGACGCAGCGGTTTCTCGCCGGCCTGCTGGAGGTCACCATCCTCCTCTATTACCTGCTCGCCGCGGGCGACCTGTTCCTCCAGAAATTGATCAAGGGCCTGCCGAACGTGCGCGACCGGAAGAAAGCGATCGAGATCGCGCGCGCCACGGAG
>Ga0153915_10007848_pt1 | contig 10105 bp, 6 predicted proteins | sample Opewatmetagenome_2_FD_107003 | JGI IMG/M metagenome (GOLD analysis project Ga0153915, IMG submission 107003) | Freshwater wetland microbial communities from Ohio, USA - Open water 3 Core 3 Depth 3 metaG | ecosystem: Environmental > Aquatic > Freshwater > Wetlands | place: USA: Ohio, Lake Erie... | reverse complement strand
AGCTGGATTCACAACCGGGCGACCTCGCCGCACGTGGACGGGCGCAGCGAGCTGGTCCGTGAGTTCGAGCAGTTCTTCGCGTACATCTTCAACACCTCTCCCGACGGCATCAGCATCCTGGACCTGGATTTCACGATCCTCGGCGTCAACACGACGATGGAGCGGTGGTACGCACACGCGGCGCCGATCACGGGCCGCAAGTGCTACGAGGTCTACCACGGACGCTCGTCCCCCTGCGAGAACTGCCCGACCATCACCTGCTGCGCCTCCGGCCGGCCGCAGACCGGGTTGGTGCCCTACGAGGCGCCCGAGCAGATGCCGGGGACGCAGGAGCTGTCCGTCTTCCCGCTGTACGACGACACGGGGAAGCTGTTCTGCCTCATCGAGTACGTGCGCGAGATCTCCGATCTCAGCGAGGAGGAGCGCACGATCGAGACCCTGAAGAGGCGCATCCAGTTCCAGGACAAGACCCTGCACGAACAGGAGGTGGCCCTCGAGGTCCTCCTGCGCCGAAGCGACCACGCGGAGCGGCGGGCCGTCGCCGACGTCCTTGCCAACATCACCGCCTCCATCTCGCCGGTGATCGCACGGCTCAAGGAGCGGCTCGGCCGCAGCGAGCACCTGGCGGACGTGCAGCTGCTGGAATCCCTGCTCTCGCGGATCACCTCCCCCCTCATCGGCAGGCTCACCGCGCAGAACCGGGAGTTCACCCCGCGCGAAAGGGAGATTGCCTCCCTCATCGCCGAAGGCAGGACGAGCAAGGAAATCGCCGAGCACCTCTGCCTCACCGTGAAAGCGGTGGACTTCCACCGGATGAACCTGAGGAGGAAGCTGCGGATGGGGGGCTCCAGCCAGAGCCTGCAGGCGAGGCTGCTGGAGCTGGAGCAGGGCTAGCCTAGCCACGGAAGGCGAGGTCGGCCGAGGTGCAGCACGGCGGAGCCGTGCGAAAGGCGGCAGCCGACCCGCAGGACGGCAGCCGACGTGCGGAGCAAGGCGGCGAGAGTCGCGAAGCGGGCGGCGAGAGCCCCACGGATGGCCGAAAGGCCGACCGCGTCCGAAGGACGTGCGAAAGGGGCCCCAGGGCGAAGAGCGACGCCGAAGCCTCTCGCTGCCCGCTCCGCGGTCAGCTGCCGGCCAGGGGGCGGCGCTCAAAGTTGCGGAGCCCTGGGGAGCTTGCCGGCGGCCCTGCCCGCATCGCGCGCAGCGCAGAAAAAGGGCGCCTCCTCCCGTGAAGGGAAGGGCGCCCTTTCCTGTTGCAGGGGCAGGTTGAGCGCTAGACCTTCTGCACTTTCACCAGAGCACCGTCCTTCAGGCCGCTCTTGTAGATCGCGTCTGTGACCGCCGCTACCTGGCAGGCGTCCGCGAACGTCGGGACGGAGTACGACTTGTCCGGCTGGCCCAGCAGCTGCAGGCCGAAGTTCAGGTACTGCCAGCGGAAGTACTGCAGGTAGCCGTTGATCAGGCCCGGAACGGCATCCGTGTTCAGGTGGCCGTCCGAGCCGGGGTCGGAGAGGTGGATGTGCGTCCAGCCGCGCTCGCGGGAGGGCACCTTCATGCCGTCCGGACGCGTGTGGGAGTAGAACTTCAGGTAGGCCTGGTCCTCGAGCTCCCACTGCGCGCCGCCGCGGTTGCCGTGGAGAGACGTCAGGAAGAATGCCTTGTGACCCGTGGAGGTGCGATTGGAGCGGAAGGTGATGGCGCTGCCGTTGTCGAAGTATCCCACCGCCTCGAACGCGTCCACGGCCTTGCCCGCCGCGCGCTTGTCCGAGCCGCGGATCATCGTGAGGTCCTCCGCGTCTCCGTCATAGACCCGGGTCTGCGCGGACACCTCGACCACCTTCCTGCCGAGGACGAACTGCACGAGGTCCACCATGTGGGCCCCGAGGTCCTCGATGACGCCCCCCAGTCCCTGCTCCGCCTGGAAGCGGAAGTTGGATCGTCCCGCCCGGCCCCAGTCCTGGAGGAACTGCGACTCGCCCTCGAACCATCCCGACTTGCCCAGCACCAGGCCGCCCTGGATGAGGCGGCGGGCCTCCAGCACGCCGGGGGCGCCCTGGTAGCAGAACGTCACCATGGTCGGGGTGCCGGCGGCCTTTGCCGCGGCCGCCATCTCCTGCGCCTTTTCGAGCGATGAGCTGAGCGGCTTCTCGCATACCACCGCCTTGCCCGCCTTCAGCGCGGCGAGGGCCATCGGGGCGTGCTCCTTGTTCGGAGCGGTCACAACGACGAGGTCGGCCTTGGCGATCTCTTTCTGCCAGTCCGTGGACGTGCGGGCGTACCCGTACGCCTTCTGCGTGACTGCCAGCTTCGCGGCGTCCCGGCCGGCCACGCAGTCCATGACGAACTCCAGGCCCCGGGGGCGAAGCTGCAGGTTCGCCTCGAGGATCGCGCGGGGATGGGCAATGCCGCCCATGAACCCCTGGCCTATGACCAAGACGTTGATCTTCTTCATGGCATCCTCTTCTCTTCTTGCCTTCTGGCGGATTTTGGCCGTGGGACTCAACTGGCTCGCCGTCGCTCTCGTGAACACGCGGCTTCGTCCTTTCCATGGCCCGGGTTGCACTATAGCTTCTGACCTGCCGGAGCGCCACCCTAGGCTCGACCTAGGGTTACGCTCGTCTTTTTCTGGTGTTCCGTGTTGCCTTGCAGCGCGCGATACTGCATGCGGCGTGCTGCGTCTGCAGGCGCAGGAAGCCGCGCTAGAAGCCGCGAAGGAGGCATCCAATGGCCGCAAGTGATCCCGTTCTTCAGCCCATCAAGATCGGAGCCCTGACAGCTCAGAACCGATTTGTCATCAATGCGATGGAATGCTGTGACTCGGACACGGAAGGAAACCCGACTGAGAAGACCTACCGCCGCTACCGCAACCTCTTCGAGGGAGGCGCGGGGCTGATCGACCTGGAAGCCATCACCGTCCAGTACGAGTCCCGCGGACGGGAGTTCCAGCTCTCCGTCATGCCGCGCAACCAGAAGGCGCTCACGAAGTTCGTGGCGGAGCTGCGTAAGGTCAACCCGAAGGCCCTGTTCGTCTGGCAGCTCACGCACTCCGGCGAGCTCAGCCACCCGGGGTTCTCCCGCCGCGTGTGCGTGAAACCACTTCCCGGGTTCGGCGGCGACGTCATCGATGAAGAGTACATAGAGAAGGCCATCGACGAGTTCGTGGCGGCGGCCAAGATTGCCCACGACTGCGGGGCCGACGGCATCGATTTCAAGAACTGCCACGGGTACCTCGACTCGCAGATCCTGCGGCCCTACAACGACCGCAAGTGGAAGTACGGCGGCCCCTGGGCCAACCGCACCCGGTTCACCTATACCATCTACGAGCGCATCCAGACGGAGATCAACGACCCGAAGTTCATCATGGGCTCGAAGGTCTCCATCTACGAAGGGTTCCCGGGCGGTCAGGGGACGGCAGGCCCGGATTCCCCCATCATGGACCTCACCGAGTCCCTGGACCTGGTGAAGGGCATGGAGGCGCGCGGGGCGAAGTTCATCATCGTCTCCGCGGGAAGCCCTTCCATCACGCTGGCCAAATCCCAGCCGGACAAGCGGGTCCCGGACGACTGCTACCTGCACTTCACGTTCCAGAAGCGGGTCCGCGACGTGCTGAAGCCCGAGACCGTGGTCATCGGCTCGGCGTACTCCGTCCTGAACAACGGCAAGAACGAGCTTCAGGCGCGCAACAAGGAAGAGAACACGCTGTGGTTCTGGGCGAACAAGAACATCCGCGACCACGTGACGGACATGGTGGCCATCGGGAGGCAGTCCCTCGCGGACGGCCAGCTCCCGCGCAAGTTCGTGGAGGGACGGGAGAAGGACATCCGATGGTGCAACGCCTGCGACGACTGCATCGAGCTGCTCATCCGCCAGAAGCCGGTCGGCTGCGTCACGCACGACAAGGAGTACAACAAGGCGCTGCGGGAGATCCGCAAGGCCGAGGGAGAGCTTGCCGCGAAGCGCACCTAGGTCAGCCGCGCCAAATGACGCGCGAGCGCGTCGGGCGCGGCGAGGGGACGCCGAGGGCGGCCGAGGCCAGGGATGGCCGAAAGGCCGCCCATGTGACAGACTGCGCCCATGGCAACCACTCGCACGGCGCGGCACGCGCACAACGTGTTTTTCACCTTGCTCGACAGTTCGCCCGCCCGGCGGGACGGGCTCGTGCGAGACTGCTATGAGTACCTGGAGGGCCACGACGGCGTCGTGGCCCTCTCCGCGGGCACCCGGGCGGAGGGCTGCGAGCGAGACGTCAACGACGTGCAGTTCCACGTCTCGCTGCACATGGTCTTCCGCGACCGTGCCTCCCATGACGCCTACCAGACAGCCCCCCGGCACATGCAGTTCGTCGAGCGCAACCGGGCGAACTGGAAAACGGTGAGGGTGTTCGACTCCACGCTCCCGCCGCTCACTAGTTGAGCGGGAGGGCGATCTCGGTGAGGAGATCCTCCGGCTTCGTGGTCCGGGGGTCGTTGAGGTAGCTCCAGGTCGCGCGCCCTCAGTCCCACCACATCGCGCCGCGGGGCTGCTCCAGCATCACGGCCTTGAGGAACTGCACGGCCTTCTTCAGGCCTTCCGGGCCGCTCATGAGCGAATCCTCGTGCTCGATGCTCATCACGTAGTCGTAGCCCACCAGGCGCATCGTGCTCACCAGGTCCTTCCAGACGCTGAAGTCGTGCCCGTATCCCACGGTGCGGAAGAGCCATGACCGCTGGGCTTCCTGCGCGTAGGGCTTGTTGTCCAGGACCCCGTTGACCTGCGCCACCAGCGGCTCCACCCGGGAATCCTTGGCGTGCACGTGGTAGAGGCAGTCCGCCAGCGCCCGCACCGCCGCGGTGGGATCGATGCCCTGCCAGAACAGGTGGCTGGGGTCGAAGTTGCACCCGATCTCCTCGCCCACGGCGGCCCGCAGGCGCAGGAGCTTGTCCGGCGAGTACACGGCATCCCCGGGGTGCATCTCCAGGCAGATCATCTTCACGCCATGGGCGCGCGCGAAGGCCGCTTCCTCTTTCCAGGTCGGGATGAGCTTCTGCTCCCACTGCCACTTCAACGCCTCGGTGAAGTAATCCGGCCAGGGGCAGGTGATCCAGCTCGGGTTGGCATCCGCGTCCGAGGTTCCCGGGCAGCCGGCAAACGTGACGATGCGCTCCACTCCGATCTTGCCCGCCAGCTGCACGGCCTCCCGGAAATCCCTGCGGTGCCGGTCCGCGAAGTCCTTCCTCGGGTGCACCATGTTGCCGTGGCACGAAAGCGCGCTCACGAACAGGCCTGATTTCTCCACGACAGACCGGAACGATTTCAGCGCTTTCTCGTCTGCCAGCAGCCGGGAGGGATCGATGTGCTTCTTGCTGATGAACCCTCCGCAGCCGATCTCCACGGCGTCGCAGCCCTGGGCCTTGATGGCCTCCAGGGCCTCCTCGAATCCGCGGTCGTAGAACAGCGTGTTGAATGCACCGAGCTTCATGAAGCCACCTCCTGGTTGACGCCGCCTTTCGGCGTGGACGGCGAACGCGCGCTGATGCGCGACTGGATGCCCCGGCCGCCGGCCGCGAGGACAAGGAAGCCCGCGGCGGCGAGCAGCGGGAAGATGCCCAGCGCGAGCTGGAACGACCCCCAGCGCGAAACGACGGAGACGACGAACGGCACCACGATGCCCCCCAGCGGGACGGCAAGCTTCACGATGCCCAGGGCCGTGCCGGACATGTCGCGGTAGAGCGTCCCCGTGAGCGTGATCAACAGGGGAAGCAGGGACGAGACCCCGGCACCGGTGAGCAGCAGCGCGGCAATCGTCCCGCCCGGCGGCAGCGGCACGAAGAACAGCACGGCGGAAAACACGGTGGCCGCAGCGAAAAGCCAGCGGATCATCAGCAGGAGCCGCACCCGGCTTGTGAGCAGGCCCAGGAGCACCCGGCCCGCGGCGATGCCGCCCAGAAAGATCACCAGGCCGACGTTGGACTGCACCAGGCCGTAGCCCCTCAGGTCCCGGAGGAACCCGGGCAGAAGCCCCGTCAGCCCCAGCTCGATGCCGACGCCGAAGACCGCCAGCAGGAGGAAAACCGCGAGCACGCCCTGCGTGCTCAGGAACTTCACCCGCTGCCGGATCGACATGCCCGCCCCGGTCCCCTTGCCGGCCCGGGAGAAGAGGAACAACAGGGCAAGCGCGCACACGACCAGCGCGGACTGCACAATGGAGCGCCGCCAATCCATCTGGAGGAAGATCAGGTACAGCGTGATGCCCAGCGCGCCGAAGGTGACGAAGAAGTGGTTCACGCTGATGTGCAGGCCCTGCCGGCGGTCGTGGATCCCCAGCAGCATCGCGTCGGCAACGCCCTCGTAGGAGCCGATGCCCACGCCGATGAAGAGCATGATCAGCAGGTTCACGGAGTAGGCGGGCCACAGGTAGTACAGGAAAAACGAGACGGCCAGCAGGAAGCTGCCGCCGGACATGAGACGGGCCTTGTCCGAGGTGTCTGCCAGCGTCCCCGAGGCGAGAACGGAGACGATGAAGCCCACGTTCTGCACCGAGATCAGGAGACCGGTCTGGTACGGCGTGTGGCCGATGCTCCCCGAGGCGGCGCCGATCACCGCGGTCCCTACCCCGAGGAAGAACATGGACAAGTACGAGGAAGCGGTCAGCACGCCGCGGTGCCTGATCATGCGAGCTCCTTCCTGGCGGCTTGAGGACGCCCGGGGGCGGCGCGGGCGCCCCCGGGGCATGCGCGTGCCTCTACTTCACCACGGGGACGTCGACCCGCTTCCCGCCCTTCATGGCGGACTCGTGGGAGCAGATGCCGGCCATTGTCCAGTTGGCCGCGCGCCGCGCGTCCACCGCCGATTCCCGGCCTTCCACGATGGCGCGGATGAACTCGTGGGCCAGGTGGGGGTGGGACCCGCCGTGGCCGGCGCCCTGGATGAAGGAGGTGTGCTCGTGCTGCTCGTCGTAGACGCCGTGGATGGTGTACGGGGCGACCTCCTTCGGCAGGCGATGGCCGAAATCCGGCACCTCGACCCGCTTCGCCTCTTCGTATCCCGAGTACAGGACCGGCTTCTCGCCGGCCAGCTGCTCCCATTCGAAGGAGAGCTTCGTCCCGTATACGTCGAAGCTCTCCCGGTACTGCCGGATGGTGTCGAAGAGCGAGCGAGTGACCTCGCAGGAGAGGTCGGAGTTGCGCAGCTTCATCAGCGACGTCTCGATGGCGAACGGCGAGCCGTACTTCTTCGCGTACTCCTCGCGGATCGTGCCCGACCCGAAGCACACCACGGACTCGACCTCTGCGCCTGCCAGGGCCATCAGCGGGCTCACCGCGTGGGTGGCATAGTGCATGGGGGGGAACCCGTACCAGTAGTCGGGCCAGCCCGGCAGGCTCATGTTCTGCTGGTGCGAGCCGCGCAGGAACTGGATCTTGCCCAGCTCTCCCTTGTCGGCCATCTCCTTCACGTACAGGAACTCCCGTGTGTACACGGCGGTTTCCATCATCATGTAGACCTTGCCCGACTTCCTGCGGGCTTCGGCCACCTTCAGGCACTCCTTCACGGTGGTGGCCATGGGGACGGTGCTGCAGGCGTGCTTGCCGGCTTCCAGGGCGGCGATGGTCATGGGCGCGTGCGCCGCGATGGGGGTCACGACGTGGATGGCATCGATCTCCTTCACGCGGAGGAGATCCTCGAACCTCGTGAACCGGCGTTCCACCTTGAACATGTCCCCGACCTTCTTGAGGCTTTCCTCGTTGCGCTGGCAGATGGCGTAGCACTCCGCGTCCGGATGCTTCTGGTACAGGGGAATGAACTCCGCTCCGAACCCGAGGCCGACGACTGCGACCTTCACCTTTCCTGACATGGGAAACCTCCTCTTGCCCTGGGTGTGCTCAGCCTGTGCAACGGCGAGTATCCCCCGGGAGAGCCGGGAAATCAAGCGAGGGGAAGACACGAGCAGATGCCCGGCGGGGATGTCCTGCCGCCCTTTACAGGCTTTTTACAGTCCTTTTCTCCCCTGCTGACATCGCGGAGCAGCGCCCGGGCCATACTCAGTTCCATGAACTCACTCGTGGAGGTGCATATGAACAGGCTGACGGGCATCCGGGGAACTGGAATCCGGCGTCGATGGATGGTTCTCGCGGCGGCGCTGGCCGCCATGATCCTGCCGGGCATCTGCGGCGCGGACGGGCTCATCATCATCGATGACCCCCCGTTCGTCGTCCCCGGGCATTTCCGTTTTTCCCCGCTGCAGGTTTCCTTCCACCGTGTCACGGTCGACGTGAAGGGCCTCGTCGCGGAAACCACGGTGGACCAGGAGTTCTACAATCCCAACCGCGAGCGGCTCGAGGGGACCTACGTCTTCCCCCTGCCGCAGGGCGCCCAGATCGACAAGCTGTTCCTGGAGATCGGCGGAAAGATGACGGAAGCGGAGCTGCTGCCGGCGGACAAGGCGAGAGCCCTGTACGAGGACATCGTGCGCCGGATGAAGGACCCTGCGCTCCTGGAGTACGCCGGCCGAGGCGCATTCAAGCTGCGCGTGTATCCCATCGAGCCGCTTTCTGGAAAGCGGGTCCGGATCCGCTACACCCAGCTCCTGAAGAGCGACGCCGGGATCACGGAATACACCTACCCCCTGAACACGGAGAAGTTCAGCTCCACGCCGATCAAGGACGTTTCCGTGAAAGTCACCCTGGACGGCAGCGAGCCGCTCAGGAGCGTATACTGCCCGACCCACCCGGCGGAGATCCGCCGCGACGGGGATCGCCGCGCGGTCGTCGGCTGGGAGGGGAGCAACGTGTGGCCCGACACGGATTTCAAGGTCGTCTTCAGCCGCACCCCCAATCCCCTGGGCATCGACCTGGTGGCGAGCCGGCAGCCCGGAGAGGACGGGTACTTCATGCTGCTGGCCTCTCCCGGCATCGCGCCGAGCGCGCAGGTCCAGCCCAAGGACGTCTGCTTCGTGCTGGACACCTCGGGGTCGATGGCGGGACCCAAGCTGGAGCAGGCGAAGAAGGCGCTGCTGTTCTGCCTCGCGAACCTCGGGGCGGACGATCGTTTCGAGGTGATCCGGTTCTCCACCGAGGGCGAGCCGCTCTTCGGCAGCCTCGTGCCGGCGGACGCGGCGCACCTCTCCAGGGCCAGGTCGTTCGTCGAGGACCTTCGACCCATCGGCGGCACGGCCATCGAGGACGCCCTCGCGGCCGCGAAGAAGCTGCGGCCCGCCGACTCCCGGGAAGCAAGGCCCTACACCGTGATGTTCCTCACGGACGGCATCCCCACGATCGGGGAAACCCGCGAGGACCCCCTGGTGGACTTCATCCGGTCGGCGGGCCGTTCCACCCGGATCTTCACGTTCGGCATCGGCACTGACGTGAACACCCATCTCCTGGACCGGATCGCTTCGGAGACCCGGGCTGCCAGCCAATACGTGCTGCCGGGGGAAGACCTGGAGGTGAAGGTAAGCGCGTTCTACTCCAAGATCCGCGACCCGGTGCTCACCAACCTTTCCCTCTCGTTCACCAATCCTTCGATCCGCGTCACCCGCGTAATGCCGTCCTCCCTCCCCGACCTTTTCAATGGCGACCAGCTGGTCGTATTCGGGCGGTACTCCGGATCCGGCCCCGCGGCGGCGAGGATCTCCGGCACGTTCAACGGCAAGCCGCGGGAGTTCGCGGCGGACGTCGATTTCCCCGACCGGACTTCCGGGGATTCCTTCGTGCCCCGGCTCTGGGCGGCCCGGCGGGTGGGGTGGCTCCTGGACGAGATGCGGATGCACGGGGAGTCGTCGGAGCTCAGGGACGAGGTGATCCGGCTGGCCCGGGAGTTCGGCGTTGTCACACCGTACACCGCCTACCTCGTGCTGGAGGATGAGGAGCGGCGCGGGGTGGCGATGAACCTGCGCTCTTTCCAGGAAATGGAGCAGGACCACGCCGTGCGGGACGACGCGAAATCCCGGCTGGACTCCGTTCGGCGCGAGGCGGCGTCGGAATCCGGCCGGCCCGGCGCATCCGCGGTGGAAAACTCCCTTGCGCTCCAGGGCCTGATGTCGGTCACGAACCTGCCGCAGGCCGCGCCGGTAGCAGGGATGGCGAAGAAGACGCCGGAGGCCGGCGGCGCACCGGGCACGTCGCAGGGT
>Ga0153915_10007847_pt1 | contig 10106 bp, 12 predicted proteins | sample Opewatmetagenome_2_FD_107003 | JGI IMG/M metagenome (GOLD analysis project Ga0153915, IMG submission 107003) | Freshwater wetland microbial communities from Ohio, USA - Open water 3 Core 3 Depth 3 metaG | ecosystem: Environmental > Aquatic > Freshwater > Wetlands | place: USA: Ohio, Lake Erie... | reverse complement strand
TCGGCGGACGCGATCAGCGCCAGCATCGCTGAAGCCACGCCCAGCCCGGCCGTGACGATAGCCAGCGCGCATTGGGTTGCTGTGAGCGGGCGCCCGCGCGGGCGCCCGGGCCGTTCCGATTCGGGGATTATCGACATCTCCGTCAACTGGCTTTATTATTTTGACGCGGGCGGCGCGCCTTTGTTACGGGCTCGATGCTCGGCGCGCTTGCCGGAGGGTGAGGAAAGGGAAAGATGCGGTTCTCACCTGGCACGCTTCTAGCGCTGTTTGCCATTGCCGCTGCCCTCCTGCTCTCGGCGTGCGGCGGGGGTGGGTCTAAGCCCGAGTCGACGGCCGAGACCGCATCGCCGTTCAGCGAGACGGTTGCCTCGAAGCTGGCCGCTGCCCTGGACGTCGGTGGCCCCGGATCAATCCTCTGGGAGAAGGAGAATACCAGCGCCTGGAGAGACGCCCAACTCTTCGCTAACAGGATTCTAGGGGAAACGGACGTTCCCTCCCTGGAAGAGATGGACATCGACGTGCTGGATGACGAGATGGCTGGTGATGCGAGGACGGTCACGGCTCGTGTGCGCGTGGCGGACCTCACGGCCGACTACCGGATCTCGATGCGCGAGGTCGGCGGGCAGTGGGTAGTGACCAACTACGAGGTTGAAGAGATCGTGGAGGCCATGGGGCGTTGACAGCTTTTGGGAGCGATGAGCCTCACCGGCGACGGCATTGGCGCGGGGTGAAGTGCCCATGACGCTGTCAGACCGTCTCCTCAGCTTGCTCAGGCTGAGCGGGCTCGTGGTCATAGCCGCTGCTGCGCTGGTCCTTGCGCCGGGCTCAGCGGGCGATGACGTCGCCGCCCAGGACAATGAAGTGCTGCTAGGCCCGATGTACGGAAAGACGTTCAAGACGGTGGCCGAAGCGCCGAAAGAGGCGTGCCAGCAGATCAGCGGCCCGCTGGGACAGGTGGAGTGGAGCGACCGCGGGGTCTCGGATCAGGGGCTGTTGTCTCTAGGGCTGGTGGCCAAGACGGGCGCTATCCCGTTCACGATCTCGGGGGCGGCGGACTGCACTTGGGTGGCAGTGGGAAACGATTTCACGGCGCCGGCATCGGACTCCTACGACGTCAAGTTCGTGGTAGATGTGTCGGGCGCCCTAGTCCTAAACGGGCTTACCTCGGTGGGGTGCGATGCGGAGCGGGCAGGGGCGCAGCTCTTCGCGTTCCTGTGGGATCAGGAGACCGGGGCTGTGGTTGCCGCCAGGCCGGTCCCTTTGCCGGACGTGGAGAAGCCCACCCTGGACCACGATGGGTGCTCGGCGCAGTCTGCTGTGACCGGGGTCTTCACAGTCCTGGCAGGGGCGGTCGGAGGGGTGGCGAAGACGCTCAAGCTGGGGTCGCACACAATCCCTCTGAACGACCTGGGCCGGGCCGATGATATCGTGGCCGGCAAAGACTTTCTTGGGCAGCTTTCCAACTGGCCGGCGGTGCAAAGGATCGATGAGCAAGGTTATGAGTTCTCGTTCGAAGGGCCAGTACGGCTGGAGAGCGGCAAGAGCTACGGAGTGGCCGTCGGCTTGTTCGGCTTCGCCCTGTCGCTCGCCAGCGCCGCCAGCGGTGCCGGCTATGCCACGGTACTGTTCGAGGCGGGCAGCTACGAGTTGTACGACTGGCCCAACAACTTCAAGGTGGAGATCGGCCCTTCGCGGCTGGCTGGCATCCGGATCTCACGCGCGGGCGCACAGGAGGCGACGGCGACGCCATCTCGAACCGGGACGGCTGTTCCCAGGAGCCCGACCCCGTCCGCGACCCCACGCTCCGGCGCCGACCTCTTCGTGACGAAGCTGGACTCGCCCGACCCGGTCGTGAGCGGGGACAAGATTGTCTATACGCTGCTGGTCGCCAACCTCGGCTCGGCGGCGGCGACGGGCGCCCGCGTGGACGACGAGTTGCCGACCGGCGCCACCTTCCTTTCGGCCAGCCCCGGCTGCAGCCAAGGCACGAAGGTGAGCTGCGACATAGGCACTCTGGCACCGGGAGACACGGCCACGTTCACGATCACCGCGACGGCGCCCAGCGTGACTTTGCAGACATCGATCAAGAATTGCGCCGTCGCTCACGCCGACAACGACAAGAACACCGACAACAACGATCACTGCCAGTGGACGAGCGTCAGTCCGGCGCCAACTCAGGAGTCGCCCACGCCGCAGGCCACTCCAGGGTCGCCCACTCCCGGGCCGCTCACGCCCACGCCGGCGCCGACTGTCACCTGCCGCGCCGCTCCCTCGGACCTGACGGCAAGCATGTACTTGAGCGGGGGCGTGGCCTGGATCGACCTAGACTGGACAGACAATTCGGGCGATGAGGATGGGTTCAAGATCGAGCGCGCTACGAATGCCGGCGGCCCCTACACGTCGCTCGTCACGATAGGGCCGGGCGCGACATCGTGGACTGACTACACACTAGCGTTTGGACCCGACAACTACTACTATCGGGTCAAAGCCTATGGACTCGAGTGCGACTCGGGGCCGTCCAACGTCGCCAGCGTTGCGGGCCGCTGGCCCACACCCACGTCGGTGCCGGCCTGCGGCGACGTTGTCCCTCCATCGGGGCTGATAGCGACAAGTCAGTACCCATCAGAAGGGGGCTTCTTTGTCGACCTGCGGTGGCAGGACAACTCTACCAACGAGACGGGCTTCGTGGTTCAGCGGGCGGTGGCCCCCGAGGGGCCGTGGGGCCATGTGGCCAGCCTGTGGCCGGACAGCACGCAGCTCATGGACGCGCCGCCGGCCGGGCCGAGCTTCTGGTACTACCGTGTGCTGGCGGTGGGAACGGGGTCCTGCAACTCGGCGCCCACCGACATCGCCATGGCATCCAGGCCGTAGCGGATGTCCTGTTCCGAAGCTGAGGACAAGAGCAGGCAGGGTATCGAGGACTTGCCTAGCGGTAGCGGAGGCGCCTGGCCCTCGTCCTGCGCACAATGATCGCTGCGGCGGCTGCCGCCACGAGGGCGGTCGAGGGCGTTTCTGCTGGCCTTGAGAGGCCTGCACGCCTGTGGTAGTATCTGATTCGGTCGGGGCGTAGCGCAGTCTGGTAGCGCACCTGAATGGGGTTCAGGAGGTCGCTGGTTCAAATCCAGTCGCCCCGACCATTAGATTCAGAATCGACCCTCCGGCGACATAACGATGCCGGAGAACACCCCCAGAGCGCACATAATTGGCGTCTCCCGTGACGCACCCCTAGAGCATCACCACTACGTTCAGGGCTACCTCTACGCTTGCGAGGCCGAAGGCAAGAGCGCGGCCACTGTGGTCTCTTACGCCGAGAACCTGGGCCGCTTCCAGGCCGTCGCAAGGGAGCTAGGGTTGCCGGACCGACCCGAAGACATCACCCGACAGCACGTCCGCATGTTCCTGGCCCACCTTCACCGTCGGGGCAACTCCCCGGCTACCGTCAACGACCGCCTGGCCGTCCTTCGGCTGTGGTTCAGGTGGCTGAAGGGCGAGGGCATCGTTCAAGCCGACCCCACCGAGGGCGTGGGGAAGGTGCGCCAGGAGAAGAAGGTGCTCAAAGTGCTGACCCCTGCCCAGGTGCGAGACCTCCTGGCCGTCTGCCAGCGCGAGGGACGGAAGGACAAGAAGGCAGCAGCCCTAGCAGCCCGAAATCGGGGCATTGTCCTGGTACTCTACAACTGCGGGCTCAGAGCCAGCGAGCTTGTGGGCCTGGACCTGGCCGATGTGGACTTCCAGCGGATGACGATCCACGTCCGGCATGGCAAGGGGGCCAAAGAGCGGATGGTATGGCTGGGTCGCCTTCCTCGTCAGGCCCTATGGCGCTACGTGACCCTCTGCCGGGGCGAGGAGCCAGGGCCGTTGTTTGTCTCGGAGCGGCGGGGAAGGATGCTCAGGACTTCGCTCACCCAACTTCTCACCAAGCTCGCCCGCAAGACCGCCTGGCCGGACAAGACGTGCCATCCCCACATGTTCCGGCGCGCGTTCGCGGTGGAGTTCATCCGCAACGGGGGCGATCCCTTTCGCCTCCAGATGCTCCTGGGCCACGAAAAGCTGGACATGACCCGCCACTACAGCCAGGCCCTTTCGATGGAGGACGCCCTGAGAGCGCACGAGCGCGCTGGCCCCGCTGACAGGCTCGGGCTACGATAGCCCCAACGAAAGAAGATACCCCGCGTGGCTTACCCCCACCGGGGCGATGGCACCAGGCGCGGCCCGCCAGGTGCGAGTCAAGGGTAGCATCCGACGCCAGCCCTGAGTGGCATTCGACCTGCCTTCGTCCCCACACTATTCGCTCTACCTCGACCGCGGCCGTACTAGCCCGGCCACCTCCCCTGACTCACCCGTGAACACGTGTTCAGACCGATTTGGATGGTGGTTCTGGAGTTCGTATTCTCGAAACATTTGGTATAATGTAGATGAGAGATATGAACCAAAGAAGGGAGTGAGCAGAGTGAGCGACCTGGTCTCTGCCGGTGAGGCAGCCCGCCTTCTGGGGCTCAGCAATTCCTACCTGGCGACGCTTGAGGCCCAGGGCAAGCTCCTGCCCGTGGCGCGCATCGCCACAGGCCACAAGCGAGCTAGGGTCTACCGACGCCGGGATGTGGAGCGCCTGGCTGCCAAACGCCAGCTGAAGGAAAGCAAGACTTAGAAGCCCCCAAACGGGGGGAGAAGAAGATGGAATAGGCCCTGGGGCAAGGCTCGCAACCACGCCCAGGGCCGAAAGGAGGAACTAGGATCAATGCCTAGTCTAGCATCTTCGCCGGAACCGTCAAGAGACGATTGCCCACGCCGCCAAACGGCTGTTCACCAAGAACTATTGAACGCGCTCATTCGAGTGGCCTACCTGCTGCGACTGTTTGACGGCGCGCCCCCCTTCCCCAAGACCATAGAAGAGGTGTGGGCGAACTATCAGTGGGCCAAGGATCACGGCTTCATTGTCGATTAGCCGCCGGAAAGAGGGCGCGCCATGACCAATCAGGCTCCTCCCACAGACGGGAAGACAGTCTCTCCGTTTGCTGTCTCTGGTCCCACCTCGGAATTCTGGTCTCCGGGGTCTGGCCTCGTTCTCCCAGACACTGTGTGGCGCGGCCCCTTTGCTGACTACCGATGCCTCTGTGCCAACTTTGAAGGGTGCGAGGCGTACGACTTCGTCTGCTTTGCGGCAGTGTCGGGGATCCTTCTTGGCCGGTCTGTCTACTTCCCGTACGGTGAGGAACTCTACCCTAACTTCTACGTGGTTCTCTACGGGGAGACTAACAAGACGCGAAAGACCACGGCGACTAGGCGAGCCCGCAAATTGGCGCTTGACGCTGACCCCGACCTCGATTTCCTCCCGAGCGTGTCCTCTGCCGAGGGCTTGCTGAAGCGCTTGGGCGGGCCAGCCGATAACCCGCCTCCCGCTAAGCGGCTGATGCTGACACTGGAGGAGATCTCCGCGCTCCTGCAAAAGGCCCGGCAGGAGGCGACGGCCAGCATTACGACCGTGATCACGGAGTTGTACGACTGCCCGCCAAAGCTGGAAATACCCACGAAGACCAACCCTATCGTTGCACAGGAGCCGACCGTGTGCATTCTAGGGGCCACTACACCCGAATGGTTGGAGAGGTCGTTGAGAGAGTCCGACATCATGGGAGGGTTTGCAAACCGATGGGTTTACGTGGGTGGCAAGTTTAAGCCGCCGCGATCCCGTCCGGGCGTAGCCGACAAGGGGCTATGGGCCTCGTTGGTGGAGCAGTTGTCCCACCTCAGGCAGAGATGGGCTGGCGAGGGACAGTCGACCGGGTTCACGCTCTCGGCTGAGGCCGCCGTCATGTGGGACAAGTGGTACTACGAGTATTGGCATCCCAGGCAGTGGGGTTCACAGACGTTAGGAGCTGTTGTACAGCGCATCCCCCAACACATCCTCAAGCTGGCCGTGATCTTTGCAGCCTGGGAAGAAACGACGACCATCTCAGCCGAGGCGCTAGGTGCCGCGATTGATTTCGGGACCTACGCGGAGGACAGCGTGCGCGAACTCTTCGAAGACATAGTTCCCTGCGAGGATGGGCGGGTGGAGAAGAAGATCCTTGACTTCCTGGCTTCGGGGCCTAGACTCGTCTCCGACGTTCAGAAGATGCTGAGCGGTCGCGTGGCCGCTGCTCGCCTCAAGTCCATGATCAGTGGACTGGAGAAGATGGAGCGCTTGAAGTGGGTCGACCCGCCCCCTGGCAGAAAGGGCGGGTGGCTGGCGCTCACGGATGAAGAAGGCTAACCTTGACGGAGTTTGACGACATTGACAACGATAGGCCCACAACGTTGACAACTTTGACAACTTTGACGAACCTTGACGCCTGAACAGTCAAGCATCCGCCAGATAGCAGGCGGGAGCTAAGCTAGATATGGAGTGGGGAGAAGAAGAGAGAGTTTGACATCTTGACGGCCAAAACCCCATGCACGCTCTACGGTTGAGCGTCAGATACGCGGCCATCTACTATTTAGGAGCCCTGTCAAAGTTGTCAACGTGTCAAAGATGGTAGCCCGTCAAGCGTCAAGGTCTGGATCCTCCCGGCGGAGTTTCTCCCAAGTTCTCTCCGGCAGGCGGTTCCGGATTTCCCTGAGAGCGTTGCCCCAACCGTAACCCTCGCCGATCCAGGCTCCCACTGCACAGGCGATCGCGGATGTGACAACAGCGGCCCCAAACCCAACGCCCACATCGTCGATGCGGGTGAGGGAGTCCAAAAGAGCAGCCGCGGTGAGCCATACAAAAGGCCCGATCCAGAGGCCACCGAGACCCACACCGACAGCGATCATGGATCCTTTCTCTCGGTGCATCACCCGTCTCCTTTCGAACCAAAGGGAACCGTCTTTCGGGCATAGTACCCGATAGAACCGATCGGAGCCAACCGCCGATGGAGAAGAAGGGGAGAAGGTATAACACGGCCATACAACACCCCGTGGGTGTCTACAGGAACCCCGGGGCGTATTCGCCTCCAGGGGAACCAGTCGGCTGGTGGACTGCGCCCCCTCCACCTAGCCCTCGCACTGACGGGCTGGCGGGCCGGGTGAGGAGAGAGCACCGCTGGCGTAGACATGCCCCCAAACCAGGAGGGAGAGGGGGAAACAGGAAGTGAGAGAATTGTGCCTTTCACCCCGTGCCCCACTTCTCTCTCGGGGCCATTCTCTCGCTAGGTTCATTGGGGTGGGGGTTCAGTTCCGTCGCGGACCCGAATGGCCGTATCTGGGCGTTCCCGTCGCGGACCCGAATGGCCGTAGCTAAGAGATTTCATTGCGGACGGGTACAGGACGGGTAGGCCACGTTGCGAGGGCAGGCTCCGCTTGACAAGCCGGGACGGTTCGGCTATGAACATGGTGCCTGGCCTAGATCGCCTAGGGACCTACAACAGTGACGCCATTCACGCAACGCATCCTGATCGTGGGTGGGTTCGGCATCGGAGTCGGCATCCTCGCCCTGCTGTTCGTCATTGCGTATGCCCTACTTAGGGGTAACGACGGTGGCTCCGAACTTGAGACCGCACAGATCACCGCGACCGCGAGTGCCAGCCCGACCACGACAGCAACGCCACTGGCTACACCGAGCTCGGTGCCAGCCACCGCAACCCCAGAGCGCACGCCTGAGGTTACGCCAGAGCCAACGGAGCAGCCGCCACCCCCAACTCCGGTCGTTCAACAGCCAGTGCTTCCACCTGTCGAAGAGCAGCCGCCACCTCAGGAGGAACCACCACAGCCGACCCAGGAGCCACCGCCCCCTACACCAGAGCCAACACCGCCGCCTCCTACGCCCACACCAGTGCCACCAACCCCTACGCCCCCGCCCATCGTCGATGTGTTCCTGTCTCAACAGTGCTACTCGGCCTGGTTCAACGCAGACGGACTGGCCCTCGAAATCCACATGGCCCCGCTGACTGGAACCGACACCACGTATCTGGAGGAGGATCTTGCGCAGCTCGATGCCTACATCAATGCCAACTGCTTGTCTCCCCTAGTTGTGCCGGTCGCAAATCCCGCTGCCGACCTCCCCAGCCTTTGCGCACAAGCCCGGAGCAGATCGACGAGTCTCTCAACGCTTATGAGTCTGACAGAAATCAGCGGCGCACCGAAAACCTACCTCCAGCAGCAAAAGACCCGACTCGACAGTTTCATCGGTGCTCACTGCTACTAGCCGTCCCTTGCCCGGCAAAGGCAAGAGCCCCCAGGCCATCAGACCCAGGGGCTCCACGTGCTGGCGGGCAGGTAGTCTACCCGCGCCACTTGCACCAGGAGCCGTCGGCCAGCTTCGTCGGGCAGTAGAGTTTGCCGCCCTTCCCCTCGCGGGCCTTACCGTGCTGCGGGCAGGCGTTGGCCCTGGAAGCGGCGTCAGCACCGTCCTGGTGAGTCTGGTGGCCGCTCTGGCCGCTGTTGCTGGCCCCGTCGTTCGGCCCCCACGTGGGCAGGGCCTCCAGTGCTTGGTGGTAGAGCGTTTCCGCCTCTTCCACGGAGTCTGCCCGCACCGTCACCAGCCGTTCGGCCACCTGACCGCCTCGTAGCTTCGTAGTGACCGCAACCTTGTACTCTTCCATGGCATCCGCTCCTCAGTCGAACATGTCCTCTAGCCTGGGTGTCGCTGGCCGTGCTGGTGGCCCCCAGATGCCCAGGTCTAGCCTCTTGACGATGAACCCGGCGCGGCCCTTCCCGCCGTACCGACAGCCCAAGAGCCTGGCCCGCTCCTCGCATGGCGCGCACAGCCAACGACCCCGACGATCCTGCTGGTGGCGGGTGAAGGTCCCGCAGACCCCGCAGAAGAGGCACAGGTGCTCGGTGTCGGTAGCGGCGCACGAGCGGCAGGGAGTAGGGGAAGAGGGAGCGGGGGTCATTGCCCCCGCCCCTTCCCGTTGTGGCCGTTGCCGTTCAACCGCCCAAGCAGCCCGACGGCCAGCCTGTGCTTGCAGAAGAACCCGTCCCCGTGGCGGCTGTAGTCGGAGCACTCGCAGGCCCCGTTGCTCACCACGTAGGCCCGCAGCCCGTCCTCGCTGGTGACGCGGTAGGTGCCCGTGTCGCAGCGCTCGATGGGCCGCAGCACCACGATGAAGGCCGCCTTCTCCAAGCGGGACGTGAGGTGGGGGTTCTCGTGGCTCCCCCGCTCCACCATCTCCCTCAGGGCCTCGATTTGCATTGCCATCCTCCTGTCTGTGGCAGGCTCATCAGACATCCGATGGCTCCAGTATGCACCATTATGCACCCTTTGTCAAGGGGTCTACAGGTAAATTAGGGGACTTTTATTGACATTAAGGTGCAAAGGTGTTAGGATGGGAGCGCTATGAGTGAGTGGCTAACGCCCAAGGAGGCGGCAGCGTACGTTAGGCTACATCCGAAGACGCTCTACAGGTACGTGCGGGCCGGGAAACTCCAGGAGTATCGCCCTGGTGGGACAGGAAGGCCGCGCTTTCGGCGGGAAGACCTGGACGCCTTGCTAGGGGTTCAGGAGCAAAGAGAACGAGCCGCCCAGGGCGAACCCTAGACGGCATCGGATGCCCTCCCGCCTGCCACAGCAGGAGAGGCGCCTTCATTCTAGCACGTAGCCCGGCGCCGAGACGCTAGGGCAGCCACGATCTAAACGAGGAGGTGAGGACGCCCCAAACACCCGACGCTCCCTTCTGAGCGCACATAATTGGAGAAAGAGAGGAGGGCGTCGGAGGGCGAAATCGAATCTGAAATCGGGGCGTAGCGCAGTCTGGTAGCGCACCTGAATGGGGTTCAGGAGGTCGCTGGTTCAAATCCAGTCGCCCCGACCATTTCCCCCCTGACAACCCCAATATTGAATGGACCCCTGATCGCGTTGAGATTCTCGGCATCCAGACGTTTGTGCAGCGACTCCGCGCGAGTGGATGAGGAGCGCGTCGAGTTCCTGAAGCAGCGCCGGCTGCGCGAAGACAGCTGACAGTGTGTCCGGCGGCGCGAAGGTGCTCGCCTACACCCTATTCCCATGATCCACGCCGTGGCCAGGACGCTCCGCTTGACGTTGCGTGCCTCCCCGGGGCCTGCGCCGGAGCGGAGGCTGGGTCCCGACGCTAGTGTCCATCTTCCTCAATATTGCTTCGCCTTTCCGCCGTCGCCACTGTCCCATCCGTTGG
>Ga0153915_10007846_pt1 | contig 10107 bp, 5 predicted proteins | sample Opewatmetagenome_2_FD_107003 | JGI IMG/M metagenome (GOLD analysis project Ga0153915, IMG submission 107003) | Freshwater wetland microbial communities from Ohio, USA - Open water 3 Core 3 Depth 3 metaG | ecosystem: Environmental > Aquatic > Freshwater > Wetlands | place: USA: Ohio, Lake Erie... | reverse complement strand
TGTCGCCAGCTACCTGGGCAAGGCGGCGGACACGCGCGAGATTCCCGCTACCGCCTTTTGCTCCGATCGCGCGGTGAAAGTCGCCGCGAAGCCAGCGGTCGAATGGAACGGCTGGAGCCCGGAACCCACCAACACGCGTTACCAGGCCGCTGCCGGGCTTTCGCTCGATCAGGTGAAGAATCTTAAGCTGAAATGGGCCTTCGGCTTCGACGGTGACGTCAATTCGTTTGCGCCACCGGCCATTCTAGATAGCCAGCTCTTCGTCGGCTCAGCCGCGGGCGCCGTGCATGCGCTCGATGCGAAGACCGGTTGCATCCGCTGGGTCTATCAAGCCGACGGCCCCGTGCGCACCGCCATGGTGGTTGCGCCGCGCGGCGCAGGCAAACACTCCGTGTTGTTCGGCGACCAAACCGGCTGGTTTTATTCGGTCGATGCCGCCACCGGCAAGCTGCTTTGGAAGCGCAAGCCGGAGCTTCACGAATCCACCAAGCTCACCGGCACGCCGCTTGCCTACAACGGCATCGTCTATGTGCCTACGGCCAGCTGGGAAGAGAGCCGGCCTCAGAATCCGCAATATGAATGCTGCACATTCCGGGGGTCGGTGACGGCCTACCGCGTTGCCACCGGCCAGCAACTCTGGAAGACCTTCATGGTTGAGCCGTCGCCAAAGGTGCTCGGCAAGAACAAGGATGGCGTGCGCGTATGGGGGCCATCGGGGGCGGGCATCTGGAGCGCACCGACGCTGGACCGCAAGCGCGGCCTGCTGTATGTGACGACGGGCAACAACTACTCGAGCGAAGGTATTCGAACGAAGGATAACGAGCCGTGCGTGGGCGACGATGACGACGCGCCCAAGAAAGGCCCGGCCGGAGGCTCCTGCGGCAAAGCGACGCCCTACAGCGATTCCGTGGTGGCCATCAACCTGCGCACGGGGCGCATTGCGTGGGGCAAGCAGGTGACGCCGCATGATGTATTCACCGGCGGTTGCAATGCCAAAGGCGAATGCCCGGGGCCGGACTTCGATTTTGGCTCTTCCGTGATTCTCGAAACGCGCGGCGATGGGAAGGACGTGCTGCTTGCCGGACAGAAGTCGGGCGTGGTTTGGGCGCTCGATCCCGATAACAAAGGCGCCATCCTCTGGCAGCAGAAGGTGGGCAAGGGCGGCACCAACGGTGGCGTCCAATGGGGCATGGCAAGCGACGGCCAGCGCGTCTACGCTGCCGTGTCCGATGTCGGCCGCCAGCGCCGCGGCAATGATCCGCTGGAGTACCGCTCGGCGGGCGTCGATCCGAAGGTGGGCGGCGGCTTGACGGCCATTCGCATCGCCGATGGCGAGAAGGCCTGGTACGCCGCGCCCGTGCCATGTCCGGCCACCCAAGCTGTCTGCAGCCCGGCGCAGCCATCGGCATTAACCGCGGTCCAGGGGGCGGTCTTCTCCGGTTCGGTCGACGGCCACCTCCGCGCCTTCGCCGCCGAAGATGGACACATCGTCTGGGACTTCGACACGGCCAAGGATTTTCCCACGGTGAACGGCGTAAAGGCCCACGGTGGATCCATTGACGGCGCCGGACCCGTAGTAGCAGGTGGCATGGTCTATATCACGTCGGGCTACGCGCGTAACGGCGGCATGCCGGGGAACGTGCTGCTGGCCTTCGCGGCGGAATAAAGCCCGTGCATGTTTTCGTTGCTGGTGGAACGGGCTACCTGGGCCGCCCGCTTATCGAGCGTCTGCTCAACAAAGGCCAGTCAGTCCGCGCTCTGGTGCGCCATGGCTCGGAACACAAACTCCCGCGCGACGCGGAGCCCGTCTACGAACGCAATGTCGCCGGCTGCGATACGTTCGTCCATCTCATCGGCGTGCCGCGGCCCTCGCCGCTCAAAGCCAGGCAATTTCGCGAAATCGACCTGCCACAAGCTCTGGCTTCCATCGAAGCTGCGCGGCTTAGTTCAGCAAAGCCCGGCGGCATACGCCACTTTGTCTACGTGAGCGTTGCGCAGCCCGCGCCCATTATGCGCGCCTACATCGAAGTCCGCCAGCAATGCGAGCGCGCGCTCATTCAATCCGGCATGCCCCACACCATCCTGCGCCCCTGGTACGTCCTGGGCCCCGGCCACTGGCGGCCGTATGCACTCAAGCCGGTCTACCGGCTGATGGAAGCCATCCCCGCCACGCGCGATAGTGCGCTGCGCCTTGGCCTGGTAACGCACGCACAAATGATCAACGCGCTGGAGTGGGCAGTATTGAACCCGCCGGCCTTCAATTCACAGGCGTTGAACACGCCAGCGCGCATCCTCTCAGTTGCCGATATTAGAACGTATACTTCAGCGCAAACTGCATAATGCGGGGATCGGTGGCCGCGCTGCCAAACCCAGCCGGCGTTGGTACGATCTGGCCGAAATTGGTGGCGCTCAGCGAGGTCACTGGACTGTAGACGTTCACCCAGTTCAACAGATTGAAAGCCTCGCCGCGAACTTCAATCGTGTGCCGTTCGCCGATCTTGAAGGCGCGCGACAAGGACGTGTTGATGGTGAACGCGCCCGGCCCGCGCACGCTCTGTGCGCCCATGTTGCCAAACGTGCCGATGGCGGGCTGCGCGAAGGCGGCCGGATTCAGCCAGCCGGTCTGGCCTTTGTTGGCAACATAAACATCGGGTAGAACCTGGTTCACGCGTTGAATGGCCGCGTTGCCCGTCAGCGCCCGGTCCAGGCCGCTGGTCACGGTGAGCGGCGGGCCGGTTTGGGCCACGACGGAGGTGGCCACCTTCCAATCGCGCGTCGCCTTCAACATCATGCCGCTGCCGAGTTTTGGCGACGTCACCACCAGAGTCTGGTTGAACACCTTGCGCACATCGGCGCCCAGGCAGACGCCGCGGTCGATCCGGCGATTGTCGAGCCGAGTTTGCGACGTGCTCGAAAGCCCCAGCGCCGTGGTGTAGTTGTCGGAGATGCACTTGGACCAGGTGAAGTTCGTGGTCGAAGTAAAGTTATTGCCGAACCGGTGCGTAGCCGAAAGAATCAGGCCGTTATAGTTGGCCGTGCCGCCTTCGTCGAGCACTTCGGTTTCGCCGAAGAATTTGCCATAAGCCGGATTCAAGAAGTTGAACCGGCGCCGCTGCGCTGTCGTCGTTGTCGACGTGCATTGCGCCTGTGTGAACGACACGCCGTTGATTGTGCACGGAGCGTTACCCAGGAACTGTGACTGGTTCACCGGATTGTTGAGCCACAAGTGCCGCGTTGCATTGCCTACGTAGCTTGCCGAAAGCAGCCAGTTGTTTCCGAACTGCCGCTGGATGCTGACGTTGAACTGTTGAATATAAGTTGGCTTCACATCGAGCGGATAGCCATAGACCAGAGCCGAGTTGCCCTGCGCGTAGGGGAACTTATCGGGCGGCGCCAGCGGAAACGGGTTGCCGCCGGCGAAGTTCTGGTACGGGTTGTTGATGGTCGGCGTCAGGCTCGCGCCGGTCGTCGGGTTCACGCTCAGCGATGCGCCAAACGGCTGCGAGAAGCCGAATTGGTCGAAGGCGAAGTTCGGGAAGTCATAGAAGATGCCATAGCCGGCACGGATCGACATGCGGCCGTCGCCCTTCGGATCCCACACAATGCCGATGCGCGGCGAAAACGTGTTCATCTTGTTCGGGCTGTACTTGCCCACGGGCAGGCCCGGGTCGCCTCCAAAAATTATCCCGGGAGGCGCGTTCGGAAACACGACGCTGGCCTTGCTGTTCAGGAAGTTTTCCATGGAAAAGCTCAGCGTCTGGTTGTAGGGGTTCGTGTGGCCAAAGAAGGGGTCCCAGCGTAGGCCCGCGTTCACGGTGAGATGCCTGGTGATCTTCCAGGCATCCTGCGCGTAGAGCGAGAAAATGTTCTGATGTTGATCGGAATAGCTCGGCCCGCTCTGGTTGAACGTCGTTGGCTGGCCCAGCAAGTAGTCCGCATTCTGCAAGCCGCTGAACTGGCCGCTGAACGTGTAGGCGCCGTTCGAATTCAGATAGTTGATCGCCGTCGCCTTCAAGTTGGCGAAGTTCATGCCAAAGGTGATCTGATGCGCGCCATGCGTCAGCGACACATCCTCGGAGACGTGCCAGGTCGTGTAGGGCTGGAACGACGGTGTGGTGGCAATGCTGAAGCCGTTGGTGGTCGTCCAGCCGCCGATGTATTTGCCGAACTTGTCGGCGGGTAACTGATAGATTCCGGTAACGCCCAGGTCCGGCAGGCCAAAGTATGGGTTGTAAACCGTCGTGTTCGAGCTACGATTGACCGACACGTGGAAGGTCGAAACCATCGTCGGCCGGATCAGATAGGTATCGCCAAACGTAGCGCTGAATACATTGTTTGAAGCGCCTCCGCGTGAGGCAACCAGTATGTTCGCGGCCGGACTGCCGGCCGGGCTTTCATAGTGGCTCACAAAGTACCGCCCGAACATCGAATGCTTTTCCGTCATCTGATAGTCGACCTTGGCCACGCCTTGGCTTTCGTTGAAGCTCGCAGGCGGCGCGAACGTGATGCGGCCACACGGGTCAGTGGGCGTCGGGAGATACTTCTGGAGGTTCAAAGAGATCGGATCAAACCGCGTGGGCGAAATTTGGTTGTTCGCAAAGCCGAGCGACGCAGGCAGCGTGAGTGGCGTGGCGCGGCAGGCTGTGGAGGCGACGGTCGAAAAGTCGCCGGCTAGCATCGCCGGTGTCGGCACAAAGGCCACCGTCGCCGATGGGGTCGACTTCAAAATCGTGCCCTGGTAACCAAGAAAGTAGAACAGCTTGTTCTTCACAATGGCCCCGCCGACGGTGCCGCCAAACTGGTTGCGCTTCAAACTGTCGCGCACCGGCTGAAACGTATTGCGAGCATTGAATTTGTAGTTGCGGACAAACTCGAATAGGTCGCCATGGATCTGGTTGGCGCCCGTCTTGGTTACGACATTCACCGCGCCTGCCGAATGAAACCCATATTGCGCCGGCAGAGCGGAGGTCTCTACCTTGAATTCCTGCAGCGCATCCGGAAACGGTAAGGGGAGGTTCTGATTGCTCAGCGGGTCGTTGTGCGTAGCGCCATCGAGGATATAGGAGACACTGCCCTGGCCGCCGCCGGCAATCGACACGGCAGCCGACGAAGGATACGACGAGCGGCCGGACCGGCCCGTCACCGCGCCGCCCGTAAGTAGAATCAGGTCCGTTACATTGCGGCCATTGAGCGGCAAATCCACCACGCGTTGCTGGTCGATCACCTGGCCGACGCCCGTATTCTGAGTCTCCACCATCGCCGCGTTGGCTTCCACTTGAATCTGCTCGGTGACCGAGCCAACTTGCAGAGAGACTTCGATAGTCGGGTTGCTGGCTACCTGGAGCACGATGCCCGACTGTACATATTTGTTGAAGCCGGTCTTGCTCACTTCCAGCCGGTAAGGGCCGATTGGAAGGTTGGTCAATAAATAGGAGCCGTCCGAGCCGGTATTCACAGTGCGAACCGCGCCTGTGTCAGTCTGGATCACCCGCACCTCCGCTTCTGCTACTAATGAGCCGGTGCCATCTTGGACCGTACCCTTGATTTGGGCCGTCGAAATCGCCTGGCCCCAAGCAAGCAGCGGCGCGAGCGTGACGACGAGAAGAAAGCGAATCGTGTTCAGCATGGGGAAGACTCCTTGTAGAGTGGAGCGAATGCTATATCAGTCTTGTGTCGGCGTCAAGGCGACCGTGCCCCTTGCCGCTGCATGGTAAACCTAAAGAAGAGAAGCTCTTCGTGCAAGTGCGCGAATCAGGCGAAATCGGCGGAGGTCCCAGGGATTGTCAGCGGCAGATAGGCAAGGCGAACCTGCGGCCGCGCAACTCGCGCATGGCAAAACGCCCTCCAGCGCCGTGCCCAAAGACGTTCTCCTCATCGCTTACGCCTACCCGCCTGACAATTTTTCCGGCGCCGCGCGGCCCCATCGGTTCGCCAAATATCTGGAGCGCCTGGGCCACAACGTGCAGGTTGTCGCCGCGCAGCATGAAAAGGGCGTCAGTCATGTAGGCAATGTCCACCGCGCTGAAGGCGACTTTGACCAAAACATTCGCAGCCTGCCTTGGTACTTCGAAAAGGTCGTGCGCAATCTTTTCTGCCCGCACGACGAAGGCTGGCGCTGGGCTCTCCGCGCCGCCCGCGCCAGCGAGGAGCTTTTCGCCGGAAAGCGCCCCGTCATTGTCTCCACCGCGCCGCCCATGACCGTGCACCTCGCTGCGGCGCGCGTCAAAGCAAAGCATGGCTGGCCTTGGATTGCCGATTTCCGTGATCCGCTGGCGGGCAACGCCTATCGCACCAACGCGATCGCCAAGCGGATGGACCCGTACCTCGAAAAGCTCATCTTCCGCCGCGCCGATCGCCTCATCGCCAACACGGACGCTGTGGCCGATATCTGGCGCCGGCGCTATCCGCACTACGCGCACAAAGTTCATCTCATCTGGAACGGTTTCGATCCAGAGGTCAGTCTGGACGCGCTGCCTCCGCCTGCCGGACCGCGCCTGATCCGGCACGTGGGGTCCGTCTATGGCGATCGCTATCCCCAGCCCTTGCTTGCCGCCTTCCAGTCGATGTTTGACCGTGGGCTGTTGCGCGCCGACGATCTGTCGATCGAACTCGTAGGCCAGCTCGGCGCGCCCGCCGGCGTAACGATTCCGCAAGCGCCTTGGCTCCGGCTTACGCCGCAGGTATCCCGCGCCGAAGCCGACCGGCTCACGGCGTCGGCGCACTACCTGCTGCTGCTCGACGTCACCCAGGCAAGCCAATCCCTGCAGGTGCCCGCCAAGCTGTTCGACTACATCCGGGTCGGCCGTCCCGTGCTCACCGTTACGCTACCCGGTTCGCCGGCGGAGCGCATTCTGAAACAGGCGGGCATCCCGTCGGTCTTCCTTTATCCCACCGATTCGCAGGAAACACTCGTTGCAAAAATCACTGAGTTTACTGCGTTGCCGCCGGTTTCGACGCCCTATTCGCTTTGGTTCAGTGACAGCTTCGATGGCGCACGACAAGCCGCCGCGCTTTCGGCGCTGATTCAAGGCTTGGGTTAAGACTGCCCCTTACTTGCCGTCCACTGAGAACGCCAGCAGCACGTTGCCCGACATGCCGCCGGCCGTGGGGTAGCCCGAGTTTACGTACACCACGCCACCCGCGATTGCCGGGCCGGGGCCGTCCATCGAACCGCCGCGCGCCGGAACCTTGTTCACCGTGTTCGGATAGTCGCGGACCGTGTCGAAATCCCAAATCACCTTGCCGTCGGTCGCCGAATAGGCTCGCAGGTGGCCGTCCACCGAGCCGGAAAACGCCACGCCGGGGATCGCGCTCACTGCGGCCGATTGCGCGGGGCTGCAACGTGGCCGCGAACCGCATTTGGCGGGTGCGGTATACCAAAGCTTTTCACCGTTCTTCAGGCTCAGGGCAAACATGCCGCCGCCGACGTTTGGATCCGCATCGGTCGCCTGCGAATAGGTCAGCTTGATGCGCCCAATGTCGGACACCGCCACGTAAACATTCGCCGCATCGGCCGCCGAGCCCCACTGCACGCCGCCCGCGGTGCCACCTTTGCCGACGCGGGTCTGCCAGATAACGGCGCCCTTGTTATCGGGGTCGATGGCATGCACTTGGCCGGACTTCTGCCCGGCCACCAGGGCGCGCTTTCCGCCGGGCAGCGTCACGAGGATGGGCCCGGAAGCGAAGTCGAAATCGGGGCCATCGACGTCGGGGCAGTTGGACCGATCGGGCAGGCGGCAGCTTGAGGTATAGGCGTCCTTCTCCGTCATCTGCTTGGTCCACAGCACCTTGCCGGTGTCGAGATCGAGCGCCATGAAGGCATCCGAGGTTCCGGTGGTGGGCTCGCTATAGTTGTCGCCGGTCGTTATGTAAACGGCGTTGTTCTTCGGGTCGATCGCCGGGCTGGTCCACACGGGCGCGCCGGAGGGACCCCACAGCTGCGTCCCCTTGGCATTCTTCTTGGTGGGCTTGGGCTCGTCGACCAAATAGGTCTTCCACGCTTGCGCGCCTGTGGCTGCATTGAGCGCCACCAGCGAGCCGCGGAACTTACAGCATTCGTATTCGGGCGTCGCGCCGGCCGAGGCTTCTTCGCCGGAGGCCACGGGCACGTAGAGGCGGCCGTTGTGGAACGCAACGGCGCCTGTGACCCGCGCGGCCGGGAAGTTATCGACCTTTACTTTCCACAAGGCTTTTCCATCTATCGCATCGAGCGCATGTACGGAGCCTGATGAGTCGCCAAAGAACACGGCAAACCTGGGAGTGGCAGCGGTGCCGATGTTCGCGACTGTGGCCGCTGAGCGCGAGCCTACGCCGATGTCGTAATACCAGTGAATGCAGCCCGTCGCGGCGCTCAGCGCGTAGAAGCGGCCGCCCTGGCTGCCCACGAAAACGCGTCCGCCGGCGATCACCGGCTGCGAATAGGTCTGGAGGTCGCCCGGGAAGCCGAACGCCCACTTCACCTTCAGCTTCGGCACATCCGTCGCCTTTAAGCCCGCGCCTGCCGCATCCATGAAGCGCGAATTCGAGGTGTTCACGCCCCAGCCGTTCCACAGCGGGCCGGCGAGTGAGAACGACGGCGCATTGGCCGCGCGGGCTGCGCACAGCGCCGCTGGATTGGGTGGATCATTTGCCGTTGCGCCTGCTACCAGCTTCTTGCCCGTCAAGAACTCCGCCAGCGTCCGCCGCTCCGGCGCGTTGAGCCGCAGCGCCATGGTCACCATCGCGCCCGTCTCCATCGCGTTCAACACGCGCGTCGCCGTCATACCGGTGAACTCCTGCCGGTTCGGGGCGCGGTCCATGCCGCCGTTGTGGCAGCTGGCGCAATTGCGATCGTAGAGACCCTGGCCGGAGGCGCCACCCTGCGCGAATGCAGCGAAAGACATCAATAGGGAGAGGAAAAGAAACCGTTTCACTGGGGGTGATTTTATCAGAGGCTGCGTTCAGACTCGGTGCCGCAACGACGAGAAGCGGCGAACGCATAACCCGGGCTTATCCGGCAGGCGTGTAAGTCGAGACTCACGGGTGGTCCGGTCTCTGTTGCGTGTGCTACGTTCCATTGATGAGAGTCACTCGACGCGAGGCGGTGGCTTTGTGTGCCGCTCCGTTGTTCGCGCAAGCGCGGCCGAGGGTTGCCATCACCATGGACGATGTCCGGTGGCAGATTATCCCCGAGGGTCGCCGGCCCGAAGCCGAAGAGCGCCTGCTGACGCACCTGGGGAAAACTCGCGCGTTTCTGTTTGCCATTGGCCAGAGTGTGGATAATCCGGAAGGCGACCGGATCCTGAAGCGCTGGAGCGCGGCGGGCCATCGCATTGGAAACCACACGTATCGCCATCAACCTTTGTTTGGGCAGATCACGCCCGAGGAATTCGAGGCGGACATCCTGCGCAACGAAGATGTGCTGCGCGGCTACGCTGGCTTCCGGAAGTGGTTCCGCTTTCCATCGCTGAGCGAGGGCCAGACGCGTGAGCTTCGTGACCGGTTCCGCTCCTTCCTCGCCCAGCACGGATACCGCAACGGCGCCGTTACCATCGACGCATCGGACTGGTATTACGACCAACGTCTGCGCGCGCGCCTGGAGGCGGACCGCGGCTTCGACGTGACGCGCTACCGGCAGCCTTACCTGGAGCATATCTGGGATCGCGCTCAGTTCTACGACCAGTTGTCCCGCGACGTGCTGGGGCGCAGCGTGCCGCACACGCTTTTGATCCACTACAATCTGTTGAATTCTCTCTTCCTCGGAGATCTGCTGGCGATGTTCCGCGCCAAGGGGTGGGACGTGATCGACGCCGAAGAAGCATTTTCGGATGAGGTATTCACTCGACAACCGGACACCGCGCCCGCGGGCCAGAGCCTGATCTGGGCACTGGCGAAGGAAACCGGCAAATTCGAGACACGGCTGCGTTACCCGGGCGAAGACGACGTGTACGAAAAACCGGTGCTCGACCGGCTGCAGCTCTAAGCACAGGATGTTCGGGCAGCAGTCGCTATCCCTGTGCCATTCCGGCCCTCCCCCTCTCGGCCAACCCCTGTCTTTCCCTCATTTGGCGCTTCGCCTCGCCGCTTGGGTTCGTTTCGCAATCTACACTTCAGTCAGGAAACGGGCCG
>Ga0153915_10007845_pt1 | contig 10107 bp, 4 predicted proteins | sample Opewatmetagenome_2_FD_107003 | JGI IMG/M metagenome (GOLD analysis project Ga0153915, IMG submission 107003) | Freshwater wetland microbial communities from Ohio, USA - Open water 3 Core 3 Depth 3 metaG | ecosystem: Environmental > Aquatic > Freshwater > Wetlands | place: USA: Ohio, Lake Erie... | reverse complement strand
GAGATAACCTTCGTGGCCTGCGACAGAGAATTTATGCGTGATGCTCTTTCTTGTCTCAGCCAATCTTCGTCTGTATGGTTTTGCCGGTGCAGCAACAACTGCTTTTGGAGCTTCTTCTTTGACGCCGTCCTTGTGCTCGTCTGTTTTTACCGGTTGTAACATTTTTGATCCGTCGCGATAAATTGCGATAGCCTTGAGTCCCATTTTCCAGCCTTCGAGGTATGCCGTGCGAATTTCATCAGCGGTTGAGTCTTTCGGCATATTGATTGTTTTGCTTATAGCACCACTGATGAACGGCTGAACTGCTGCCATCATTTTAAGATGTGCCATATAATGTATGCTGCGGGAGCCTTTTTGTGCCTTGAACGCACAATCAAACACAGGCAGATGAGTCTTGTCAAGTTTCTTGCTTGTCTCGATTGTGTCGTCCTTATCAATATCATCACAAATATATTTTATATCATCTGCGTTGTAGCCGAGTCTTTCGAGAGCCATAGGCACAGTTCTGTTGACGATTTTTAAAATTCCGCCGCCTGCGAGGAGTTTGTATTTTACAAGAGCTATGTCCGGCTCGACACCTGTTGTGTCGCAGTCCATCATAAAACCGATAGTGCCTGTCGGAGCAAGAACAGTAACCTGTGCATTCCTGAAGCCGAATTTTGAACCTGCATCGAGTGCCTGGTCCCAGGCGTCTTTTGCTGCGCTGAGTAAATAGTCTGGACAATAAACTTCAGAAATATTTCTGCTTTGCTCACGGTGCATATTGATTACGTTCAGCATTGACTGAGCGTTTTCGTGATATTTTTCAAACGTTCCCTTGATTGCCGCAATCTCAGCACTTGCGATATATGCTGTTCCTGTCAGAACTGCGGTAATTGCTGATGCTATAGTTCTTGCCTGGTCGCTGTCGTAAGGCAGGGCAAGGCTCATAACAAGACTGCCGAGGTTGGCGTAACCAAGACCCAGTGGACGGAAATTATGACTGTTTTCCGTAATGACGGCGTTCGGATAGCTGCCGTTATCGACAAGTATTTCCTGTGCGATGATGAATAATCTTATCGCATTTTTGAAATTCTCGACGTCAAATGAGCCATCCTCGTTTCTGAATTTTATCAGGTTCAGCGAAGCGAGATTACAAGCTGAGTCATCGACGAACATATACTCACTACACGGATTGGAGGCATGTATTTCGCCTGCAGCCGGGCAGGTGTGCCATTTATTGATTGTGGAATGATATTGAACGCCTGGGTCGCCGCAGACTCTCGTTGCTTCGGAAAGCAAGTCGAGCAGGTCGTTCGCTTTGTATTTTATGGAGGGCTTGCCGCTTGTAACTTCGCGGGTTGCCCATATCTCGTCTTTTTCAACAGCTTCCATAAACTCGTCGGTGATTCTTACTGAAAGGTTTGCGTTTTGGAACATTACGCTGTTGTATGCTTCGTTATTGAATTGTCCGCCGTAGCCGGCCTTTATAAGAGCACGTGCTTTTTTCTCTTCTTCCATCTTCGCGACAATGAACTCTTTTATATCCGGATGCGTTATCATCAGCGACTGCATCTTTGCTGCGCGTCTTGTTTTGCCGCCTGATTTAACTACTGCGGCAATCTGGTCATAAACACGCATAAAACTCAGTGGGCCGGAAGGTTTTCCGCCGCCGGCGAGTTTTTCCTTGCTGCTGCGAAGAGTTGAAAGGTCTGTGCCTGTGCCTGAACCGTGCTTGAACAGCATCGCTTCACTGGCGGCAAGCTTCATTATATCTTCCATCGTGTCCTTAACGGACTGGATGAAACAGGCTGATGCCTGCGGATATTCGTAACTGCTTTTGCACGGTATTGCTTTGTTCTGCTTCTCATCCCAGTGATAATTATGTTCGCTGCCATCTATGCCATAAACATCTTTCAGGCCGACGTTGAACCATACCGGTGAGTTGAACGAGCCGTATTGATTAACGCAAAGCCACGTTAGTTCGTTGTAGAAGTTTTCGGTATCGGTTTGGGTGGCGAAGTATCCGTCCTTGTAACCTCTGTCGGCAATCGTTCTGCAAACGCGATGAACAAGCTGCTTGACAGAATTTTCACGATGACCGGTTTCGATATCGCCGTAGAAATATTTGCTGACCACAACTTTTGTTGCGAGCTGACTCCACGATGCCGGAACTTCGACGTCATTTTGTTCGAATATTACTTCACCGCCGTCGCCGGTGATTTTCGCCTGACGAATTTCCCATTCCAATTGGTCAAAAGGATGAACCCCAGGCTTGGAAAATGTTTGGTTTACTTTAAGTCCTTTGTATCTTGAATTGCCAGTACCGGGCAAATTACTACTCATATTATTTTTCTCTTTTCTGTCCATAAAACCACTCGAATTGCTACCCGTTGTCATTTTGCCTCCGTGCAAAAAAAGCCTCCATGCGGCCTAAATCTTCTATCAAAGTAATACACTACATATTGTGTAAAAGGATGACAGTAAAACAATATATAGGTGTTAATAATATATCTCTATACTACGGCGAGTAATAATTTTTTCAATCTAAAAAATGAAAAAAATTGTTAGAATTTCGTTAGTCCTTGTCGATTATGAACCTGTGAAAGAAAAAAAAATTATATGCTGCTTAAACGTGTAAATTTTTTTGGAGGGTGGTCTTGTAATTTTTTTAATGATTCCGAATTAAACGAATTTCCATAACACATTTAATCTAAAGTGTTTGTCTATTGCATTTTGTTCAAATTTTCCCAATGCACAATCCATTTACCGTCTTTTGGGAATCCCGGCGTGTTGTTGTCGGCACAATTGTCCCAACCTGCGGCCATCATCGCAGTTGCGGTAAGTAATCCGCCATTGCCCGGCAGATAACACGGCAGATTTTTCCTTTGATAATTGTGGCCATTAATAAGATAGGTGTTTTTGGGTACGTCAAGCAGCAGTGCGTCAATTGCCAAATCACCTCGGCCAAGTCTCGCCGCCGTCATTGCCATCATTGGGAAGTCCCAGCCCCAGGTATCATCCCATTGCCAGTGAGCCAAAACATACTCCAGCGTCTTTTCCATTGTCTTTTTGTTAAGCTGCGGACTTTCGGGCAAAAATCCAAAAGCACCGAGCATACAGGGATGTTCGCCTTCATCGACAATTGGAAATTCCTGCTCTATATATATACCGTTTTGAATTGGCCAGGGGGCAAACTGTTTTGCGAATGTTTCCCATTTTAACTCAGGCTTCATTCTTAACCGAGTTCGCCATTGATTTGCCGTCAAAAATGCCCATCGCCAATATGCCAGTTCAAAAGTGGGATTTTTATTCTGTTCATAAGTGTTCGCACTATGTTCACGAGCCGAAATCAGCGGCGGGCCAAGCTCAAAACATTTGCGTTTTTCATTCCAAACCACATAAGATGCCATAAATTTTGCAGTTTCAAATACTATATCCTTATATTTATCAAGTACTTGAGGCGATGGATTTGCTCTGTAACACAGTTCAGCGTAATATATTGGATGAGGTTGCTGCCAAATCAGGAATGGGCCGATACCTGATGGTGAATCCTGACCAGAGGGGTCGGTCATTTTAGGCCAGCGAGCACCGTCATAACCTTGTTTTTTGGCGATTTTTTGGGCTTGCGGCAAAATCTTTTCATACCATTCGAGACTTGGCTCGAACATTTCCATCCTGTTCCATAACGCGAAATGAACTTCGTGCCACCAGTGCATCTCCAGATGAAACTTGCCGAACCAGCTTGTGCAGGTTAGTCCTGTTTCCGCCGGCGGATATTGTTGTACGGATTGAATCGCGGTCAGGTATTGCGAAAGCACAATCCGTCGTTCAAGTTCTTTCCATCGCGAGTCGGTGCTTGCCGAAAGGTCAATTGCACCGCCGGTCATCCAAAATTTTTCCCAATGCTTTGTGCTTTCCTGGATAACAGTATTGAAATCAGCTATTTCCTTTACTTTTTTGCCAAAGGAAACGGAACATTGCCAAATATTTTTAGAAGGACTGATGATGAAATGATGTTTTTCTTTCTCTACTATTTTTGTTCCATTTGAAAAATGTATTTTGCAATTGTAAATCAGCAAATCCATATCGTGAAGAATTTCAACCTGCCTGTCGGAGATTTTTTTAAGTTTGGTGATGTGTTTGTCAGGCTCGTTCCAATCGGCGGGATTCGTACCCCATTTTCCGTTTGCGTAAGGAAACGCAATTTCAACAGCTACTCTTTTTTCTGTGATTAAATCAGATTGCACTTCAAACGCAAGTTCATCAATATCAGGATGGCAAACGGTTTTGACGAAAACTTTCTTTCCTTCAAGCTCGAACTCACTTTTTAAAATTCCCGTCCATAAATCGAGTTCCTGATGAATATTTTTAATGTCAATGACACAGGCGGGGGAGCCATCGCTTTTTTTAAGAACAAACCCGATTCGTGCAAGACTTGTCTGATGAGGATTTGAGCGGAGCCATTCGGCTGGTTCTGATTTTTGAATAATATTGTACGGTACTTTTCGCTGACCGGTTTGGACATCGGTAAAAGTATCAGAAAGTTTATAATTTTTCGGATTTTTGAAACTATGCCAACCCCACTGTGCCATTGTTGTTAGCGGGGTTCCATTTTCATAAGCGTCGGGAAAAGTCTGGAGACCTGTTGCGTCAGCGGTGAAGACGAAATGACCATTGCCAACGGACAACGGCGAAAAGGCATCGAATTTAGTGATAATGACTTTGTGCCTCTCAACCAAAGCGTATCTGTCGATAACTGCTGTGGAATTGGCTGCCATAATTAACACCATCAGTATCGAAAGCAGAAAAACAGTTTTGATATTCTTCATAACAGACCTGATTATAATAAAAAACTTTAAATTAACAAGCCTGTGAACAAATTGATAATACAGCCATTATCAGGTATAATAAAAGCAATGGCAGACAGATTTGAAAAAATTCGGCAAATGATTCACGAGTTTCCGACCGGCCCCGGCCTTTACTTTATGAAGGATGCCAATGGTACGGTTCTTTATATCGGCAAAGCGGCGAATCTGCGTTCGCGTGCGGGCAGTTATTTTCAGCCATCAGCGGATATCGAAGCCTCCCGCGGGCCGAAGATTGTCGAAATGCTCAAAAAAGTGAGCGAGGTTGATTATCTCGAAACGAAAAATGAAATAGATGCGCTTTTGCAGGAAGCCAGACTAATAAAAGATATTCGTCCGCCATACAATAGCGATCTTACCGATGACAAAACATTTCCATATCTTGAGATTGCTTCACGTGAAGAGTTTCCCGGCGTTTATATAACTCGCAAACCGCGGACTGGCAGTCAATTGTTTGGTCCGTTTGCCAATGTCGGCGATTTGAGAGCGGCGTTTGTTGTTCTGCAAAAGATATTTAAGTTTCGCACTTGTCGGCTGGAAATTTCGGCGATAGATGATAAACGGAGATTTTTCAGGCCGTGTATTCTTTACAGTATAAAACAATGTACTGCGCCTTGTGCAGATTACATAAACAAAAGCGATTACAGAAAAGTCATAAGCGATTTGATTAAATTTCTGAACTCTAAAAGAACTGCGATTTTGAAACAGCTTGAAAAACAAATGGCCGATGCTGCGGCTGCGATGGATTATGAAAAGGCCGCGATGTATCGCGATAGAATCAGGGTGATTGAGAATCTCGAAAAGAGAGGCTCTGTTGCTGAGGATGTTCAGCCGGAAGTTTTTGCCGTCGAGCCGGGAGAAGCACTCGAAAAATTGCAGCAGATTTTGCGAACCGCAAACCCTGTTCGCGTGATTGAGGGTTTTGATATTGCTCATATTTCTGGTGCCGATACAGTTGGTTCGCTGGTTCGGTTCATTGATGGCAGGCCGTTCAAGGCGGGTTATCGCAGATACAAAATAAAGACTGTCAGCGGAATAGATGATTACGCCTGTTTGAAGGAAGTTTTAACTCGGCGTTTTCGGCCTGCGGCTACGGGTCAGGAGCTTTGGCCTGACTTGGTTTTAATTGACGGTGGAATTGGTCAGCTTCATGCGGCCGAGGAAGCTTTCAGGGAGTTTAATGTTAAATCGCCGCTTCTTGTTTCGCTGGCGAAGAAGGAAGAAATTGTTTATGTTTCCGGAACAGATAAACCTTTGAAGCTACCGGCGAATAATCCTGCGAAAAAACTTTTGCAGTATGTTCGCGATGAAGCGCATCGTTTCGCGCAGCATTATCATCATATCCTGAGACGAAAGAAAACTCTTGGCGAGTCATAGTTTTAATTCATAACTATTACTCATCAGTTCTAAAAGACGAAGCCGGCAAATCTTCCTTATTATATAAATTAGCACCTTGAGGGTTGTCTGCCCAGGCATATCTGACTGCGACAGGATTCGTTATCTTGTCATTCCAAACCACGATTTTGTCGTTTTCTATTTTCGCATTTGCCCAGACAAATTTTTTGTCAGTGCCGGCAATAGCGAAATAATTCAGTTCTCCTCCTTTGGCAACTAATCCGCCGCCGATATTCGTAAATGTAATAATGATTTTATTTCCCTCTATTTTCATCGACTGGTAAATCGGGCCGGAATATACAACTGTTTTATCGTTATAAGCAAATCGTTGAGCCGCCAATGCAAGCCGTTTGCCTACATCTTCCTTATTCAGCGGATGGATATCATTCCATTCGCCAATATCAGTAATGACGGTCATCGCGGTATTAGGGACAGAAAGTGTTTTAAGCTGTGCTTCTCTGAGCATTGCCCAGCCGATTTCAGAAGGTTCATTTTTAGCCTGCATAAAATTTGCAAGTTGAACATATAAAAATGGGAAATCGCCTTGATTCCATTTTTGCCGCCAATCGCGGATAAGCGTTGAAAATAGTTTCTGATATTCCTGCGGCTTGCCGGTATTTGATTCGCCCTGATACCATATCACGCCTTTGATTTTGTAATTTAGAAGCGGCGCAATCATCGCATTATACAAACCAATCGGCTGCCATTGAACAAACGTCTGTCCCGGCAGCGGTTCCATTGTCGCGCCCAATTGGTATTGCCATTTGCCTTTTAAATCTATAGTCTGCCCGGCCGCTGTAATCTCGTATGGTTTATCCAGAACGAATCCGCCTCTGCCGGAGTTATTGATAACTCGTATTACAATAATATTTTTTCCAGTCTTAAGCATATTTGCCAGCAGCTCGTAATTTCTGCGTGGATACTGATAAGACGTGGTACCGGCAATTTCGCCATTAATATAAACTGTATCTGCGTCAACAATTCTGCCCAGTCTGAGTTTTGCAGGTTTGCCAATCATAGAAGCCGGAACATTAAATTCGTTCCTGAACCAGATAACACCATTTATATTTCCTAATTCGTAATCTGCCCAATAGCCGGGCACATTCATTGTTAGCCATCCATCTGGGATGTAATTAACGTCGAACCATTTTTTTTCTGCCAAACCTTTATCAAGCTGATTAAGTCTGCCATACCATTCATCGCTTACAGCTTTGTCTTTTGTCTGGATTTCCCTGATGTAGTTATCATCTTTAAATTTTTCCGCTGTTTGCAGATAGTCTGGAAATTCCTTTAACGCGTTTTCGCTAATCCAGGCCTGTGCAGGCGAACCGCCGAGGCTCGCGTTAATCAATCCTATTGGCACTTTATATTTTTCATATAAAGTTTTTGCGAAGAAATAACCAACCGCAGTAAAATGAAGAATTGTTTCAGAATTTACTGATTCCCAACTTCCTGATTGCAGGTCTTCCTGAGGTGTTTTGAAATTATATTTTTGCGAGACGAAGAATTGTCTGATATTAGGATTGTTCGATTGCGCAATCACATCAGCATATTTCTCTTTGACTCTGTTCATCGGGTATTCCATATTTGATTGGCCCGAACATACCCACACATCACCGACGATAATATTTTTAATGGTTATTTGATTGCTGCCGCTTATGGTCATATTGTACGGGCCGCCTGCATTCAAAGGCACAATCATCACTTCCCATTTGCCTTCTTTGCCGGCCTGGGCATTATATGTTTTGTTGTTGAAGTTTATTGTTAGTTTTTCGTTTGCGTCTGCCCATCCCCAGATTTTCAAATCAGTATCTCTTTGCAGCACCATACCATCGCTTACCAGCAAAGGAAGTTTTACCTGACCCAAAGCAGATTGAAGAATGAAAAGTAAAACTAAAAGACTTAAAACCTTGAAATATGTTTTCATAAATTTAATCCTTTAAAATATTATCTATTTCTATTTTCGCAGTTTAGCCGACGAACCACGAGCCGATTCGCAGAAGAAGCCTTTTTGCCAAACCGTCGACTGCATAGGAAGTTAGTCTCATTGTTTCGCCGACAGTTTTCAAAACGCCTTTTTCTCCGCCGGCAAATCGCATTGTATTTGAAATGTTTTTCATTTCGTTAAATTCGAATTCGTATCCTCTTAGTATTGTAACCGGAATTCCTGAATCAGTTTGGCCGAAGAGAAGAGCAGACGCTGCGGTAATTTCCTGTCCGACCAAATCGAAGCCGCCGAATTTTGGTTTGCCGAATTTGTCTTTTTTGCCGAACATCAGCGAGCATGGATTTATGCCTGATGAGCCGACCGCTGTGTCGATTGTGCCGTAGAAAGTCAGTTCCGTATCGGCGAGAATCACAGCGACTTTTTTGCCGGAAATTCTTTCGATTTCTTTCCTGATTTTTAATGCTTCGCCGTCTGGATTTTCCGGGAAAAGACTAACGATGCCTTCCGGATGATTCGAGCCGTCGATGCCGGCATCGCAGGTGTGTATCTGTCCGCTCGGACTTTTCGTTATGAACAGACATTTCTCATTATCGCAGAGTTTCTGACTCATCTCAGAATTTGTGGAGCCTTCCAGAATATATTTTTCTATTACGCCGCCCAGCGGCAGAACCGCGATGACTTTATGACCTGCGTCCATAATCATCTGAACCCATAGCGGGTCTTTGCCGGTCTTTTTGGATACCTTCATCGCTTTTTCGCTTATCTTTACATCAGATTTTTTCCGCGTAAGCCCAAGCGACTTAGAGATTATTTTGCTCGTCAATACAATTACGTCTTTATCGTTTATGCCCGTGTTTTCTTTTTTTGCACTGTCGCAGATAATTTGCGCCAGATTATCGTCTGCCATAATTTCCGGAATGGTCTGCAAACCAATCACTTCAATTTTTTTCATTTCATAAATCCTGTTAATTTTGTGTCTTTATATAATCTTTTTTTGTCTGTGTAATGATTAGTGAGAAAATTATAGACACTTTTCATTGTTTGTGAAGAGGCTGTTTTGCCTTTTTTGCCGAGCGTTTCAGTTGATGTGTAAATGATAATTTCATCGGCGAGTTTTTGCTTCAGAAACGATGTTATTATTTTTTCGCCGCCCTCAACGAGAATCTGCTGAATATTTCGTTTGCGGAGTTCTGCAAGTACGGTTTTGAGATTTATGCCGTTTTTATATTTGCCGACTTTTATTATTTCCACGCCGTTTGCTTCTATTTTCTTTGCAATCGTTGTGAAAATACAGACAGGATTTTTATTTGCTGTTTTGATTAAATTGCAATTTTGCGGGATTCTCAATTGACTGTCGAGAACAACTCTTAATCGCTCTTTGCCGTCGTCCGGTCTTACCGTAAGCATTGGGTCGTCTTCCAGAACTGTATTTATTCCGACAAGAATTGCCTGCGCTCTTTTTCTAATATTTTGGACATCTTTTCTGCTTGCCGAATTACTTATCCAGCGTTTTTTATCAGTGCGTGACAAAAATCCGTCTTTACTCTGTGCCCATTTGATAATTACATAAGGTTTTTTAGTTTTGGCAAATTTGAAAAAAGGTGCGTTTAACTGTTCCGCTTCCTTTTCGCAAACTCCGCAGATAACTTTGATGCCCGCTTTTTTCAGAATCTCAAAACCTTTGCCGGCAACTTTTTTTGTCGGGTCTTTTATTGCCGCGATTACTTTTTTTATACCTGCTTTTATAACTGCATTTACGCACGGCGGAGTTTTTCCGAAATGACAGCACGGCTCAAGTGTAACATACATTATTGCGTCGGCAGGGCAGTTGCCTTTTTTTTTGCAGTCTGCCAAAGCGTTTATTTCAGCGTGCGGCCAGCCGTATTTTTTATGCCAGCCTTTGCCGATGATTTTATT
>Ga0153915_10007844_pt1 | contig 10108 bp, 11 predicted proteins | sample Opewatmetagenome_2_FD_107003 | JGI IMG/M metagenome (GOLD analysis project Ga0153915, IMG submission 107003) | Freshwater wetland microbial communities from Ohio, USA - Open water 3 Core 3 Depth 3 metaG | ecosystem: Environmental > Aquatic > Freshwater > Wetlands | place: USA: Ohio, Lake Erie... | reverse complement strand
GAAATGGGCGGCCTGCTGAGGGCTTGGCATCAAGCCTGTAACCGCGGGCGGCGGAGCTCTCAGGCGCCTGTCAGTGATTAAGGTCCAGCGAGATCTGACGGTTTCTCTCCGCCCGCTTTATGGTGCCTTATGCCGGATTATTGCATTTAGCCATTTCATCTTTAAAAAAAGGGCCTCCCATGCCTTGAGGATTCATCTATGCAAGATCCTAACCGGACATTGCTGATTTTTTATAGGAACAGGAAAATATATTGATAGATATTAAAATCGGAGAAAAGATCAAGAATGCACGAAAAAGCTGGGGCCTTTCTCAGATTGAACTGGCTGAAAGGCTCGGGATATCTTTTCAACAAATACAAAAATACGAGAAGGGATATACAAGAATCTCCGTAATGAGGTTATACCAGATATCGGAGGCCCTTGGCGTTGATATATCTCATTTTTTCGGGGGAGAAAAAACGCCTCCCAACCTGTCGGACGCTTCTTTAAAATATACTCCCGGGGGAGATGATCCCCGCAATTTACAACCCTTGAACAAGGACGAGATTACACTGCTGAAGCTGTTCAGAAAAATTGAGAACAAAAAATTGAGAGAGTGCGTCTTTAACCAAATAAAAGGCATTATTGATATTGAAAAATATTAAAGAGATACCGGATTTTGACAGACCAAGGGAGAAGCTGGCTGAAAAAGGGCCGGAAGCGCTGTCAGATACGGAGCTTCTTGCGATAATCCTCGGCACAGGGATTAAAGGGAAGGATGTATTCTGTGTTGCCGGATCAATTTTACGAAAGCTCGATAACAGTAAAGGCAAGATAGATATCAAAAATCTTATCGACGTTGAAGGCATCGGCTTTGCAAAGGCATGTCAGATAGTTGCTTCATTAGAATTTGCACGGAGGCGTTTTTTTCAGGAAGGCATTGTTATTCAAAAGGCCGATGATGTTTTGCCGCTGATATCATTTATTAAAGAAAAAAAACAGGAATATTTCCTATGTCTGTCTTTAAACGGAGCGAATGAAGTCATAGGAAACAGAGTCGTGACAATCGGCCTCCTTAATGCCAACCAGGTACATCCCAGGGAGATATTTATCGATGCGATAACCGATCGCGCCGCCTCGATTATCCTTGCACATAACCATCCGTCCGGCGTCCTCAAACCAAGCACCGACGATATTTCTACAACCAAACAATTAATTGAGGCAGGCAAAATTCTCGGAATAGCGGTACTCGATCATATTATCATAACTAAAAAAGGTTATCTCTCCTTAAAAGAAAAAGGCTTTATCTAACGTGATTTAGCAGGCTCAACTTGCCGGCGGCCAGGGATCTATTCGAACTCTAAGCCTTTATTGACAACATAGGAGTTAGACAATGGATTTTGGTTTGACCGCCTACTTGATTTATATCGTGTTATCTCCTATCCTATGAACAATTATCCGACAAGAACGGGTATGAAACTGAGGATGGAACCTAATGAAATTTCCGATATCGAATTACACAAAAGAAAGATATGAGGCGATAAAGGCCGGAAACAGGATACTGCTCATTGGCTTAACAGGCGGCATCGCGAGCGGAAAGAGCACGGTTGCCCAATTCCTGAAAGAACTCGGGGGCGTCATCATAGATTTTGATATCCTTGCCAGACAGGCAGTCAGACCGGGGGAAAAGGCATGGAGCGAGATCGTTGAGTATTTTGGTGAAGAGATACTCCTGGATAATAAGGAAATCGACCGCAAGAAGATGTCTGAGATCGTATTTATTGATGCTGAGAAAAGGAAAAAACTTGAAGGCGTTACTCATCCGGCTATCGGCGAAGAGTTTGTAAAGGAAGTTGAAAAGATTGCATCAAGAGAAAAAGATGCCATTATCCTATGTGTAGTGCCGTTGCTTATTGAATGCAGCATGCAAGATCTGTTTCATGGCATAGCAGTAATTTATATACCCCGGGAAGAACAGAGTCGGCGTCTCATGGAGAGGGACGGTATCACAAGGGATATGGCAATAAAGATCATCAGCGCCCAGATGCCCATCGATGAAAAGATCGGATATGCGGATTTTATTATTAATAATGAAGGATCCCTTGATGAGACAAAAAGACAGACACAAGGTTTATGGGATAAATTAAGGGAGATGCGATAATCTGACCGGGGCGCCTTTTATTTACTGACCTGATCCCATATATTTTACTACAAGATGATTTTCATGTAAGACACCAAGGCTTACATATTCTCTGTCATGAATATTTATATTGAAACCTGAGGCCATGGGAATTGTACCCGAGGCGTTCCAGATGACCTTGACGTCGTCTTCTCTCGCGAGAAAAGCCTTATTGCGCAATACGGATATGGTGAATCTGACATCATCATCCGATCGTTTACCAAATCTTAAGGCAGGGGTCTTTCCGGATAGATCAAGGCGAATCTTCTCAGCAGGTCCTTTTGTTTCGTAACTGCCCTCAATTCCCGCTTCACCCAGGAGGGCGTCAATGTCATCTTGAGCGAGGAGTTTATCCTCTGTTGTCATTCCTTCCATTTTATTCCCTTAAAGCCTATGATATTTTTTTATCACGCCGGATATGTCCATCCTTTTTTCTTATCGGCAAACGTCTGTAGATAGTTTAATTTTTTAATCATGGAGTTCAATTGAAATAAATAATTTCTGGATTAATTAATTGATAAAATATAATCTGAAGGCATGATCTATTTTAGGTCCATGTGCCGATGGGGAAGGCAGGAGAGAATTTATTGAATAGAATTGTAATCTTAAAAAACGAGATTAAGGAATATGCCTGGGGATCAAGGACCTTTATCCCTGAGCTGACCGGGATGCCTTCACCATGCGAAAAGCCCCAGGCGGAGATGTGGTTGGGGGCACACCCCAGCGCCTCCTCAATGGCCTTAATGGATAATATGCAAATTCCCCTTAATGAACTCATAAAAAAGGATATTAAAGGAACCCTGGGCATGTCTGTTGCCGATAAATTTTCCAACAGCCTGCCTTTTTTATTAAAAGTGCTTGCAGCGGCCAAGCCTCTTTCGATCCAGGCCCATCCCGATAAAGAACAGGCGCGGCGAGGCTTCCGCCGTGAGAATTCAAAAGAGATCCCTTTTGACTCGCCAAACAGAAACTATAAAGATCAAAATCATAAACCTGAACTCATATGCGCCCTTACGCCATTGTGGGCCTTGAAAGGCTTCCGCAGGAACAAAGACATAATCGAATTAATGGATAAGCTCGACGCCTCAGCCATTGGCCTTAAAACTGATCTTTTAAAGAATCAACCGGGAAAGGAGGGCCTTAAAAGTTTTTTTTCCTCTTTATTGACCATGGACAAGGAAAGGCAAAATCATGTTGTTGAAAAGATAATGGGAATTGTAAAAGGGATGGAGACATCCGAGCATGCCTTTGAATGGATGAAAAGGATTTGCAAGGAATATCCCGGCGATATAGGCGTCCTTTCCCCTCTCTTTCTCAATGTCGTAAGCCTTAAACCCACTGAGGCAATGTACATAGCTTCAGGAGAACTCCATGGCTATCTGGAAGGCGCAGGTCTTGAACTTATGGCCAATTCAGATAATGTCATAAGAGGAGGTCTGACCCCCAAACATATAGATGTAACAGAGCTTATAGATATACTGGAATTCACGCCGCATGAGCCCAAAATAATCCGCCCTGAGCATATCGGCAATAACGAGGCTGTTTATCGCACCGGCAATGATGAATTCATGCTCTCTGTTATCTCTCTTCAAGGAGGCGCCAGGGAGGGTTCAATCTATCGGGGGCCAGGACTGAGGAACGCCGAGATCATTATATGCACAGCCGGAAAGGCAAGGGTTGAAGACATCCGTAAAGGCGATATCCTCGATGTCTCCAGGGGGATGTCTCTTTTTATCCCAGCGTCGGTGGAGGGGTATATCATTAATGGAGAGGCAACAATCTATAAGGCAACAGCGCCTCTTTGTCATGCATCGCAGGTTATGCCTGCGACCCTGTCCGGCGATCCGTTATTATAAGGGATTTATATCGCAGCGAGTCTTGACCTGAAAATAAAGAATACCGCTCCGAGCAGGCACAACCCCGCCCACAGGTAATCCAGATTTAATCTTTCTTTCATGTAAAATATGGAAAAGGGCACAAACACAGAGAGGGTTATCACTTCCTGGATTATCTTCAATTGACCGATGTTTAACACATGATATCCGATGCGATTTGCAGGCACCTGGAGCAGGTATTCAAAAAGCGCAATCCCCCAGCTCACTAAGGCCGCTATAATCCAGGGTCTGCCTGATAAATTTTTAAGGTGTCCATACCATGCAAAGGTCATAAAGACATTGCTGCATGAGAGTAAGGTTATTGTTAGATAGATCTGCTTCATTTTTTATTATTGTTCCTTTTAAAAAATTAATTTCCATGCAGTGACTTATATAATTTGAAAATATCTTTTATGCAAGATTCTAACCGGAAATTACTGATTTATAATATTTAATCTTTGCTTGATCAGGAAAGGCATTTAATTGTATATAGGTTTATAAAAATAGTTAATGGCTTATTACTCATGAAAACCATTATGTCAGGTAAAAAAGCTTATCAGGAGGCGAAGATATGAAGAAAATTGAAAGGGCAATAATAAGCGTAACAGATAAGACAGGGGTGGTTGATTTTGCAAAGACCCTGGCAGGATTCGGGGTTCAGATACTATCCACCGGCGGGACAGCAAAGGCTTTGCGGGAAGGAGGCATCCCTGTTATGGAGATATCCGATTACACAGGATTCCCTGAGATGCTGGACGGCAGGGTTAAGACCCTGCATCCTAAGGTCCACGGCGGGATACTTGGGATCAGGGATAACGAGGAACACGGCAAGATGATGAAGAAACACGGCATTGAAAATATTGATCTAATAGTTGTCAACCTATATCAATTTGAGAAGACGGTTGCTAAAGAAGGCGTGACCATCGAAGACGCCATAGAAAATATCGATATCGGAGGGCCGGCGATGCTTCGTTCTTCAGCGAAGAATTTCAGGGATGTCACCGTGATAACGGACCCTTCGGATTACAGCGCGGTTCTAAATGAAATGAGTGAGAATGGAGGAGCAACGACATTGAAGACGAGATTTCGTCTTGCGAAGAAGGTCTTCCTGCTCACGCACCGGTATGACGGGGCTATCAGCAGGTACCTTGAGGGCGTCGAAATCTAAACTCGCGGTCCTTATTTCTTTTTATCCTCGGCCCCGCGGCCTGAATAATCCCCGGGCCGACGTTCTTTCTCCATGCAGGGGCCGTTTTTATAAACGACCTTGTCCTTTTTCTTGCAAAAGATCGCCTGAAACGTCCGGCAGCTTGCTGAGCCGTCAAGGGCCTGATTGCTTGGCCACTCTGCATGTAGACAGTTAAGGTCGCAGAATTCCATGTATCGTCTATCCCTCTGTCTTTTCCTAACGTTTAAAAGATGAACTTGATTTTCAAGGGCATTGCAGAAACACACGATCTTAACATACAGATTAACGCCCGGAGGGATTTTGTGCAATGATTCAGTTGACATAAACAGCAGAATTAAATAATCAACTGTACTCAATAACTTGAGAGTCTAAAGCTCTTTATAACATTCTGATTTTAAATAACATTTTATTTTCCTGAACCGTCATTCCCGCGAAGGCGGGAATCCAGGAAAATTAATAAGTTATGGATTCCCGCCTTCGCGGGAATGACAGAACTTTGGACTGTTCAGTCAATAATAAAATCATCAATTAAAGTATTTTACAAGGGGGATGCCAATAATGGAATATTCGATCAGTCCTGCCGGGGAAAGGTTCAAGCTTCCGGATGAGGAAGATTACAAAAGGGAATCTGAAAGGCTTTTAACTATTGCCAAGGCGCAAAAGGAACAGGGTCGTGAGATCGTGGTGGTCATGGGGCTTGGATTTGTCGGGGCGGTAATGGCCGGCGTTGTGGCGGACTCCCTTGATAAGAAGACCGGCGAACCGGGGAAATTTGTGATCGGAATGCAGCGGCCCAGCACCAGGAGCTTCTGGAAGATACCGCTCCTCAACAGGGGCATCTCTCCGATCAAATCCGAAGATCCTGAAGTAGACCCTATGATAGAACGTTGTGTAATAAAGAAGAACACATTGACCGCCAGCTTTACCTATGACGCTTTGAAGTTTGCGGACGTACTTGTCGTGGATGTGCAATGTGATTTTTTGAAACATGAACTGGGCAACCTAAAGAGCGGAAGGGCGGATATCAGCGCCCTGGAAGAGAGTTTCAAGATTATCGGTGATTATATCTCTCCTGAATGCCTGGTGCTGATCGAGACTACAGTGCCTCCAGGGACGACCGAATATATTGCCTATCCCTTAATCAGGAAGGCATTTAATAAGAGGAAAATACAGGACGAACCTCTTTTGGCCCACAGCTATGAGAGGGTTACGCCCGGCAGAAACTATGTAAGCTCGGTACGGGATTTCTGGCGTGTATGCAGCGGGATAAATGATCAAAGCAGGGAAAAGGTCGCAAAATTTTTATCAGAGGTCATTAATGTTGAGAAGTTCCCCCTTACGGTGCTTGACAGGCCCATTGAGAGCGAGACCTGCAAGATCGTTGAAAACAGTTATCGCGCCACTATACTTGCCTTCCTTGACGAATGGAGCCTCTTTGCCGAGACAAACGGCGTGGATATCGTAAAGGTGATCAATGCGATAAAGGTGCGGCCGACCCATAATAATATAATATTCCCGGGGCCCGGCATAGGGGGGTACTGTCTTCCGAAAGACGGCGGGCTGGGTCTCTGGTCCTACAAGCATCTATTGGGTTTTGAAGATGATATATTCAAGATCACGGCGGAGGCCATTAATATTAATGACACAAGGTCCTTGCATGCGGCCCAACTCACCCGTGACGCCTTGAGAAACATGGGAAAGATCGTAGCGGCGTCCCTGATCGCCGTCCTGGGAGTATCCTACAGGGAGGATGTGGCTGATACCAGGTACAGCGGGTCAGAGATAATCGTAAGGAAGCTGACGGAGATGGGGGCGGAGGTAAAGGCCCATGACCCTTATGTGGATCACTGGTGGGAGATTGAAAAGCAGGACAGTTACCCTTCATCCGGAACAAGCTGGTCCAGATTTTTCAGAAACCAGGAGAACCTTAATGAATTCCGAATGACCCCCGATCTGACAGAGGCTGTGAGCGGGGCTGATGCCGTTGTCCTGTTAGTCCGCCATAAACATTACCTGAACATCGATCCCGAGGAAATGGTTAAGATGGCGGGAGGGCCCATTGCCGTTGTAGACTGTTTCGGCATCCTTGACGATGAAAAGATAGAGAAATATTTTGACCTGGGATGCGAAGTTAAGGGCATGGGCCGCGGCCATCTTAAAAGGATCAAAGAAAAGGTCCGAAAAAGGAAGATGGGTTAATCAATATCGACGAACCGACAGGTCGTCGCTTACCATGAATGAGATATAGCCCCTGCCTTGCACGCCTCAACACAGGGAAGAGGCGGCCTGTCTCTCAAAGGCTTACAGGGGTTGCATTCATATTTCAGTTTTTTCTTTTTGTCTTGCGCCACTATGGCTACAGGTTCATCCCTCATGGGATCATTGGGGTCTTCATCCAATACCAGGAAGATGGCTGCCGGGCAGGCCGATATGCAATCACCGCATCCATCGCATTTTTCAGTATCAATAGTGACGAAAAAATCACCGGACGCATCCTTATATCCGTAATTAGCTAACATTTCTATCCCTCCTTAGCTATTTCTGTCTGCCCTTCCCCTTCCGGCAGAGCGCATAACCGAAAAGCGCCGCACCGGCTGCGCCTGCTATCTGGGTGTCCCACCCTGTCTTCATACGTTCTAAACCCACCATGGGCATCAACCGGTCCATAACGCCCCTGTTCTTTGCCATACCGCCTGTCACCGCGAATTCAGGCACAACACCAACCCTTTCTATAAGTGAGTAGATCCTCTCTGCCATGGCTCGACAATAGGCCGCAAGGACCTCTTCCGTGGTCCATCCCTTTCTGAGGAGACCCGTAGCCTCTGATTTGGCATACACAACGCATGTGCTGGAAACAGCCGTGGGTTCTTCCTTTACATTAAAAGACCTGTCCCCGACCTCATTAATAGAAACCCCCAGAAGATCGGAAAAGACCTCCATCCCGCGGCCTGTGCCGGCCGCGCATTTATCGTTCATCAGGAAGTTTGTCACCTTGCCTTTATCATCGCACTGTATGACCTTGATGTCCTGCCCCCCGACGTCCAGCACTGTCCTGACCTCAGGGCCATAGATAAAATTGGCGCCTCTTGCGTGGCAGGCTATCTCTGTTATGGAACGATCGGCAAAGGGGACATTGATCCTGCCGTAACCGGTGCCTATGCAGCAATCCATCCTGTCTTCAGGCATGCCGTCAAGGGCCTGAAGCGCAAAATTGAGGGCGTTGCCAGCGCTGTTGGGGCTATCGGATCCGGTTCTCATATTGCCGTATGCCAGGATCTCTCCGTCCGCCATAATAACCGCCTGGGAACTGACAGATCCCACGTCAATGCCGACTGTAATTAACTCGGCATCCTCCCAATCAAGATCAGGATTCTTCCAGTTGGACTCAGTCCATCTCCAGAATTCTTTTTTCTCTTCAGCCATATTTAGGCCCTTAGCGACAATCTTACAACAACATGTTGTCAGAAAAAATTGCAATTACTTGAATAACTGAACAGTCCAAAGTTCTGTCATTCCCGCGAAGGCGGGAATCCATAACTTATTAATTTTTCTGGATTCCCGCCTTCGCGGGAATGACAGAAGTGGAGCGGGAATGACGGTTCAGGAAAATAAAATGCTATTTAGAATCAGAATGTTATAAAGAACTTTAGACTCTCAAGTTGAATAAGCTAGTTTCTTGAAAAATTGCATTTTATGGTTGCCCCACAGGGGCCACTTTTTCCATGCGTAGCTGCGGAAAAAGCGTAGAACCTATCCGTAAATAAATATTATTATGCTTGAGGTAATTGCAAAACTCAAAAAAGCACCAATTGTCATTTCGACCAAAGGGAGAAATCTTTTGATATCAATACCTTTTAGATTCCTCACTTCGTTCGGAATGACAAGTGGAGGAATTTTGCAATTACCTCCGATTAGAATTTCATACTGATTCATGATTAATTATCCAGGCACCGGCTGCAACGGCTGCGCCGACGGCTGCGCCGAATTCCGGATCTTCGGGGATCCGGATCTTATCAATATTCAACTGTGTCTTCATGGCCTTTACAAAACCCGGGTTATTGGCGACGCCTCCCAGCATCACGACTTCTTCATTGACGCCGATCCTGCGGATCATTGAAACGATGCGGCCGGCTATAGCGTCATGGATCGCCTTGCTGATATCGTTCTTCGCGGTCTTGGCATGAATCAGGCCGACAACTTCGGACTCCGCGAATATAGCACACTGGGCATTCATGGGGATTTCGCTGTCGGATGTCAATGCTAAAGGCCCCAGCTCCTCAAGAGGCGTTTCAAGCGCCCGGCTCATTGCCTCTAAAAAGGCCCCGGCCCCGGCAGCACATTTTTCATTAATCGCGAAATCAACCGGGTTGCCCTTTTCATCCAGTTTGGCTGTCCTTCCTTCTTCAGCGCCTACATCGGCCACCGTCCTTGCGTTTGGAAAGAAGAAATGTGCGGCCCTGGCCATGGCCTTTATATCATTTACGATAACAGCACCCTTGATGGAATTCTTGCCGGAACCTGTTCCGCCGATCTTTTCGATATCCTTCTCAGTAAGGCCCGCGGCCCGGCATGCTGCCTCAAGAGAAGCCTTAACCGCCTTGTCCTGATCAAAGCCTGTCAAGACCTTTCCTTTGCCGACTATCTTTCCGTCTTTGATAATTACGGTCTTTGTGTTTTTTGCGCCACAATCAATTCCTGCGGTTATCATATCTCATTTACCTTCTTTAAACCCCGTCGGGGCATTTAGCTAAATTTTCTACTTTTATCGGATGTTCCAAACAATTGAAAGTGATAATTGCCTTTAACATTTTGATCTAAATACGTTTTCTCCGTTCCTGAAGTTTTTTTCTAGTGTCTACATTAACCGTTTTGTGTGGCAAGACGACT
>Ga0153915_10007843_pt1 | contig 10109 bp, 6 predicted proteins | sample Opewatmetagenome_2_FD_107003 | JGI IMG/M metagenome (GOLD analysis project Ga0153915, IMG submission 107003) | Freshwater wetland microbial communities from Ohio, USA - Open water 3 Core 3 Depth 3 metaG | ecosystem: Environmental > Aquatic > Freshwater > Wetlands | place: USA: Ohio, Lake Erie... | reverse complement strand
CGGTTAATTCAGTGTTTACATCCGTAAGTGAATTGCCGGTGACGGGACTTGGGGTGGCAGTGGCTGTTTGTCCGTAATTTGTTGTTAGTCCATATTCAAATGAGACTGTTGTTGATAAATAGTTTGCCAATACAACTCCGTTCAAAACTGAAGAAGTTGTATTAACGTTTGTCGCAACCTGAGTCAGGGCGGCAGGCGGTTGTCCCATGGTTACGAAAGAAACTGACTCTCCATAACCGGTCCCGGCAGTGTTCGTGGCATAAGCTCTCACATAGTATGTTGTGGCTCCTTCCAGATCGGTCATATTGCTTGTGAATGAGACTGAACCGCCCAGCTCGATTGTCCGGTCATCTTCTATTGTGGGAGGATTAACTTTACTCCAGCAGATCCCTCGTTCAGCTATCATTTCTAATTTTCCATTAGTAATTGCCCCGCCGGATGTTGCAGAGGTTCCTGTAATATTTGTAACATCATCTGTTGTCAATGCCGGTACTTCTTCTTTTTTACATGAATAAATAATGCCAGCCATAATAATAAAAACAAGGCTTAGTGTTTTAGGTAAATTTTTCATCTGTAAAAGCATTTAGTTACCTGTGATTCAATAAGGAGACGAATAAATTTACCAAATATTGTTGTAAACAATAAAATACAACGAATAAAGAACTTTCACGGAGTTCCACCGAAAAGGCACCGAGCTCCACAGAGCCGAAGGAGAACCCAATTGATTATCACCAATAAATCAAATTTTTAAAATATATTTCCAACTGTTACGTCTATGGAAGTAAAGATCCTTTGAAATGAGTCCAAAAGAGTCGGAAAGAATTTCAGTTGCCTATATGAAGGAACGCAAACGCCTTCTCGGGTATATAAGAAACAGGACCCACGACCGGTTTGAGGCTGAGGATATACTGCAGGATGTCTTTTATCAGCTGACAATAGGATTCAGTGACATAAGAAGGATCGAAAACCTGACAGGATGGCTTTACAGGGTGGCTGATAACCGGATCACCGATCTGTTCTGGAAGAAGAGACCAGTTGCTTTCAGCTATAGCGAAAACAGTGCTGAAGGCGAAGACGGGCCATTGACTCTGGAAGAGATATTGCCCTCAATCGGAACAACACCCGATGATGAGGAGCTTAAAGAGATGATATGGGAAACCATCGAAGAGACATTGTCAGAAATGCCTGAAGAGCAAAGAAGCGTGTTCGTCGAAAACGAGTTTGAGGATCTGAGTTTTAAAGAGATCTCTAAAAAAACAGGTATTGGTATCAATACCCTTATCTCACGGAAACGTTACGCCGTGCTCGCACTCAGGAAGAAACTGAATGAATTGTATAAACTATTAAAAAATAATTAGTATGAAAGCGTTAAGAGTATTAAAGTACATTGGATTTGGTATCCTCGGTATTGCATTCGTTATACTTGTAATCTTTGGCGTCCAGGCTCTCTGGAACTGGCTGATTCCTGATTTATTTAACGGACCTGTTCTGACTTACTGGCAAACAGCCGGATTATTCCTCCTGTCAAAGATACTGCTTACTGGTGTTGCACCCGGCGGTGACCAGCACAGCCGTAAGAAAGATTGCAGAAAAAAAGACTGGGGGAAAAATGACTGGAGGAGAAAATTCCAGGATAAATTCAGACAGGCTCCCGAAGAAGAACAGCAGGAACCAACTGCTGAGCAGGTTTGAAATAATGGAATCATAAGCACTTACACTGAGTTCCACAGACCTGTGTGCCGGTAGGCAGGGGTTTCACGGAGGATCACAGAGATTTTTCTCTGTGGAACTCTGTGCCTTCTCCATGGAACTCAGTGAAAGTTCTTCTCTATTTAAGCCTTTATAATCGAAAGTTGCATTTTGTCAGTACAAATTGTAGCTTTGAAAAAAGGATACATACAGAAATACATGAAAAAATCCAATGAAACACATTCATCAAGCATAGGACGCCGGAATTTTATAAAATCGGCCGGTGCTGGAGCAATTGGGTTTGCCGGGATTGGCATATTAACATCTGCTGAGCACGGCAATGAAGAAAAGTTAGCTAAGCGGACTAAAAAAGAACGCTTGCAGCAAATGGCATCTAACTCTTATGCAGTTAATCAGTTATTTAAAAGACGAGCTTTCCCTGGAAGAGAAGAACGACCTGAAAATGCTCAACTGAAACAGAAATATGGTGAAATAACTCTGCTCGACTTTCCTCAATTCACCAGGGATACCTATCCCGGTGTTACGGCAATGGATCTATGGTCATCCCTGTTTGGGGATATCAATGATGATTCGATGTTTTCAAAGATCGAAAGAGACGGACAGACCCGTTTTGGCGACTTTGATCCGGCAGCTCTATCCTCAAAGCGCTACCTTGAACAGCTTGCTGCTAAAATCGCCACAACCGGAACAAAGGCTGTACACATTTCCAATAATGCTCCGCGAAATATTGCCGATCTGAATGAGGAATTACGCCGTGAAGGGATCCGGGTGGCAAAACTTTGGCTCGATGCTGCAAAAATGATTGGAGTAAAGTCTATGCGTGTAAATACAGGAGGTCCGCAGATAATTCCTGCACCGGTCATAAAGGGCGGATATCCTCAAAATTTGGAGATTGTTCCGTACCTGAAAAATGCCATAGATTCGTTCAAAGAAATGGCTGATTACGGGGAGAAGGTTGGTGTAAAGGTTACCATTGAAAACCACTGGGGACTGGCGGCTGATCCAATAAACATCAGAATTATTATTAATGAAGTAAAAAGTCCTTTTTGTGAAGCATCACCTGATTTTAGTAACTGGGAACATGAATACATGCTGTATAATGGTCTTGAGGTTTTAGTTCCGATGGCTAAATCGATGGTTCATGCAAAACGGTGGACACGGTTTCCCGATGTTGATATCAACCGTTGTGTTCAGGTGCTTAATAATGCCGGATATAAAGGATACATATCAGTTGAATATGAGGCCGGAGGGGATCCTGTTGAGGGTACATTGAAATTGATGGAAGATGTTGTAGAAGCACTGGTTTAACCGAAAAAATTTTGGCAGATATGAAAGGGTAACTTTATGACGAAAGTCTCTGTAGGAAGAGATTCAATTCTTGGCATTGACATAGGTTCAGTTTCTCTTTCTATAGTACAAATGGACCCGGAAGGCAATATTCAGCGCCAATTCTGTCAATTTCATAAAGGCAATATCCGCGATACTTTTTCAGAAGCTGAAGAAGTATTTGACCTGCATGATATAAAAGCCGTTGCCTGTACCTCCTCATCAGTCTGTTTGAACAAAAGAGATGTACATTATTACAATACCCAGGTAGCGATCATTGAGGCTGTAAGGCATTTTTGCAGAAATGCTGCCTCTGTTCTGCATATTGGAGCTGAGAAATTCATGCTCATAAAGTTTGATGCTGATGGTAATTACCAGTCCACTAAAATAAATACGTCCTGCGCCGCAGGAACAGGTAGTTTTCTTGATCAGCAGGCTGACAGGTTGAATCTTTCAGGCATCGAAGAACTATGTGGAAGGGCGCTTATCAACACAGAACCAGTTCCATTAATAGCATCGCGCTGCGCGGTATTTTCAAATACGGATATTATCCATGCACAGCAGAGGGGCTTTTCAGTCAATGCAATATGCGATAGTCTTTGCAAGGGGCTTGCTGAAAACATCAATAATACTGTTTTTAAGAGTGATCCGCCAGCTTTACCTGTCTTAATGACTGGTGGTGTTTCAAAGAATCAGGTTGTCGGAGGATATTTGGAGAAACTGTTAAAAACCAAATTCTTAAAAAACGATAATTCTCATCTTTTTGGAGCTATTGGAGCCGGTTTAATGCTTCTCAGGGAGAAGGCCGATTTAATCCCTTTAGAAATTGATTCTTTCGAAGATATTCTTACTCAGGAAAATGCTGAAAAGCAATATTTTCACAAGCCACTCTCTCTGAACCTAAGCACATATCCCGATTTTACAAATGAAGAATCATATTGTTTCACTCCTGTAGTTTCCAGGCATCCTGTAGAAGTTGAGGTTGATCTCTATATTAAGTTGGCACCTGATACTAATTACATGGTTTACGCCGGGATTGACATTGGTTCAACAAGTACCAAGAGCATCCTGATTGATGAAGCTAAAAGACCGGTTGCAGGCTTTTACACATACACTGCGGGGAAGCCCCTTTCTGCTGTCAAATCAATACTTGAAGCAATAGCTGATGTTTTCAACCGGAAGAAAGCTGAGGCTACAATAGCCGGAATAGGGACGACTGGTTCAGGAAGGAAATTTATTGGAAAGATCTTAAGTGCAGACTTAATTATCGATGAAATTACATCACATGCAAAAGCAGCGTATGAACTCAATCCCGAAACAGATACAATAATTGAGATTGGCGGACAGGATGCAAAGTTTACGCTTATGCATAATGGCAGTGTGACATTTTCGCAAATGAATAATGTTTGTGCGGCAGGTACAGGGAGTTTTTTGCAGGAACAGGCCAAAAAGCTGAACTGCTCATTGTCCGATTACGCCCGAAAGGCCGAAAATGTCAGATCCCCTATTGCCAGCGACCGTTGTGCCGTATTTATGGAACGGGATATAAGCCACCTTCTTAATATTGGATATTCGGTAAATGAAATTCTCGCAACAGCACTACATTCAGTTACTGAGAACTATCTGAAGAAGGTTGCTACTGAAGCGTCCATTGGACAAAACATTTGTTTTCAGGGTGCCACTGCAAAAAACAGATCACTTGTCGCAGTCTTTGAGCAACGATTAAACAAACCAATATATGTATCGAAATATTGTCACCTGACAGGGGCTTTGGGGACTGCTATAATGCTTCAGGAGAAGCAATTAATAAAATCGGGATTCAGGGGAATTGAAATATTCCGTGAAGAAACTGAAATAGAAACTGAAACATGTACTCTGTGTACAAATAACTGTTGCATAAGCATTGCAACAATTTCAGGAGAAAAAGTTGCTTTTGGTTTCATGTGCGGACGGGATTACGGGACCCTGCATTATATATCACCAAACAGAACTGGTTTTGATATGTTAAAAACCAGGGATAAAATATTTTCACATGAGACTGGCAATAATTTAAGGCAGAATATTACTGTAGGAATACCTGCGACTCTACATTTATTCGACGAATTATCACTCTGGAAAAGGTTCTTTTATAATTTGTCGATCAGGACTATAACGAGTGAAGATTATGCGGATTCGCTGAAAACAGGAAAATGTCTGGCAGGAGCCGAATTCTGTTCCCCAATAAATTCAATATTTGGGCATGTTGTCCATCTTTCTGACAAATCAGATTATATCTTTTTGCCTGTTTTGCTCCAGACACGCGAAAAATCAAAAGAAAATGAAGGTCAGTATTGTTATTATACTCAATTCAGCGCGTCCCTGGTTTATACTTTAAAAATTAACGATATCCCAAACAAATGCTTATCTCCGTTATTGAGTTTCCCAAAAGGGAAATATCATGTGGTTCAAAAGCTTCTGCAGTGCCTTAAACCTGTATTAAACAGTGGGGTAAACTATTTTACTGTATATAATGCCTTTAACGAAGCTTTATCCTGGTATTCAGATAAGAAGAGTCAGTTGAACAGTGTCTTTAAGATACAATTTCAGCCTGATAAAGAAATATCAGTAGCCTTACTGGGAAGACCCTATGTAGTACTTTCAAGGACCATGAATAAAGGCATACCGGATATTTTTAACAGTCTGGGTATTAAATCTTTCTACCAGGATATGATTTCTACAGATGATATTGTATCAGAAGATGTTACAATTTTTTTAAAGAAGGTCCCATGGTATTTTGTAACTAAAATACTTGAAGCCTCAAAAATAATTGCAAATACAAGGAATCTCTATCCTGTGCTGATCACGGCATTTAAATGTGCCCCTGATTCGTTCATTATTGAATACTTTAAGAAAATATTTAACAGTTGCGGGAAGCCATATCTTATCCTTCAGATTGACGAGCATGATTCAAATTTGGGTTATGAAACAAGGATTGAAGCTGCAGTCCGGTCGTTTAAAAATCATGCTTCAATTAACGACGAAAAACCAAAATTTGAAACGGGTCAAATTTTCCCTCAGATAACGAAAAACATTGCGGACAAGACCTTATTGTTCCCGAAATGGGACCCTGTGGTATCTCCTTTACTGGTTTCAAATCTGAGACGAATCGGCATTGATGCCCGATTACTTAAATCAAGTGATCTGATAATAAAAAAAAGTATGGTGCATAATACAGGTCAATGTCTGCCCATTAATATTATAGCCCAGGAATTTATCGAATATATCCGGGAACAAAAGCTGAAACCGGAGAACACCATGTTGTGGGCAATCGAATCGAAGTTATCCTGTAACATCAGGTTGTATCCTGAGTATTTTAAAAGCATATTTGAAAACTATGGACAGGGCTTTGAGAAAGCGCATGTTTACAGCGGCTTGCTGACACATCTTGAGATATCGTTAAGTGCCTGTTATTATGCCTATTTTGCTTACCTGCTGGGAGGTTTAATACGCATGACGGGATACAAAATCAGGCCATATGAGATAAATAAGGGCGACACTGACCGGGTAATAAAGGAAACCATTGGAATTCTCGAAGGGGCGTTTCTTGGGACAAAACCGATGGATAAGGCTGTTTCTGAAGTAATTTGCCTGTTTGACAGTATCCCCCGGCTGGAAGGGAACAAACCAAAAGTTGCACTTTTCGGGGATTTCTATGTATGTGACAATGACATAATGAATCAGGAATTAAATCGTACTATTGAAGAAGCAGGTGGTGAGGTAATAACGACACCCTATACGGATCTGGTCAAAATGACTCTCGAAAACGTTATACGCCGAACAGTTTACCGGAGAGAATATGTTACCGCAGCGCAACAGAGAATGATCAGCTCCTGCCTTAAACTATTTGAGGATAAATACTATCGTTATTTCGAAAAATATTTGGGACCCCGGAAAATAATTAATCCTAAAAAACTGGAAAAGCATCTTGCCAGGTTCAACATTAAACCCTACCACTCAGGTGAATCATATGAAAATATCCTAAAGATCTTTTATTTTATGGAAAACTATCCTGATATATCACTATTTGTCCAGGCAAATCCGGCATTTTGCTGTCCATCATTGGTTACCGAGGCAATGACCAGCGAAATCAGGAATATAACAGGAGTTCCGGTGGTTACGATTACATATGATGGAACGAATGATTATAAAAATGATGTGATAATTCCTTATCTGCAGCGCAAATTAATTATGTAGCGAGTACTGTGACCCTCTGTGCTCCCCTGCCTATTGGCAGGCAGGTCCGGATTTCATCCATGTCAGTTCTTTCTTTTCCTAACCATTCCTTACTGTCAGCAACGCCGTACGGCTGAGAGATACCTTCGGTCTGTCAACAATCTCCAGACTTGCAGATTCCAGCAAATTGATCATTTTTTTGAATGATTTTTCAGATACATGAATCTTCGGCTCGATGACCCATATTCTTCCTCCGGGCTTCAGAATTGATTTCAGTTCCTCAAACAGCCCCTGCTGATCAGGCACTTCATGAACCATCCAGAATGCAAGGACAAAATCGACTTTCTTTGAAATACCAATCCTGTCATCCTGACAAAGATGCGCTTCAACCCTCTTTTCAAGATTTGTTCCACTGATTTTCATTTTCATCTTTTCAAGCATTTTCGGCTGAAGATCGGCCGCAATAACAAAGCCATCTTCACCGACCAGGTTTGCAAGTTCTTCGGTAAAGTAACCGGGTCCGCAACCTAAATCGAGGACCGTCATGCCTTTATCTATATAAGGTTTCAGTATCTTTTGGGGCTTGTGTACCAATCTTCTGATCCGGGTATCGAGAGTGCCCGCCAGTTCTGCCGGACAAACATAAGGATGTTTAAGTTTGGCCATTGGATTCTAAGGTAAATGTTATTCAAATATAGCTTATAATCAGTTTGGCGACACAATAAAACCTTCTTATTCTGAAAGAAAGTAATTGATTATCAAAAGTGTAAAAACAGAAATATGATTTTTGTTGAATGTTTCTGTAACATTTTTACTTTTTGCAAGTCTTTATGCAGATGAAGGCTCAGATTTCGTATAAGAGATTTTTCAGAGAACCCTGACTGAATGTTAGAATTACCAGCCAAAATGCGTGCGGAATAATAATTTACTGAAATGAATCATATAGTTGCTCTCGACTCCGGGGCAAAAGAAATTGAAAACCTCTTAACGGGTGCTAAATCAATGATTATTCATGGGGCTGATGTAAAATGTGGTCCCTACGGCAGGGTAACTGAAGGGGATATTCTTTATTTCGTTTCTAACGATAACCGTACCAAAGTAAAAGCAAGAGGTTTCGTTTCATCGGTTTATAATTCACACCCGTTGACTGAGGCAGAATCCTTTGAGCTGATAATAAGGAATCAGGACAAACTAGCCTTACCCGATGACCTCTTTTATAAGTGGGCCGGGAAAAAGTTTATTGTTCTGATAGGGCTCATGAACGTTACGGAGGTTCAACCGTCTCTCATTGACAGAAGTAATCTTTTGAGTGAGGATGACTGGCGTGCCATAGGAAATGTTGAATTTTCATTTTTACGAAATCGCAAAACTGCTTAGTTTTTGCTTTTGAACCTTTGCTTCATTGTGCCTTTGAGCTTTATACTTTATCTACCCCTTGCCCCTTACACACATCTTTTTATTCTAATATTTTGTGTTCTTTGTTGGTAAATACCATATTGATCCAGGTAATATTTTTATTGTGTTACATATAATATTTAATGTGTTACAATAAGTTTCTTGTTACTTTGTTATATGGGATCTGCTAAATCCTCCAATAAAAGTTTCAGGCTTTCCACTTGTAATTTATTTTGATTTATTTTTGTGCTCAATTACTGATTGATAAAACGGGCTATGAAAAACATTATCATCACCTTGTTACTTTTATTATCTCTTTTCAGTTATTCCCAGCAACCGAAAGCTGATAAGACAGAATCCTGGGAAAAAATCTATCGCGCCACACCGGCAAAGATTAACGATCTAATCCATACAAAACTTGAGGTAAGTTTCGACTTCCCCAGGTCATGGATGTACGGGAAAGAATGGATAACCCTGAAACCTCATTTTTATCCCACCGACTCATTGACTCTCGATGCAAAAAGTATGGAAATAAAAGAGGTATCATTGGCGACAGTTACCAAACATATTCCATTGAAATTCAGCTATGACAGCGTAAAACTTCATATCACGCTAAACAGAACCTACTCAAGCGGTGAAAAGTATACCGTCTTTATAGACTATATTGCCAAACCGAACCAGATAAAGGCAAAGGGAAGTGCAGCCATAGGTGGTGCAAAAGGACTCTATTTCATCAATCCCCTGGGGAAGGATAAAAGCAAGCCTACTCAGGTGTGGACCCAGGGTGAAACTGAATCCAATTCCGGATGGGTCCCGACAATTGACAAACCAAACCAGAAAACCACCAATGAGATCAGCATGACTGTTCCCGACCATTTCCGTACTCTTTCAAACGGTTTGCTGGTGAAGCAGCAGAAACACCCGGACGGGACCCGCACCGATACCTGGAAGATGGATCTGCCCCATGCTCCTTACCTGATGATGATGGCTGCCGGTGTATATTCCGTGATTAAAGACCAGTATGAGAATAAAGAAGTAAGCTATTACGTGGAAAAAGAATATGCTCCTGTTGCGAGAAAGATCTTCGGGTATACTCCCGAGATGATAAAATACTTTTCAAATATTACCGGAGTGGATTTTCCCTGGCAAAAATATTCCCAGATAGCAGTTAGAGACTATGTCAGCGGAGCAATGGAAAATACAACTGCCACAGTCCACAGCGAATCAGCACAGCAGGATGCAAGAGAGCTTATTGACGGGAATTCCTGGGAAGACATTATCTCTCATGAGCTTTTCCATATGTGGTTCGGAGATTATGTTACAACCGAAAGCTGGAGCAATATAGCAATGAATGAGTCTTTTGCCGACCTCAGCGAGGTCCTCTGGGAAGAGTATAAACATGGTAAAGACGCAGGAGATGAGCATAATTTTAATGGTATGCAGAATTATCTGTTTAGCAACAGCGG
>Ga0153915_10007842_pt1 | contig 10109 bp, 10 predicted proteins | sample Opewatmetagenome_2_FD_107003 | JGI IMG/M metagenome (GOLD analysis project Ga0153915, IMG submission 107003) | Freshwater wetland microbial communities from Ohio, USA - Open water 3 Core 3 Depth 3 metaG | ecosystem: Environmental > Aquatic > Freshwater > Wetlands | place: USA: Ohio, Lake Erie... | reverse complement strand
TGCAGGCTCCTCGCTCGAAAGCTCGAATTCGAAGTCACCTCGTCGGGCGTGCGCGTCGTGCGCACCGCGGTACGCGTCCCCCGGAGGTCGAGGGACGCGTTGCCGCAAATCCCCGTGCTCGGCCGACTCCACCATGACTACCGGCGAACCGCTTGAGGCGCGCCGCGTCACGATGCCCAGCGACATTCTCATGCGAGATGGTATTTGTAGCCAGAACGGGTGACCGAGAAACGGGAGCGGGCGGCCCCGTCGCCCGGGACCGCCCATGGCGCTACTCGCCGCATCCATGGCGGCTGACCCGGGATCAGAAGCAGATGAATCCGGCGCAACCCTCGTGACACTGGCAACCGTTGTCGCAGCCCGACCCCGTGTTCCGCTTGGGCACGCAAGTGCTGGAGCCGGTGCAGTAGGCGACGGCCTGATTGCAGTGTGGATCGCAGGGGCCCAAGATGGAGTTGCACTCAGCGAAGCAGGCGCCGCCCCCGTTGCACGTGTAGAGCCCCCCACACTCGTCGTTCGGATCGGTGAACGCCGGGACCGGCTGGCACGCACCGGCGGACCCGGGCAGCCCGCAGGACTGGCAAGTACCGCTGCAGGAGGTGTTGCAGCAAAAGCCGTCCACGCAGTTCCCCGAGGCGCACTGGGCGGCCGCCGCGCACGAGGCGCCGAGCGGCAACTCGCCAGGCAACTCGGCTGGCTCGCACTGCCACTCTCCCTCGCCCGTCGAAACCAGGATCTGTCCTGGAGGACAGAGTGATGGCCCGCACTGCCACTGCCCCTGGCCCGCCGAGACAAGCAGTTGGCCCGGTGGACAGGTCGGCATCCCGCAAACACCGGGCGTGCCTTGTGGTCCCTGCGGCCCGGTAGGCCCGGTCGCGCCCGTTTCACCCTGGAGTCCCGTCGGCCCGGTAGGCCCCATCGGTCCCGATGGCCCGGTCGGTCCCGACGGGCCGCTTGGCCCCATTGGTCCCGATGGTCCGGTCGGCCCCGTCGGTCCGGCAGGTCCAACCGGGCCTTGAATCCCCTGCGGCCCTTCGGGACCCACGGTGTTGATCTCCACGAAGTATTCGTGGGTCCGGCAATCGAACGCGCCGCCCGAACTGCACAGCGCGGTAGCTATCGAGTCGGCTGGAGGCTGGTAGGGAGCAGGCGGGATGCACGGGCTCGGCTCCCAAGGCTTCACTACCCGGAGCTGTCCGTTTGTGGCGTTGTAGCAAGCCGAGATGATCATCGGCCCGCTGTAGACGGCGGACTGGTCGCGCCCGCGCTAACGGACGGAATGAGTAGCGCCACGGACACCGACAACCCCAAGACAGCTTGCGCTGGCGGTCCTCTCACGGTTCCCTCCCTGCGGGCAAAAGGCCCGCGTTGGTGCTCGAAAGTGAACGAGGAGGGCGCGCCGCCGGTGGCGGCGTCGGGCGGCCTACGGCTTGCGCCGGGCCAGCGCCCATGGGATCCCCCCCCTGTGACGCAGGGTCTTGCCTCCGACGAGGGATCACAAGTGGCGCAACGGGTGTGTACCCGGCAGGGCGCTAACTCCGGGTAAAGGGCGCAGGAAAGGGCGGCCCCGCCGGCAGAAGGGCACACTCCCTCGTTCCGCTGATACTGGCGGCGTCGGCGTGGTCCTGATGAACCGCGGGGGTCTACGCCGCTCCAGGCGTAGCGACGATGCCATCATCGTTGACGGCGCGAAACGCGCGTGCGAAACGTGACATCGGGATCCGAACAGCGTCCAGCGAGACGAGGCGCCTCAGCGGGGAACGGAATGGCACTGAAGCATGTGATCGTGCACGTCGACGGGTCGGCACGGGCGAGGGAGAGGATCGACCTCGCCCTGTCCCTGGGCAGGGAGCACGGCGCGCGCCTGACCGGGCTGTTCGCGGAGAACGTCTCGCTCGGGTCGAGTATCGTCGGCCGCCGATCGCCGGACGCGATCCAGGCGTCGATGCAGGCGGCGCAGGCCACCTTCGCCGCGAAGGCGGCGACGGCGGGTCTGGCGAGCGTCTGGTGGGCGCTCGAGGCGCGCGGCGACGTCGGTCGCCTGGCGGGCGACGTGGCGATCTGTTGCCGGTACGCCGACATGGCCGTGTTCGGGCAGCACGAGGGCGAGGGCGCGCGATTGCCGGAGGAGGTGCTGGAGAGCGTGGTCCTGGAGTCCGGCCGGCCCGTCCTGATCGTACCGGAGGTCGGTCGCTACGCCAGCGTCGGCAAGCGCGTGGTCATAGCCTGGACGGGGAGCCGGGAATCCGCGCGCGCCGTGAACGACGCGCTGCCGCTCATGACCGGGGCGGAGCTGGTCGCGATCCTCGCGTTCCAGCAGCAACGCGAGGGTGCCAGCACGTTCCCGAAACTCGACATCGTCGCCCACCTGGAGTCGCACGGGATCCAGGCGCGGTACGAGCGCGTGGTGGTCGGCGAGGAGGACGACATCGGCGTCCGCGACTCCGTCCTGAACCGCACCTCCGACCTCAGCGCCGACCTGATCGTGATGGGTGCGCGCGCCGCTCACGCCTTCGGGGTCGCGCGCCTGGCGTCGCACGCGCGGGCCTTCCTGCGCTCGATGACCACGCCGGTTCTGCTGTCCGCCTGACCCCGGAGAAGACCCAAATGCCTGTGAACGAGAGGGTCGCGATCGTCACCGGTTCCGCGACGGGCGTCGGCGCCGCCACCGCGCGTCTCCTCGCGTCGAAGGGCTGGCGCATCGTCGTGAACTACACGAAGAGCGAGGCGGAGGCGCGCGACACCGAGGCGGCCTGCCGTGCCGCCGGTACGGAGACGCTGCTGGTGCGGGGCGACGTCGCTGACGACGCCGATTGCCGGCGGCTCGCGGCGGCGGCGCTCGACGCCTGGGGTCGCATCGACGCGCTGGTGAACAACGCCGGCGTCACCCGGTTCGCAGATCACCGCGACCTCGAGGCGCTGCAGGCGCAGGACTTCCAGCGCGTGTACGCCGTGAACGTCGTCGGCGCCTACCAGATGATCCGCGCCTGCGCGCCCGCCATGAAGCGGCAGGGCAAGGGCGCGGTGGTGAACGTATCGTCCATCGCCGGCGTGACCGGGATGGGGTCCTCCGTCGCGTACGCGGCGTCGAAGGCAGCCCTCAACAGCATCACGGTCACCTTGGCGCGCGCTCTCGGCCCCGAGATCCGCGTCAACGCGGTGTGCCCCGGGCTGATCGAGGGTCGCTGGCTGCGCGACGGGCTCGGGGAGAAGGTCTACGATGCGCTGCGGGAGCGCTACCGGAGCACCACCCCGCTCCAGCGCACCGCCCAGCCCGAGGACGTGGCCGAGTGCATCGTGTGGCTCATCGAGGGCGCGCAGCTCGTCACGGGCGAGCTGCTGCTGCTCGACGCCGGCATGCACATCGCCGTCCCGCGCTGACCGTCACCGGCCCTCGGACACCGGCTGTGCGGCAGCGGTTGCTGCGGACGCCAGCAGGCGGTCGAGGTCCGGCTCCGCATCGGCCTGACGAGCGGTCAGACCTCCAGCCACTCCTTACGGACGCCCTCGTTCGCTCGGAGGTCCTTCGGCGTGCCCTCGAACATGATGTGCCCGTGGCCGACGACGTAGACGCGCTCCGAGATGTCGAGCGCGATGGCGAGCTTCTGCTCGACGAGCAGCACCGAGATGCCGCGCTCCTTGATCGTCGAAAGGAAGGTCCCGACCAGCTCGACGACCCTGGGTGCGAGGCCCTCGGTCGGCTCGTCGATCATGATCAGGTCCGGATCCCCGATCAGCGTCCGGCACAGCGTCAGCATCTGCTGCTCGCCGCCGGAGAGCACGCCGGCCGGCGTGTCGGCGCGCTCCTTGAGGACCGGGAAGAGGTCGAACATGTCGACCATTCGCCACCGGCCGCTCTCGGACCGCTTCTTCATCCCCATGGCGAGGTTCTGGCGCACGGTGAGGTCCGGAAAGATGGCGCGGTCCTCCGGGACGTAGCCGATTCCCTTCCGCGCGACCTCGTAGGCACGCAACCCGAGGATCTCCTGACCCTTGAACCTGATGCTGCCGGTGGCGGTGACCTGCCCCATGATGGCCTTCACCGTCGTGGAGCGACCCACACCGTTGCGCCCGAGTAGGCTGACGATCTCGCCGTTCCCTACGCTGAACGCCATCCCGTGGAGGACGTGGCTCTTGCCGTAGTAGGCGTGCAGGTCCCTGACCTCAAGCATGCGCGAAGCTCTTTCCCAGGTAGGCTTCCTGGACGGTCGGATTGGCGCGAATCTCGGCGGGAGATCCGGTGGCGATGATCTGGCCGTACACCAGGACGGAGATGCGGTCGGCGAGCCCGAACACGACGCCCATGTCGTGCTCCACCATCACCAGCGTCTTGCCGTGCGTGACGCGCCGGATGAGCGCCACCACCTCATCGGTCTCGGAGCGGCTCATCCCCGCGGTCGGCTCGTCGAGCAGGATCACGTCCGCGCCGCTCGCGATGGTGATGCCGATCTCGAGCGCGCGCTGCTCGGCGTACGAAAGCACGCCGGCGGGCGTGTTGCGCCGGCGCTTCAGCCCGAGCTGGTCGATGACCTCGTCGGCGCGGTCCGCCGCGTTGCGCAGCGCGCTGATGCGCCTCCAGATCGAGTAGCGGTAGCCGAGCGACCAGAGGACGCCGCACCGCACGTTGTCGAACACCGTCAGCCGCGGGAAGATGTTCGTGAGCTGGAAGCTGCGGCTGAGGCCTTTGCGGTTGATCTCGTATGGCTTCAGGTGGGTGATGTCCTCGCCCTTCAGCTCGATACGGCCACGCGTGGGGTGGAAGAGCGCGCTCACCAGGTTGAAGAGCGTGGATTTCCCGGCGCCGTTCGGTCCGATGATGGCGTGCCGCTCACCCGCTCGTACTTCGAGATTCACTTCCTTGATGATCGACGCCCGTCCGAAGCTCTTCGACACCTCGGACAGGCGCAGCGCCGGCGTCGTCTCCATGCGACTTCTCCCTCGTGAGCAGCTCCGTGTTGACGTCCTGCCACCGGGCGCCGATGGCGCGCGCCGCCAGCCGTAGCAGCAGCGCGCTCACCACCAGCGCGAGCACCGCGCCGGCCCACGGCCCCAGGCCCTTCGGGTTGAGGAGCACGCCAAACAGGCGCATGGTCGTGTAGCCGATCGAGTCGACGATGGCGTAGGCCATCTCGACCATCGCCACGACGCCCGCCGTCATCACCAGCGCCGGCACCGTGGCGAGGAGGTACGTCGGTACCAGCCTTCGCAGCAGGCCGGCGCTCCAGACGCGCTCGTGGCGCACGATGATGCTGGCGATCCCGCCGGGCACGTACAAGACCATGCCAACGAAGAACAGGCCGAAGTAGAGCATCCAGGCCTGCGTGACGCTCGACACTGCGATCTGGAGTACGGTGATGAGCGCGGCCCCGATGATGGGGCCGTAGTACTGGCCGACACCCCCGACGACGGCCATCAGGATGACCGCGCCGGACGTGTGCGCGCTCAGCGTCTCCGCCGTCACGATCTCGTAGTTGAGCGCGGCGAGGCCACCCGCGACGCCGGCGAAGAAGCCCGACAGCACGAGCATCAGGAAGCGAACGCGCTGCGGGTTGTACCCGACGAACTGGGATCGCTCCGGGTTGTCGCGCACCGCGTTGGCCATCCGGCCCAGGGGGGTCTCGCTGAGCGCGTACATCGCCAGCACGGAGAGGAAACCCCAGCCCGCGATGAGGTAGTACATCTGGCGCTGCGGGCCGTAGGTGATCCCGAACAGGCCCGCACCCGTGACGCGGTTGCCCGAGATGCCTCCCTCGCCGCCGAAGAATGCCGGGAACATGAGCGACATCGCGGCGACCATCTCGCCGATGCCGAGGGAGATCATCGAGAAGGTGGTCCCCGCCTTCTTGGTGCTGACGTATCCGAAGATGACGCCCAACGCGAGGCCCGCAACGCCGCCGACGAGCGGGAGCAGCGTCACCGGGATGGGCAGCGCCGCGTGCATGTTGAGGGCATGGACGGTGGAGAAGGCGCCCAGCCCGTAGTAGACGGCGTGCCCGAAGGAGAGGAGGCCGGTGTGGCCTAGCAGCATGTTGTACGACAGGGCGAAGACCGTCATGATGCCGATCTGGCAGAGCAGCGACAACGCGAACCCCTTGTTGAAGATCAGGGGCCCGGCGATGAGCATCGCCAGGAACGCGCCCCACACCGCGAGGCGACGGCGCGTGACGAGCGGCGGGGTGATCATGTCTCGCGCGCGCCCATCAGCCCTCGCGGCCGGAAGATCAACATCAGGACCATCAGCATGTACGGCATGATCGGCGCGAGCTGCGTGATGGAGAGCCGCGTCAGCGCGGCTTCGGGCGGGAGCTTGACGCCGATCTCGCGGGCGATGTCGAGCACCGAGTAGTCGATGGAGACCATCACCGTCTGCAGGATCCCGATGAGCAGCGAGGCGGCGAAGGCGCCCACGACGGAGCCGAGCCCGCCGACCACCACGATGACGAAGACGATGGGGCCGAGCGCCGCCGCCATCCCGGGCTCCGTGACGAAGGCGTTGCCTCCGATGACGCCCGCCAGGCCGGCCATCGCCGCGCCACCGGCGAACGTCCAGGTGAAGACGCGCGGCACGTTGTGCCCCAGCGCCTCGACCATCTCCGGTCGGCTCAGCGCCGCACGCACGATGAGGCCGATACGCGTGTAGGTCAGCAGCGCGTACAGAGCGACCAGCATTCCCACCGACACGAGCATCATGAAGCCCTTGTAGACGGGGAAGGACGTGTTGAAGAGCGTGAAGAGCGACCCCTCCAGGCTGAACGGGATCCGGTAGTCGACCGTCGCCTTGCCCCAGATGAGCTTGACGATCTCCTCGAAGAGGAACGTCAGCCCGAACGTGAAGAGCAGCTCGGCGATGTGGCCGTAGCGATGCACCTTCCGGATCCCGTACCGCTCGACCAGGCCTCCGACGACGCCCACCAGGAGTGGCGCGAACACGAGCCCCGGCCAGAAGCCGACGTACGTGCTGATCTGGTACGCGAAGTAGGCCCCCAGCATGTAGAAGGCCGCGTGGGCGAAGTTGAGGATGCCCATCATGCTGAAGATGAGCGTGAGACCGCTCGACAGCATGAATAGCAGCAGCCCGTACGTCACGCCGTTCAGCAACGAGATGAGGGCCGATTGCACGCCGCCTCCGGTGGGAGGGCTGCGGCGCGCTCCGGGCGGCCGCGGCCACGATCTGCGTCGAGATTACGGACGCTCCATCTTGCACGTGTTCGGGACGTCGAGATCCTTCGCCGGGATGACGGCGAGGGTCCGGAACCCGTAGCCGGTGTCCTCGACGTCGTACTTCACGTCCGTGCCATCCACCTTGGCGAAGATCGAGATGTAAAGCGGCATCACGAGCTGGTGGTCCGCCTTGCGGATCCAGACCTCGCCGCCGTCGGCCTCGAACCGCATGTCCTCGAGCGCCGCGGCGACCTTCTTCGGTTCGAGCGACTTCGCCTGGTCAATGGCCTTCGCGAGCATCAGCATCTCGGTGTTGATGCGCTGGTAATAGTAGTCCGTCTTGTACTTCTTCTTGAAATCGAGGGCGTACTGCAGACTCCTGTTGGGCGACATGTTGATGTGGCCCTCGCTGACCTGCACGACGCGACCGACTCCGGCGGCGCCGATTGCGGTCGGCGTCCCGATGCCGCCAGCATAGTAGGTGTAGAAGTTGGCGTTCAGGTCGGCGTCGCGGGCCGCCTTGACGAGTAGCGTCAGGTCGTTGCCCCAGTTCCCGGTGATGATCGCGTCCGCACCCGACGCCCTGATCTTGGCGACGTACGGCGAGAAGTCCTTGACCTTGCCCATCGGGTGGAGGTCGTCCCCGACCACCTGCACGTCCGGGCGCTTCTTCGCGAGCAGGTCCTTGGCGTACTTCGAGACCTGGTGCCCATGCTGGTAGTCCTGGTTGATGAGGTACAGCTTCTTGACGTTCTTCTGGTTCGCCAGGTAGCTGGTGATCGCCTCCATCTTCTGATGGGTGTTGGCGTCGAACCGGAAGTGCCAGTAGCTGCACTTCGAGTTCGTGAGGTCCGGATCCACCGCAGCGTAGTTGAGGTAGATGACCTCCTGGCCGGGGTTGCGGGCGTTGTGCTTGTTGACGGCGTCGAGGAGGGCGGCAGCCGCTCCCGAGCCGTTGCCCTGCGTCATGATGCGGATGCCCTGGTCGAGCGCCTGCTGGAGGACGATGATGGTGTCCTGCGGCGTCCCCTTGTTGTCGAAGGCGATCACCTCGAGCTTCTGGCCTCCGAGGACGCCGCCCGCGGCGTTGATCTTCTCGATCACGCCCTGGAAGTGGCGGAGCCCGAGCTCGCCCACGTTGGCGAACGGACCCGTCATCGGATCGATGTAGGCGACCTTGACCTGCGCCATGGTCGGCGCGGCGCACAGCAGTGCAGCAACGGCGGCAGCGAGTCTCAGCATGCGTTTCCTCCCAGCGAGGGGGTGAGCTGCTTCACTTCTTGGTTGCGTGGTGCTTCCCGAGCGCTCCGGCGCTGCGGAGGCGCTCGATGTCGTCGTCCGGAAGGCCGAGCATATCCCGGAGCACCTCGTCGGTGTGCTGGCCCAGCAACGGCGCCGGCGCGGTGGCGCCGCCGGGCGTCTCCGACATGGCGAAGAACGGGGCGATGACCTCGACCTTGCCCGCTACGGGGTGATGGAGCTGTTTCAGGATCCCGCGCGCCTGCACCTGGGGATGGTTCACCACGCGCTCCAGGTCGTTGATGGCGCCGACCGGAAGGCCCGCCTCGACGAACGCCGCTTTCCACTCGGCATACGTACGGGTCAGGAAGATCTCCTGCAGCTTCGGGACGACGACGCCGCGGTTCTCCGTCCGGGCGCGGTTGCTGGCGAACTTGGGATCCTTCTCCAGGTGCTCGATGCCGAGGACGCGGCAGAAGGTCTTCCACAGCGCGTCGCTGCCGACGGCGATCGCGATGTCCTCGGTCCTGGTGCGGAACGTCTGGTACGGGACGATCGCGTTGTACGCCGTCCCCATCCGCTGCAGCGGGACGCGATCGGCGAGGTAGATGCCGAGCGCGTGGTCCAGGAGCCCGAGTTGCCCCTCCAGCATCGACACGTCGAGGTATTGCCCGCGCCCGGTGCGCGCACGCGCGTGGAGCGCCATCAGGATCGCCAGGGTGGCGTTGATGCCCGCGGTGAGATCTGCGATCGAAACCCCCGCGCGCACCGGCGGTCCGCCCTGTTCGCCGGTGAGGCTCATCATCCCGCTCTCCGCCTGGATGATGAGATCCATGGCCGCCCGGTTGCGGTACGGCCCGTCCTGGCCGAAGCCGGATACGGAGCAGTAGATGATCCGCGGATTGCGGGCGCGCGCGCGGGCGTAGTCGATGCCGAGCTTCTGGACGGTACCGACGCGGAAGTTCTCCAACACCACGTCGGCGCGCTCGACCAGGCGGAAGAGGAGCTCCTTCCCCTCGTCGTGCTTCAGGTTGATCTCGAGGCTCTTCTTGTTGCGGTTCAGCGTGACGAAATAGGCGGAATCGCGGCCGTAGAAGGGAGGGCCCCATTTCCGAGCGATGTCGCCGTGGCCTGGCGGCTCGATCTTGAGCACTCGCGCGCCATGGTCGGCCAGGATGGTGCTCGCGAACGGGCCCGCCAAGGCGTGCGAGAGGTCGATCACCGTCACGTCGTCGAGCGCCATCATGCGCGTGCGTACCTCCGGATGCAGCGGGGGGCGGGTCAGCCTCGGAACCGTATGAAGTGCGTCTCGAGCGTGCGGGGCGGCGCGCCGGCGATCCGGGCGAGCGCGCGGAGCCCAACCGGCTCGTGCAGGTGACCGCGCGACCCATCGAGCACGCGCACCACGTCGCGCGGCAGCGCCGCGGCGGGGTCGGGTGATGTCGCTTCGCGGGCCGGTTGGTCGGCCATTGCGGCACCCATTTGAGCCTCCCAGCGGAAGTCCAAGCTCACGGCTAAGTTAGCGGCGCGCTGAGGATTCGTTCAGGGTAAAGGCGGCGCGGACGAGGGCCTTCAGCGCCTCCTCGTCGATCTTCTCGCCCTCGTGGAGGTCGATGGCGCGCCTGGCGTTGCCATCGAGGCTAGAGTTGAAGAGGCGCGAGGGGTCCTTCAACGAGGCGCCCTTGAAGAAGGTCATCTTCACGACGTTC
>Ga0153915_10007841_pt1 | contig 10109 bp, 10 predicted proteins | sample Opewatmetagenome_2_FD_107003 | JGI IMG/M metagenome (GOLD analysis project Ga0153915, IMG submission 107003) | Freshwater wetland microbial communities from Ohio, USA - Open water 3 Core 3 Depth 3 metaG | ecosystem: Environmental > Aquatic > Freshwater > Wetlands | place: USA: Ohio, Lake Erie... | reverse complement strand
TACTTTCCTATGTGGAACGGTCCACGCCTTGCCTGTACGCGTCCCCATGTCTTTCGAGTGAACCAGACTGCGAATATGATTCCCAACACCACAAAGATCAGGCCGGGAAACAGGATTGCCTTGAACAGGAACCAAAAGCTGTCTATGACGACTGCCCAGATCCAGACGAACAGGCCCCATACCCAAGTAAACAGGGCGTAGATGATTCCATAGATCCATCTGATCACACCATACAGCCAATCCGGTATCCCCCTGAGCCATGCAATGAAGTCGATCTGGAGCAAGATGCCGCCTCCCATCATCTGTCCCACCACCCAGGATATGGATCCAAGCTTCCGAATATCACAATGAAGTCTGCAAATGTGGAGCCCGGAACAAGATGCTTGAGAGAATAGTATGAGGAGAAGCATGGTCCCCTTATCTTGGCTCGATAGGGAGTCTGTGCCTTGTCCGCAGTCTTCAGCCAGAGTGTCGTTATCCCACGTGTGCCCTCGACGCGGCCATACGCCTCTCCTGCCGGGAGTCTGTTGGTCTTGGCCCTTGCCTTGGGATCGACTATTGGCCCTTCAGGCACCTGAGGGAGCAGTTGCCTGATAATGCTGATTGATGTTTCAATCTCCCTGAATCTCTGGACCATCCTGTCGTAGGCATCACTTCCGCCAGGATGTTCCTCACTCTGAGTGGTCGGGACCTCCCAGTCACACATGTTGTATGCAAGGTCGGGGTCAGGGTCGTCCTTGCGAAGGTCCATAGGAATGCCGCATGCTTTGATGTTTGGTCCGCTTAGACCCCATTTCAGTCCCTGCTCGGCAGTGAATGTACCCACGTTCCTCGTCCGCAACTTGAAAGTCGGGCTTTTCAAAATCATGTCACGGAACGTAGGTATTCGATACTCGATTCTGTCCAGTGCACGCAGGAGCATCTTCACCGACTTTTCGGTGAAATCATACTTGACTCCTCCCGGGGTATTGTACGACACAGCATGTCTGGAGCCAGTCAGTTCCTCAAAGGAGTCTAGGAAGTACTCACGGTCCACCCAAGGCCATAGCAGCATTGCGAAAAGACCAAGCTCCGCCGCGAATTGTCCCCACCAGAACTGAAGGCTATGAATCCTGCTGGCCTCCATCATGATTGTCCTCATGACCTTGGCCCTCTCGGGTACCTCCAGCGCAGCGATCTTCTCAACCGCCTTCACGTAAGGGTACTCCGCGAGGAATGCTTCAAGCATGCAGAGCCTTTCCATGATGAGCGCACCTTGACGGAAGTCGCGGAACTCAAGACACTTCTCTGCTGACCGATGGAAGTAGCCTGCGTTAGGGTCACATTCAACGATGAAGTCACCAACGATGGTCAGCTTTGTGGCCCACCCGTGAGCTGAAACGTGCTGAGGACCGAACCATACCTCCACAGCCTCGTCGAGAATGTTGCCACTCAACCTGAGGTCTCACTCTCCTTTGAGGTAGGTCTGGTCTCTGCCAGTCCTGACTCAGCAAGTCGACTCCTGTCGGTCTTGAAGCTCTTCCTGAGCGGATACTTGCCATCAAGCTCATCGGGAAGCAGGAGCAGTCTTAGGTCGGGATTACCCTTGAACCCGATTCCGAACATCTCATGGGTCTCTCGTTCGTGCCACTCCATCCCCGGGAAAATGTCCCAGACAGAGTCAACCTCTGGACTGGCGCCCTCAAGTGTGACACGCAGCTGACACAACATCAAGTTCGAGTGTGACCAGAAGAAGTACATCACCTCGTATCGGTCATTGCCGAGATCTACGCCAAACAGAGACTCTGGAAGAGCGTCGGGCACAAGCTCGCTTATCATTCCAACAACATCACGAACCCTCTCAGCCGGCACAATCAGCTCAATCCGGTTCCCTTCTGGCTCCTTCGCAGAAACGTCCGGATGCCTGTCAATGACGTGCTTTGCCAGTGTTGACGGGGACATCCCTTGAGGGACTGTCGTTGGCTCAGTCACTCTTCCGTGCCTCCACAGTGACAGGCTCGCCGAGGTCCACGGTCGAGTACCGGGTCTGATACATGAGCATCAACACCAACGCCAATGCAGTATGTGCCGCAGTCACTGATATCACGAGGATAATCAGTCCCTGACCAGTGAATGAGAAGACCGGATTGTAAAGCGAGAAGGCGACCAGCGCTATGTTAACGCCATTGCCCATTATCTCCGCACCGATGAGAATTCGAATCAGGTTTCTCTTCGTCACCATACCGTAGGCGCCCAGCCCTATCATCACGAAGGCCACGACCAAGTACCAGCTCAATGGTATCATTGGGTGCCGGCCTCCTTGGCATCTTGGTGCTCCTCATCATGGGCCTTAGTTTCGGAAGCGCCTTCGTTCTCCTTGCCCCGCGACCCGAGTCCGGGTCGGTCCTTCAGAGGACTGAGCTTCTCTGTCTTCTCCATCTTCAGGATTGCGACAGACCCGATGACGGCAGTCAGCATCATGAGCGCAACAAGCTGGACATAGATCCCATGCTCTCCCCAGAGCCAAGCTGCCAGACCTGCAAGGTCTTGAGCGATAGGCGGACGGTCAGCCGGAAAGGACTGAGACCAAGGAAAAACCAGAGCGAGGACTGCTGAGAGTGTCATGACAGTCGCGGAGAGAATCATGCCTATCCTTCGCATTCGCGGGGTCTGTAGTACCTCTAATGAAGAGCCCTGCGCCCGCGGCAGAAGAAGAACACCGAAGATGATCAGAGCGCTTATTCCGCCGGTGTACACTGCAATCTGCATACCGGCGATGAAAGGTGCTTCCAAGAGAAGGTAGAAGCCCGCTACACTAGCGGCCATGAATCCAAAGAAGAAAACGGAGTAGACGATCTCTCTGTGCTCGAGTGCAAGATATGCTAGCAGCAGCACGACGACTGCAATCACAACGAACTCGACCTCTTCAAACAGTGCCTCGAATTCCTGCATCAACATCACACCTGCACCCCCGAATCGTGCTGTTCACGGGCCGCTTTGCTCTCACGGTACAGTCTGAGGGTTTCTTTTCCATCGAGCAACGTCTGAGGCAGCATGTGTAGGGCAAACGCAATCCCGAGGACTATGAGCACCACGAAGACAAATGTCTGCCAGACGATAACTTCAGAAATCCTGAGCGGAGATACTGACAATAGCCAAAGAAATGCACCCATTACGTCGACGATGACAAACAGGACTGTATAGAGGAAGTAGCTGTACGGAAATGCAACGGCGGCAGTGCCCACCGGCTCCTCTCCGCACTCGTATGAGGAGGTCTTGTCCGAGTTCTGAAGGATGTGAGGCCGCAACACCCACGATGCCAAGAGCATTATGGCAACGAGTGCAATGGCGAGGAGGGCCCACACCAACACAGGGACGAAGTCAATGAACAACCTCATCGAGGAGTACCATCCATCAATACTTTGAGGCTTGGGATAGGCGCCGACACCGTTTCTGCACATCGTGCTGACAGAAGAAGGCGCACTTCGTGGATAGACCGTCAGCCGGCTCGTTGGGTGATAAAAACACTTCGACGCCCACTCCTCAAAGCAGTTAAATACAGTACCACGACGGCTTGTCTCGGATATCTGAAGCCAGACCTCAGGTGATTCGCTTGGCCCCCAAGACAAAGATCGTGCTGGTCTACTACTCTGTCCTAGCTATCGGACTTGGCCTTATTCTGGTCTACGTGCTGTGGACGATGAGTCCAGTCGCAGAGCCATTTCTCCGCCCACTTCTTCTCGTGGACTGCATTCTCTTCGTACTGGCGACGGCCGCCGTGGCATACGCAAGAACCCGTCCGAGGCGCATGGCGCTCACATTCATTTCAGCCATACTTGGAGGAATTCAGGGCTATCTGGACGTCAGCCTGTTTCCAGGCTATCTTGGCGGCATCGCCTTCCTCTGGATCGCCTTCGCAGTTCTCCTAGTGACGGCGTCGGTCGGGTGGCTTTTGGAGCCATAGATAGCCACTTGTTTTCCGGATCAGAGAAGGAGTTGCTGAACCCGTCCTAATGCTGGGTTGCGGTCGTGCGGGTCTGCTTTCCCACGATTAACCCTTAAGCAACCTAGGAGTAATCTGCCGCGCAAACAGGAATTCGAGCAGGACAACCGCAAGCTGCATACCAAGCGCCATGAGATGATTTCCTCTTGTTGCCAGAAGAATCAGTGCATATGCTCCCAGTGGAGCGCCAGCTATTGCCGCAGTCAGAGCCATTGAGAGGAGAACGATAGCTTGGTCGCCTATGATGTTGACAGCGGTGACTCGGCCACCCCCTCTGATGTGATATATCGTTGCGGCAACCAGGTATCCGATGGCATATGCCGTGGGGAACTGGATGATTGGCAGCAGAACTAGAAGCAGTGTTATGGGGCTGGCAAGCGCAAACCAAATCACAAGCACACTCATGGCCAATGCATACTGCACAGCAAACACCCTGACCTTTGCACTCAGTATCATTCTGCTGTCTATAGGAAGCCCCTCGTGGAGGGAGGCGCCCTGAGAGTCTAGTGACAAGAGCCCGATGAGAGAGATTCCCGTGAAAGTAGTTATGTATCCTGTTCCAAGTAGTGCTGAAGAACTCCTCAGAAACCCCTCACTGGTGAAAGCCACAATAGGATAGACTGAGAAGACCATCAAGAGCGGCATCACGATGATCATTATTGACCCGAGGTTACGTGTAGCCAGCTTCATGTCCTTCCGGATTATCGCACTTATAGGGCTGAGAATGTCAACGCTTATGTCGCGTCGAATCTCGGCGCCACTTGTTGTGACTCCTCCAAGGGCCACTGATCTGAGTGCCTTTCCACTACGTAAGTAGGTAATATACGCGAGAGCTGCATAAATCATCGAAGAGATGGCCGCAACCGCGACTGTCACTGACGAAAAGCTCGTTTCTGGGATGAGCGCGGCGGCGAGGATGCCAAGACTGAAGGGAAACACAACAGCAAGCATCGATACTGCAATCTCACCGAAGCTCGATGACAGCTGCACTAGTAACTGCACGATCGTCGGTATGAATCCCGTCATACTATAGGCAGCGAACATTCCAACGACAATTCCCAGTCCTGCCGCGATACGGATGATGGTTGATGCTTTGGAATTAGTTGAGGAATGTGATTTCACGTAGAACCACTTGGAAACCTTGACCAGTGCTCCAATGGACAGTGACGTGGTCATCAGACAACCCGCTAGTGCAACTAGACCAATAAGCGGTCCCAACAGCACGAAGCAGATGAGAGGGAAGACCACATTGATTATCACAGCCGGAGCAATGAAGACTCTGCCAAATGCCAGAAGGATGATGTTTTCGAGGTCGCTTCGTGAGAAAGGCAGGATGGTCAAGAGGCGCATGGCACTCGCACCGAAGAATCCTGTCGTCGCCATGAGGTTCATGAAGAACATAAGTATGAATGTAAGACCAAGGAACATGGAAATGGATAGAGCCATACGAAGGTGGAATGGTCCACTGCCTAGGTTGATGTAAGCCGCCGCAATAGACGAGATTCCCAGGGTCGAAATGAACAGTGCTGAAACCAGTCCGCTCATCGTATTTGCACTCTTCATCTGCCTCATAATCCGCTCTGGGTTCTCTTTGATGCGAGAGAGTCCCATTGGGTTGGAGTCAAGGTAGCCCTGAAACCGCAACTCCGTTGAAACGGCTCCAGCTATCTGCCACTTCTTACCGAGATTCAATCACCCAAAGCCTCCCGGAGAGTTTCCACGCCCTCTTCTACCTCTCCCTCCGCTCCAGTGAGTTTGAGGAACAGTTTCTCAAGTGTGGCGCCCTCAATCTGCGCCTGCCTGCCCAGCTCGTCCAGCGTGCCCTCAGCGACCATGACTCCATGATCGATGATTCCTACCCTATTGCACAGTCCCTCAGCCATCTCCATTATGTGCGTACTGAGTAGTGCAGAACCGCCTCCTTCCACATGGATCTTGATGACATCCTTCATAATCCGAGCAGTCCGGACGTCAAGTCCGGTGAAAGGCTCGTCAAGTATGAGCAAGTCTGGGGCATGAAGCATGGCTATGATCAACATCAGTTTCTGCTTGTTCCCATGTGAGAGAGTCACAACGGTCTTGTCATACTGTTGGACGAAGTCCAGTGCCTTGGACATTTCGGACGCACGCCTTGCTGCAGTTTCCGGGCTGAGCCCTCTTATGGAAGCGACAAAGTCAATGAGCTCTCTCGCCGTGAGCGACTCGTAAAGTGAGATTTCCTCAGGGACATAGCCGACTCTTTTCTTCACCTCGACAGGACTCGCGCCAGAGTCCATGCCGAAGACGGTGGAAGTCCCCGAGTCTGGATCCAGCAGGCCCATCAGGACCTTCAGGGTCGTCGATTTGCCAGCACCATTGGGTCCAAGGAGTCCATAGACTTCACCCTCCCGTACGTCAAATGACAAATCATTCACAGCAACGAAGCTGCCGTAACTCTTCACAAGATGCTTGATACTAACAGACGCCATCGGCTTCCACTCCATCGTAGTTCCTCATCGTGCCAAGATTGGATGTCGAGCTAACCAACACGAGCTCCTATAGGGAACGAGCGTTTATTATCCTTTCATCATTGACCAGAAGGTCAATAATCATTGACTCGCATCGAGTTCCATGAGAGGTCCTCTGATGAACTGTGCGGGTGAAGAAACATTACGACGACAGGCACATCTGGTCGAAACATCGTCTGCTGCTTCTGCGCTGATCAGTCCACTCAGCTGCTTTCAGTGGCGGTGGCATCTTCGTCAGTCTTGTATTGAAGAGAACTGACGTCCAGCATTCCCGGGCTAGTACTCTCTGCAAGAGAGGGCATTTCGGAAAAAGCGCCTGCGATTAGAATTGCGCCTCCAATCACCCAGAATGAGAGGAAGACTGAATCATGTGCCACACTACCTACCTGCGGCAAGGTCGATGCTATGATGAAGTAAAACAGTGATGCGAAAATCGACAAAGCAAGAACTGTTGGTCTGTAGCGACCTCGACGCGGTTTCAAATAGCCAGTGAACAAGAACACTATTACTATCGGCAGCACTAGCAGAATGGGGAGGTATGCGGCAATCGCACTCAGATAACCGGTTACCGTGAGCCCTAAATATGCGAAATTGAAATAGTAGGCAGCGAACAGAGCAACGCCAATCCAAAGCATGCAGTATGGGTCACTGTCTTCTCTTAGGCTCATTCATGGACCTCCTGTGATTCGAAGCTACTTTATCACGCCCATCGCATCTTGATTCTCATGTTTCAGCTGCCAGTGGGTTGTCCCTGCACGAATCTTGTTCTGAAGAATCAAGTGTGCCCTAACGAAGTCTGAAGGCTTCGGAGGACAGCCTGGCAGATACACATCGATTGGCACCACCTTGTCGGGAGGAGTCACGAGTGAGTATCCATCCCAGAAGAGACCTCCGCTTGCAGCACACTGTCCGAATGAAATGACGAACTTGGGGTCGGGCATCTGCTCGTAGATCCTCCGCAGACGAGGAGCCATCTTCTTCGTCAGGGAACCCGATACCCACAGCACATCACACTGACGGGGGCCAAACAGTGGAAGCATGCCGAACCTCTCAAGGTCCCAACGAGATGCGACCGCAGCTGCACCATCGACCATGCAACACCCAAGACCGTATTGGACCGGCCAAGGACTGTGCGCACGACCCCAACGAAGAATCCACTTTACCGGCGGGAGGTTCTGCAGCCACTTCAAGAGTATGGGCGCAATCCTACCGAACCCGTTCCGGAACAGATCGAATCCCAACCACATGAAGTATTTGCCGATTCTGAGAATCAGCGGAAGCCAGTATGCAAACACCTTGCCCGGGTTGGAGATCTCAAGCGGGTCCAGTTTCAGCTTGGCGGCTCTGATCCTGCCAAGGCGACGTGTGCCGAAGTATATCGGTGCGTAGTTCGCCAGCCAGATTCCTGTTGAATGAGGGTGCCCTCCGTGCCGCTGTGCAATCTTGAAGATCACAAAACTCTGCGACCAAGACAGCATGAAGAAATGCCGCCGCTCGTCCTCAAGGAAGTAGCCCATCATTGTGACACCATTCTTCGATGTCACGTAACCGTCGATTCCCGCATGAGCAGAGGCTTGTTCGAACTGAAAATCGTCTAGAATGGCTTCTAGGCTCTCTATCGGAGCAAATGCCTGACCAACAACGAGTGTGGGGCCAATCTTCTTTATCCTCATGGGATAGAACCTGTCTTCCCACTCGTGGAGCGCGACATTTTCATCATAAACAGCCCCCTTCAGTTCCTTACACACTTCCCGGACTATCTCGAAGCCCTGGGCAATTTCCTCGTCTGTCCCTTCATAGGCGACCAAGAGGACGCAGTGATGCACTGGGAACGGGAATGGCTCCTTGCCCTCCCAGATCCTCTTCTTGAGGTCTGTATACTTGCTCTCTTCGAATCTCATGGTGAACGGCAGGGGTCCGTCCTTCATTATCCTCTCAATCGCGAAGACCATCAGGTAGTTCTCGGGGAAGCTCACAACAACGGAGCGGATTGGGACCAGAGGTTTGACCTTGAGTGTGACCTTCGTGACTATGCCTAGAATCCCCTCTGTGTCACAGAACAAGTCCGTGTCTCTGGTCACGATTGTCTTTCCTTCGGGCAGAACAACTTCGAGTTCGACTACGTTGTTGTTAATGTTGCCATACTTGAGCGAGCCAATCCCATCGCCGCCCTGCGCTACCCAACCTCCGATAGTCGCAGACACTGCTGACGACGGATAGCATCTCAGATCTAGCCCTTGACGGTTCAGCTCCAACTGCAGGTTTGCCCATGAGATGCCCGGCTCTACCACGGCAGTCATCGATTCCTTGTCGACACTCAGAACCTGGTCCATCCTGCGCATGTCGACAACGATACCGCCTTTCCTTGGTATGGCGCCTCCGTAGCCTGAGGTCCCTGCCCCTCGAGGAACGACGGGAATCTTGTGAGAACGGGCGAAGTCGTAGAGCAATTTGACCTCTTGAGCGGACTCGGGCTGCACCATTGCGTCAGGGTTTGTGTTCATGAGCCAGCCGACTTGCTTCGGCAGTGACCCCACGTCCATCGAGTGGACAATCAGCTCATGTTTGGCAGTGATGAGCCGGTTGCCGAAGATCCCAGCGAGTTCGGCTGCGTTCTCGCTTTTCAGTGTCATCTAGGCATTCTCCACTGAGCAAGCAATGGTGTCCAAGGCCAGCAGATAGGGCCGAGGAAGAGTACAGGATAAAAACATAGCGAGGCGGCACTTCCTGAAGCCCGACCGACACCCCAATGAGTCAAGACCCAAGGTATTTGTAGCTGAATGACCGCTGAACGGTTCGACGGCATCGCAGCCCAAGAGTCATTCTTGTGACACCAGAGAGGTCCGAATGTAATGCGATTCCCTCTACTTGAAAAACATGGACTCCAGAATATGCCCTTCACCTGTGCGCAGTGCAGCTTCTGTCAGGTCGGGCATGGATCGTGTCCCACCTACAAGGTGAAGCGCCTCGACAGCTATTCTGGGAAGGGCAAGATGATCATAGCCCGGGCATTGATGCAGGGGCGACTCAAGCCCTCTGAAGGTCTCGAAGGACTCAGGGACGGTATCTTTGGCTGTACACTGTGCGGTGGCTGTGAAGAGGTCTGTCAAGTGGACATACCGTTTGTCAAGCTGTACCAGCTGATGCGCGCGGAGTTCTACAGAAGAGGGCTATGGCCCAAGAACCTCGAGGCCGCAAGGGACACACTGCTGAAGACCAGCAATATCCAAGGCCAAGCGCAGACCGACAGAATAGACGGCTGGTCATACTGGCACCCAGATGAGGACTCTCTTCAAAGGAGTGTAGGTCGAAAGGCAAAGACAGCATTCTTCTTCGGATGTTCTTCGTCCTACAAGGCAGTCCCAATCCAAGCGACAATTGCGACGACACTGGTGATGGACAGAATCGGTGAGGAGTACACCGTACTTGGACAAGACGAGTGGTGCTGCGGCGCTCCAATGATCATGACCGGTGACTTCGCTACTGCAAAAACTCTAGCAGAGCACAATATAGAGATGTACAAGCAGCTTGGGGTGGAGCGAGTGATAACCAACTGTCCAGGCTGCTACAGGATGTGGGCTCATGAGTACCATGAGTTGCTTGACATTGAGCATCCGTTC
>Ga0153915_10007840_pt1 | contig 10110 bp, 7 predicted proteins | sample Opewatmetagenome_2_FD_107003 | JGI IMG/M metagenome (GOLD analysis project Ga0153915, IMG submission 107003) | Freshwater wetland microbial communities from Ohio, USA - Open water 3 Core 3 Depth 3 metaG | ecosystem: Environmental > Aquatic > Freshwater > Wetlands | place: USA: Ohio, Lake Erie... | reverse complement strand
TAAAACAGGCGGACAAGAAATCGCTGACTGAGATTTCTCACGAGGTAAAACGTTTGGTGGAGAAGGCGAGGGAAGGGAAGATCTTGCCCGAAGAGGTAACGGGTGGAACGTTCACGCTAACCAGCATCGGGGCTGTCGGGGTTAGTGATTATCAAACGCCGGTCATTAATCAACCGGAGTCGGCGATCTTGGGAACCGGGCCGATCAGGGATGAACCTGTGGTGAAGAACGGTCAGATCGTGATTGCGTCTATGATGCCATACAGTCTGACCATTGATCACAGGGTGATCAATGGTTTTGGAGCAGAACAGTTCCTTGCAAGCTTGAAGGAGCTGGTGGAAACTCCGGGCGTGCTTTTACTCAAGTAGAAAAGAAGGAGGAAGGGCATGGAAGATCGTGATGTTGTAGTCATAGGCGGTGGACCGGCTGGGTATACGGCGGCGATCCGGGCGGCACAGCTTGGAGCAAAGGCAACGATTGTTGAAAAGGATACGATTGGGGGGATCTGTGTGAATCATGGATGTATTCCAACAGTGGCCTTAGCAAGGACGGTTGAATTGCTTGAGATGGGGAAGTATGCGAAGGACTACGGGATCACTTACGAAAACATGAAAGTAGATTTTCGGAGGATGATGAGCAAGAAGGAAGCGGTTGTAAAGACTCTTGTTTCCGGTGTGAAGCAAATGTTGGAGGCTTACGGGGTCGAGGTAATAGAGGGGACAGGAAAGCTCATTTCATCTTCGTTGATAGAGGTATATCTTAAGGACGGAACAAAGAAAGAACTAAATGCTCGGAAGATCATCATCTCAACAGGTGCACGATACCCGAAAGCCTATTTTTCCGGAGGAGTGGAAAAGGTTATCAATCCAATAGAGGCCCTCAGACTAAATGAAATTCCCAAATCTATATTGATTGTAGGGGGAGGGTTTATAGGGGCAGTATTTGTGACGATATTTTCGAAGTTAGGGGCTAAGGTAGGTATAGTGGAAGAATCGTCCCGGATGCTCCCCCAAGTTGATAAGGAGATTGTCTTTATTCTTGAAAAGGAGTTTAAAGATAACGATATCCAAGTATACTTGAAAGCCCGGGTCATGAATGTAGAATCGAAGAAAGAAGATGGATTGAATATTCTTATCAATGCTAAAGGAGAAGAAATAACAGCAGGAGCCCAGTATGTGTTGATGACCGAACTGAGAGAAGCCAATATAGATGGGCTTGGCCTAAAAGAAGTAGGAGTTGAGCTAAACAGGAAAGGGGGGATTTTAGTTAACGAGCGAATGGAGACGAGCATCCCGGGGATATTTGCTGCGGGCGATGTCACAATGGAACACATGTGGACGACGGTGGCCTATTTCGAAGGGAACACGGCGGCGGAGAATGCGATGGGGCAAAATTCAAAGGTTGATTACAGAGCGATCCCCTTATGGACGCATTCTATTCCTGAAATCTCATGTGTAGGGATGACCGAAGAGGAGACTTCCGCAAAGGGATATAGAGTAAAGGTCGGAAGGTTCCCCTTCGCCGGGAATGGGATGGCAGCCATTTTAGGACAGAGGAGGGGGATGGTCAAGGTGATTAAGGAGGAGCGCTACGGGGAGGTCTTAGGGGTTCATATGATCGGACCAAGGACAGGGGATCTCATCGCGGAAGCGGCCCTTGCTATGAGGATGGAGGGGACCCCTGGAGAGATTGCCAAGACATTCCATGTTCATCCCTCCCTTTCAGAGGCGTTATGGGAGGCAGCAAGAGGAACATAGCGTCCAAATCCCTTTTTTCAGAAACTGGAGAAGGAAGAGGCTACATCAAATGGTGTGATAGATGTGTATTGTTTTGGAACTGGGTTTAATCGAATATCAAGAGGCCTATAACCTCCAGAGAACCCTTCATCAGCAGAGGGCCGAGGGAAAGATCCCTGATGTCTTGCTCCTTTTGGAGCACCCGCCTACCGTCACCATTGGTAAATCCGGCACTTTGGACAACGTCCTTGTCTCAAGAGAACGACTGGCCCAGGAGGGGATGTCACTCTTTTTTACGGATAGAGGAGGGGATGTCACTTTTCATGGTCCTGGCCAACTGGTGGGTTACCCCATTGTCGACCTAAGGCAGAAAGGAAAAGATCTTCATTGTTACGTCAAGAAGCTGGAGGAGGTCATACTGCGGACCTTGAGGGATTTTTCGATCGATGGGGATCGTGATGAGCACCATCCTGGAGTCTGGGTAAACGAAGAGGAGATCGCTGCAATCGGCCTAAGCCTGCGAAAATGGGTGAGTATGCATGGATTTGCATTAAATATAAATATCGATTTAAAACATTTTTCTTTCATCAATCCTTGCGGCTTTTCGGATAGAAGGGCCACATCAATGTCTAAGATCGTCGACAGGATTGTGCCGGTGGAAGAGGTAACCCATAGTTTGATTTCCCATTTTTGCGATACCTTTGATTTCCCTTATGAAAAAAGTCCCGGGGTGGTTCTTCCCATCCATGGTACGACGAATAGAGGTTTTAGCCGGTAAAATGAAACCATGACAAACCTTCCATTCTGCAGGAGAACGAGGAATGATCTGTCGCCAGGTTTCTGTGACAGGTTTTGAGACTTCTAATAGCGCAAATTCTCGATAGGGGAATCAAGCCAGATGAGTCCATTAAGAAAGGCTCTAAAAGGCTGCCCGTAGACGACGGATAAAATACCGAGACCCTGGTTTCCCGGGGGGAAGGAGGAGTAATATGGATCTTGGATTGAAAGGAAAGGTTGCACTCATTACAGGGGCCAGCCAGGGTATTGGTAAAGCGATTGCTTTAACCTTGGCCGAAGAGGGGTGTCACTCAGCCATCTGCGCCCGACGGAAAGAAGTACTGGATTCATCGGCCAAGGAAATAAGGGCGAAAGGGGTGGAGGTCTTAGCGATCCAATCCGATGTCACCAAACTGGAAAATAACAAAAACTTTATCTCCCTGGCTGCTAAGAAGTTCGGTCGTATCGACATCCTTGTGAATAACGCTGGATATGGTAATGCGAGCGACCCGATGGAGCTCCCGGAGGAGGTTTTCCGGCATCATATGGATCTTATGTTATTTGGGCCAATCCAATTAATCCGGGAGGTTGTCCCCTATATGCGGAAGCAAGGCTGGGGTCGGATTATTAATATATCCTCCATCTTTGGAAAACAGCCTGGAAACCAATTGGATTATGATTCCATCAAGGCCGCCTTGCAAATGGTTACGAAGGACTTAAGTAACCACTTGGCCAAAGACAAGATCCTTGTAAATGCTGTTTGTCCCGGACCCATACGGACGCCCCTTTGGGAAGGCCCGGGGGCGCTGGCAGAGAGACTGGGCCAGCATCTGGGAATGTCAGCCCCAGAGGTCATGAAATGGTTCGCTGAGCAAAACATTCCTCTGGGACACCACGGGGACCCGGAGGATATCGCAAACCTGGTAGCTTTCTTGGCGTCGGATAAGGCGAAATTCATCACTGGCCAGGCCATCAATGTGGATGGCGGGATGGTGAAAAGCCTGATATAACAGACACCGGAATGAGTTTCAGAAAGGAGGAACCACAATGCCAAGAGACTATAAGATGTACATTAACGGTGAATGGGTCGATGCCCTCGACGGCGACGTCTACGACGATCTCAACCCCTACACGGGTGGGGTTTTTGCCAGAGTCCCGTCTGGAAAACGAGCTGACGCCAGGCGCGCCATTGAAGCGGCATCTGCGGCGTTTCCCGCGTGGTCCAGCACGCTCCCGGCTGAGCGCCAAGCATTGTTCTTAAAGGCGGCCGACATTCTCGAAAAGAAACGGGACGAGATTGTTACGGTTCTCGCGGAGGAAACCGGCTGTACCTTTGGTTTTGCAATGTTTCAGGCCGGATTTACCCCTGGCTTGCTGCGCGAAGCTGCTGCACAGACGCACCAGGCGACCGGTGAAATCATCCCTGCCGATCTGCCGGGGGCATTCTATATGGCGATACGACAACCCGTCGGCGTTGTCGCCGGGATTGCGCCGTGGAATGCGCCGCTGATCCTATCGCTTCGCTCTATCTGTCTTCCTATTGCGTACGGAAACACAGCCATTCTCAAGCCTTCAACGGAGTCGGCGGCAGCAGGTGGCATTGTGATTGCAGAGGTCTTTCATGAAGCCGGTTTTGCTAAAGGCGTTTTCAATCTCGTCACGAACGGACCTGGCAGAAGCGGTGAGATTGGAGATGAATTCATCGAAAATCCGAAGGTGCGGCGTATTAGCTTGACTGGTTCAAGTGCCGCGGGCCGTCAGCTTGCAGAAAAAGCGGGGCGGTATCTCAAGCGTGTCGCACTAGAATTGGGTGGACAAAATCCGCTGATCATCTTGCGCGATGCCAAGGTCGATGACGCTGTGAACGCCGCAGCCTTCGGCGGGTTTCTGCATCAGGGACAGATCTGTATGTCCACACGCCGGATGATCGTCGAGAAGCCAATCGCGAAAGAATTTACCGAAAAGCTCATCAAGAAGGTATCCGCCTACAAGGTTGGCAATCCGAAAGAACCTGATACGATCATTGGCCCCCTCATCAACCAACACCAATTCAACGAGGTCAAGAAAAGCGTAGATGCTGCCGTCCGCGACGGGGCCAAAATCTTGTGTGGGGGTAAATCGGAGGGACTTTGTTACTATCCGACGGTGCTCGCCAACATAAAGCCCGGCACAGCATTTTCGTGTGAAGAGACGTTTGGTCCGGTGGTCTCGGTCATTGAGGTCAAAGACGAAGAGGAGGCCGTATCGGTGGCAAACGATACGATGTACGGGCTTTCGGCGGCTGTTTTCACCGGTGATTTTGCCAAAGGTCTGGCCATTGCGGAACGCATCGAATCAGGGATCGTTCACATAAACGATCAAACGGTTCATGATGAGCCACAGGTGCCTTTTGGCGGGGTAAAGGATAGCGGTTGGGGTCGTTTCGGCGGCCACGCGGCGCTAGAGGAATTCACGGAGCTGCGTTGGATCAGCATGCAGCGCACCCGGCGTGAATATCCTTTCTGATTTGATCCCTTCGGCGGCGCCAAGACTTCTGCGGCCTGTGGCCGGGAAGGTTCACTCAATTGGGGTGAAACTTAGATCGAATGTGCAGAATGGAGTTCTTGGAAGGGGTTACCCGATGTTCTTCATCTGTGAACTTCAACTCCCGCTTTTTCCCTATCCCACGTATTCGGTGTTACACCCGCCTGCTTGAGCAGATACTTCTGCACACGTTCGGTAGGTGTTTTTGGCAGGCTCTCCATGAACTCCACATACCGTGGTACCGCGAAGTAAGGCATTCTGTCGTTGGCGTAGCGGACCAGTTCCTCAGGGGTCATGGTCTCGCCGGGCTTCAGGACGACGCATATTTTCACCTCATCTTCGGCAAGCTCAGACTGGACTGCGACGGCTGCTGATTCGAGAACCTTTGGATGGGTGTTGATGGCTCTCTCTACCTCGAAGGAAGAAATATTTTCGCCCCGTCTCCGAAGGGCATCCTTCTTCCTGTCCACGAAGTAGAAATATCCGTCTTCGTCTTTCCTGGCTAAATCTCCGGTATGAAACCAAAGGTTTCGAAAAGCTTCCAGGGTCTTCTCGGGCATATTGTAATATTCCGACATCATCACGAAAGGTGCCAAGGGCCGGAATACGATCTCTCCAATCTCTCCCGCAGGTAATTCTTCGTCACCATCATTAAAGAGCTTAACCTCGTAGATGTCCATTGGCTTTCCGCAGGAGCCTCGCCTCCTGTCGTTTACTTTGACATGGATGGGAATACCAATCTCCGTCATGCCAAACCCTTCCAGGCATTTTATGCCGAATCGTTTTTCAACCTCTTCCATGACCGCCGGGGGGCATCCCGCTCCGAGTGCAATGCGGGCCGGATTGTCTAGGTCATCGTCCCTCTGAGGCTGCTTGGCGAGAATCGGCATGACGGCTCCCAAATAGTTGAATTGAGTTGCCCGATAATAACGTATTTCGTTCCAGAAACGAGACGCGCTGAAACGATCGAGCAGGACCATTTGCGCTTCCACTATCAGCACAATGAGCGTGGTAAGAACCTGCGCGTTAAAATGATAGAGCGGCAGGAACGTCAGATAAATGTCCTCTTTTTTGCCATCCCTGTACTCAAGCATTTTTTCAGCGCAAACGATCCAGAAATTATGGGAGCCTAAGGCTCCCTTAGAGAGGCCGGTTGTCCCTGAGGTGTAAATGATACTGATAGGATCCCAGGGATGAACCACGACGTCGACCGAACCTTCAGGGCTATTGAAAAACTCTTCCCAGCCGACCATAGGGATCTTGAATTCACCTATTTTTTGCCGTTGAAGGTCTCCGAGGACCACCACCTTCTCCAGCTTGTTCAGACGATTCTCGATCAATCTAAGACGGTCCAAAAATTCGTCCTCAATCACGAAGATCATTGAATCGGATTGGTCGACAATATGGCGCAGGAATTCGCCTTTATAGGAGGTATTCACTGGAACCTCCACCGCTCCAATTTTTGCAAGGCCAAACCAGATGTACAAGTACTCCGGGCGGTTGGAAAGCATGATGCTGACTTTATCCCCTTTTCTTACTCCCAGGTTTTGAAAGGCGTGAGCACAGCGGTTTGAGAAGCGGTTTATTTCTTCATAGGTGAAATTCTGATCCTTAAAACGGAGAAAGACTTTATCGCGGTTTCTCTTCACCCTGTCGTCGATGAGTTCTCCCAAAACCCGCGGTACTGTGACTTTTCCCATTATAAGCCCCTCTCCATATGTTCAAATCATTCCCACTTTTCCAATAGGATTACTTTCTGGTCTTTTCGCTTCCCAGCACGACGCAACTGGCAATACCCATCCCCGCATTTCCGCCCAGGTTGTGAGTTAACCCCAAGCTCGGGTTTTTCACCTGCCGAGGGCCTGCCTTGCCCTGAAGCTGTTTGTAAACCTCGTACATCATCCGTAGACCGCTTGCGCCGAGGGGGTGGCCGAAGCACTTCAAACCCCCATCGGGATTGACTGGCAGTTCCCCGGCCAACTTGAATGTCCCCGCCTCGATGTCGTCCTTTGCCCTCCCTCTGGGGCTAAACCCTAAGTCCTCATACAGGATGAGTTCATGACATGTGAAGCAGTCGTGCACCTCGGCAAGGCTTAGCTCCTTCCGCGGATCCCTTATCCCTGCCTGGTCGTAAGCTACTCTCGATGCAATGACATTCTCCTCGATGTGCACATAATCGTAGTCCTGGTTCATGCACCCCTGGCGGGCCCCGACTGAAATGGCGAGCGCCTTGATATAGATGGGATCTGTCCTGAAGTTCTTTGCCATATCGGCCCGGACCACGATAGCCGCAGCAGCCCCGTCACTCACACCGCAGCAGTCATAGAGGCCAAGCGGCCAAGCGACGATGGGCGCCTGTATGACCTGCTCCACAGTCAACCTGTTCTGAAAGTGCGCCTTGGGGTTCAAACTGCCGTTGTAATGGTTCTTTACCGCAATCTCCGCAAAGAGACGCTTTCCATAGTCGGGCTCCAGACCATACTGATGAAAGTATCTCGTCCCGAGGTAGGCGAAAGAGGCGGGGGCGCTAAAGCCGGAGCCTATCCCTGAACACCCATCCGGGTTATCTCCTACAATGGCCGGGCCCTTCACCCCGGTCTGGCCCGAATCTTTGAGCTTCTCCACACCAATGGCCAATGCGATGTCACAGGCTCCTGCCGCGACCGCATAGCTTGCCGCCCGCACAGCCTCCGTGCCGGTCGCACACATGTTTTCTACCCTGGTCATTGGAATGTACTGGAGTCCTAGGGGGGACAAGGTGATTGCGGTAACGCCAGAAAAGACAGTCCCGAGCCAGGCTGCCTGGATATCCTTGGGTTCGATGCCTGCGTCCTCAAATGCCTCGTAGGCCGCTTCAACAAGAAGATCCTCCACACCCGTATCCCATCGTTCGCCGAACTTCGTACACCCCATACCCGCGATCGCGACTCTATCCTTGATGGTTTCCATATGTCACCCCTGGTTATCCGTGGCCCTATCCTTGGAAGACCGTATGTCGTAAGGCGCAAGGTGGGAGAGGGTTTAACACCTTACGCTTAACGCCTTCCACTCTCAAGCAGAGAACGATTATTTCATGACAGGCTTTGCTTTCCAGAAATAGTTGACTATCCCTTTACCTTGAGACAATTTTCGGAACGTCATCTCTACCGGCATCCCTATTTTTACCTGGTCAAGTTCGTAGTCGGTTAGTTCACAGATCAGCCTGCCACCCCCATCAAAATCTACAACGCCATTGAGGCCAGGCGGGTTTTTTGTGGGCTGTAGATGATCTATCGAATAGGTAAAAAGTTTGCCTTTCTTGTCGGAAAACTTATAGTCATCAAACTCATCTTTCGACTGACACACGATACAGACTCTTACGGTTTGTCCGATCGGGTGTATTTGTGGAGTTCCGCATTTTCTGCATTTGACACCGGAAAGGGATGCAATGACCCTCCTTTCTCTCCATCGGCTGGCGAGTGAGGGTTCGCCGCGTTCGGGAAGGTTTGAGGCCTCCAAGGGTATAAGATCGCGCCAATTCAGATAGGTTCCGTAATCAATCGACCTCTTTCTGGCTAACCTGTCCTTCATCATCGGTTTGGTTTGAAAGCCAGCTATGGCTTGAGTGGCACGAAGTATGAAGGCATCAGAGCCGTCGCCGTAGTTTACGAACAGAATCCTGTCCCCGGGGTTTGCCTCCTCCAGGGCACCTATCAGCATGATGAGTGCTCCAGCTGTCCCTGTATTTCCGATCAGGGAAAAGAGGGGGTCCTGGACCTGGGATGCTTCGAAGCCAAGCTTCTTGGCGAGATCGGCATGCTGCCTATTGTCGGATGCCGAGAACACAATTTTGGAGAAGTCCCCCGGGCTGAGCGAATATGTCTTCATCAGTTTTGAAATAGCTTCCTGCATGGTGGGTAAATAACCTACGTCGTCGATGAAGCGCCCCTCTCCAGATCTGAGAAAGCTGTCGGCATCCGTTCTCCACACATCGGTAAACTCATTAAAGATGGAATAGCACCCTTCGATGTCCGCAATCAGCTCGCTTGACCCTATGGCGAGGGCAGCGGCCCCGTCCCCGAGAAGTTGTTCAAACCTCCCTTTCGGGGCCCCGGTCCGGTAGTCCGACGCGGTGACCAAAACCTGGTCGGCTGATCCACTCTTCACCGCATCCAGGGCCGATTTGAGGGCAGTCGTTCCGGCCCTCAGAGAATTCGAAAAGTCTGCAGTGGCACATCTCCTGTCAAGATCAATCACACTCGCTATGATGGCTGCGCTCTGTTTCTCTTTGTAGGGAGCAGTCGTACTGGCAAAGTAGAGGCCTCTTATCTTCTTGTCACTCCGTCCCATGCAATCCTGGGCCGCGGCTACAGCCATGGTTACGGTGTCCTCGTCATAGCCGGCTACCGCTTTTTCCCCTCCGAATCCCTTTGTTCGCCAGAATCTGCCTATCTCTTCGCGATTAAGCCTGTACATGGGAATGTAGGCTCCTATGGATGTAATACCAACCACCTTTGACCTCCTTACCGGAATGATTGGATCTGACCTAGAAAGAACTACAGCTCAATTTCCTTTAAATCCTCACCTAAGATGAGCTTTGGCTCAGTAAGGGCTTGCACCTCTTCCGCAGTCCAGGCGGGGGCAACCTCCCGAAGGACGAGTCCCTGTTTCGTTACGTCGATGACGGCGATATCGGTGAATATTTTATTGACACAATTTCTTGCTGTGAGAGGAAACGTGCATTGTCGGACAATTCGTGGGCCTCCCTCCTTGGTAGTATGCAGCATCATCACCATCAGTTTCTTGGAACCGATAGCCAAATCCATGCCACCTCCCATGCCCGTAGCAGGCCGCCCCGGTCGGCCCCAGTTTGCCAAGTCTCCTTTTTCAGATACCTGATAAGCACCCAGGATGACCACGTCAATGTGCCCACCTCGAATCATATCAAACGATGTGGCACTGTCAAAGAAACACATGCCTGGGAGGGGGGTAACGGGTTGATCTGAGGCGTTGATCAATTCATAATCCTTCTCCTCATCGGTCAGCAGAGGTCCATATCCCAAGATTCCGTTTTCACTTTGGAAAAAAACCGTTC
>Ga0153915_10007839_pt1 | contig 10111 bp, 10 predicted proteins | sample Opewatmetagenome_2_FD_107003 | JGI IMG/M metagenome (GOLD analysis project Ga0153915, IMG submission 107003) | Freshwater wetland microbial communities from Ohio, USA - Open water 3 Core 3 Depth 3 metaG | ecosystem: Environmental > Aquatic > Freshwater > Wetlands | place: USA: Ohio, Lake Erie... | reverse complement strand
CGGCGCGACCATGGACAACGAATGGAACTACGCACACCAGAAGCTGATGCATGCCATGGGCGTAGTCTACCTCGAGAACCAGGCACGGATCTGACACTCCTCTACGGTCCCCGGTCTGGGGGTCTCCTTCGGTAGAGGCGGTTCCATCACATTTCCACGCGATCTCGTGAACTCAGACGCTGTCATGATCATGGGTTCGAACATGGCCGAGTGTCATCCTGTGGCGTTCCGCTGGCCCCTTAAAGCTAAAACGGACCACGGCGCAGTCCTGATGCATGTTGACCCGCGGTTTACGCGTACCACTGCCATGTGTGACATCCATGCGCCCATACGTGCCGGCACGGACATCGTGTTTTTGGGCGCGATCATCAACCATGTGATCAACAGCAAGCGCTGGAATACGGACTCGTTCTTTAAAGAGTATGTGGTCAACTACACGAACGCGGCCATGCTGATCAGTCCTGATTTCAAGGACACCGAGGATTTGAATGGGGTATTCTCCGGTCTCTCGGAAGACGGCAAGGCCTACTCCAACGCCAGCTGGTCCTACCAGCGAAATCCTGCGCCGAAACCGGCTGTTGCTGAGGCCAAGACGTTCACTGATCTCCTCTTGCAACGTGTGCCCGGAAGGCCCAAGACGGATCCCACGCTCAAAAACCCACAGACGGTGTATCAGATCATCAGAAGGCACTACAAGAGATACACGCCCGAAATGGTCGAGAAGATCTGTGGCTGTCCTAAAGAGAAGTTTCTCACGGTCGCCGACACGCTGCTGAACAATTCCGGACGCGATAAAACATCGAACATCACCTACGCCGTGGGCTGGACCCAACATACGGTCGGTGTGCAGATCATCCGCACGGCAGGCATGCTCCAAGCCCTCTTGGGCAATATCGGCAGGCCGGGCGGAGGCGTACTGGCCCTGCGCGGGCATGCCACAATCCAGGGCTCAACGGACATCGCCACGCTGTACCACTCGCTTCCTGGGTATTTGAACATGCCCGACGCGCGCAAGAATCACGACACATTCAAGGATTTCATCCTCACCGAGTCCGTGCCGCTTTCGACGAGCTACTGGGGCAATTACCCGAAGTTCGCCGTGTCCTACTTCAAGGCCCAGTTCGGCGATGCCGCGACAAAAGAGAATGATTATGGCTACGACTATCACCCCAAGATCACAGGTGACCATTCCCATCTACCGATGTTCGTAGACATGATGTCCGGCAAAATCAAAGGCTTTTTCGTCATGGGACAGAACCCGGCGGTAGGCGGCCAGAACGCGCGCTTCCAGCGAAAGGCTTTGGCGAAACTAGATTGGATGGTGGTGCGTGACTTTTTCGAGACCGAGACCGCGGCTTTCTGGCGCAATTCGCCTGAGGTCAAGGAGGGTGAAGTGAAGCCCTCTGACATCAAGACTGAGGTGTTCTTCCTGCCCGCGGCTATGGTGGCTGAAATGGAAGGCTCCTTTACCAATACACAGCGGTTACTGCAGCAGCATGAAAAGGCGGCCGACCCACCTGATGATGCCCGGAGCGACATCTGGTTCACCTATTCTCTCGGCAAACAGCTCAAGAAGCTGTATGGGAATTCGCCGAAGGACCACGACTGGGCAATCAGAAATCTTTACTGGAGTTATGATCCTGAACCCTCGGAAGTGGCGAGCTTCCGAATTAAGGACGAGCCTTCGGCGTACAAGGTGCTCAAAGAGATCAATGGCTACACCTGGGAGGACAAGAAACCCCTCTCTTCTTTCGTCAATCTCAAGGAAGACGGCTCGACTGTGTGCGGCGCATGGATCTATACCGGCGTCATCCCCGAGGAAGGTAAGAACAACGCGGCCCGACGCCAGGGCGATAACTGGATCTCGCCCAACTGGGGCTTTGCCTGGCCTGCCAACCGCCACATAATGTACAACCGCGCTTCTGCAGATCCGAGCGGTAAACCTTGGTCCGAGAAAAAGAAGCTCGTGTACTGGGACGCGGCTGCTGACAGTGGTACAAAGGACGCTAAGGGCAAACCGCTTATCGGCAAATGGGTTGCGCCTTCCGGCGAAGGTATTGATTTCCAGCCAACAAAAGCTCCAAACTTCCGCGGCAAGGACAACGGCATTGGCTTCGACTGGCTGAGCGGGAACGATGCCTTCATCATGCGTGCTGACGGCAAGGCCTGGCTCTTTGCGCCGAGCGGCCTCGTAGACGGGCCTATGCCCACGCATTATGAACCCTATGAGTCGCCGGTGACGAACCTCCTCTACAAGCAGCAGTCGAACCCGGTGGCAAAAACATGGAATGTTCCCGGCAACCCGTATCACAAGGTCGCTGATCCGGATTATCCTATCGTCGTATCCACCTATCGTCTGACCGAGCATCATTTGACCGGTGTCATGACGCGCTGGCTGCCCTGGCTTGCGGAATTGATGCCCGAGCTGTTCTGCGAGATCTCGCCCGAACTTGCGGAGGAGAAGAGCATCAAGAATGCCGAATACATGACCATCGAGACCGCGCGCGGCAAGATCCAGGCCCGGGCGCTTGTGACGCGGCGCATGCGTCCATTCACCATTAACGGCAAGACCATACACGAGATCGGCCTACCCTGGCACTGGGGCTGGCAAGGACGAGCGCAAAGCGACGTGGTGAACAACCTGAGCGTGCTCGTAGCCGACCCGAACGTCACTATCCACGAAGGCAAGGTCTTTACCTGCAACGTCCGCGCCGGCAAGAGAGGAGGTGCAGCATAATGGCTAAAGGAATGTTTGTTGATGTCTCTATCTGCACCGGCTGCAAGGCCTGCCAGGTGGCATGCAAGGAATGGAACGGACTGGAGGGTGAACCGTCGCACTTTCATAAGGTACCTAACGTGCCATATCCAATCGCGTTCAACTTTACGGGTAACTCCTATGACAACACGGGAAGTTTAAGCGCCACGGACTGGCGGCACGTCCGCTTCATCGAGCAGTTCAATGAGAACCGCTCAGAAGCTCGCTGGCTCTTTTCGAGTGATTCCTGCAAGCACTGCAACGACGCGGGTTGCTTGAACGCCTGCCCGGTGAAGGCCATTGTGCGCACCGACATGGGCAACGTGGTCGTCCAGCAGGACGTCTGCATCGGCTGCAAGTACTGCATCCCCTCGTGCCCTTACGGCGTGATCTCCTTCAGCGAGAAGACGGGCACGGTACACAAGTGCACGCTTTGTAACGACCGTATCCACAATGGTCTGGGCACGGCCTGCGCCAAGGCCTGCCCCACGGGCTCCATCTCCTTCGGCGAGGTTTCGGAGCTCAAGGCCAAAGCCGATGCCCGCCTGGTCCAGCTCAAGGCGTTGGGTCACGCCGAGGCGAACATCTACGGCTACACCGAGGCCGGCGGCCTGAACGTCTTTTATCTTTTTATGGACAAGCCCTCGGCATACGGGCAGCCGGAGCATCCGGTGGTGCCGCAACGGAGGCTGTTCCGCTCCGCGGCCATCACCGTATTCACCGCGGTTGCCGTGGCTGTGGCCGCATTGATAAGTTTCCGTGAACGGGGAGCTAAAAAGAACGAGGGGGTGAAGCCATGAGCCCGGAAACACAAGCACCTCATTGGGAGTGGTACTATATCGCGATGTACTTCTATATCGGCGGGATCTCGGCAGGCGCCTACTTTATCGGCTCGCTGGTAGAACTTTTAGGAAACGTTAAGCAGCGCGAGATCAGCAGGATCGCTTATTACATTGCCTTTCCGCTAATCTGCATTACACCCATTCTGCTTATCGCCGACCTCGGACAGCCTGTACGCTTCTGGCATCTGTTCTTTTACACCAAGGACGGCATTCCCTACATCAACCACCAATCGCCTTTGTCGGTAGGCACCTGGGCGCTCCTATTGTACAGTGGCATGTCGTTCCTGTCCTTTCTGCGCGTCCTGGGCGCTGATGGCCGTCTCAAGTCTCCAGCAGTGAAGAACCTTCTGAATCTCTTTAATCGCATCCCGCACAAGGTATACGCGATGATCGGCTCATTCTTCGGATTTTTTACGGCGGGCTACACCGGCGTGCTGCTGAACACCACTGCGCGTCCGCTGTGGGAGGCAACGGACCCGCTCATCGGTTCCCTTTTTATCGTGTCCGCCGCATCGACTGGTGCTGCTGCCATCGCTTTGGCCATGAGTCGCCAAAACATCGCTTCTGGCGAGACCTTCGTGCAGCTTGAAATCTTCGACCGCGTGGCCATGATTGTCGAGCTTCTGCTCATCATAGTGATGGTAATCATTGCCGGTCAGTACGCGGGCCCGATCCTGCGCGGCTGGTTCGGGCTCATGTTCTGGGGCGGTACCGTGGCGGTCGGCATTCTTGTGCCTCTGTGGCTCAACTGGTCCGCCCGCAGGCCCGGCTCTGCCGTGAACAACCCAGTGATGTTGAGTGCCGTGCTCATCCTCTTCGGCGGAGCGCTGCTTCGCATAAGCCTCGTGCAGGCTGGGCAAATGTGAATATCTCATGAACTCAATCATAAGGAGGACAACATGAATATCGACAGGCGGGATTTTCTAAAGCTACTTGGCATGGGTGGTGCAATTCTCGTCTTGGGGCAGCGGGGTTCAGCAGATGCCGCCGACATGACCGCGGGCAAGGATGACTTTTTTTTCGTCCAGCTATCGGACACGCACTGGGGATTCAACGATCCGAAGATAAACCCCGATGCGATGGAGACCCTGAAAAAGGCCATAGCGGGAGGCAACAGCATGAAAATACAGCCGGACTTCGTCGTGTTCACCGGCGATATCACGCATACAACGGACGACGCCAAGGAACGAAGGAAGCGCATGAGCGAAGCACGTGATATCATCAGTGGCCTAAAGGTGAAAAACGTCAAGTTCATGGCAGGGGAACACGATGCCGGACTCGATAACGGTGAGGCGTTCCAGGAATATTTCGGGAAGACACACTATACCTTCGACTACAAGGGCGTGCATTTCATCGTCATAGACAACGTTTCGGATCCAACATCGAGCATCACGGACCCGCAGTTGCAATGGTTGAGCGATGAACTGAAAAAACTTGATAAGGAATCCCGGATCGTGGTGTTGACGCACCGCCCCCTCTTCGATTTATATCCAAATTGGGATTGGTGGACCCGCGACGGGGCCAAAGCTATAGACCTCCTCCTGCCTTACAAAAAAGTTACGGTCTTGTATGGACATATTCATCAGGAGCATCATCATATGACGGGGCATATCCCCCACCATGCCGCCAAGGGCTTGATGTTTCCTTTGCCCGCGCCGGGGTCGGTTCCGAAGCGAGTACCGATGCCGTGGGATCCTGCTGCCCCTTACAAGGGGCTGGGATACCGGGGTATTGAGGCAAAAATGGATAAGGCTGACTATATAATCACCGAATTCCCCGTCCAGAAAGGATAGAACCATGAAGATTTCAAGAGTCATAATCATGTTTCCCCTTGCGTTCATGATGGCCGCCTTTGCCGTTGTGACCTATGCCGCAGATCAGGCAGGGCAGCAAGAGCAGGTCGTCAAGATCACGGCAAAAAAATTTGAATACTCACCGAACGAGATCAGGATCAAGACAGGAGTTCCGGCGGTTTTCGAGTTTACCTCGCTCGACAGGGTTCACGGATTCACGGTCCCCGACCTGGGTGGTATTCGTGCGACCATCGAACCGGGGAAAGTGACCCGGGTAACCATCCTCGCACCAAAGGCTGGCACCTATGAATTTCACTGCGATCTCTTCTGCGGAGATGGTCATGAAGGTATGACGGGTAAAATAATAGTTGAAGATTGATCGAAAGGATTGAGATGCTGAACGCATCAACCTGCACTGTATCTCGACGGCTTCATGCGCAGGATAAGCCTGATTCAAGATGGACAGATACAGTAGTGATTGAATCCTTGCAAGAAACTTTCGTGAGTGACAATGCCAGCTAAAGTCATAGATACCACGGATGCCATCGTCCAGCGATTGCGTGCGATCGTACAGGAGTCGCCCGACCTGCAACATATGGCACAGGTATATGAAGCAATCCTGCCGCTTCTCCGCGATGCCGATCTCCGCCCTGCGCTGGTGTCTCTCACCCCGGAAGAGGCCCGAGCGAAAATGGAGCTAGGGCTGCCGCTCTTGCATGACCTCGACCTTGAACTTGACGTCGAATCAGTGCACGATCTGATGCTGAAGCTTGCCCGAGCAGTCGAGACCATGAAAAAGAAGAACCAGCCATATAAGTTCCGGCTGCCATGGCTCCAAACATCAGGTAAGACTGATTCTGCAGCGTGCCGTATCCGGATCGTCCTTGAGGAGAATAAGCTGGACGTAGGAGCTCTCCTGCCGCACATTGCTGCAGGCGAGCGGGGGCCGGTCTACTCCGCGGCGCAGAACCTTGAGCTCGATCCAGGCCTTCTCATGACGCTGGCGCAGAACGCGCTCAAGCCGGCCCTGCGCGTGTGGTGTCTGCAATTAGCACCGCTGGCCAAGGGGATCCCCTGGCACAAAGGCACCTGTTATATATGCGGTGCTGCCGCAACGCTGGGTGAGCTTCAGGATAACGATCAGATCAAGCACTTGCGCTGCGGTTCATGCGGCGCGGATTGGCAGTTCCGGAGATTGCAATGCATGTACTGCGGAAACGAAGACCACAAAACTCAACGCTACATGCATCCGGGAAACCACTGCGAAAGAATGCACGTAGAGGGGTGCGACGCGTGCAAGGGCTATCTCAAAGTAATCGCTGCTTTTACTCCCACGCCGCCCGAAATGCTTCCAGCGGAGGACCTGGCAACAATCCATCTGGACTATATCGCGAAGGAACACGGCTATTTGCGATGTGCAGTAAGTAGTGAGTTATTGGATCCGAAATCATTTAACCAGCAAAATCGCTCAGAATGCCTGTTTAGATAGTGGAGACGAGAAATATACCGAAGATCTGATATCAGAGGATGGTGATCAACCCGTAAATCTGGCATCGGAAATTATACATAGATTTCATTTCCTATTTATAACGCACTTCTGCAGCAGTTACCTTCTCTATGTATGTCTGATGAATCAGCTTCCTGTCGAATTCGTACTCTTGCGCCAGCATCGCATCTTTTTCTTCTTGATTGAAATACTCCATGCAGGGCAGAAAGAAGTGGCCATCCTCCTTCTCAATATGGCGTGGATACAGTTCGACGAGAAATCGTATCGTCCTGATGATCCCTGATAATGATCCCCTGTCACCATTAAGATATTTTGCTTTCGCCTCCTCCAGTTCCGTGACCGCATTTCTTGACTGTTGATGCTCGTCAAGGATCTCTTTCATGATCCGCCTGTGCTCGTCAGCCACCATCTTCCTGTCCAGCTCTTTGAGCAGGATATCCTCCTCCTTACCATGATGGCATCGATCGATGTAGGTATTGATAAAATCAATTGCCGTATCCAGAAACTCCGCATGAATGTCCTCGTCGCGTTCCATCCTATGGGCCTCTTTTTTTAGAAGGGCGATCATCCGATCCATGAGCCTGTGTTCTATCATCAAGAGAGCGATTGGTAGCATAGGATACCCTCCTGAGCACGGCGTGGGAGTTTCTGGTTGGTTGCGGGACCCTCGCGGGCGCTGTTTCTTGCCAGGAAGATCTTTTGCATTATTCCCTCGCCTACCATAAGACTACAATAAACCATAGGCCATGGCAAGGGACGGAAAGAATATTTTTTGATACGGTTCCCCGTCCGAGACTTATAAATTTCAAAACAGATCACGTCCCCTGCACACATAAGATTTGATAAGGGGAGATATTGATTATCAACCGGCATAGCGGCGTCTTTCAGTTTTATGATATGCTTATCGTAAGAGTTCCAGTATGGACGCTGGGGGTCAGAAACGCATGCCGCGCAGAATACTTATAATCGAAGACGATAAAGACATCGCCAAACTTGTAGATCTCCATCTGAAGGATGCGGGATACGAAGTGAGCCTGGCATATGACGGCAATACCGGTCTCGAGCAAGCCCTCTCGACACCCCATGATCTGATCATTCTTGATCTGATGCTCCCTGGGGTCGACGGGCTGGAGATCTGCCGGCGCGTTAGGGCCGCATCGGCTTATACGCTTATCCTGATGTTGACGGCCAAATCTGCCGAGCTTGACCGGGTCCTTGGCCTAGAGATCGGTGCTGATGATTACCTGACCAAACCATTCAGCATTCGGGAGCTTCTGGCTCGGGTCAAAGCCCTGTTCCGTCGCGAGGAAGCGCTTAAGTCGGAGGCGTCTCTGGAATCGCAGAAAGTGATCAGGGCAGGCGCCTTGGAAATTGATGTGGGAAAAAGGAAGGTCGCGCTCAAGGGAAAGCCTGTGTCGTTGACAGCTAAAGAGTTTGACCTCCTGCTCCAGTTTGCCAAACACCCCGGTAGAGTCTATACCCGTCTTGAACTTCTGAATCTCGTCTGGGGGTACGGGTATGAAGGTTACGAACACACGGTCAATTCCCATATCAACCGTCTTAGGTCCAAAATTGAGGAAAATCCCGCCCAACCCCGTTACATTTTGAGTGTGCGGGGTGTCGGCTATAAGTTCTCTGATTCCGAAGATTTCGAAAAGGTATAGTGTCATGTTCAAGAACCTTTATACCAGGCTTGCCGCAGTCCTGCTCGGGCTGTTCTTGCTGATAGGGGTCCTCTATGTTCTGCTGACGCTCTACACCACCCGGCTGTATTTCCAGGAAGTGAACCAGAAGCTCAACCGCATCCTAGCGCAGCACCTGGTCTCGGAAAAGATCCTGACGAAGGACGGCCGGGTCGATGAAGAGGCCTTAAAGAATATTTTTCATATGCTGATGGTCGTCAATCCCGCTATCGAGGTCTATCTACTCGACGAGAACGGCAACATCCTGGCATTTTCTGCTCCTCCTGGAAAGGTTAAACGGCAGTCGGTATCACTGGAGCCCGTCAAACGGTTGCTGAGCGGGTCCTCCTCGTTGCCCATCTTGGGTGATGATCCGCGCGACCTTACTCAGAAAAAGATATTCTCCGCTGCACCCATTACTCTGAACAGCCGCACTGGGGGCTATCTCTACATAATCCTGGGAGGCGAAGAATTTGAAACAGAGGCCCAGATGCTCCAGGGCAGTTACATCCTCCGGCTCAGCATGTGGGCGGCGGCAGGCGGTTTGCTGTTTGCCTTACTGGCTGCGCTTCTTCTGTTTAACCGGATGACGCGTCCACTCCGGCAGCTTACTGCAGTGATGGAGGCGTTCCGGCAGAGTGACTTTTCGGAGCCCCCCCATTTTCCTCACCGGTTTCACGTTGATTCAGGAAATGAAATTGACAGGATCGGCACGATCTTCATGCAAATGGCCGATCGCATCGTTCGCCAGGTCAGGGAACTCAGAGAGGCAGATACGCACCGGCGGGAGTTCATAGCCAATATCACGCACGATCTCCGGACGCCCCTGACTTCTCTCCAGGGTTATCTCGAGACCCTACTCCTTAAAGAAGGAGCGTTAACGCCGGAGGAACAGCGGAACTACCTCACGATTGCCATAAAACGTGCCGACCAGTTAGGGAAGCTGGTTTCCGAGCTTTTTGAACTCGCCAAACTGGATTCACCCGATGTCCAGGTCCGCTTCGAGCCGTTCTCGTTGGGCGAACTCGTCCAGGACATACTGCAGAAGTTCCAGCTCGCTGTTACAAATAAAAAGATCAAGCTCCGGATGAACATCGCGGAACATCTTCCCCTGGTTTTCGCCGACATCGGGCTCTGCGAACGGCTGCTCGAAAATCTTATAGAAAACGCCGTTAGATACACCCCAGAAGATAGCTCCATCAGCATCAGTGCCATTCCCGAGAACAATCGAGTAGCGGTTAAGGTTTCGGATACCGGCTCCGGTATCCGTCCCGAGGATATCCCGCACCTCTTTGATCGTTTCTATCGAAAGGATCGAAGCCGTCCGGACAGCAATTCTGGATCAGGGCTCGGTCTGGCCATCGCTAAGAGAATCCTTGAACTACATGGGAGCGGTCTTGAGGTCAGTAGTACGGTCAATGTCGGCACTACCTTTGCGTTCACCCTCCCATTTTATGAGACACGGCCATAACCGCGAGATCGATCCCAAGAAATTCAGCCTTTAGTCTTAATCTTTTCCGTGACCAACTCTT
>Ga0153915_10007838_pt1 | contig 10112 bp, 8 predicted proteins | sample Opewatmetagenome_2_FD_107003 | JGI IMG/M metagenome (GOLD analysis project Ga0153915, IMG submission 107003) | Freshwater wetland microbial communities from Ohio, USA - Open water 3 Core 3 Depth 3 metaG | ecosystem: Environmental > Aquatic > Freshwater > Wetlands | place: USA: Ohio, Lake Erie... | reverse complement strand
TCCTCGCCCTCCTTACCTTGGCCTTTCCAGTCGGTAGTTTAGCACTCTAGTCCAGGGACACGATATCCCCGAAGGGCTCCCAGCGGCCCCCTACCGCCCGGTGCATTTGCAGCGCCTGCACCGCGTAGTGGTCGCTGGGGCTGAGGTTGACATCGATGCCCTCCAGCAGCACTGAGGGGTGGAAGGCGCGCAGCGATTCCGCCGCGCGGAGCAGGCCCTCCCGCGATAGGTCGTCGCAGGTGTCGCTGAGCACCTTCACTACCGTTTCCGCCAGGGCCTGGCCGTAGAGTGAGTAGTTGGTGGGCTGCGGGCCACCGTGTTCGGACATGATCTCGCGGTGGCGGGCGATAGCCGGGTCGGCGGTGCGGTCCGGCGGGATCAAGTAGCCGGTGGCCAGCACGCCCTCCATCACCTCCGGCGGCACGTACTCAAACATCACCGGGTCGGTATTGACATAGCTCAAGATGATCTGCGGCTCCCAGCCCATGCGATTGGCGCCGCCGATGAGTTGGGCAGAAAAACCGGGCAAGGAGTACGCCACCACCACCTCCGCCCCGGCGTTCCGCAGGTTGAGGACCTGAGAGCGGATGTCCGTGTCGCTCGACTCGTAGCTCTGCTGGGAGACCAGTTCGTTCTTCGCGGCGTCCAGGCCGGACTTCAGCCCCGCCAGGCCGTCCCTGCCGAAGTCGTCGTTCTGGTACAACAATCCCACCTTCTGGCCGGGGAAGTGGGTGGAGATGTACCTGCCGATGATTGCGCCCTCGCTGGTGTAGTCGATGATGAAGCCGATGGTGTAGGGAAAGCGCTCAGGGTCGCTGCCCCACTTGCGCGCGCCGGACGAGACGAACAAGTCCGGCACCTCCTTCTCGTTCAGGTATTCGTAGACAGCCGAGTGGGAAGCCGTGCCTAGTCCGCCAACAATGGCCAGTACCTTGTCCTGCTCTACCAGCTTCTTCGTGGCATCCAGCGCACGGGCTGGGTCGTAGAAGTCGTCCTCCACCCTCAGATCGATCCTCCGACCACAGACGCCCCCTTGCGAGTTGACGTAGTCGAAGTACGCCTCCTGCCCAGAGGCTATGGGCTCGTACACGGCGGCGTAGCTGCCGCTAAGGGGGGTGTGCTGCCCCAGAATTATCTCCGAGTCAGTCACTCCCGTCATCTCGCCCTCGTGCCCAGCGCAGGCCGCCGTCAGGCCCAGGAAGAGCATGGCCAGTTTCAGGAGCCCCCTTCCAAATCTCCGGGAGACCGGCGATTCGGCGCCGGAGTCTCTTCCTCCGTCCGCAACGCAACTCGCATGACGGACAGGCCGCAGCGCCGTCGGGATTCTCAACTGGCCCCCTTCGACGGTGGTGAGTTTCGCTCACGGCTCCTCAGTCCTGCCGGCACCTCGCGTCCCGGCCTTGGGATCGTGCGCCGGTGTGTTAGGAGGAACCGTCTCCCTTCTTCCCATCTGAGGCGTGGGGCCTGGGACCTTCCCTGCCCGGCGGTATGGCTCCGCCGCTACCACCCTCAGGGTTGGACCGGATGGTCCGCACCCGGAGTCCCACCTGCCCGAAGAAGTCCGACAAGCTCTGCATCACCAAGGGCGGCTGGAGTCGCGTCAAGCGGCGGATGAAACCGGCGAAGCCGTAGGGCATGAAGATCATCACTAGGATCAGGGAGGCACCGTAGAGGACGTCGGGCGCCTGGTCGGCAGCGGGGAGATGAAGTTGGTCCAGAAGCGAGTTGGTCTCCGGTATCAGTACGAAGACGGCGGCGCCCAGGATGGAGCCCAGGATGGAGGCCAGGCCACCCACCACAATGGTGGTGAGGTAGTTGATCGACTGGAGGACATCGAAGCTCCGCGGGCTCACGAAGCCGACGACCTGGACGTAGACCCCACCGCAGATCCCGGCAAAGAAGGCGCTGATGGCAAAGGCCATGGTCTTGAACCGCGGCACACTGATGCCCATGGCCTGGGCCGCGATCTCGCTGTCGCGGATGGCCACGAAGGCCCGTCCCACCCGGCTGCGCACAATGTTCCAGGCGATGATCGCCATGATGACGGCCGCCAGCAGGGCGAAGAAGTACAGGTACTGCGTTTCGTTCAGGTTGAGCCAGTGGGCGAGGTCACCGTCGAGAAAGCCTGGCGGCGTCGGCGAGTTGACGTTGATGCCCTGGCTCCCGTGTGTTATGCCTTCGTATTTCTGGAGGATCTGGGGTGTGGCAAGAGCCAGGGCCAGGGTAGCGATGGCGAGATAAGGACCGCTGAGGCGCAGGGCGGGCACCCCCACGAGGAAGCCGACGGCTCCTGTGAGGAGTCCGGCTATCGGGATCGTCGCCCAGAACGGCCACCCGTGGTCGAACATGAGGATGGCGGAGGTGTAGCCCCCCACAGCCACGAAGGCGCCGTGGCCCAATGATATCTGGCCGTTGTACCCCGTGAGCAGGTTCAGCCCCAGGGCCACGATGGCCCACATGGCGATGGTGGTGGCCTGGTATACACGGTAGCTACCGAACTGTAGCGGCACCCAGCCCGGAAACGCGTTGCTGAAGGGGATCCAGCAGACTAGAAAGAACGCCAACACGAGGAAGGCCGCGAGTCTTCGTTGCCCAGCCGCGGTCCGCAGCATCACACTCGCCTCAGGGACTTCCTGCCGAATATGCCCGTCGGTCTGATCATCAGCACGAGCACAATCACCAGCAGGGCGGCCGTCAGCTTCATCTCCGGTCCGAACCAGTCAACGTGTAGATACTCCTTGGTCGTGTAAGTTCCCACCAGGTTCTCCACAATGCCCAGGATGAGACCTCCCACAATAGCGCCCGGCGGGCTATCCATTCCCCCCAACACAGCGGCGGCGAAGGCGTACAGCAGGACGCCCATCATCATCGGCGGCTGGAGCAGGACCAGAGGAGCGATCATCATCCCGCCTACCGCCCCCACGGCGGCCGAGAGCGCCCAACCGAGGGTGAGCATGTTGCCCACGCGGATGCCCATCAGGCGGGCGGCCACCGGGTTCTGGGCAGTGCCGCGCATCGCCAGGCCGATGGGTGTGTACTGGAAGAATACGTAGAGAGCGAGCATGATGCCCACGGCCACCACCATTATCGTCAGGTCGTGGTAGCTGATGACGGTGGGCCCAATGTCCAGGGCGCCGTCGCCGAAAAAGGTGATCCCCGTGACGTGGACCTCGGGGGGTGCCGGGAATGCTTTCGGTGTGCCGCCCCAACTCCAGGTGGCCAGGCCGCTGAAGATGGCGAACAGCCCCAGGGTGACGATGACGATGGTCAGGATCGGTCTCCCCTCCACCGGCCGGATGACCACCCGCTCTAGGACCGCGCCCATGATGATCGCGAAGGCCAGCGTCAAGACAAAGGCGATCCAATAGTGCAGAGGGTGGATGTGAAAGCCCAGGAAGCTCCCGTCGAATAGCATCCAGGCGAAGAAGGTGGTGAACATCGCCATCTGGCCCTGGGCGAAGTTGATGACGTCGGTGGAGCGGTAGATGAGCACGATGGCGAGCGCTACCAGACCGTAGACCGCGCCTGTGGCCAGGCCCGTCAGCACCTGTTGCAGGAATAGTTCCACGGCTGCCTCCTGCGATCCGTTAGTAACCCAGGTAGCTCTGGCGCACGCTCTCGCTGCGCTGAAGGTTGGCGGACGTATCGGCCAGGGCCACGCGGCCTGTCTCCAGCACGTAGCCGTGCTGAGCGATTTCCAGGGCCAGGTTAGCGTTCTGCTCCACCAGAAGGATCGTTACCTTTTGCTTGTCGTTGATGCTCTTGATGATCTGGAAGATCTCCCGCGTCACCAATGGGGCCAACCCTAGGGACGGCTCGTCCAGGATGAGGAGGCGGGGGCGGGCCATCAACCCGCGGCCGATGGCCAGCATCTGCTGCTCGCCGCCGCTGAGGGTGCCGGCCACCTGCTTCTCGCGCTCGCGCAGAATGGGGAAGTATTGGAACACCTGCTCCATGTCATCCCTGATGCCGTTGCGGTCGCGCCGGCCCCAGGACCCCAGGCGCAGGTTCTCCAGCACCGTAAGCTCGGCGAAGAGCTGGCGGTTCTCCGGCACGTGCGAGATGCCCAGGGAGACAATCCGCTCCGCCGCCAGGCGGTCGATGCGCCGCCCGTCGAACTCGATAGTGCCGCTGGAGGGGTGCATCAGGCCGGAGATCGTCCGCAGGGTGGTGGTCTTGCCGGCGCCGTTGGCCCCCAGCAGGGTCACGATGCTCCCCGCGGGCACCTCAAGGCTTACGCCGTGCAGGGCCAGGATGGGGCCGTAGGCGGCATGGATGTCGGTGACCCTGAGCATTCCTGGCTAGTCTCCCAGATAGGCCTCGATGACCTGCGGGTCCTTCTGAACTTCGGCCGGCGTTCCCTCAGCGATCTTGCGGCCGAAGTTCAGGACGCACACCCGGTCGGATATCGACATGATGAGCTCCATATGGTGTTCCACCACCAGCACCGTCATGCGGAGCTCGTCTCGGATGCGGCGGATGACGGTGCCCAGTTGCTCCAGCTCCATGTGACTCAGACCGCCTGCCGGCTCGTCCAGCAGGATCAGCCGCGGGTTGGCTACCAGGGCCCGCGCCAGCTCCACGCGCTTCTGAATGCCAAAGGAGAGGTCGCCGGCGGGCATCTGCGCATACTGTCCCAGGCCCAGAAAGTCCAGGACCTCCAGTGCCCTGTCGCGGGCAAGTCGGTCTTCCCTGCCGATCGACGGCGGTCGGGTGGCGTAGATCATCGCTTCTCCCACAAACGGCACCGTCCGCACGACGCTCCGCACGATACGCAGTCCCATTTCGCCGACGAATCGACCAGTCTCCGCCGCGTCCACGCCCCCCTTCATCAAGTCCCCGGCTGTGTGCTTCAGCTCGTCGACCGGTTGGCGCGCCCACAGGGGGCCCAGGCGGTGGTGCTGGCCCACCAGAAGGTTGTCCGCAACGCTCATGGTCCGGAAGAGCTCCACGTTCTGGAAGGTGCGGGCGATGCCCACGTGCACCACTTCCGGAGCGCCCATCCTCACCAGTTCGTGGCCTTCGAACTTGATCGAGCCGCGGTCGGGGTCATAGAGGCGGCTGATGCAGTTGAAGACGGTAGTCTTGCCGGCGCCGTTCGGCCCGATGAGGCCCATGATCTCGCCCGGCTGCACCCCAAAGGAGACGTTATCGAGGGCGATAATGCCGCCGAAGGACTTGGTAAGCTCGGTTATCTGTAATCCGGTCATGGTCTCAGGGAAATCCCAAAGCTGAAGCTGACCACAAGACGATTAGAGATGGCAACCGAATTTATAAACGTTTTTTTCTCAAAGCGCAAGCAGTTGGGTAGGGCAACCTTGTCTTTGGGGCGAAAGGGGGCTGCGCGCACAGCCCTTTTGCGTTGACGCAAGCAGGTGGGGGCGCTAGAATGCTACCACCAAGGCGGCGTACCCCCTCGACTGCGGTCGAGAGCATCCGCCGCCTTTATGTCGTCTCCGCCGGAGGCGGGCCTGCCTCTGGCTGATGCCGCTGCAGGCGGCCTTGCTCATTCGCAGAGCTAAAATGAACGACCGCGGCAGTTCGCGAATTCAAAGACCCGCGGGGGAGATGGCCAAGGCCTACGCCCCCCAACAAGCAGAGGAGGGCCTCTACCGGCGCTGGCTCGAGGGCGGCTACTTCGCGCCTCGCATCGAGCCCGGCCGACAGCCCTTCGTCATCATCATGCCGCCGCCCAACCTCACCGGCGAGCTCCATCTAGGCCACGCCCTCACCGCCACCATCGAAGACCTGCTCATCCGCTGGCACCGCATGAAGGGCGTGCCCACTCTCTGGCTCCCCGGCGTTGACCACGCGGGCATCGCCACCCAGAACGTGGTGGAGAAGGACTTGAAGAAGGAGGGCCTGACCCGCCATGACCTGGGGCGCGAGGCCTTCTTGGAGCGGGTCTGGGAGTGGGTGCGCAGATACCGTCATATCATCGGTCGCCAGCATCAGCGCCTCGGCGCTTCCTGCGATTGGCCGCGCGAGTGCTTCACCATGGACGAGGGCCCCCAGCTCGCCGTGCGTACGACCTTCATCAGGCTCTTCCGCGATGGCCTCATCTACCGCGGCGACCGCATCATCAACTGGTGCCCTCGCTGCCAGACCGCCCTCTCCGACCTGGAGGTGGAGCACAAGGAGCACGCCATCCACCTCTGGTACGTGCGCTACCCCCTTCTCGACGAAAAAGGTGAGCCCACGGGCGAGCACATAACCATCGCTACTACGCGGCCGGAGACCATCGTGGCTGACGTGGCGGTGGCCGTGAACCCCGATGACCCTCGCTATCGCGACACCGTCGGCCGGATGGCCCTGCTGCCCATCATGCAGCGGCCCATCCCCGTCATCGCCGACGCGGCGGTGGAGCCCGCCTTCGGCACCGGCGCCCTGAAGATCACCCCCGGCCACGACCAGACCGACTTCGAGGTGGGCGAGCGGCACGGCCTGCGCACCATCGTCGCCATCGGGCCCGATGGCACCATGAACGAGGAGGCCGGCCCCTACGCCGGCCAGGAGCGTTTCGCCTGCCGCGAGGCCATCGTGCGCGACCTGCAAGAGCAGGGCCTCCTGGAGAAGATCGAGCCCTACGGCTCCTTCATCGGCCACTGCGAGCGCTGCGACACCGTCGTCGAGCCCATCGTCAGCCAGCAGTGGTTCGTGCGTACGCAGCCGCTGGCCGAGCCGGCTATGGCAGCGGTCAAGGACGGCCGCATCAAGATCCTGCCCCGTCGCTTCGGGCGGGTCTATCTGCACTGGATGGAGAACATCCGCGACTGGTGCATCTCTCGCCAGCTCTGGTGGGGGCACCGCATCCCCGTCTGGTACTGCGACGATTGCCAAGAGCTGACCCTCCCGTCCCTGGAGAACGCCCTGGAGGACCCCCAGCGCTGCCAGCACTGCGGCTCGGCCAAGATCCGGCAGGACGCCGACGTGCTGGACACCTGGTTCTCTTCAGGCCTGTGGCCCCACTCCACGCTGGGCTGGCCAAACGACACCGAGGACCTGCGCTACTTCTACCCCACCTCCGTCATGGAGACGGCCTACGACATCCTCTTCTTCTGGGTGGCCCGCATGATCATGATGGGCCTCTACAACACCGGCGAAGTCCCCTTCCACACCGTCTACCTTCACGGCCTCATCCGCGACCACGACGGCCGCAAGATGACTAAGAGCCTGGGCAACGTCGTCGACCCCATCGAGGTGCTGGAGCGCTACGGCACCGACGCCCTGCGCTTTGTGCTGGTCACCGGCGGCGGCCCCGGCAACGACATGCGCATCTCCGACGAGCGGTTGGAGGGCGGCCGCAACTTCGCCAACAAGCTCTGGAACGCTGCCCGCTTCGTCATCTCGTCCCTGGGCGACGCGACGGTGGAGCCACCTTCGCCGACCCAGCGAGGAGCGATGCCGCTGGAGGACCGCTGGATCATGTCCCGCCTCCACCGCACGGCGGCGGAGGTAGAGAAGCTGCTGGGCGACTTCCAGGTGGGTGAGGCCGGTCGCCGCCTCCACGATTTCTTCTGGGGTGAGTTCTGCGACTGGTACGTCGAGATGGCCAAGGTGCGTCTCAAGGCCGACGACCGCTCGCCGTTGCCCGTCCTCGGCCACGTGCTGGACGCCAGCCTGCGCCTCCTCCACCCCATCATGCCCTTCGTGACGGAGGAGATCTGGCAGAACTTGAGGCCCCACCTTGCCTCGCCCGAGACCGAGGCGCTCATCGTCGCCCCCTGGCCCCAGGCGGACGAGCGATGGCATGACAGCGAGGCAGAGGCCCAAGCCGGCTTGGTGCTGGACGTTATCCGGGCCATCCGCAATATCCGCGCTGAGCGGGGCGTAGAGCCGGCCCGCTTCGTCGAGGTCTATGTGGTGGCCCCCCCGACGTCTCGCGGTGCGGCCGAGGACAGCCGCCCCGTCATCGAGGCGCTGGCCCGCGCCCGACCCCTGCACATCGTGGACGGGGCGGGCGCTGCGCCGCGGGAAGAGGCGGTCGCCGTCATTCTCCAGGGGGCCGAGGTGGTGCTCCCCCTAGCCGGTTTGCTGGACGTCGAGGCCGAGCGGGCGCGCCTGCGCGGCCAGGCCGCCCAGGCCGAGACGGAGGTGGAGCGCCTCGCCGCCAAGCTGGCCAACGAGCAGTTCCGATCGCGGGCTCCGCAAGAGGTGGTGGCCAAGGAAGAGGGGAAGCTGGCCGCCGCCCGCGCTCGCCTGGCGGGCCTGCAGGCCCGCCTGCAGCAGCTGGGATAGGCGTTTTGGCAAGTATAGACTGAGCTTTATTTGTATTCTATTATGGAATGGGTTGTTCTATGCGGTTGATCGTTCGGATAGTGCGTGTTATCACAACCAAGGCGTGCCCCCAGACAGGAGGCTAAGCACCCTTGGCTCAGCTCTACGATAACTACGTGGCCGTCCTGGTCGGTGTTGTGGTAGGCGTTCTCATTGTCGGGGGAGCGCTGTTCGCCAACTTCCTCTTCGCCCCCCGCATGCCGTCGCGACCCAAAGCCATCTCCTACGAGTGCGGCATGCTGCCCATCGGGCGGAACGTCACTCAGGTGCACTTTCGCTATTATCTTTTCGGCATCCTCTTCCTCATCTTCGACGTGGAAACGGTCTTCCTCTTTCCCTGGGCCGTGACGTTCCTGGGCGTGGGGAAGGCCGCCTTCTTTGAGATGTTGGGGTTCATCTTCATCCTGGGCTTCGGTCTCTTGTATGCCTGGAAGAAGGGTGTGTTGCGGTGGAGGTAGACGATGCCTGACGAGACGAAGGTTCAAGAATTCCACGTAGTCCACGATGATCCGGCGCGGGCCATCTCCGACGTGGTGCCCGAGGAGCTGCGTCGGCGCATCAAGGAGCTGAGCCCGGTGGAGGTGCATCCCGGCCAGGGGAGGGCCCGCTACCGCCAGCTTCTGCCCGGCGTCCTCCAGATGCCCGCCGATACCGTCATCGCCCTGGCGCGCAAGTCATCGCTCTGGCCTCTGACCTTCGGCCTGGCCTGCTGCGCCATCGAGATGATCGCCACCCACATGGCGAAGCACGACCTCGACCGGTTCGGCATCCTGCCCTGGCCTTCGCCGCGCCAGGCCGATGTCATGGTGGTGTCGGGGACGGTGACCAAGAAGATGGCGCCGGCCGTGAAGCTGCTGTACGAGCAGATGCCCAGCCCCAAGTGGGTCATCTCCATGGGTGCCTGTGCCACCAACGGCGGGCCCTACACGCGCTACGACCGCGTCCTTCAGGGGGTAGACAAGATCATCCCGGTGGATGTATACGTCTCCGGCTGCCCACCGCGGCCGGAGGCCCTGATGGACGCCTTCATGCAGCTGCAGAAGAAGATCATGGAGGAGCGGGGCAAGATCGGCCGATGAGCGCCGCTGAAGAACGTCGGGAGCCCGGCGTCAAGGAGACGCCCATCGTTCCCCCGCCGCCGGGGAGCGTCGCTGACAAGTTCAAGGCGGCGCTCCCGGACGTAGAGTTCGTGGCCAGTCAGGGTCTGCTGGATGTCGTCCTCACCGTCCCCCGCCAGGACATCCCGCGGACACTGCAGACGGCCAAAGACGACCCCCGCCTGGCTTTCGACTACCTGCGCTGCCTCACCGTCATCGACCAGATGGAGCAGGGCCTGGAGGTGGTCTACAACCTCTATTCCTTCAAGCACGCCCACAGCGTCGCCGTCAAGACTGTCGTCCCCGTCGATGACCCGCAGGTGGCCACGGCGACCACCGTGTGGAACGGCGCCCTCTGGCACGAGCGCGAGGCGCACGAGATGTTCGGCATCGTCTTCGAAGGCCATCCCGATCTGCGGCCGCTCCTTCTGGAGGAGGACCTGGGTTACTATCCCCTCCTCAAGAGCCACCCGCTGGCGGAGATCGAGGAGTCGCAGGAGGATTTCCTACGAGCAGAGGCGCCCGTCGCTGCGGCGAAGGCGCCTGCGGCGCCGGCCCCCGTCGACGAGCGGGCGGCCAAGATCGCCCTCGCCCAGAAGAAAGCGGAGGTCATGAAGAAGGCGCGGGAGGAGGCGCGGGCCAAGGGCCTCCAGTCGGAGGTCGCTCCGCCCGCCGCCGTGCCGGCGGAAGAGCCCCCGGCCGAGGGCGACGCGCGGGCGCCCAGGGCAGCCCTGGCGC
>Ga0153915_10007837_pt1 | contig 10112 bp, 8 predicted proteins | sample Opewatmetagenome_2_FD_107003 | JGI IMG/M metagenome (GOLD analysis project Ga0153915, IMG submission 107003) | Freshwater wetland microbial communities from Ohio, USA - Open water 3 Core 3 Depth 3 metaG | ecosystem: Environmental > Aquatic > Freshwater > Wetlands | place: USA: Ohio, Lake Erie... | reverse complement strand
GAATCAGGTTCGTGTGGAAAGTATCCGCGCAATACCGGCTGTCAGTTATAATATACCAGCAAAAAATCTATATATAACTAATTACATTAAGCCAAACAGGGCAAAGTACAGAAAACTGTTGACCTGAGAGTCAACATAAACAACAGCATCTGAGTGTGTTTAATCTTTGCAATTTGTTGATATTTAACAGATAATTGGACACTGTCAAACTATGAGTCGTATAGTTTTATGCTGACCACCGTCTGGAAACCGGTCAACATTGACCACTGTGAATCACCCCACTGAATCCGGATTCTTCGGGTTAAAAACTACAGCAGATTTTTCTATCACCCTGAAAGAATTTTTAATCATGAATACCTGATAGCAAGAAAACCATTTCTTTTCTATCCGAATTTTATTAATTTATTCACGCCTTGCTCACAGTATAAGTAATAACACCAGAGAATTTTTATATGGTTTTTAAACATTTTTTCAGTATCATTTTTTGCTTTTCAGCAGCATATTCTGTTGCCGGTGAATCGGTTACGGCGTTTGATGGTGCAAAGGAGATGCTGTATGATGCACGGGACAAGATTTATAATTTCGATAAAAACGACAGTATTATAGAGGAGTGTATTGCCAGAAGCAGAACGATTTTCAGCGCATTGCCCGAAAAACACGATCGGCTTTTCTGGACTGCACAGACTGAGTATTTTGAAGGGCTCTATTATCTTAAGAAAAATTCCAAGAAGAATGCTGAACTTCATTTTAACAAGTGCAATGCTATTCTTACCCAGCAGCTTAAAGAGTGTGGCGAAAACAGTGAAGCGTACTCGTTGCTTGCAGACTCACATATGCAGCTCATGCTCAGCAAGGGGCTGACCTATCAGCTTCTCAACGGCCAGAAACTTAAAACACTTCCTGAAAAAGCCCTGCGGCTTGATTCTGCTAATATCCGCGCATATCAATCTCTTGCGGTATATTGTATGAATGCGCCTGAACCACTTGGCGGCTCGATTCAGAAAGCTATCCAGATCCTTGCAAGTCTTACCAGTAAGGATAAAGGCGAGATGTTTAAAATTTATTATCTGCTTGGTAACGCCTACATGAAAATCCACGATTCCATGCTCGCATCAAAATATCTTCAGATGGCACTTGCGCTCTATCCCGAAAATCAGTGGGCTGTGGCCGATCTTCAGACCGTGAATTCCCGGAAGAAACCCTGATTGTTTCTGGGCTCCGCAGTGTGATTCTATTACTCAAAAGTATGAATATTTATAACAAATTCTCTTTACTATCATAGATATTAGTGAATTTGTCCGGTTCATTTACTATTTTGCTCTACTGTCTGAAAAACTGCAACTGCTTGATCGTTGAAATTGGGGGAGAGACTTCAATGATTATCGATCTGGTTGGTAAAACGGTAGTGCTGGTTAAGATGTGCCGGATCAGTTTTCAGATATAACTATCTTTTCAAGGAGCATTTTTCATGGATTTTTGTCCCTGTGGTTCGCTGAAACCATACCAGAGTTGTTGTGAACCCTATATTTCGCATGTTGCAAACGCACCGACAGCAGAACAGCTCATGAGAGCCAGATACACTGCGTATGCGAAAGGTGCTGTTGCCTACATTCTTGAGACTACTCTGGAAGAAAAAAGAAAAGAATGTGATGAGAAGGCGATTCGTGACTGGTCTGCCAACTCCCAGTGGCATCAGCTCGAAATCGTATCAACCGCAAATGGTGGTGAGGATCAGACGGAAGGGTCGGTTGAGTTTATTGCCCATTTCACAGAGTTCGGGGTGAAAAAAAGTCTTCACGAAAAGGGACTTTTCAAAAAGGTAAACGGTCAGTGGTTTTATGTTGATGGAGAGATACAGAAATCGAAACCATTTACACGTGCAGAAGTAAAGATCTCGCGAAATGATCCGTGTCCGTGCGGAAGCGGGAAAAAATATAAGAAATGCTGCGCTAAAGAGTAATGCTCTGTTCTGTTCATCCGTAGTGGATACGGATGAACAGCGACGCTGGCTGCATTGCCGGTATTTGTTTGTACAAAGTGATAATCATGTTACACACATGCAGTTTAATTTCAGGTGATACTCCTGCCGGAAATGGAACAGGTTTGACAAATACATGTGTGTGCATTTGTCATGATAGAAGTGTCAATATTTTTTTGTGATCATTGACCGGTGCCCTTTTCCGGAACATGATCGGGACAGTCTGAAATGAATTATCTGGTGCGACTGGCTGCAATAGTTGTCGTTTTCGTTGCAATTGCTGTTAATGCGGCGGAGACGTATGTAAGTCAGTTTTATGTTGATTCGCTGGTTGACAATGCGATTTTTCAGTTCAACAGTCTTTCCGATCTGTCAAACCGTGAATCCCACGAAGCGACGATTCTTCACGCAAAAGGAATTTCATCGAAACTTCGTTCCATTGCAGAGAAGGATGCAAATAAAAAATATATCCTTTCAAAAGTCAGCGAGCTTGAGTATCAGATCTATCTTGAAGAGCATGCACTGACACTGGAAAAAGAGCAGTGGAACACAAAACGGATGAATCAGATTGTTGATGAGTTCAACAGTGTGCTCGGGGTTTCAACCCCCGATTTTTCGCGGCTGGAGAAACTTGTTGAACAACTGCACCCGATTGACTCATCAAAAGCGCATGAAGCGCAGAGCGCTGTTAAAAAAAGAGCATTGTCTTTTCGCAAAGAATTGCCTGACCTTATAAGTCAGATGCTTGAAAACAATGAGCTGGCCGGTGCACATACGTATCTTGCCTACTGTCACAATTCCGCACCATTCATCGGATTCTCACCGGCAGAACTTGCACGTCTTGAAGCGAAATTTGTTTCACGTTCAACAACTGCGCAAACGGTGCAGATGGTGAGAGCGGGTTTTGATACTGTTAAGATATTTATTAATAACAAAGATTTACTTAATGCGCACAGGCTTGAAGCAACAATTAAATATCAGGTTGATATTCTGAAAAAAGAACTGGCCGCTTCAGAGTGGAACCGCTATTATCTCGATTATGGAGTGGTGGTCCGTAAAATAAATTTTAAAGAAGATTCCTGTACTGCTGCTGTAGAAAAACTTATCAGGGCCGGTAAGATTACTGACGCCGGTGTGATGATTGACACGCTTACAAAAATCGGCGTCAATCCTGAGAAGATAGCAATTGTAAATAAACATCTCCTCGAATCACTTCTTGAGCAGCGTCAGAATATCACAGCAGTTACTATTTACGCATTTGATTCAGATACAGACACCAGTGATGTAAATCCGGTATTTGCGAATCTGATGCAGGAAGCGAAAACGCGGGTAGTGACAGAACGCGACAGCGCTATGAAAAAACGTGCCGCCAATACATCACAGACACAGGTTGCCGAGGTTCGCAATGAACGTCTGCGGCTCTCGCAGGAGCTTCAGAGAAAACGTTCCGAAGCGCGCAGAAATTCCGGAGAGAGCAGAGCGTATGATGAAATGGTGATGGTTTTCACGTATATCGAAAAAGATTCGCTTGATCGTGCGAGAACATACTACGATAATGTAAAAAAACTGCTTGTGGAAAATATGCCTGCCGAAAATATCAGCCTGCTGGAAACGGTGCTGCGCGATACTGCTGCTGCCTCGCCGCAGGGGAAACAGAAGTAGAGACAGGTTACCAACCCGTCTCTATTTCTGTCGCACAAACACGATCAACGCGAAGGGGAAAAAACCAATACCCCTCCGCGTTGATAGATAGAAATCAGGGGTAAGACCCTCTCTTTACTTTTTCAAAATCGCTGCCAGATCCTGATCCGGTGTTGTTATCGGCATGATATTGAATGTCTCAACCAGGAATTTGAGAATATTCGGTGTAATAAATGCGGGCAGTGTCGGCCCGAGACGGATATTCTTTATTCCGAGCGACAGAAGCGACAGAAGAATAACTACTGCTTTCTGTTCGTACCATGACAATACAAATGACAGCGGCAGATCATTGACACCGCATTTGAACGCATCCGCAAGTGCAAGCGCAATCTTGACTGCAGAGTACGCATCATTGCACTGACCCACATCGAGCAGTCGCGGAATTCCGCCGATTTCACCAAGGTCAAGACTGTTGAAACGGAATTTACCGCATGCGAGTGTCAGGATAACCGTGTCTTTCGGCGTTTTTTCGACAAATTCGCTATAGTAATTACGTCCCGGCTTTGCACCGTCACAACCGCCTACAAGGAAGAAATGCTTTATTGCGCCGCTTTTCACTGCGTCAATTACCGTTCCTGCAACACCCATGACTGCGTTGCGGGCAAACCCGGTGGTAAGCGTGATTCCATCTCTGGCCGGAAGACCGCCAAGAGCTTTTGCTTTGTTAATGACCGCAGAAAAATCCTTTCGTGTAACATGCGTACAGCCCGGAAATGCAACTAACCCTGTTGTAAACACATGATCTGCATACGACGGGCGTGGTTTCTGGATACAGTTGGTGGTGAACAGAAACGCTGCAGGCACATTGTCAAATTCTTTCTGCTGATTCTGCCATGCAGTACCGAAGTGTCCGGCAAGATGCGGATATTTTTTTAGCTTCGGATATCCATGTGCCGGGAGCATTTCTCCATGTGTATAGACATTGACCCCGGTCTTTTCAGTCTGTATGAGCAACTGCTCAAGATCGAGCAGGTCATGACCGCTTACCACAATGGCAGGCCCTGCTTTCCATGCAGTGGATACTTTTGACGGTTCCGGATGGCCATACGTTCCGGTGTTTGCTTCATCAAGAAGTTCCATGGTTCTGATATTGACTTGTCCGCATTTCATGTTGAGCGCTACCAGTTCGTCAACAGTCGGGTTCTCATTGTTGAGTGCTGCAAGTGCTTCATGAAAAAATGCGAAAATTGTTTCATCCGATTTTCCAAGAACATATGCATGATCTGCATACGCTGCCATTCCTTTGAGTCCCAGAGTGAGAAGCTGCTGCAATGAGCGCAGATCCTCGTTTTTCTGACTGTCCGGAATGCGGTGCTCTGCCCCCTGAGCAATAAGCGCTTCATTTGATTCCGCAGGTGTAAAGTTAACCGATGCAGGCACATTGTCAAGCACAACATTGTGTTCTGCAAGTTCTTCACGAAATGCTTTTTTGAGCTTGTCACCAGTACGGATAATTGCAGCGATCGCGGTGTCATCAAAGTTTACATTAGTTACTGTTGTAAACAATGCTTCCAGAACAAAACGGTCGATCTCTTCGTTTCGTATTCCTGCCTTGAATGCTTCATGCGCAAGATAGCCGATTCCTTTGAGCTGATAGATCAGAAGATCCTGCAACGTTGCAGTTTCCGGCTGTTTTCCGCAGACACCTGCTACGGTGCAGCCTTTTCCCATTGCAGTCTGTTCACACTGATAGCAAAACATTCCCATTTTATCACTCCTTGTTAAGAAAGAACAATTTAAAAGTTTCATCCGCATCCTCTCCGGTTCAACACCCGCTTTGAAACGCTGTCAGTGTACAGAGAGAAATGATGAGTTCCCTTGTTTTTATATATTTTTTATCATCACTAAGGTCATCTTGAACCGTTCCTCAGCAGTTACTGAATGCGGGCGGTTTGCCGGCATTATGAGCTGCTGACCACTGTCAAGCCTGAACACGGTATCTTCAATTGTAAATACACCCGATCCATCAATTACCTCAACAAGTGCATTATACGGTGATGCATGGGTACTGAGACGCTGACCCTTATCAAACGCAAACACTGTCACTGTCCCCTCCTCTGCGTCAATAATAGTTCTGCTGACCACAGACCCGTCCTGATAGTTGACCAGGTCTTTGTACGCAAATGGTACACCAACCAACTCCCGTTGTACAGCACTTTTCCCGTTTCCGTTCATTTTTATCTCCTTGCCGGCAGTGATACTGATTGTTACGATACTGACTTCTCTTGTTTCACACCCATTCCTCACTGAGCACATCACCCTGTAAACCGGTAACGATTGCTTTAATGGGAATCTTCCGCGATGCTTTCGCAAGAGCCGTTTGCGCGAGACGCAGGAGTCCGCCGCAGCAGGGCACCTGCATCATGATAACGGTCAATGTATTTATTTTCGCTATGTCAATAAGCTGACAGATTTTGTCGATATACACTTCCTGACTATTATCAAGTTTCGGGCACGCAATCGCAAGGGTTTTTCCTTTAAGATACGCGGTATGGAAATTACCCATGGAAAACGCGACACAGTCTGCAGCAAGTACAAGGTCTGAATTTTTGTAATGCGGCGCCTGCGGCGAAATAAGATGCATCTGGATCGGCCAGTGCGAAAGCGCTGATGAGCTGCTGACAGCCAGTGCTTCGGTCTCCGGTGAAACAGGCTTGAATGACATTGTCCGTGAACCCGGGCATCCGGTATGCGGAACGCCAGTATACCCTTCATCTGGAAGATCAATATTGTTGTCTTTCAGATAGCGCAGCGCCTGTGCAAGGTATTCAGTTTGATTATGGCTTTTCAGGTGATGCAGGTGAGCGCTGATCGTGTTTACTCCTGCCTTTACAATATTAATCATGACTTTTCGCTCATCATAGTCTTCCGCCTCACGCTCTTCAATAGCGATTGCACCTTCAGGGCAATGACCCAGACACGCCCCGAGTCCATCACACATGAGATCGCTCACCAGTCGCGCCTTGCCATCAATAATCTGAATAGCACCCTCCGGACAATTTGGAATACACAGACCGCACCCGGTGCATGCTGTTTCATCAATGGTGATAATTTTGCGTTTCATACTGCTGCTCCTGACTGATAGTTTCTGCTCTCATGAATAAATATGCCATGTTTCGACAAGTATAACATTGATCTGGATCAAGAAAAGCGAAAATAGCGTTCAGTGGAAAGGTACATTTCATTATGTAGTAATATAGGAGAACTATATCCGGTTACTGCATTCTGTCCTTGACCCGTAAACGCACGTTACTGCATACTCTTTTATACTGATAAAGCGTTGTTTGTCAAAATGAAACAAAGGATATACAGTATGAAAATCGGCATGTGGTGTCTGTTTTGCGCGGCAGGGGCAATGATTTTTACCGGATGTCTGGGGTATCCGGAAACGGTGACACCTGTCAAAGATTTCAAGCTTGACAAGTATACAGGCGTCTGGTATGAAATTGCCCGGATTGATAAATGGTTTGAAAAAAATCTCGTGCAGGTTACCGCAACGTATTCACTCAATAATGATGGCAGTGTGAAAGTGCTTAATCGAGGATTTGACACAAAGAAAAAAGTGTGGAAAGAGGCGGTTGGAAAAGCGCGTTTTGTCCGCGGGGCGGATGAAGCGTATTTCAAGGTATCGTTTTTTGGCCCTTTTTACGGATCATACGTTGTGTTTGAGCTGGAAAAAGAGAACTATTCCTGTGCATTTGTTTCAGGCGGTGACATAACCTCCCTCTGGTTTCTCTCCCGCTCGCCGATAGTGAGTGATGAGCTTTACAGCGAGTTTACAAAAAAAGCTGCATCGTGCGGGTTTGACACGAGTAAAATAATACGAATAAAACAAGAATGATACCAGGGGATTGTGCGGAATTCTTACATTGTCAAATGGGGTGCATACTCAGCCCTGGTCTCTGAGTCGGAGAGCCTGGTTCCTGCGCTGTAAATGCGCGCCCCCTAAATCCCCCGTAGAGGGGACTTATAAGACAACTATGCTGCTTTGTCAATATACACGTTGCAAAGCAACGACTTCCTGTAAAAAATATTTCCCGCCTGCGGGGGAGGTCGCGGCTTTGCGCGGTGGGGGCGCATTAAGTTACGCAATCACGTTGTCAACGCTTCTTTGCGCGGGGCGTGATGTGTGCGGCGTGCTCACGGTGTCCCGGTCTGCTCTGCTGGGACGAGACACCAGTTACTCGTTACTGGTCACCATTTTCTGTCCTGCGGGTGGGAAAGATGAAGAAATGAAAACAATCTCCTCATGACAAGGCGCTGGACTGGCGGCTGGAACAAATAGTAATAATGCCGCCAGCCAGAAGCGCAAGTGTTGACAACCTGTAATCTCAAAAAATGTCAATACTCTCCATGAAAAAAAATATTAAGCCGCTCGCGCCGATTACCTCGCCGCGAACATCATCCGGCCTTGATCTATGACCTTGCCCTGCGTCTCAACTCTCCAAATCAGCATTTGAGGAGCGATGTTCAGATTGGTGTTGACCGCCGTCTCCGTGCCGTTCAACTGCATTGTTTTGACCGTTTTTCCGCGGCTGTCGCAAATCTTCAGATCCGCCGTCTGCACACCACCCAAATCATATCTCAGCGCACCGTGGCTGTCGAACCTGAATTGCGGTTGTTGTGTATTACGAGACGCTACTGTCGTTACGCCTGTAGAGCCATCGGGTACCCACTCTGCGACAGGAGTATATTGCCACCGGTCTGACGAAGATGTGCTTTTAACCCAGTTGTAGTAGTAGCGAATCTGCCACTGGTCGTATTCGTTGACCCCCTCCGTCGCACTGGTATTATACGTCCACTCCATCATCGTGGTGCCGCTTTGATAACCGGACGGGTTACGCTGTGTGCAACTGGAGACCGCGTCGCCGTACCAGTCGTAAAAGCCGAAGGCGTGTCCGATTTCATGCAACATAGTGCCGTGGATCAAGCCACTGTTGTTGTGAGCGTCTGCCGCGACTATCATATCACCGTTAGTTCCCTGATTGCCCCAGCGAAAACCCCAGTCGCCGCCTTCTGCCGAGCCGTCGCCGCCTTCCTTGTCCTGAGTAGGCCATAAATACATGTCGTAACGGCCGTTACGTCCTCCAATGGAATCGGGCCATTTGTAATTAATGTGCCCTCCCGAAGTACTATTAATAGTATTGTAATTGATGAATCTTGACCTCGCACTCGGCGCGGAACACATGTAGCCGGTGGTGTATCCACTGCCGGGTTCCTCTGAATTGGAGTTGACCCATACTACTTCGTTCGCTTGTTTGTCAACTATCAAACTTGCGTCCTTGACAGCCCAGCCCACAACGTTAACGGGGATCTCTCCGAAAGCGAAATCCTCAAATCCCATGAGAGGCCGGATCCATTCATTGATCCCGTCGTAAAGCATAGCCGCGATACGCTGGCGCTGTTGAAGCGTTACTTTCTGGTTCGACTCCCATCTCACAGCCCAGTTGACAGAACCTCCGCCCGCGTAAAGCTGGTGGAATATGAGGTTTCCGCCGCTTGCGCCCGAACCTGTAATACAGGGTTCGCATATGTTGCGGGTATTCTTGACCCAATCAAACTGTGTTTTCGTCGATGACGGGCAATCGCTGATAGTCCGTTTTGTTTGAGTTGTCCATCTCGCGTAAATAGTCGTGTTTGCGGTAAATTTCGTACCGGTCGCGCCCGATAGCACCCTCGTGCCGCCGCTCGTCGCGCTTGTCGTGAACCACCCTCTGAAATCGTAACCGCTTCTGGTCGGGGACGGCAGAACCAGCGGAGCGTACTTATCCGCGGTCAGGTTACCGTACGCGTCCGTTTGCACGGTCATGTTTCCCGGAGCTCCGGTATAGTTTTGGTTAAGAGTTATTGAGAATTGTCCCAACGCTGTTCCAGCCAGCGTCATCACTGCCAAAGCCGTCCATACAACTGTCAGCATTTTCATGCTTTGCCCCTTTGAATTGAAGGAAATGTTTTTGTTTCAGCGGCGATTTTCCGTTCTTATTTAAACGGTAAATCGTCACAAAAAACGTACGTTAAAATGCATTGCAGCATAATACAACACATGTCCCCCCAACATCCCCGATTAGTACATTTTCCATTGTTGCATTCAAGGTGCCTTAAATACAACAACTGCTAACGGGGATTTCCTCCATATTTAATATAATCGTATTTCCATCGCTTACCATTGTTTTTTTACTGACAGGTAATTTGCAGTGACGCAGTATCTTCTCGATAACGGACGCTTCTCCCCTGCACCCCGACCAGCCACTCTTTCAGGCGCAAATTCACCGGTGAACCGGTATTTGAACATTATATTTTTATCAGGTACCAAAAATGCTGGACAGAATGCGCTTTTGTAAACTCGCGTCTGCTGTGGAGATGACCTGCCGGTCTGTCTCTACGGTTCCTTCCCTTCTTCCCTTAACCTTACCCGGTATCCTGCGCTGTAAAT
>Ga0153915_10007836_pt1 | contig 10114 bp, 16 predicted proteins | sample Opewatmetagenome_2_FD_107003 | JGI IMG/M metagenome (GOLD analysis project Ga0153915, IMG submission 107003) | Freshwater wetland microbial communities from Ohio, USA - Open water 3 Core 3 Depth 3 metaG | ecosystem: Environmental > Aquatic > Freshwater > Wetlands | place: USA: Ohio, Lake Erie... | reverse complement strand
GAGAAATCAAAATCACAAGGCGATAAAAACATGGCACGCCACAAATCCACAGCAAAAAAACGCAGATTGGCAAAAATAACCAACCAGAGACAAGCCGTCCCATCATGGGTCATAGCCAAAACCCGAGGAAAAGTACGAACCAACCCAAAAAGGGGGCACTGGACACGAACGAAGATAAAGGCATAGAAGAAACACCAAAAACAGAAGAAACAGAACAATCAGAACAATCTACGGGACCTGATGAGACCGAAGAGGAACAACTGACCACCGAAGTGTCAACTGCAGAGGAATCAACCGAAGAAGCCACAACAAAAGAGAAACCTGAGCAAGCTCCAAAAGAAGAAGAGATTACTCCAGAAGAAACCGAGGAAACACCTGAAGAAGCCCCAGAAGAAGCCGAGAAGAAACCCAGACGAGGAAAAGCCCCAGCGGAAGAAGAGATAGTTGAAGAGAGAACATATACGATTCCCCTTCGCCGAGCCTGGATTTCACCACGCAAAAAAAGGGCGCCAAAAGCTGTAAGGATGGTTCGAGGTTACATTCAACGCCACATGAAGATTGAAACAGGCCCAAAAGCAGGCGAAGAGGAAGAGGAAGAACGACTCGTAATCAGTAACGAAGTAAACGAAAAACTCTGGGGCAGAGGAATCGAAAAACCACCGAGAAACATTCGCGTTCGCGCCGTCAAGGACAAAGAGGGCACAGTTACACTCTATTTGGCTGAAGGAGATTAAAGTTGCCGATTTCTCTACTTCAGCTTTTTGGCAGCGCAAGCATAGGAGTCTATTCGCTTGTAACTGACAGAATGGCGCTGGTTCCTCCGCAGACATCTGATGGAAAGATTAGGAAACTCGAAGAATGCTTGAGCGTCAAAGTTGTGAAAACCACGATTGGAGAATCTATACTTGTGGGTGCTTTGGCAAGCGCAAACTCGAGCGGAATATCGCTGCCACATTACGTAACTAAGGAGGAGATTCAGACAGTCAAATCAGCTATTCCCGATATTAATGTGGCGGTTATGGAGACCAAACGCACAGCCTACGGGAACATGGTTCTGGCAAATGATAGAGGCGCTGTCGCTGACCCACGCTTGCTCGAAGAGGATCTGAGGAACGTTTCGGATGCTTTTGGCATTGAAGTTGTTTTAGGCGAGGTTGCCGGGTTGCCCTATGTTGGCTCGTTGGCGACCGCAACGAATAAGGGTGCGTTGGTGCATCCCTTGCTGAAAGAGGAGGAACGAAAACGCTTGGAAGACGTTTTGAAGGTTCCTGTTGACGTTGGTACAATCAATTGCGGTGTTCCCTACGTTGGAACTGGATTGGTGGCAAAGAGTCGGGGAGCAATGGTTGGATTCGTTACGACCGGACCTGAGTTGTTCATAATCGGTCAAGCGTTAGATTTGGTGTGAGAAAAATGAGTGAAGTTAAGGTCTATCGTGTCATCGGAAAGATTTCGAAGCCGAATTTTCAAACTTCTTTCAAGAAAGAGATGCGCGCATTGAAGCCCGAAGAAGTTGTTGAAAGAGTCTACAAGGAAATGGGCAGCAAACACAGAGTCAAGCGGTTTCAAATCACAATACTGAAAGTTGAAGAGATTAAGGCGGATGAGATTACTGATCTCACCGTGAGAAAGCTAGCTACCGAGGGATAGAGAAAGTGGCGAGTAGTAATCAGGAACAGTTCCGTAGGTTGGCTGTTGAACTTCGAATTCTGGAAGGAACCGCGGAGACTCTGCAGGCTCGGCTTAATTTGGTTCATGGTGCATTGACCGAGTTGAGTATTGCTCGTGCGACTTTGGAGGGGGTGGAAAAGGAGTCGCCTGATGCTTTTTTGTTTGTTCCGATTGGTGGGGGGTCGTTCGTTAAGGCGAGGCTTGAGAGTTCTGATAAGGTTGTTGTTGGGATGGGTGCTGGTGTTTCTACTGAGCGTTCGATGGTTGAGGCGAAGCAGATTGTTCAGAATCGTCTTGGCGAGTTGGAGAAGACTCGGGGTTCTTTGCAGCAGCAGTTGGTGCAGGTTGTGGGTAAGATTCAGGAGGATAGGGATAGGCTTCAGGAGTTGTCTGTTAGGTTGAGTCAGGTGGAGCGGAGGGCTGATGTTTCAGAAGCTGAGGGAAGGTCTTAAGGGTCTCGTTGAGAAGGTTGCGGTTACTCAGCTTCGCGGTGAGCAGGTTCGTGGTATTCTTCAGGATTTTAAGTTGAGTCTTGTTGAGAATGATGTGGCTGTTTCTGTCGCTGATCACATAAGTGATGAGTTGGAGAAGCGGTTGGATGGTGTTCAGGTCAAGCGGCTAGATGATAGGAGGAAGGTTGTTAAAGATAGTCTGCGTGCTGTTTTGCTTGAGGTTTTGACTGCGAAGGACGGGTTTGATTTTTTGGAGTTGGTTGATAGGAAGCGTGGTTTGAAGGAGCCTTTTGTGGTTGCTTTTGTGGGTATTAATGGTACGGGTAAGACGACGTCGATTGCTAAGGTTGCTACTTTTCTTATGAAGCGTGGTTATTCGGTTGTTTTGGCGTGTGCTGATACGTATCGTGCTGGTTCTATTGAGCAGTTGGAGGAGCATGCTAGGCGTTTGGGTGTGCGTGTTGTGAAGCATCGTTATGGTGGTGATCCTGCTGCTGTGGCTTTTGATGCTGTTAGTCATGCGCGTGCCCATGGTGTGAATGTTGTTTTGATTGATACGGCTGGTCGTATTCAGACTGATAGGAATTTGATGGCGGAGTTGGGTAAGGTTAAGCGCGTGGTTAAGCCTGATTTGACTGTGCTGACAGTGGATTCGTTGACTGGTAATGATGCTGTGTTGCAGGCTGAGGAGTTTCACAAGATGGTTGGTGTTGATGGCACTATTTTGACTAAGGTTGATGCTGATGTGAAGGGTGGTTCGGCTTTGAGTGTGACTTATGTGACTAAGAAGCCGATTTTGTTCATTGGCACGGGTCAGAAGTATACTGATTTGGAGGAGTTTAGGCCTGAGCGGTTTACGGATATGATTTTGAAGTAGACACTCTGCTAGTGTGAGTGTAGAAAGAATTTTTTTGAGGTTTAGAGGTGTCGTTCTGTTTGTGGTTTGACGTGCTGTTTTTGTTTCTGGTTGTGGTTTGGCGTCTGTTTGAGTGCACTTTCTATGTTGTTGTAAGTGACTGCTTCTAAGATGTTTAGTTGCTGATTAGTGGCTCTGGTTGTGAGAATCTGTGTGGTTGATGAAGTTGACACGTGCTATGTGCTTCATCATCATCAACTTCGCATGTGGCTGTGGCGGTGTCTGTTTTCAGAAGTAGTAGATAGAGTTGTAGCTTGCAGTACTTCTACTTCAATGTGTGTAGTTGTTGTTGGAGTTTTCAGTATAGGCGTCAACGGCTAACCTTCTCGTGGTTTGTTTGCGTGTTTGCTATGAATGCGCCTGTAGGTGACTCTAACGAGTCTCGTCCCGGCATCCGTGGTCTGAGTGTTTTTGGAAGGAGAGTGGGCGTGCAGCGCCTTCCTGTCTATGCACAGACTGAGGCTGATTTGTTATGGTTGAAGTTTTTTGGCGATCCAATGTTTGAGTGGTTCTTTTGCTGGTATGTTGTTGATCCATTCTGGTTCGGTGTAGAATCCCTCGTGGCGGAAGGTCACTAGTTCCTCTACGCATGTGGGCCGATGGTCTGTGACGTCTTGTGCATGCAAGTGCAATGGGTAATTGTATGTTGCAGGTAGTTCTTGGATTTCGTTGTTCTCCAGATTCGATAGGATGACTCCTGATAGCACGGCTTGGTGAACAAAAATCTTGTAGAGCTCGTCCTTTTGGTAGAATTTCTGGAAGGAGGGTTCTTGGTAGGCCATGAAAAAGGCGTCGCGCCAGGCTTGGAGCAGATGTCTTTTCGGGCGAGTCACCAACAAGCCGGCGTTGAAATAGGGGCGGATTCTCGTTCCATCCACATGTGTCGTCATCGGAAAGACGCGGCGTTCAGAAACGTTGCAGCACCGGTAAATCAGTTTCCAGAAGGCGTCGATCGGCTCATCGTAACGCGAGCCTATAAGAGTGTGGTGAACAGGCCTGAAACCCAAGACCTTGTTGTCTGGGAGAAGGAAGGCCTTTGGCTCCTGAATCACGATAGTGTTGCTGCCTAACCATGCAAGAAGTTCAGCTTGGTTGTGGGCTCTGTACTCAGCTAGGGTGGCGGCGGAAACGTCACTCGCAAACGGAAAGCGCAGAGTCTTGCTGTCGATTTTGAATGGGATCAAAAAGATGCCTAGTGCATGTGACTTCTCCTTGAAGGTTTTAGAGGGTTGTTTCTCGATTTCGGGCGTGAAAAGCCAGATGGGGGCTTGAGCAAGAGATCCCCCAAAGGCGCGAATGCTCTCGGCGAGAAGCAAGGAATCGGTTTCTGATCGTTTGGTAGGGAACACAGTTGAAGCGAATATTAGTTTCTCCGTCTTTCCACATGCATCAACAGACATTCTTGAATCTCCGATTGCCTGCGCAAGAGACGCAGGTGTTCACAGATAGAAGGGTTTTTTCTGCGAGCTGAATTTAAAGACATTAGTGGTTACTGTAGAGCTGTATGAAATAAAAAACGGGTGTTTGACGGAACGCCAGATGGCGCAGGGCTTCTGGAATGTAGTCGTTCAGACGGGCCCGCCTGCTTTCCAGGATTCGTGGCGCATTTCGTGAGCGATCATTGCCTTCTGCGCCTCAATTTCATGCTTACGCTGGTCTGCGACAGCGTATCCGTGTGTGTTGTAACCCATGTACTGTTCCGCGTCCTCGCTTGAGTCGACGCTTGACGCAACAGTCTCCATCTTGGGGTCGTGAAGCAGTCTGAAGATCTTCAGCACCCGGTCCTTTGGCGAACCGTGTTTCATTCCTCGACCAAACATCTTCAGCACCATATTAATCACCTTTTTGTTAACCAAACCTCCGTTTTAATACTAAGTGCAAGCTTTCTTATAAAGTTTGCGTTTTAATAGCAAAAGCCTTTTATAGTCATTTAAACCATTACTTTATTAGCAAAGTGAAAAATGTATGAAGCCTTTCATGGTCATAGGTGAACCCGATGCCTATCAACTCTTGGCAGACGAAACCAGGAGAAAAATGCTGTACTTGCTCAGGGTCAAAGAAATGACGGCAAGTCAGATCGCCTCAGAGCTGGGCATTACCTCTCAGGCTGTTTATCACCACATAAAGAGACTTCTCAAGGGAAAAATGGTGGAAGTCGTGAAAGAAGAACGAACGGGCCACCTGATCGAAAGCTACTACAAAGCCACAGCTGAAGACTTCATTCTCAGCCACGGAAAAGTAAGTTCAAAATCACTTCACGACAAAAAAGTAGCCCTAGAACAAGTGACCACGGCGCTAAAGTCCTTGAACAAGCTCGGTTTCAAACTTGAAATTGACGAGAAAAAAATCACGCAACTAGTAGATCTTCGACTCGGACTTGACGAATGCTGTGAAAAAACGGGAAGATCCGAAGTTGAAGACAAAATTTGGAACGCGGATGACATGGACCTCCCAATGAAAATGATGGCTTCAGACTTCGTTGGAACACTACTAATGTCAGACAAAGAATTCGCCGAACAACAAGAAATCAGAAAGAAACTCAGAGCCCTGCTTCTCTCAATGCAGACGCGCAAAGAAAAGGAACGATAGTCAAAGCATTTTTGATTAGAAGAAACTTCTGCGTCACACGCTCGCTTGAATATTGTCTTTCCCTAGTGCCTTTACCTCTTTTGATCATGGGCTTAAGCAGCTCTATGGCGCCGTTACAACGGCATTACTTGAAAACTTTTATTCAATACCCACCGAGGATTGGGTCAAGACTTGATTCTCTATTTCCTTGATTTTCTTGCCAAGTAGAAAAGATTCATAACTAATGAGATGCCAGTCAAAACGCCCTCAACGAAAGCCGAAATTGAGAACCCAGAATACTCAAAATTCGTGAAGCGCCCGACAAGAAACCCAACGGCTAAAGCTGTCATGCCTATTGACAAAACCGTCTCATCCTTGAAACCCATCTTATCCACCGTGCTTAATTGCCAAGCCATTTTCATAAAAGACTTGGCCTAATTGATCACGGTGGAGTTTCCGGTTGCGAAACTCTTCCCCAAACTTCACATCAACGAACCAAAACGGGGATTTCGCCAGTGGGATTTGCCGAGGATTCATTGCGCCCATAGTTTTAAGTGCGGATGGAATCTGAATATGTGACGAAGGCTGGTCCAGATGGATTGGATTGTCACATTGCTGATACAAATTGTTGTGGGCACTGTGATCATAGCGCCTGTACTTTGGCTGGCTGGAAGAGCTCTTGTGGGCGGACAAAAGGCAAAATTCCTTGACGCAGTGTGGATTGTTCTTTTGGGTACCGTCATAGGTGCGGTCGTCAACACTTTGGTTGGCGGCTCGATGGGTGGCCTGGTCGCGGCTGTCATAATGTTCATAGTCTGGCTTGGGTTGATCAAGCATTTCTTCGACTGCGGATGGCTGATGGCCCTCGCAATAGCAATAATCGCAGTGATAATCTTTGTCGTCGTACTAGTGATTCTGGCCGCTATAGGCATAGGTGCTTTGCTTATACTTCGCATATAGCCCTGCTCTAAAAACATCCCGCCTTTTTTTGATAGAAATTCTATCCTCTCCTCCTCCACCAGATCTCCCTTTCCTTTCTCTCTTGCACTTTCGCGCGTTGCCTCAAGTGTGAGTGAAGTATCAAGGCTCTGCTGGGTCTTTTCTACAAGTTGGGCTTTATCTCACTTTTCTGGTCGTCCTATGCCTATGTGTAATTGCCTCTCTTCCGCGGGGAGTGAATCGCATCCAGAGCAGATGCTAGAGTTCCAGCACCTCAGCGTATTTCCCGGAGAATCTCAAGCCTTCTAGAGTTGTTGCATACTTGGTTGAACTGTGGTGAACTTCCAGAAGTCGCTTTGATAGCAGCAGAGAGAGATGTACTTGGAGCATTCTGCGCGACAAGCTTGTCTTGGACATTAATTGCGTCTCGGTTTGAGGCTGATTGCACAAACCCAGTATTTCTGCCATGATTTGTATAGATTTCACCGTCATTCCCAATAGTGTCACCAATCTTCAATCATTCTTGATAATTGGAAAAGGTTTAGTTACTCAGCGGGCAAAGCCCACGGATAAGGAAAACTTCTCCGAGCATAGTAGTGCCTACGTCCATATAAGGGCATGTACGTAAGCACCCGTACAACAGCTTGTTTTGCCTCACCCGGCCTTGCCTTCCCCCATGCTCCAGAGTTCTGATACTTGCATGGTGCGACATGCCTGCGTCCATCATAAACCTTTTATCCACTAGGTTCACAACGCAATGAACGGGTAGTGAGTGAATCATATGGCTAAATGCATCAAGTGTGGAGCAGAAGTCGGCACACCGAAGAAAAAGTGGAAAATGACTGGTCGACCCGACAAGATAGGTAAGAGAATGCAGATGGAAATCGGTCTCTTCGAATGTCCAAAATGTCACACCAAATTCAGAGTCGCGTTGAGCAAACGAAAAATATGAGTCCGACAAGGCCCCAACAAAAACAACTCTGGCAGTATCCGTCTCCTTTTTTAATTCAGCTTTGCTCATGGGTGTGGAAATAGAAATTCTATCCCAAACCCTCTTTGTGTACAAACACGCTTTTCTACACAGGCAAACGTGACTGTTGTCGAATTAAATTATTGATTCTGTGGTTTGTGCGAATATTTGGTTGAAACTGTATTCTTTGTCTCCCACCACTTTGAGAGTGGCTTCAACGTTCCAGTTCTTGATTCTAATGATGTCGTAAGTGTTCTGATAAAAGCCACGAAGCCTCTTAGTTGACGCAGCGCCAGCATACACTATCGGCAGATTCCCAATCTTCCAAAGCCATGGACGATGCCGATGCCCACACAGAACCAAGTTCACGTTTTCCGACATCAGCGTTCGGAGAAGGTCACCCGCGTCAGACACAATGTTACGTTCCATTCCCGTATCAGGCACAGGAATCAGGTGATGGTGAAGCGCCACAATCTTGAACTTATCCTTATGCTGATCAAGGCAATGTTTCATCCACAAGCCTTGGTTGTAGCCGATTTCACCATCCTCACGGTCGGGCCGAGACGAATTCAACATGACGAGAGCTGCGTCGCCCACTACTGTGACTGAAGAGGGTTCACCGAAAAATCGCGGGAACAATATGTAACCCGTTGTTCTGGAATCGTGGTTGCCGCAACCTACGACAACGTGTTTGCACTTGATTTGGTCAAGATAGCGTTTGGCTTCTTGAAACTCGCTCATTATGCCATCTTCAGTAAGGTCGCCCGTAACCACAACAAGATCTGGACTGAGACCATTTATCTCATCAATCGCCCTCTGAAGCAACCTACCCTCAAATCGTGAACCACAGTGAATATCAGACAACTGCACGAGCAGCAAACCATCAGGATTCATTTTCTGTTTCAACCTTTATGCTATAAGGAAATGGAATCAAGTCAAATGAACGCAGACCGCATCCGATCAGCGCGGAGCATACCTCACGCTAAAAGGTCTCTCAACAGACTCGCTTGGCATGAGGCTCATACCTGTCAAACGCCTTCCCTATTTCCTGTTTCTTCCTCACAGAGGCTAACACGACTCATATAAGCATTTTCACAAAACCCAAAGCAACAATTAGTTGGCAGTCTTGAGAAGGTGTCCTTCCGCAATTGTCCTCGACGAAGGAAAACCATTGCTCTCAATCACACTTAATTTAGCATTTCTCCCCAGCTTCAATTGGGTTTCACCCCGATACTTAGTGACGCTTGCATTTTCAATGTGAACAACAGAATCAACCGAAACAGCGTTAACCCGCTCATTCCACAAACACAACTTAATCGCACCAGTCTCATCCCCAATCAAAGCATTCGTCACACGAGCATACTCACCAAAACGAGTGTACACAAGCGTAGCCTTCGGAACATTAAGAACCCGAGCCTTGATACTAATCCGCTTCATCCCAAAACGTAAATCCCGAATATGCTTCGGATTCGCCTGAACAACCCGCGCCGAGACCCTCCTAAACAAATACCTGCACGTTGGGTCCCCAAAATGATTCGCCTGATCCAAAAAATATTTAGGAACATAAAACTGTGCAACCACTCTGTCCTCGGTTGTAATCAGAAAAACGTCGTATTCCGTTCCTTTGCGGCGACACTCAACCAAGAGTTTCCCCAAAGAAACCTCCGGCTTCTCTCGAGCGCGAACCAACGCCTCAAAAAGCCTGTCAAAGTCCACCTCGTACTTAACCGAAAGAAAGTACAGATACTCCGCAATACCTATCTTGTTCCTCATTTCCATCAATCTCAAATGCTTTGCCGGTCGCAGCGGTACGTGAACAGCAAAAGACTTGCTTCGTACATAATATGTCTGGATTCACTTATAAACAATGGGAAAAAGACGAACGAAAACCAATGGTTACTGCCGTCGATCTAAGAGCTCTTTGCCCAACTGTGCCCACATTTTGTACATCTAAAATGCTCTATCGTCCTCTCACTTCTAACGCCTGCATGTTCACCTGAAACTCCCGCAAGCCATCGGAAGGCATCAGTGTTTCCACATTGTTGACATGTCTGCGAGACTTTCTCAAAGTCTACTCGAGAACTGTCCACAACATAAATGGGACTTGGATGACTTGTTTCCGCAGCCTGTACAGGTGGCGTTCGCACGTGAGAGCGAATCTTGTTCCCACACCTAGGACACAAGAAACCGTTTTCCGTCTTCTTCAGGTATGAACCGCACTTGCTGCAAAACTCCATTATCATTCACGCAAGACGAGCCGTTGTCAGAAGGACTTATGCTCTGTCCTTCTAATTATCTCATTCTGCAAGTCCGCGCTTAGATTGACAAAATAGTCACTGTATCCCGCAACTCTCACCATAAGGTCTCTGTACTTCTCAGGATGCCTCTGCGCGTCACGCAAAGTCTCAGCGCTGATAACATTAAACTGAATGTGATGTCCATCCAGCTTGAAATACGTACGAACGAGGTGCGCCAACTTGTCCAAACCCACATCATCTGCCAAGAGCTCAGGAGTGAATTTCTGGTTCAGAAGCGTGCCGCCAGTTCTGATGTGGTCCATCTTCGAAACAGACTTGATCACCGCCGTCGGACCCTTTC
>Ga0153915_10007835_pt1 | contig 10114 bp, 6 predicted proteins | sample Opewatmetagenome_2_FD_107003 | JGI IMG/M metagenome (GOLD analysis project Ga0153915, IMG submission 107003) | Freshwater wetland microbial communities from Ohio, USA - Open water 3 Core 3 Depth 3 metaG | ecosystem: Environmental > Aquatic > Freshwater > Wetlands | place: USA: Ohio, Lake Erie... | reverse complement strand
GTAAGCGTGGTGCGAGCCACTTCATCCACAGCTTGCGGCTCATCATCAATCCCGTTTGCATGGCTACATCATCGCCAACGTAGAGGATATCCACTCCAGCCCTGGCATACGCCTGTGCCTGAACCAGGTTCCGAGAAATAATCTGGTCAAGGATTGCCTCTGCCAACATCTCATTATGGAACATATCCTGGAACAATCGGTCCATCGACCGAAGCTGCCAGGCGATTTCGAAGACAGTCTCCGACACGTCCGCACTGCCACGTACCGCATACCCACGCGCCTGTAGATCCGCCACCTTTTCGTCCAGGCCTGCATAACGATAGGGTTCTGCCAGGTCAGGCCAGGGGTAGTCAAGGATTTCTTCTAACGTTTCAGCTTTTTCGAGCGGATACAGGTATTCTGCATAGTGCTCCTCCGCGTCCCAAACTCTGCCGCGCCCCCACTCATCCCAGCGAACCCCCTCTCGGTGAAAATATCTCGAATAATCATTCTTCAACTGGCTTGGGTTGGGACCTACATCCACGATATCGCTGCCCGTCGCTGCAATGAGATCGTCGCTCTTAAAATAGACCTTCATCTCCTCGGCGACGCCTCTCTCAAACTGGATATCACGCGGCACCCGGTCCGGCAGTCGTCGTCGAGCAGCCGTCAGCACCCGCTCTCTGCTGGTCATTTCCCTCATATTCTCACCGATTTGTTCTGGTCGTTAAAGCACAGTGAAGGATTAATTATAGACGACTTCAACTTATCATGCATTGAAGCCGTCTATTTTTCCTTCTTTTTAGTACAGTTTCCTAATCACTGCCCACCAAGTATCAAAAACGGAAAACCGATAACCAATCACCATCTATTGAAAATTTGGCAGGTATTTTAGCTCCGCATCGATCAAATCGTTTACGCATTTCTCCATCACAACCATATCCGTGCAGTACGGGTCATTGATCATTGCCTGAACAGCTTTCCGCCGCGAGCCTTCCATAGCCGCTTCGATGATCAAATCCAGCGAAGAAACTTTCAGGTTTAACATCGGCAGGACCGACTCGGGCAGGTCGCCCAGCGCAAAGGGGTGTATTCCAGCCCTGTCCACGGTAGCTGGTACCTCCACCACTGCTTCGGGGGGCATATTGTGAATACTCCCCCGGTTCGGGATGTTGATGAAGAACGTCTCGCCTTTGTTATCCAACCATGAAACCAGGATATCCAGGAGCTGCGTATGTTCCCAGGACAGCTCCTTTGCAAAGGATTCATCATGGATCGGGGCCTTGCCCTCCGCAATTTCCTTCATCTTCGCTGTCAGTGGTGGGTAGGTCTTCCGCACGTTCCGGATCGCCCCGCCCTGGAAACGCTCCAAATCCTTAACGGTCGAGCGAATGAACTGCGGATAAAACTCACCCACATGTCCATCTCCCGGACCCGGATAAACCCCGGTCAGGCGGAAGAGTGTCGCACACAGCGGCTGCCCAGCATTCGGTTCCTGGGGGCGCTTGACGACATCCTTATATTTCTTCCTAAAGGCCTCCATGGCGTCCGGGCTGCCTTCCAGCTCATCCAGGCGGGCGCTTAGAATCGGAAAGGCATCTTCGCCCTCCAACCTGAAATCCGTGATCCAATGACAGTGATTGATCCCTCCGATCACTGCTGACGTGCGTTTCTTTTCTACACCAACCACCCTGCACAGGTGATCCCAGGTCAGGTCCGGTCCAATGCATAAGCCAATGCACTTCGTCTGGGTCAGTTTATTCACCGCTTGTGTCAGCACCGTCAATGGGTTCGTGAAGTTATAGAGGACGCCTTCGGGACAGAGTGTTTCCATATCTTTGCCGATCCCCACCAGGATTGGGATATGCCTCAGCGCCCTGCCCAACCCTCCCGGACCGGATGTGTCGCCCACAGGCTGGATAAAGCCGTGCTTGTAAGGTACTTCCACATCCAGCACCCAGGCATCTAATCCTCCCACACCGATGGAAGTCGTGACGATATCCGCTCCCCCCAGGACCTCTTTGCGGTCTGTCGATGCTTCGATCTTCCAATCCATACCCAGCTCTTCCGAAGCTCTTTTGGCGAACTTTGCCACCATTTCCAGCACTTCTTCATTGACATCGACAAATCCCAGGGTTGCTCCTTTGTAGCGTCTATCGGTCCCAAATCCTGATAACAACGCGGGCGTAAACGCCACAGATCCAGCTCCAACAATCACAATTTTCATTTCCATCTCCTTCTTTGATCGAAAATCGGGATTGCTTCAGTCGCACGCGATGAGTACATCGCATGCTCCTTGCAATGACTTACCGAATGCTTGTCATTGCGAGGCGGTTTCTGCCGAAGCAATCTCTCTTTTATCTTTTTGCGTGACCCACAGAGTGGCACGCCCACGTAGTGCGAGCAGCATATTTGATTTCTATATATAACGGATTCACTCCTTAATCGGGTATTTGCCCACCTCATCGAGCGCATCCATCACCGCCAACGTCCCCTCACGGAACAGTCTGCCAGTTTCATCATCGGTCGCTCCCCAGGTGCCCATCTCTGTAAAACCGATCACTAAGGACGTTCCTGGCGGATCGCTCAAGAGAAGCTCCTTCATATACCTGCGTGTAAACTCCGCTCCCGAGTAAAAAATGGTTTCGGGCACATTCACCCAGATCACGGTTCCCTGTCCCCAAGCCGCTCGCGCTTCCTTGAGCGATAACGTTCCCACAGGAGGGGGTGTAAACGCTTCCACCACCTTCACACCTGTTTGGCGGATCATCTCTTTATAACTGTCCAATGTGTTGGTTGCATCGCAATGCAAAGCGCAGATTTTTCCCCTCGACTGCAAAAAAGATACCCATTTCTCATAAAAGGGCAGCTCGAACTTGCGGAATTTTGCCGGACTCCACATCCCCTCTAACCACCCGAAATTGACGAACTCAGCCGGCGATTCCACCGCCAGCTTCAGCCTGCGTTCATCTCGGCGCGTTTGTGCCTCTACCAGCGCTGTAAAGTGGTCGGGTAAATCCTGTTGTGCGAAGATCCAACTGTCCAGACCGCTGATTTCACCATAGAAGGTGCGTACCGCCGCATACGGAGAAGCTTCCATGTCCAGTGCAGCATCTCTGACAATTCCGTCTCCGCCCAAGTCACGTACCTTATCGTGGTAGATATTGTTATCTGCATTGAAGACGGTATCTTCCAGCATAAATATAGCTGCATCATAATCGGCCTTCGACTTGATTAATCCCTCCAACTCAAAAGATTGGTTATCCGATACCCTTCCGGCATGCAGGCGAGATCGCTTCGAGAGATCGCCTTCTGGCGTGTGGTATATCGTAACCAACATATCATCTACAGTTTTCTCTTCAATGCTGACATTAGGCATCGATGTATAAATCGTCGAAATGCGGCAGCATACCCCCATGCCTCGGTTGCGCAGTGTCCGCTCAAATTCCCCTCTCGGCACCAGGTTATCGTAAGGGGCAAAAGGAACCCGGTCAGGCGGCTGGTCGTGTAGCACAGCCTGGATGCGTTCTAAAAAATTCATATGCGTTTCACCTGATTTCCAAATACCAGGGCATTAGGTCATCTCCCAATGCCCTGGTATCGTTGACCCTCAAGGATGATCTTTATGCAAATCCTTGATTCTTGTATTCATCTTCCGCACGCTTCTGCAGCTCTTCCGCAGCTTGCTCTGCAGTCATCTCGTTGCGGTTGACTTTGTCCTTGATGCTGACATATTCATTGTAGATAAATGTGTAGATTTCGCAGCGAGGTGGCGTATAGGAATAGGTTGCTTCCTTGTAGCTCTTGAAATAGAAATCCAGACCTGGGTACACACTGGCATCCACCTGGTCCAGATAAGATTTAACTGCTGGCAGCCAGCCCTGGCTCTTCCATAGGATGTCACAAGGCTCTTTGGTATTCAAAAGCTCACCGATCTTGTACATGGTCTGCGGGTCCTTTGAATCCTTAAAGATCGTCCAAAGGTGTCCTCCAGCACCCTGCACCTTCGCACCCTTGCGACTCGCTGGAACTGGCGACCAGGAGGCCATGTTCACTTTGGCTACATCCGGCATAGCAAACATCGTCTCACCTGGATGCCAGTAGCCTTCGATGATCATGCACTCAGCTTGAGCATTATAAGCACCTCCCCAATCGTCCATGCCCTCCCCGCTGTAAAGGGCTGTCATGTTGTCCACGCCTACATAGTCGATAAATTTCTTGAAGGTTTTAAAGGCGTCGACCATTTTTTCATTATTGAAATCGAACTTTCGGGTAGCATCATCGAACCAATTCCAGCCCCATGAAACCGCCGGGAAGAATCCGGAGGTATCCCACAACCCGCCCGCCATGGCGCCATAAGGGTTGAGACCGACCCGCGTCACATTTCCGGCGTCATCTTTCTTGGTCAGTTTCATGTGCCAATCGAGCGTCTCATCCCATGTTTCAGGCGGTTTGGTAGGATCTAATCCGACTTCTTCAGCAAGCTTGGAGTTGTAATTCAAGCCGAACTGTAAGAAACACTCCTGAGATGGAATGCCATACTGCTTTCCCTTATAAATTCCCAGGTTCCAATTTGCTTCAATGAAATCTTCCTTCTTTGACGTTCCAGCTGCAACGAGGGCATCAATAGGAAGCAGAATGTCACGTGCCATGAAACCCAGATAGTTGATGTTCGCACCTGTATCTGGCGGATCGCCGCCTGCAACAGACGTCAGGATGGCTTCTTCACCCACGGAGAGTTTCACTTCGAAGGTGTTTTTCCCCAGAATCTGCTTGAAGGCGTCTAGAGCTTGCACTTGATCCCAAAATGTGCTGTAACCCTCGCCGCCCCAGCCAGACCAATACCGGAGCAGTCTCCCTTCTTCATCTGGGGGCTGCACGACCGTTTCACCTTCCGCGGGTGGTGCCTCTGTCGTAGAAGGTGCGGTTTTGCAGGCAGCCAAAACTCCCATCGCGGATGTGACTGCCATGCTTTTAATAAAATCACGTCGAGTAAGACGTTTTTCAGACATATTCTCTCCTCTTATAAAAGGTTTTTTTGGTTTGGTTATAAAACAGGTTATTTTCGGATTGACTTTCCTTGCACCTCCATCACTCGTATAGGAGTACTACCCATTTCAGAACAAACTCTATCGGATTTCACATCCAGGTTCTGCTTCTCAATGCCGATAGTTTCCGCAACCTAACCTTTCATCCCGGTTAAGGCAATCCCTTCGATAAATGTACGTTGGGCAAAGAAAAAGATCAAGATGATTGGAATCGTAACGAGTGTACTGACCGCCATGAGATAAGGGTATGCCAGACCTTTGATCCCGACCTGGTTGAGGGTGGCGCTCAGGCTTGCTAATCCCAGGCTGATTGGGAAAAGGTCCGACTGGTTGATATAGATCAAGGGTCCCATATAATCGTTCCAGGCGCCCATAAAGCTAAACAGCGCCACCACGGCCAACGCAGGTTTCACCAGAGGCAGGATTACATAAGCTAAAATCTGGAACTCATTGGCGCCATCGATGCGCGCCGAGTCGGATAATTCTTCTGGGATGGTCCGAAAAAATTGTCGTAACAGGAATATATTGTAGGCGCTGGCAAAGAATGAAGGAATGACCAGCGGCTTGAAGCTGTTAATCCAGCCTAAATGTTTGAAGATGATGAAAACGGGCACCATCGTCACCTGTCCAGGGATCATCATCGTCATCAAGCAGATGGCGAATAAAACATCCCGTCCAGGCCATTTTAACCTGCCAAAACTATAAGCCACGAATGTATTGGAAACAACCGTCCCAATCACCACCGGAAGACAATACCTGAACACCGTATTGAACAAATACAAGGAAAACTCATCTACTTTCCATGCTTCGATATAATTGATCCAGCGCGCAGGGTTCGGGAACCAGATGGGAGGTATAACGAAAACCTGCTCAGGTATTTTCAGAGCCGACATCGCCATCCAATACAGGGGCAAAATAAAGGAGACGGTTAGTAATAAGATGATTGTATATTTTACGAATGCAACCACCACATCAATGGCAGTGATTTTTTTCCTCCTGCCTGAGGTTTGCACAATTTTGTTTGCTTGAGAATAAGTCTCGTCCATGGCTACTTCTTATCCTCACTGCCATAATATACCCACCGCGCCGAAGTCTTAAACAACAGGTAAGTGAAAATGATAATCATGATGAACAACAGCCACGCCATGGCGGATGCTTTTCCCATCCGAAGGAACCTGAAAGCATTCCGGAAAAGGTGCAGCGCATAGAATTCGGTTGCCTCGTTTGGCCCTCCATTTGTCAACAGCCAGGGCAAGGAGAAATCCTGAAAACCCCAGATGAAACCGGTCACCAGGTTGAACAGAATGACCGGCGAAACCATAGGAATTGTGATGAACCAGAATTTGTGGAATTCATTTGCCCCATCCACAATCGCAGCTTCATAAAGCTCCCGCGGCACATCTTGAAGAGATGCCAGGAACAAGACCATCCCATACCCGCATGCCCACATGTTGATCATCACCAGCGATGGTTTTGCGAGATCCGGATTAGATAGGAATGGAATAATTGGTAGTTGGAGTGCCCTCAAGACCGCATTGATCGCGCCGTACTGAGGGTTCAAAAGATATCCCCACATCATCGCCACTACAGTGATCGGCACGATCGCTGGGAAGAAGAAAATTGCTCGGAAAAAAGGTCTCCCTACAATTTTCGTATTTAGCAAATAAGCCACCAAAAAAGCTGTAAGCGTCGAAAGAGTTACTGAAAAAAAGACATAAAACAAAGTATTTGGAAGTACAACCTTAAAGTGTGGATCTGTGAAGAGAATTTCCTTATAGTTCTGCAAGCCGATGAAGACAGGAGGTCGGAGTAGATCGTATCGGGTGAAGCTGTAATACAAGGAAGAAATTAACGGGTACACCGTCCAGAACAAAAAGCCCAAGATCCACGGAGAAGCAAATAACAAGCCTATTGCGAGCTGTCTCCTCTCTTTTGGCGAAAACCGTCTAATCTTTAGCCTTTGGGCAAAGGTCATTTCCTACCTCCATTCGAATGCCTTTTAGAAACTAATGTCGGAATTCAATATTAGATTACTTATTTTTGAGAATTTGTCAACCTGAGGGTTTCTCACTGCCGAATCATCTTCAGGCTTGAAGAGCAGCCTTCGCCTTCATGACAACATTTAGAATATCCATCTCCTGTTCACTGGAAAGCTTACTCGGCTCGATTGGTTGTCGTTTAATATCAAGTGCTTTATCGCGCGCTTTATCGATATCTAACCGGCTGCCCGATTCCATCCAACCTCCCAGCATTTGCCTCGTGAATACAGATGGCTGCCACAACTCCTGCCTGTGATATTGGGCAGTATGGTCCTTATCGAGAAAATGCCCTCCTGGTCCAGCTTCCAGCACTGCCTCGATCCCCATAGAATCTTCGGTCACTTCAAAATCGCTTTGGTAATAATTCAAAATGTCCAAAATCTCATTATCCAGGACCATTTGGATTGGAGAACATATTTCATCCGCCGAAAGCAAACCAACTGGGTACCAAATATTCCCACCCGCCAAAAGGAGCAGTAAGGCATTCATCGCTTTCTGAACTCCAGCTTCAAATGTAGGTCTTTTAGCGTCTGTAAGCAGGGCGTGCCCACTGAAAGATGCTCCATAAAAGCGCGCCATTTGAGCTGTCATTAGATGCGCCAGCGAGCGTTCAGGAGGCGCAGATCGGTAAAAAGTTGTCCGCATATCAAAAACCGCAATGGATCCACCCAGGTGTAAACGTTTTAATCCAAAGAGAGCTGCTTCAATGATACGTAGAGCAAGCTGTTCTGCGAGGTTAAGCATTACGGCGCCTGCTAATGTCACCGGCGCACTGCTCCCCAACGCAAACATATCCCCGATTTTCACCTTTAATCCCCGTTCCCTGAAATACATCACCTGATAGGCTTCATGCCTGCCTAGTTTCATCGGTGGAAGGAGATATACTGTCCCATGGAATAATTTATGTATCGGCTCTCCAGTTTGGTCTGCCCTTATTTGATATAGCTCGTAAAGGTACGGACATAATTGATCCAGGTGAATCGATCCACCTTCCTCCATTCCGTACTTCCAACTGTAATATCGCTCATACAGAGGTTCCAGCTCTGCGGGAACAGGCAGCCTGCATCCGAGCATACTCGCCCCGTTCACATTCGGCAGGCTGCGCGCCAAAACAGAATAAAATGCCAGGTATTCCTCTGTCCAGGGCACCAACTCCAGGGTCTCTGGCTCATGGAATTGGCTCAAATAAATTCCAGCTTCGGCTTTCACAGTCGGTTTCGCTTGAACCCAATCAAATTTTTCTGCTTCTGCGATAAATCGCTCGACGAATTCCTTTGGAAACCGCACCCGCTGCAATTCATGATCGACGTGCAATCCATAATCACTCAAAATGGATAGCATATTCTCATTTTGGATCTCCATCCCCATCTCTGCCAAAATGCGCAACGCGCCCTGATGAATCAGTGCAATCTCTCGATTCGATAAAACTTGTGCAGAAATGCCGGTTAATCTCAATCTTCTTAATCCTACTTAATCGCTTGATATCCACTTCGGTCTCTTCCAAATGCCATTCGGGGATTTTCCATTTCAGTTGTAAGCAGCTCTTTTCCCCAAACAGCTTGTGCCTCAGTTTTCCCCTCCCAGGGTTTTGGCTTTAAGAACTCTCCCTCTGCTTCCAACCACTCTGTCCAGGCATTAACATCTTTACCAAAATCCTGTCCAGTGATCGCAATCAACTCATCATGAGCTTGCTCAGCCAATAACCCACGTGCATCGTTGAGATAATTGATCAATACCACCAATCCCTCGGCGCTCCCACAGCGAGCCAGCGATCTCCCAATCACGACCTCCAGGTAAGCCTGGCGTTCCTTGAGATAATTCGCTTGAAATCCACTCGATAAGGTATGTCCATGAAAAACAGGATAGCTGTGCAGTTGCTTCAAAATAGGCACTGCCGCGGGTTCACCCAACTGCTCTGCTCCCACACAAACTGCATCGACATAATGAAACACAGCTTTCTCTTGTCTGGTTACATCCTCGTTAACAGCAGATTTCAATAAATCTACAACCCGCTGCCACACGGGCAAAGCACGTCGATCACGAGTCATACCCAGCGAATAAAGCAAATGAGCCGCCACTGGCATTGCAGCCTGATCGGGAGCGAAACTGTTCACTTGCGCCACCTTGTGTTCGCGTACCGGTAGAAAGTCATTGCTAAATAGTTTCTGCAGCTCATCAACAAGTATGGGTACCGCAGATTCCGCTCCCATCATTGCAAGCATCTGCGCTAATAAGACAGCTCTTGGACGTTTGGCATGGCTAAGTGCCTTTTCTAAAAGTGGGATCGCTTTTGGTCCTGAGGCTACGACATCCACCAACGCGATCCTCTCCTGAAACACCTCGTCCAGCCGCATATCTGAAAATTCATACAAAGGATGATTTTCGTCGATTGAGGCGATCAATTCTTCAATCTCATGGTCACTGAAGGAGATAGGCACAAGCTTGCGGTTCAACAAGCCTTCGGGAAGCAAATCCATCTTAACCAGTTGAATCTGTAATAAACCGACATCAATTTTTCTAGGTGGGATATTCTGTTTTACAGCCATAACTGCCGCCATGGCTGTAGCAGCACCGAGGTTTTCCATATCCGATTGCATGCGGATCGCAGCAAGGGAATCATGCGTTGTCGATACTGCCTTACCTGTCACCAGGATATTCTCTAATCCCTTCGGCAACAGAGCCCCATATGGCACCTCGATCTCCAAATGAGGCGGGATTAATCCCATACGCATCCAATCTGATGAAATCTGCCCCTTGATATCGTTGTTGGAAAAAGCGATATAAACCACATCTGGCCAGCCGCGCCGGAGTAGATGATCGTTTAGGGTCAGGATTTCCTCACCCAAGATGTGTCGGGTCTCTCTCGGGGCAATATAGGTCATATGGTCGTGATCGATACCGATCTTGCCTCGCCGCCGTCCGGACAATATCGCGCGCGTATAGTCCTCAATATTTCGTACATCAACAGTGCTGGTAAAGTTATTCCGTGTCACCCCAGGGATTGGTACCTGATGGTATGCAAACCACATGGTGGAATGGTCTCTTTCC
>Ga0153915_10007834_pt1 | contig 10115 bp, 6 predicted proteins | sample Opewatmetagenome_2_FD_107003 | JGI IMG/M metagenome (GOLD analysis project Ga0153915, IMG submission 107003) | Freshwater wetland microbial communities from Ohio, USA - Open water 3 Core 3 Depth 3 metaG | ecosystem: Environmental > Aquatic > Freshwater > Wetlands | place: USA: Ohio, Lake Erie... | reverse complement strand
TCCCAGCGTCCAGCGCGTTCTGGGGTACGCGCCGACGGAGCTGGTCGGGCGGCGGGGCCTGGACCTCATCCATCCGGACGAGCTTGCCGGCGCCAAGGCCGCGGTGGAGCGGCTGGTGGCCGGGCCCGGCGTCCCGGTGGTGAAGCAGCAGCGATCCCGCCACAAGGACGGCTCGTGGCGCACGCTGGAGATCACCGGCTGGAACCTGCTCCACGATCCGGTGATCCAGTCCGTGGTGGTCAATGCCCAGGACGTAAGCGACCGGGTCCGGCTGGAGGATGAATTCCGGCAGGCGCAGAAGATGGAAGCCGTGGGTCGGTTGGCGGGTGGCGTGGCGCACGACTTCAACAACCTGCTCACTGTGATTGACGCCAACGCCGCGTTCCTCATGGAGGAGCTGGGCGGGCACGACCCGCGGCGTCACGACGCGGACGAGATCAAGAAGGCCGCCGAGCAGGCGACGTCGCTCACCCGTCAGCTCCTGGCGTTCAGCCGGCGCCAGGTGCTCCAGCCCAGCATCCTGGACGTCAACGCCGTCGTGGCGGACATGGACAAGATGGTGCGTCGCCTGATCGGGGAGGACGTGGAGCTGACCACGGTCCTGGCACCCGACCTCAACCCGGTGCTGGCCGACCCGGGGCAGATGGAGCAGGTGATCCTCAACCTGACGGTCAACGCGCGTGACGCCATGCCGGATGGCGGCGAGCTCAGGATCGAGACCCGGAATGCCGACCTGGATGCGGCGTTCTGCGCCGCGCAGGGGGGACTGCGGGCCGGTCGCTACGTGGTGATGGCGGTCAGCGACACGGGGCAGGGCATTCCCCGGGAAACCCAGCTCCGCATCTTCGAGCCCTTCTTCACGACCAAGGCGCAGGGAACCGGCCTGGGACTGGCCACGGTGTACGGCATCGTGAAGCAGAGCGGGGGGCACGTCGCGGTATCCAGCGACCCGGGACGGGGATCCACCTTCACGGTCTATCTGCCCGCCACCGAGGCGGCCGCGGACCGGGCCGGCACCGAGGGAGCGCAGCTCCCCGCAGCCCCGGCGACGGAAACCGTCCTGCTGGTGGAGGACGAGCCTGCCGTTCGGGCGGTGGCCACGCGGGCGCTCCGCCAGGCAGGATACACCGTGCTCCAGCCCCTGAGCGCGGTGGAGGCGCTGGAGCTCTCCGAGCACCATCAAGGCCACATTGACGTCCTGGTGACGGACGTGGTCATGCCCCGCATGAGCGGCCGCGCGCTCGCGGACCAGATGGTCTCGCGGCTGCCCGATCTCAAGGTGCTGTATGTCTCGGGCTACGCCGACGACGCCACGCTCCAGGACCGGGTGCGGGAACCCGGAGGCTACTTCCTGGAAAAGCCGTTCACTCCCGAGGCGATCCTCCGGAAGCTCCGCCAGGTACTCGCCACCCGGCACTCATGAGGGCCTTGCGGGTCCTGGTCGTCGAAGACTCGGAAGACGACGCCCGGCTGCTGGTGGACCACCTGCGCCGGGCCGGGTACCAGGTCACGTCCGAGCGGGTGGACACCGCCCGCGCCATGACGACGGCCCTGGCGACGCGGGAATGGGACGTGGTGCTCACCGACTACCGCATGCCGCAGTTCAACGCCCAGGCGGCGCTCGACGTCCTCCGGGCGGCGGGCCGGGACATCCCCTGCATCATCGTGTCCGGCACCATCGGCGAGGACACCGCCATCACCTGCCTCAAAGCCGGCGCCCATGACTTCGTGCTCAAGGACAACCTGACCCGCCTGGTGCCGGCCATCGAGCGGGAGCTGCGCGAGGTCGAGGTGTGGCGGGAGCGGGCCGCGGCGGAGCAGGCGCTGCGGGAGAGCGAAAAGCGCTACCGCGAGATGGTGGAGGGCATGCCGGTGGGGATCTACCGCACCGCGCCGGACGGCACCCTGCTCGACGCCAACTCGGTGTGCCTGGAGATGTTTGGCCTGCCCGCGGGGAAGGTGCCGGAGCGGTTCAACGTGCTGCCGTTGTACGCCGACCCCTTGGAGCGCAGTCGCTGGCGCGCGCTGGCGGACCGGGGAGAGCTGATCGGGGGGGCGGAGCTCCGGGTCAAGCGCACCGACGGCAGCGTCATCTGGCTGCGGGACACCGGTCGCGCCGTGCGGGGGCCGGACGGGTCGGTCCGTTACTACGAAGGCGTGCTGGAGGACATCACCGCGCTTCGGGTGGCGGAGGACGAGAGCCGCCGGGGCGCGGCGCGCTTCCGCGCGCTGACGGAATACGCGTCGGACGTGCTCACCATTCTGGCCTCCAGCGGCGTCATCGAGTACCAGTCTCCCGCGGTGAAGCGCCTGCTGGGGTACGAACCGGCCGAGTTGGTGGGCCGCAATGCCTTCGACTACATGCACCCGGAGGACGTGCAGCGGGTGCGGGAGGTGGTGGAGCAGAGCCTGGCCGATCCGCACGCCATTGGACGGGTCACCTACCGGTTCCGCCACAAGGACGGTACCTGGCGGTATCTCGACTCGGTGGGGCGGAACCTGCTGAGTGAGGCCGCGGTGCGCGGGATCGTGATCAATTCTCGCGACGTGACCGAGCGGGTGCAGATGGAGCAGGAGCTGCGGAGGGGGGTGGCGGAGCTCAAGGCCGCCGAGGCCCGCTTCCGCGGGCTCATCGAGAACACCAGCGACCTGATTGCCATCTTCGATGCCCACCGCCGCACGCTGTACGCCAGCCCGTCGCACCAGCGGATCCTGGGTTACACGCTCCAGGAGGTCCTGGCATGCGACCTGTTTGACCTGATCCATCCGGACGACCGGGAGCGGGTCTTGGGTGTGTTCCAGGAGCTGGTCGCGGCGGGCCCCGGAGGCCGGCGGGTGGTCGCCTTCCGGTTCCCCCACAAGGACGGCAGCTGGAAGCACCTGGAGAGCGTAGGGGTCAACCTGCTGCACGACCCCGGTGTGGGAGGCGTGGTGGTCACCACCCGCGACCTGACGGAGCAGGTGCAGCTGGAGGAGCAGTACCGCCAGGCCCAGAAGATGGAGGCCGTGGGCCGTCTGGCGGGCGGCGTCGCGCACGACTTCAACAACCTGCTCACGGTGATGGACGCCAACGCGACGTTCCTGTTGGAGGCCCTGGGGCCCAACGACCCGCGCCGCGCGGACGCCGAGGAGATCAAGCGGGCGGCGGAGCGGGCCGCGTCCCTCACCCGCCAGCTGCTGGCCTTCAGCCGGCGGCAGGTGCTCCAGCCCCGGGTCCTGGACGTGAACGCCGTGGTGGCGGACATGGACAAGATGCTGCGCCGGCTGATCGGCGAGGACGTGGAGCTGGTCACGGTGCTGACCCCCGGCCTCGAGCCGGTGTTGGCCGACCCGGGCCAGGTGGAGCAGGTGATTCTCAATCTCTCGGTGAACGCGCGCGACGCCATGCCGCAGGGCGGCAAGCTGACCATCGAGACCCACAACGTGGAACTGGATGCCGCGTACGCGGCGGTGCATCAAGAGGTGAAGCCCGGCCGCTACGTCATGGTCGCGGTGAGCGATACCGGCATCGGCATGAGCGCGGAGACCAGACTGCGCATCTTCGAGCCCTTCTTCACCACCAAGGGACACGGCACGGGTCTGGGGCTCGCCACCGTGTACGGCATCGTCAAGCAGAGCGACGGACATATTGCGGTCTACAGCGAGCCGGGGCAGGGCGCCACGTTCAAGGTCTACCTTCCGGCCGTCGAGGGGGGCGCCGGCCCGCACCGCACCGGCGAAGTCCCCGTCCCCACGGCCCGTGCCAGCGAGACGGTGTTGCTGGTGGAGGACGAACCGGCCGTGCGGTCGGTATCGTCCCGGGTGTTGCGCGAGGCGGGCTATACCGTGCTGGAGGCGTTCCACGGGCCGCAGGCCCTGGATCTGGTCATGCGCCACCCGGGTCCCATAGACGTGCTGGTGACCGACGTGATCATGCCCCAGATGAGCGGGCGCGAGCTGGCGGAACAGCTGGTGGTCCTGCGCCCCGGGCTCAAGGTGCTGTACGTGTCAGGCTACACGGACGACTCGATCCTCCACCACGGCGTGCTGGAGCCGGGGGTTTTCTTCCTGGAAAAACCGTTCACCCCGGAGGCGATCCTGCGGAAACTGCGCCAGGTCCTGGCCGCGCCGCCGCAGTCGGGGCCCGCCCGCGCCGCGTCCTGAGGGGCGGCGCGCAAGGAAAGGCTCCTCGGCGCGTCGTTCTTTTTACCGCTTTACCGCCTTCCCGCCTTACCGTCTTTCATGCTCGCCCGCGTCCGCTCCGCGGCGGTGCTTGGCATTGACGCCTACCTGGTGGACGTCGAGGCCGATATCGCCAACGGCTTGCCCAGCTTCGCCACCGTGGGGTTACCCCATGGCGCGGTGAAGGAGGGCCGGGAGCGGGTGGGAGCCGCGATCGCCAATGCGGGATATGACTTTCCCCTCAAACGGATCACGGTGAACCTGGCCCCGGCGGACATCCGCAAGGACGGCTCGGCGTTCGATCTGCCCATCGCGCTGGGGATTCTGGCGGCGACGGGGCAACTAGGCGGCAAGGCGGTAAGTCGGGAAGGCGGTAATGACGACGGAGCCACGTCAGGCGCTGGTGGCGACGTACCGCCTTACCGTCCTACCGCCTTCCCGTCCGTTTCGGACTACGTCATCGTGGGCGAGTTGAGCCTGGAGGGTGGCGTCCGGCCGGTACGCGGCGCCCTGTCCATCGCGCTGGCCGCGCGGCTGGCGGGCGTCCGCGGCGTGATCGTCCCGGCGCCGAACCTGGCGGAGGCCGGCGTGGTGGACGGCATCGAGGTGCTGGGCGCCCGGTCGCTGGGCCAGGTCGCCGGCTTCTTCAGCGGGGGCGAATCTCTGGCTCGCCCCGAGCGGGACCCTCACGGCCGGTTGGGACAGCGGACCACGGACAACGTCTGTTTCTCCGAAGTCCGCGGCCAGGAGCACGCCAAGCGGGCGCTGGAGGTCGCGGCGGCGGGGGCGCACAACGTCTTGATGATCGGCCCGCCGGGGTCGGGAAAGACCATGCTGGCCCGGCGTCTCCCCAGCATCCTCCCGGACCTGAGCCTGGAAGAGGCACTGGAGACCACCAAGATCCACAGCGTGGCCGGGATGCTGCCTCCCGGCGCGGCCCTGGTCACCACTCGGCCCTTCCGGGCGCCGCACCACACCATCAGCGACGCCGGAATGATCGGCGGCGGCGGCTACCCCCGTCCCGGCGAAGTCAGCCTGGCGCAGGGTGGGGTGCTGTTTCTGGATGAGCTGCCGGAATTTCGCAAGAATGTGCTGGAGGTGCTGCGCCAACCCCTGGAGGACGGCTTCGTCGCCCTTTCCCGGGCATCCCAGTCGCTCTGCTACCCCGCGCGGTTCATGCTGGCCGCGGCCATGAATCCCTGCCGCTGCGGCTTCTGGGGCGCCATCGGGAAGTCCTGCGTGTGCAGCCCCCTGGACGTGGAGCGCTACCGCTCGCGGCTCTCCGGGCCGCTGCTGGATCGGATTGACATTCACATCGAGGTGCCCGCGGTGCCGTATCAGGAGCTTTCCATCGAGCGGAGCGGGGAGCCCAGCGCGGCCATCCGTGAGCGGGTGAACCGGGCCCGCCAGATCCAGCGGGAGCGCTTCGCCCGGCGGCCCGGCCTCTTCGCCAACGCGTACATGGCGCCGCGCGACCTCAAGAAGTTCTGCCAGGTGACCGAGGGCGCGGACGCGCTGCTCAAGACGGCCATCGGGCGACTCAAACTGTCGGCGCGCGCCTACCACCGGGTTCTCAAGATCGCGCGGACCATTGCGGACCTGGCCAGCAGTCACGCCATCGAGCCGGCCCACGTGAGCGAAGCGGTCCAGTACCGGAGCCTGGATCGCAGCCTGGGATGACTGGACGGCCGTGGTCCATGAGGGTCTCAGGGCGATCATTGCCCGGGAGGCGGCCCGGCGGCTGATCGCCATGGGCGGGACCATGCCGGGCGCCAAGGCTCCTCCTCGGCGGCGGGCCCCGCGCCTCCGCAACCCATGATCCTGGCGCGCACCGCTCTGGTCGCTGGACGGGGCGCTGACCAGGCAGGCCCGCCGCCTGGGGGTGTCCGCCGGCTAGATCTCCCCATCCCTCTCTGGGGCCTTCCTAAAACCTTCATGCACGCTTCAGGGAGGTCCTCGCAACCCTGAAGGCGTGAACGCGACGGCAGCCAGCAGGGGCGCTCTCCACAAATGGGTCATCGCCGGTACGGTCCTGACCGGGACCTTCATGTCGGTGCTGGATGCCAGCATCGTCAACGTGGCGCTGCCCCATATGAGCGGCACCCTGGGGGCCACCCTCCAGGAGATCACCTGGGTCGCTACCGGCTATCTCCTTTCCAACGTGCTCATCATGCCGATCATCGCGCTGCTCTCGGCGCGGTTCGGCCGCAAACACTTCTACATGGCGAGCGTCTTCGCCTTCACCCTGGCCTCCATGGCCTGCGGCGCGGCGCGGGACCTGGAATGGATGGTGGTGTTCCGGGCCATCCAGGGCCTGGGCGGCGGGGCCATGATCACCGTGGCCCAGGCCATCCTGCGCGAAACCTTCCCGGTGGAGGAGCAGGGTCTCGCGATGGGGATCTTCGGCATGGGCGTGGTGGTGGCGCCGGCCGTGGGTCCCACGCTGGGCGGGTGGCTCACCGACCAGTACTCCTGGCCCTGGATCTTCTACGTCAACGTGCCCATCGGGATCGTCAATCTCCTGCTGGTGCAGCGGTACATCTTCGACCCGCCCTATTTCGTCCGTGAAAAGGGGCGCATTGACTGGAGCGGGCTGCTGCTGATGGCGGTGGGGCTGGGCGCGCTGCAACTGATGCTGGAGAAGGGAGAAGAAAAGGACTGGTTCCAGTCGTCCCTGATCGCCTGGCTGGCGGTGGTGGCGGCCATCGGGCTGGTGCTGTTCGTCTGGCGCGAGCTCAAGGCCACCCGCCCGGCGGTGGACCTCAGGATCCTCAAGAACGTTCCCTTCGCGTCGGGCACCGTGCTGGGCGGGGTGCTGGGGATGGGGCTGTTCGGCACCCTGTTCCTGCTCCCCATGTTCCTCCAGAACCTGCTGGGCTTCCCGGCGCTCAAGTCCGGCGTGGCCATGCTCCCGCGGAGCCTGGCCTCCGCCGTGGTGGGGCCCATCGGGGGCCGGCTGTACAACCGGCTGGGTCCCCGGCTGCTGGTGGCGATGGGCCTGCTCCTCAACGCCTGGGGGTTCTGGCAGTTCTCCCATCTCACCAGCCAGGTGGGCGCCTGGGACATCTTCTGGCCCCAGGTATGGCAGGGAGCCGGGATGGGGCTCTTGTTCGTCGCCATCGCGACCGCCGCCCTGGCGACCATCCCCCGGCCCAGGATGACGGCGGCCACCGGGTTGTACAACGTGGTGCGCCAGGTGAGCGCCAGCATCGGGATCGCGCTCGCCGCCACCGAGATCGACTGGGGCACGCACCGCTTCCACACCATGCTGGCCCAATACGTGACCATCTACGACGAGGCGACCCGGCGGGCCCTGTCGGGGATCACGGCGGCGCTGGTGCAGGCGGGGAGCGATCCGGGCACCGCGGGCCTGCGCGCCGTGGCGATCCTGGATGGCCGGGTGACGCGGCAGGCGGTGGTGCTGTCCTACAACCACCTGTTTGAGCTGGCGGCCCTGCTGTTTCTGCTGTCCGTGCCGCTGGTGTTCCTGCTGGCGCGCCGGCCTCCGGCGCCGCGCGCGCCCCCGGCGCGGCCGGCTAGTCCCGCGGCGGATCGGCCGGCTGCTCCGCGCTCCGTTTCTCGTGCTCCAGATCTTGCCGCAGCAGGTCTTTCAGCTTCCCCTCGACCTTCCCTTTGAGGCTGACCATGGCCACGCTGGGCATCCGGTCAAAGCGGTAGCGCCGGATCACCAGGAAGTAGATCCCCTGCCCTGAGGGAGCGGCCGGCCGGTCGATCACGGTGGTGAGATCGAACAGGGCCTCGAAGTAGTGATCCGCGAAGATCTGCTTGTTGGCGAACAGGGTGGTCCCCGGCAGCTCCGGGGGGGAGTAGACGGTCAGGTGATTCACGCTGAGGATGGGCCGGAGGCTCGGCACCGCGTCCATGGACCAGTACAGGACGTCGGTGACGTGGTCGAGCCGGCCTCGCGGATAGCTGCCGAGATAGCGGTGCAGGGTAGGAACGTACTGGAATACGTAAGGCGATTCCGCCAGCAGGCTGGCGAACGCTTCGCTCGCGTCCCGGTGCCCCCGGTCGTCGTACACCACCATGGCGGAATCGCCGCGGGCCAGGTAGTCGGCGGCGTACTCCACCAGTCGGCGCCGGGCATAGGTGTTCACCTGGGCGCGCGTGTCCGGCGCGTTCCAGTTGACGCTGCGGCGCACCTCGTCCATGACCACGGCCGGCAGCTTGAGCCGGCATTCGCCCACCCGGCAGCGGGGCAGGTCCGCCACGTCCTGGCTGTCAATGGCCACCGCCTGGACGTCTGCCAGCGTGGGCGGCCGGCTGAACACTCCGAAGGCCACCCGGGATGGGGTGCGGAGGAAGTGCGTGAGATCCTGGGCCCGCTCGACGTAGGCCTCGCGGGCCTGGTTGATCGTGATAATGCCGAAGACCGCGACGTCTTCCTTCTTCTGGGTCTCCAGGACGCTCACCACCGGCTGACCCTGCTCCAGGCCGGTGATCTGGGCATCGGAGAGCCCGATGCGTTGCCGCAGGAACTGCGCCAGCAGCGCGGGCGTTTGTTGAGCGTACGCCGGCGCGGCCATCGCGGCGCACGCCAGCCACAGCGCGGGAAGGGCGGAGCGCTTAACGTACGTCATGACCATGAGGAGTCCCTATGCCTCTGTTGAGCGAGAATGACGCGCAAGAAATCCGGAAGCTCTTCGCGGAGCGGTTAACCGAGCCGGTCACCGTCCATCTCTATACCCAGCAGGCCTCGCCGCTGGCGGTGCCCTCGCACCAGTGCCAGACCTGTCGCGAGACGGCCGAGCTGTTGGCGGAGTTAGCCGCGTTGTCCAACAAGATCAAGATCGTCACCCACGACCTGGTGACCGAAGCCGACCAGGCCAAGCGGCAGGGGATCGAGCGCATCCCCGCGCTGGTGTTCGAGGGCAAAGGGCGGGGAACCGTCAGGTATTTCGGCATTCCGGCCGGCTACGAGTTCGCCGTGCTGATCGAAGCGTTGTTCGACGTGTCCCGCGGCACCACCGGCCTTTCCCCCGCCAGCCGGCAGCAGATCGCCAATCTGCCCAAGCCGGTCCATCTCGAGGTGCTGGTCACCCCCACCTGACCCCATTGCCCCCATGCGGCCAGGTTGGCCCACCAGATGGCGGTAGAAAGCCCCAACATCACAGCGGACGTGATCGAGGCCTCGGAGTTCCCGGAGCTGATCCAGCGCTACGCGGTGCGTGGCGTGCCCAAGACCGTGATCAACGCCACCGTGGGGATCGAAGGCGCCATGCCGGAGGCGGCGTTCCTCAACCGGGTGGTCCAGGCCGCCAGGGAGGGGTAGCGCTCAGGCGCGGCTTCAGCCGCATCGCCAGGAGGGCGCCGCCCAGGAAGCCGCCTACGTGGGCGGCGTTGTCCACGAAGGGGCTGAGCAGCCCGGTGCCGATGGTGTAGAGGGCCCAGACCCCCAGCACCGCGCCGATGCGCTTGTCGCGCAGGTAGAACCGGTGCTGGTGCCGGCGCAGCACGACGATCACCGCCCCCATGAGTCCGAAGATGGCTCCCGAGGCGCCCACCGAGGGCCCCGGGCTCCAGGCCATGCTGAGCAGGGCCGCCGCGACGCCGCTCAGCAGGTAGACGCCCAGCATGCGCGCGCTTCCCAGGGCGTGCTCGCACGCCATTCCCAGGATGTACAGCGCGATCATGTTGCCGATCAGGTGGTCCGGGCTGCCGTGCAGGAACATGGGCGTCGCCAGCCGCCAGATCTCACCGTTCAGCACCAGGCTCCGGGACAGGGCGCCCGCCGCGATGATGCTCTCCGGGCTGGCCAGCGCTCCCCGGTTCACCTCCCACGCGAACGCCGCGACGTTGGCCGCGATCAGCAGCAGCGTCACCGGCGGCGCGTACGACATGCCGCGCTCGAAGTCCACCCGCCCGCTGGGCCGGGCCGGGCGCTCCAGCATGTCCTCGGTGATGAGGATGGGCGGCTCCTTGGGGCGATCGCG
>Ga0153915_10007833_pt1 | contig 10117 bp, 7 predicted proteins | sample Opewatmetagenome_2_FD_107003 | JGI IMG/M metagenome (GOLD analysis project Ga0153915, IMG submission 107003) | Freshwater wetland microbial communities from Ohio, USA - Open water 3 Core 3 Depth 3 metaG | ecosystem: Environmental > Aquatic > Freshwater > Wetlands | place: USA: Ohio, Lake Erie... | reverse complement strand
GTAGCCGTTCCACGCCACAAAGACATCCGCGAGATCCGCCTCAGTCTTCCATGCGCTCGCAAGCACCGCGAGGTTCACGCCGTTCCCGTAGGTGCCGGCTTTTGAGGAAAAGATGCGGTAGGTGGCCTCGCGGAAGCTGACCCCTTCGGTCTTGATTGCGGCAAACGTGTGCTTGCGCACGTAGTTCTGCTCCGGATCCTCGTCGAGTGCCGCCACCGTCCGGACCGCTTCGTCCACGAGCTCGTAGCAGTTCGGGAAGTTGTCGCGGAGGATCCCGGACGACCGGACCGTGACATCGATCCGGGGCCGGCCGAGTTTTTCAAGCGGCACAACGGTAAACGATTTTACCTGTCCGTTGGAAAGCCAGACCGGTTCGACCCCAAGGAGCCGGAGGATCTCGGCGTACATCTCCCCATCAGAGGACATGATGTCGCCGGCCATCCAGTAGAACGCGACATTCTCCGGGAGTTTTCCCTCTTCGCGGCGGTACTTGTCAAGAAGGGCATCTGCGAGCCGGCCGCCCACGCGCCATGCAGCCCGGGTCGGGGCCTGGTGCGGGTCGAGCGAGTAAAAGTTCCGGCCGGTCGGGAGTACCTCGTCATGGCCCCGGGTGACAAGGCCCGAGGGGCCCGGCGGAATATATCTGCCGTCAAAACCGGCAAGGAGGGAATCGATCTCTGTTGATTCGTCCAGCCTCCGCGAGATATCGAGGATCCGTTCGCGGAGCCGATCGAATGTTTCCGCCTGCCCGGGCTGCAGGGCCCGGGAGAAAATTTTGTCCGGGGGAAGCTGTGAACCGTTTACGATGGCACGGACGAACTGCCCGGCCATGCGGTCAGCCGTTTCCAGAATATCTGCGTTCGATAATCCCGTGCTCTCATTGAAGCGGTCTTTGTGTGCAAGGAGTTCGGACATGTCCTGCCCGAGTACCCGGGCGATTTCCCGGCGGAGCGATCCCTCCCCGGTGTCGAACCGGAGGATGGAGGAAATAAAATCAACCCGCTTTTCCCCGGCCGGGATCTCGCCGAGGATATGCATCCCGATGGCGATCCGGGTGCTCTTTATCGTGGAGAGTGCTTCGTGGGCCCTTCCTGCCATCTCCTCAAGCGGCGTGTCGTGCGAGAACGGTAGTTCCTTTTCGAGCCGGGCCGCGTGCACCGCATCGACGATCAGGTGCTGGAGGGCGTGGGCCCGGGCCGGGTCGTTTTTTGCCGTCCCGTACTGCCCGAGCAGGCGTTCGAGTTCTTCGAGATCCCCGTACAGCCCGCTCTCCGCATGCACGGCCTGCATGTAATCACAGAGGACCGCGTACCCCCGGCGTTTCGCGATGGTGCCCTCGGGCGGGTTGTCCGCGTTGTACACATACAGAAACGGCGTGGTGCCCGCCGCCACGTCCGGGTAACATTCCTCCGAGAGGCCGACGCCTTTTCCGGGCAAAAACTCTAAGTTCCCGTGCGTCCCGACCTGCACGATCACATCGGCGCCAAAGATATCCTCCATCCAGTGGTAGGTGGCGAGGTACTGGTGCGTGGGTGGGCAGTCCGGGTCATGGAGGATCTTGCAGACCGAGCCGTCGCACCGTGCGCCAAAACAGCCGCGCTTGGGCTGGACGTGCACGGTCGCGTTCCCGAGGGAGAGACCGGTCACAAGGATCTTTCCCTGGTATACCATGCCTGCGCCGGGGGGCCGGTCCCAGGTCGCGTTAACCCGTTCCTGCACGCTGGCGGGGAGCGTCGTAAACCACGCATCGTACGTGGCCTCATCCATCTGCATGAGCGCCCCGCCCTTTGCCACGATATCATCGACCGTTGTCCACCGGAACTCCGAGACTGCCTTCTTTTCGAGGATCCGTTCGATAAGATCTTTTCCTGTGGCCGGGGCTTCGACGCGGTACCCGGCCTCGTTCATGCGCGAGAGGATCCGTGCAACGCTTTCGAGCGAATCGAGATGGGTGGCGGCACCGATATTGGCGTCGGCATTCGCGCAGGGGTTGTTGTTGAGGATGAACGCAACCTTCCGTTCCGCGACCGGTTTTTGTGCAAGGGCGATCCACTTTTTCACCCGGGCTGCCACTTTCCGGCACCGCTCCGGGAGCGGCTCGCGGTTCTTCTCGCCATCTTCACTGCTGCTCCCGGCCCCGATGTAGACCGGCTCGATCACACCCTCGAACTCCGGCATTGCAACCGCCCAGCCGACATCGAGCGTGAGCCCGGCGGATTCGCGCCATTGTTCTAGCGACTTGTATGCCGAGATGACCGGGGAAAAAACCGGGATCCCCAGGCTTGAGAGAAGAGCAGTCCCCTTCTCTGCTGCGGTCTTCCCGTAATGGCCTTCATCGGACGAGGTGCCAAGAAGGAACGGCACGAGTTTTATGATGGCGTTGATTTCGGGTGTTCCCTGCGGTGCGAAGTACTCCTGCACCACCTGCGCCATGCCTTTCGCGCCGAGGGTCTCGTCCCGGATCGAGTACGTGAAGACCGGGATCACGTTCACGCCAGCGGATTCGAGCGCCCGGATCAGGGCGTCCTCAATCGCGCAGTTGGACGACGCCCATGAGACCCGGGAGAAGAGGAGACCTGCCCACGGCCCGTCGCATGCCCGCGGGGCATACCAGGCCCGGTACTCTGCAATGGACAAAAATGCACCCGGCGCATCCGGGTGATACAGCCCATCCCATGGGACGGCGACCGGCGGGATTACCGTGACATCCCGGCCGAGCACGGTCTTTTCGATATATCCCAGAAGATTTTTAAAATTTTCATCGCCGTTGTTTGTCAGGTAGGTCTGGCAGGTGGCGACAACCGGCACCGGGACGGTCGAGAGGTTCCACGTAAGCGGGTCGGTGCCGAGGCAGATAACCGGCACGGTCTTTTGTATCGTCCCGATCTCGCGGTCGAGACGCTCCCAGAACATGTCGGACGTATGGTACAGGAGCACGACATCGGCATCCCGCATCGCAGAGAAGGCCGCGTCCACTTTTTCCGGGTGATCTTCGAGCACCCGGCACGGGAAGAGCGACAGCGTACAGCCGGCTGCCGCTGCTGCACGTTTCAGTATCGGGGCATAGGACCCCCACATGACCGCAGTCATTCTCATGGACAATCAAATCTCCCCGGGTTTTGTCCGTACCCGTTGGAATACGCCCGTATGGATACGCTCATCATTGTAAGACTAATTTAATTAATTTTAACACGAGTTCGTATTATAATTTTAAAATGAAATATTTAATAGGGTACTAAATGAAATTCTGGTGAAAAGATCATCACAATTCCAATATTTTTATCCGGTGACATCATGCAACAGTTCGAAGAGATCTACCCGTTCTCGGCAATTGTCGGCCAGGAACAGATGAAAAAGGCGCTCCTGTTAAACGCGATCAACCCGAAGATCGGCGGGGTTCTCATCAAGGGAGAGAAAGGGACGGCAAAGTCCACCGCAGCCCGGGCCCTCGCCCATCTCCTCCCAGATCGGCTGGTGGTCGACGGCTGTATCTTCGGCTGCGATCCTGCCGATAAGAAAGGACTTTGCCTTGACTGCCAGAAACACATCGGGGAGTTAAAGACAAAAAAAGCACCCATGCGGGTGATAGAACTCCCCATCAGTGCGACGGAAGACAAGGTCGTGGGCAGCCTCGACATCGAGCACGCGCTAAAAAAGGGAGAGAAGAAGTTCGAGCCGGGCATCCTCGCGCAGGCAAACCGGAACATCCTGTACGTGGACGAGGTGAACCTCTTAAACGATCATATCGTGGACGTCCTTCTCGATGCCGCTGCAATGGGAATGAACTTTATCGAGCGCGAGGGGGTCTCTTACGCCCATCCGTCTGCGTTCATCCTGATCGGCACCATGAACCCGGAGGAGGGGGAACTGCGCCCGCAGCTCCTGGACCGGTTCGGGCTCTGCGTGGAGATCGAGGGGATCCACGATGCCAAGACCCGGGTCGAAGTGATCCGGCGTCGCCGGAAGTACGAGGCCGGGCCGGAGGCGTTTCTTTGCGAATGGCGGGAGAGCGAACAGGAACTGCGCGAACGGATTGTCCGGGCCCAGGTACTGCTCCCCCAGGTCACAGTCTCCGACGATATGCTGATGATGATCGCCCAGATCTGTATCGACATGGCTGTCGATGGCCACCGGGCGGATATCACGATGATGAAAACAGCGGCAACCATCGCGGCATACCATGGCCGCACTTCTGTGGGCGTTGACGATGTAAAGGATGCCGCAGGCCTGGTGCTTTCCCACCGCATGCGGAGGAAGCCCTTCTCCGAACAGCAGATGGACCGGCAAAAGGTTGCGCAGTCCATCCAGAAATCCCAGGGGTCGTCGGCACAGCCCGCAATGGCCCACGAGCATACCCATATGCACACGCACGACCACCAGCACTGATTTACCGGGGCTACAGGAATGGATCACTTTGCAGAGGTCTACCCGTTTTCAGCCATTGTCGGCCAGGACCTGATGAAAAAGGCCCTGCTCCTTAATGCCGTCAACCCGAAGATCGGGGGGTTTCTCATCAGGGGGGAGAAGGGAACGGCAAAGTCGACGGCAGCCCGGGCCCTTGCCCGGCTCCTCCCGGAGAAGCAGGTTGTTGACGGGTGTATCTTCGGCTGCGATCCCGCGGACCGGAAAGGACTCTGTTCGGAATGCCTGGCCCGCCCGGCCCCGCTCCCGGTAAGAAGCACCCGGATGCAGGTTGTCGAGCTGCCGGTCAGTGCCACCGAGGATAAGGTGGTCGGCAGCCTCGATATCGAGCAGGCCCTCAAGTGCGGCGAACGGAAATTTGAGCCCGGTGTGCTTGCAAGGGCCCACCGGAATATCCTGTACATAGATGAGGTCAACCTCTTAAACGACCACATCGTGGATGTCCTTCTGGACGCCGCTGCCATGGGGGTAAATATCGTGGAACGCGAAGGTATCTCCTATACTCACCCGGCCGCATTCATCCTGATAGGCTCCATGAACCCGGAGGAAGGCGACCTGCGCCCGCAGCTACTTGACCGTTTCGGCCTCTGCGTGAATATCGAAGGGGATAAGGAAGCAGATACAAGGGTGGAGATCATCAAAAGGAGGCGCGAGTACGAACATGCGCCGGATGCGTTTATCCTGTCGTGGCAGGCACAAGAAGAACGCCTGCGGGAATGCATAAGAAAAGCAAAGGATCTGCTGCCGGAGGTTTCTGCATCCGAAGAGATACTCACGATGATTGCGCAGATCTGCATCGACATGGCAGTTGACGGCCACCGGGCTGATATCGTGATGCTCAGGACCGCACTGACGATTGCAGCATATAACGGCAGGACCGCCGTTACAGAAGACGATGTTCGGGAGGCAGCAGAACTGGTACTCTCGCACCGCTCGCGCCGCCAGCCCCTTTCGGAGCAACAGCAGCAGACGGACAAGGACAAGGTGGAGCAGTCCATCCAGAAATCCCAGAATGAGAAAAACCAGCCCGAGCAACAGCAGCAGAACCCGGAAAACCAGAAGCCCAAAGAGAATACGACCCCTGACGGATCCACGACAACCCAGTTTGCGGAAGGCAAGTCGTTCAAACTCAACCAGAAAACCCTCGCCACCGCGCGGCGCATCGATTCATTCAAACGGGAGGGGAGCGGCCGGAGGAGTGTCACCGAGTCCCGGGACGGCAAGTACGTCCGGAGCCGGATTCCAAAAACAATCGGTCCGGACATTGCGCTCGATGCAACAATCCGGGCAGCGGCACCTCACCAGAAAGGCCGGATCGGATCTCTTGCAGTAACGATCGAGACGTCAGACCTGCGCGAAAAAGTCCGCGAGAGGAAGATGGGTAATACTGTTCTCTTTGTCGTCGATGCGAGCGGGAGCATGGGCGCCCAGCAGCGCATGACTGCGGTAAAAGGCGCAATCCTTTCCCTCTTGATCGATGCCTACCAGAAGCGCGACCGGGTCGGGCTCGTGGTATTCCGCGGGAACAGTGCCGAGGTGCTCCTGCCGCCGACCTCAAGCGTGGAACTTGCCCGGAAATACATGCAGCAGCTGCCGGTCGGGGGAAAGACGCCTCTCGCCCAGGGATTACTAAAAGCCCTCGAAGTTCTCCTCCGTGAGAAGATGATCAACAAGCATACCCTCCCCCGGCTCATCCTCATCTCGGACGGGAAAGCGAACGTGGGCACAGGCACAGGCTCGCCGCTTGACGATGCAAAAGTGATGGCTGCCCGGATCCGGGATGAGGGGATATCGTCGCTCGTGATCGATTCGGAGAGCGGCTATATCGCATTCGGGCTTGCACAGACACTCGCGGTCGAAATGGGGGCAAAATATCTCAAGCTTGAGGATTTGCAGGCCGATCAGATCGCAGATATTGTGAAAGGAATACAGGCATGAGTCCTCCAGCCGACACTACCAACTCTGCGGGGTACCCATGACCGGGACGCCACAGGACGCTCCCGCTGCCGTGTCCGTCCATTCGCTCTACAAATCCGGCAGTGCCCGGCGCCTTGCCCTGATCGCGGGTCTTTCCCTCCTTGTCGTCGTCGCGGCCATTTTCTCTGCGGGGATTGGAACGGTCTCTCTTTCTCCCGAGGACACGATACTTGCCGTCGCCCACGCGTGTGCCGTTTCGATCCAGAACTTCCTGCATACGTACCTCCCCGTAGCCGGGAGCTGGTACGATGCGATCCCGTTTACCGTGCCCGCACCGTCCAACCCGCAGGCCGAACTGATCGTGGTCGGGTTCCGCCTGCCCCGGATATTTTTGGCGATCCTCACCGGGATCAGCCTCGCTGTTGCCGGCGCCGTGATGCAGGGACTGCTCAGGAATCCGCTCGTGAGCCCTTTTACCCTCGGGCTCTCCTCTGCGGCATCGTTCGGGGCCGCGATTGCCATCGTGATCGGGCCGGCGGTCCTCGGGGGACTTCTCGCAATCGGGAGCGATTCGTTTGTCATTATCATGGCGTTTGTCTTCGGCTGGCTCTCGATGCTTCTCGTGTACGCGATTTCGCGGGCACGGGGTGTCAACCAGGCAACGCTCGTTCTCTCGGGCGTGGTCATCGGGTACATCTTCTCGGCCGGCATCACGGCGCTCCAGTACATATCGAGCAACGAGAAACTCCGGGACCTCATGGTCTGGCTGATGGGCGGGATGTGGGGGGCGAGCTGGGGAGCGGTGCTGCTCCTGATCCCGCTCACCCTCATCCCGGTCTTTCTTCTGGAACGCATGGCCTGGGACTTAAATGCCCTCTCGGCCGGGGACGATGTGGCAAAGAACCTTGGGATCAACGTGAACCGGCTCCGGCTCTCGGGCCTCATGATCGCGACCTTTGCCGCTTCGTGCTGCTTAGCGTTTACCGGGATCATCGGGTTTATCGGACTCATGGCCCCGCATATCTGCCGGATGATCATAGGAAACGACCACCGCTACCTCATCCCCTGCGCCGGCCTGCTGGGAGCGGCGATACTTCTGGTGTCCGATACGGCAGCCCGGACGATCATGAGCCCGGTCGAGATCCCGGTCGGCGTGATCATGTACGTGATCGGTGGATTGTTCTTCCTCTTTTTGATCATGCGGGCCCGGGGACGGGGGCTGTACTAGGAGGAGGCAAAAGTATGGAACTCGTGCTTGAGAACGTGAGCAAGGCGTACGGGGCGCAGGTGGCGCTGGACGCTGTATCATTTGCGGTACACCCGAGCGAGATCGTTGCGCTTGTCGGCCCGAACGGCTCGGGCAAGTCCACGCTCATTAAGGCCATCGCCACGATCCACGCGACGACCGGGGGGACGATTGCAATCGATGGCCGTGACGTCCGGTCTATCGAGCCCATCGAGCTTGCCATGCTCCTCGGGTACGTACCTCAAGGATTTTCGTACACGCTTTATTCCACGGTTTTTGAGACCGTGCTGATGGGCCGGCGCCGGTACATCCGGTGGTCGGTTTCGGATGAGGAGCTCTCGCGGGTCCAGCGGTCTTTGGATACGCTTGAGATGGGGCAGCATGCCGGCAAATTCATGGACGAGCTCTCGGGCGGCGAGCGGCAGAAAGTCTTCATTGCCCGTGCGCTTGCGCAGGAGCCGGCGATCTATCTTTTTGACGAGCCCACGAGTGCGCTCGATATCCGGTACCAGATCGAGGTGATGGAGACGATGCGCCGGATCACCCGGGAGCAGCAGACCTCCATGATCGTTGCCGTCCACGACCTCAACCTTGCGTACCGGTACGCGGATGTAGTTGTCGTGCTCAACCGCGGGAAGATGGTCGGCTGCGGGAAGCCCTGCGATGTCCTGACACCGGACTGTATCCGCTCCGTGTACGGTGTGGATTCGTTTGCGATTGAGAACGAGTTCGGGAAGTTTATCGTGCCGTTCCGGGCACGGTTACCTCCGTGAACCGAAGCGGAGCACGCGTATCAGACGGGTAAGGATCCTTATTCGAAATCCTCATAGGTCAGCCCGGCGATTACGATACAATGATGAATTACACCGACGGTGAGCTCATCATGGAGGGGGATCGCCAGATTGTCGAACACCCCTTCTTTTTTCATGATGAGATGACTCCCTTTTCTGGTTTTGCGGACATCGGTCCATCCCCGCCGGTGGAGAATCTTTACCATCTCCAGACCCGAGACTACCGGTTGCTTCATGCAACAACCAGAATTTCGCGGACGTGTGGGAGGGCTTTCGCTGCCGATTCTGTCATGCATTCGAGGTATTCAGGAATAAGGTCTTTCATTGACTGAAGCGCCTCTTCTTCTGTATTCCCCTGTGCCATGCAGCCCGGCAGCCCCGGGACGAAAACGGAGAACCTCCCATCGTCTTCCCTGACTACCTGCACTTTGATCTTCATTACCCTCATCTTGTCCGTCCGGGTTTATCTCCTTTATCGATCCGGTTCGGAAATCTCTGCCGGCGCTCCGATATGCCAGCCGATGTGTCGGAAGCACGGTACCGGATCGAAGTGGGAGTATTCCTTTCCATCAACACAGGGACGACCTTTATGAAGACCGCACCGGCTCTTGTTGATACCAGCATCCTGTGTTATGCATTCGATGCTCGCGATGAAGTAAAGCGGGAACGTGCAAAGGATCTGCTCGGACGGTGCTGGCGTTCAAAGGAGTGGTTATCGGTATCTGTCCAGAACCTTGCCCGGGTTTTCTGTTGTCGTGACAGAGAAGATCGAGCATCCGATGCCGTTGCCTGTTGTCCGGAAATTCATCACATCTATCTCTGCATTTGACGGCTGGAACGTGGTCGGGTATTCCGCAGATACGATTCTTTCCGCCCACGAAATAAAAAAACGCTGGTCTCTGCATTTCTGGGATGCACTTCTTGTCGCCACGATGGAAGAAAACCGGATTCGCACGATATATACTGAGGATCATCATTTCGAGAGGGTGCCGGGTCTTACCGTCATCGATCCCGTTGCAGAGTGAAAATTACTTTTTTTGCTGTTTCTTCGTGCTGCCCGTGCTGTTGGGTTGTGTCTGTCATACCTGGTGGAGTGATCCGATCCGGGAGATAGGCGGGTGACCGGCAACGCGTGCGCGATCCGGACATTTTTCGGATATCCTGTCTCACTCTGGCGATCTTCACAGTTTCCCGGCAAGGCAGTCCGGCGGTTCCTTCAGGCCACTCTCAATTCATTGGGCTCAAATGGCATACACATACAGAACTGATTCTCATTTTGTTGACCCCATACGGGAACTCCGTTTACTCTCGGAACGGTATCCCTCAGAGAGGGATGGGTTTGTTATCATTTACCGCACGGTTACAGGCAGGTCTCCTGTGGAAATTATGTAAGGATTGTAAAGAAGTAAATTGTGACAATACGTACTTCACTTATATGTCCGATCAGGAATGTGCAACAAAAAGAATTCCCGTATGTCCCAGTACCTGGGAATCTGTTTACGAACTCCGGAAACCGGGCCAGACGTTCGACACGGTGATTAAAGAGATGGTTGCAAAGGAGAAGCATCGCCGGCTCTTTGAGGATGCAGATCGCAAAATGCGCGAAGGGCACTTTGTGGAGTTCAAAGAGTGACCTTTCCGATCCTGATCGAAGATGAGGCTCAGGATTTTCTTGACGATCTTCCGGAAAAAAGTCAGCGTATAGTACGCAGTAAGATTGCACTCCTTTCCGGTAATCCGT